>Ga0208794_1000824_pt1 | contig 16836 bp, 14 predicted proteins | sample 32_taG_FD_184106 | JGI IMG/M metagenome (GOLD analysis project Ga0208794, IMG submission 184106) | Marine viral communities from the Gulf of Mexico - 32_GoM_OMZ_CsCl metaG (SPAdes) (version 2) | ecosystem: Environmental > Aquatic > Marine > Oceanic | place: Atlantic Ocean: Gulf of Mexico... | reverse complement strand
TGGGCGGCATCGGCGGCCTGGTGGCGGGGTTCGACGACACCCAGGCCACGGTGCTGGTCGCGCCGGTGACCGAGGAGGCCACGAAGGGCCTCTTCCTCGTGCTGCTGCTGTGGTGGCGTCGCCACGAGCTCGACGGCGTGCTCGACGGCATCGTGTACGCCGGCATGGTCGGCGTCGGCTTCGCCTTCACCGAGAACATCCTCTACCTCGCCGCGGCCTACAACGGCACGAACGGGCTGGGTCCCGGCGGCGTCGAGGCCCTCACCGGCACGTTCCTCCTGCGCTGCGTGATGAGCCCGTTCGCCCACCCCTTCTTCACGGCCTTCATCGGCATCGGCGTCGGCATCGCCGTCGGGTCGCGCTCGGGCCTCGTGCGGGTGCTCGCCCCGCTGGTGGGGTACGCCGTCGCCGTCGGCTGGCACGCGCTGTGGAACGGCTCGAGCTACCTGCCCGTCGGCTTCCTCGGCACCTACGGGCTCCTCATGCTCCCGGCGTTCCTGCTGCTCGTGGCCGTCGCCGTCTGGTGCCGCTCCACCGAGCGCCGCGTGCTCACCGCGGCCCTCCACGACGCCGCCTCCCGGGGGCTCCTGCCGGCCTCCGACATCCCGTGGATCGCCGACCTGCGGCTCCGCTCGCGCGTACGGCGCGACGCGCGCAGGGGTGGCGGGTCACAGGCCGCTGCCGTCGTACGGGAGTATCAGGAGGCAGCCGTCGAGCTCGGGTTCCTCCATCACCGGGTGCTGCGCGGCACGGCACCCACCGACTTCGTCCAACGCGGCCAGGGGCACCTCAGCCGGATGTCGGCAGCCCGGCCCCAGATCCCGATCCCCGCACAGGTGGTGACCGTCCGATGAACTCCCCCGACCCGGGCCCGCAGCAGACCGCGAAGCCGGACAGCAAGCCGGGCACGAAGCCGGGCGCGTCCGGTGCCTCCGGCACGTCCGGGAGCTCCGCGATGCTCACGGCGCTCGTGCAGCTGCACAGCGCGCTCCAGGCGGCCGTCCTGCCGCTGGAGACCAGGGGCGTGGCCGAGCACCGGACGGCCCAGGCCGACATGGTCGACCAGCTGGAGGACTACGCGATCCCGCGCCTCATGTCGGTCGAGGCCCCGCTGCTGACGGTCGTCGCCGGTTCCACGGGCGCGGGCAAGTCGACGCTGGTCAACTCCCTCGTCGGTCACCGCGTCACCCAGGCCGGCGTGCTGCGGCCGACGACCCGGTCCGCCGTGCTGGTGCACCACCCCGACGACGGCACGTGGTTCGGTCCCGACCGGCTGCTGCCCGAGCTGCGCCGCGTCACGGAGCCCACGACGGACCCGGGCTGCCTCCAGCTGGTGCCGACCGACGCCGTGCCGAAGGGCCTCGCGATCCTCGACGCGCCCGACGTGGACTCGGTCGACAAGCACAACCGCGAGCTCGCCGCGCAGCTGATGGCGGCGGGCGACCTCTGGCTCTTCGTGACCTCGGCGGCGCGGTACGCCGACCAGGTGCCGTGGGAGTTCCTCAAGGAGGCGAGCGAGCGCTCGACCGCCGTCGCGATCGTGCTCGACCGCACGCCCGACGACGCCGTCGAGACCGTCGCGACCCACCTCGCCCGCATGCTGGCCAGCCGCGGCCTCAAGGACTCGCCGCTCTTCATCGTGCACGAGGGCGACGTCGGCACCGACGGCGTGCTGCCGCCCGACGAGGTCAACGACGTCGTCACCTGGCTCGCCAGCCTCGCCGCCGACCAGGGCGCCCGCGAGGCCGTGGTGCAGCAGACGCTGTCGGGCACGATCCGCACGCTGTCGCGCCACAGCCACCAGATCGCCGACGCCGCCGAGGACCAGATCGACGAGGCCCGGCGCCTGCGCCGCCACGTCGACAGCACGTACGACGCGGTCGCCTTCGACCTCGAGCAGACGATGACCGACGGGTCGCTCCTGGCCGGCGAGCTGCTTGCCCGCTGGCAGGAGTTCGTCGGCACCGGCGAGCTGCTGCGCTCGCTCGAGACCCGCGTGGGACTCATCCGCGACCGCATCGTCAACGCCGTCCGCGGCAAGCCCCAGCAGGCCGAGCAGCTCGCCGCCGCGGTGGCGGCCACCGCCGGCGCCGAGATCCTGGGCCACGCCGAGCGGGCGACGACCGAGCTCGTCGCGCACTGGCGCGAGTCCGGGGCGGGCACGGCGCTGGTCGCCGCGGGCGACCGGCTCGAGCGCCCGGCGCCCGAGGTGGGGCGCGCCTCCGAGCGCACGGTGCGCGAGTGGCAGCGCGAGCTCAACGACCTGGTGCGCGACGAGTCCACCGACAAGCGCACGTCGGCGCGGTTCATGGCGTTCGGCGCCGAGGGCCTGGGCGCCACGCTCGCCGTCGTCGTGCTCAGCGGCGACCCGGCCTCCGTCGGTCGCCAGCTGCTCGACGCGGTGCTCGGCCCGCAGACCACGGCCTCCCTGGTGGAGCGCGGCACGCGCACGCTCAAGGAGCGGGTGCGCGTCGTGATCGAGGGGGAGCGGGCCCGGTACGCCGGGGTCGTCGACCGTCTCGAGGTCACGGAGGACGCGTCCGGCCGGGTGCGCGCGGCCTCCCGCCGGGTCGACGACATCCGCTTCGCCGAGCGCTCGCCGCTGAAGGCCACCCACCGCTGATCCGCGCCTGCCGTGACCTGGCGGTGCCCTAGTCTGGGCGCTGCCACGACGACCGGAGTCTCTCGAGATTTCGCATGAGGGAGAACATGAGCTCGACAAGCCCCACGGACGCCATCGGCTCCGCCCAGCCGCGCATCGACCTGGGCGGTCGGGTGACCGCGCTCGAGGAGGCGGCCGAGGCTGCTCGGGGCAGGCTCGACGACGCCCTGGTCGCCCACGTCGAGGACGTGGCCGCCCGCGCGACCGAGCGCATCCGCCTCTCGGCCGGCCACACGGTGGTCGGCATCGCCGGCGCGACCGGGTCGGGCAAGTCGTCGACCTTCAACGCCCTCACCGGGCTCGAGCTGTCGTCGGTCGGCGTGCGCCGCCCGACCACCTCGTGGGCCACGGCCTGCATCTGGGGCAGCGACGGCGCCGAGGAGCTCATGGAGTGGCTGGGCATCCCGCCGCGCCACCAGACGAGCCGCGACTCGATGCTCGACTCCAGCGAGCAGGACCACGACCTCGACGGCGTCGTGCTGCTCGACCTGCCCGACCACGACTCCACCGAGGTCTCCCACCACCTCGAGGTCGACCGCCTGGTGACGAAGGCCGACCTCCTCGTCTGGGTGCTCGACCCGCAGAAGTACGCCGACGCGGCCCTCCACGACCGCTACCTCAAGCCCTACGCGGCGCAGCAGGACGTCATGCTCGTCATCCTCAACCAGGTCGACGCCATCCCCGAGGAGCGCCGCGAGGCGATCCTCGACGACGTCCGCCGGCTCCTCGTCGACGACGGCCTCGAGCGGGTCCCGGTCGTGGGCGTGAGCGCGCGCGAGGGCTGGGGCATGGCCGAGCTGAAGGCCGAGATCGTCCGCCGGGTCGAGGCGAAGAAGGCCATGGTCGCCAAGCTCGACGCCGACATCGTCGAGGCGGCGGAGAAGCTGGCCGCGGCCACCGGCGACGCCCGGGCACCCGAGCTGGCCGACGGCAGCATCGACGAGGTCCAGGCGGCCGTCGCCGTGGCGGCCGGCGTGCCGCCCCTCGTCGACGGTGTCGCCACCGTCGTCGCCGAGCGCACCCGCCGCGCGACGTCCTGGCCCCCGCTCACGTGGTTCAGCCGCGACCCGCTCCGCCGGGTCGAGGTCGACCTGGGCGACGACGCCGCCGCACTGCTGCGCGGCGCGGGCGAGCACCGTCCCGAGACGGTCAAGGTCCAGCGTGCGCGCCTCGAGGTCGCGGCGCGCGGCCTGGGCGACCGCGTCTCCGAGGGCCTGGTGCCGGCCTGGGCCGAGTCGGTCCAGCGGGCCGCGACGGGCCGGATGGACGAGCTCGCCGGACGCATCGACTCCACCGTCGCCGACACCGACCTGCGGGCCACGTGGCTCCCGGGCTGGGTCAAGGCGCTCCGGGTCCTCCAGTGGGTGCTCCTCGTCGGGCTCGTCGTCGGCGTGCTCTGGTGGGTGCTGGGCGACCTCGCCGGGGTCGGCTCGCTGCCCACCCCGTCCGTCGTCGGGCTGCCCGCCGGCCTCGCGCTGGCCCTCGTGTCCCTGGTGCTCTCCGGCGTGATCGCGCTCGTCGGTCGCAGCGCGGCCGCCGGGGCGGGACGCCAGGCTGCCGAGGACGTCGACGGCGACCTGCGCTCCGCCACCGACGAGGCCGTCGACTCGCTCGTCCTCACGCCGGTGCGCGCCGAGCTCGAGGCCTACCGGTTGGTGCGGGCCCGCATCGCCTCGGCCCGCGTACGTCGCTCCTGACGCGCCGATTCTCCTCCCCAGGCCGCTCCTGCGTCCTGCTCGTCCACCGGTCGCGCCGAGCCCCACCACGGGGCACGGCGCCCGGGGTTGGCTTGCTCCCGACGCCCGGCAGCAGCCGGGCCCGAGGAGAGGAGCAGCACCCATGAGCACCACGCAGATCACCGTCCAGGGCTGGGTCGGCAGCGACGTCAGCCACGACATCGCGCCGTCGGGCGTCGCCGTCGCGTCGTTCCGTCTGGGCTCGACGCCCTCGCGCCTGCAGCGCGACGGCTCGTGGCAGGACGGGGAGACGGCCTGGTACACCGTGAAGGCCTGGCGCGCGGTCGCCGACCAGCTGCGCGACTCGGTCCGCAAGGGCCAGCCGGTGCTGGTCACGGGCCGGCTCGTCGTCGACACCTGGCAGCGACCCGACGGCACCACCGCCGTCCGTCACGTCATCGAGGCCGTCGGCCTGGGCCACGACCTCACGAAGGGCACGGCCCAGTTCACGCGGTCGCGCTCCGCCGCCGCCGAGGCGGGGGAGCAGCAGGACGGGCAGCGCATCGCCGAGGTGGAGCACCAGGCGGCCTGAGCCGTGTGGCCCCGGTCCCACCGCCCGGTGGGGCCGGGGAACCGTGGTGCGGGGGCGCTCCGGCGTGGCCTACGCTCGTCCTCATGGCCGATTACATCTTCACCCTGAAGAACGTCCGCAAGGCTCACGGCGACAAGGTCGTGCTCGACAACGTCACGCAGTCGTTCCTCAAGGGCGCCAAGATCGGTGTCGTCGGCCCGAACGGCGCCGGAAAGTCGTCGCTGCTGCGCATCATGGCCGGGCTCGACCACGCCAACAACGGTGAGGCGATCCTCGACCCCGACTCGACCGTCGGCATGCTCCAGCAGGAGCCGCCGCTGAGCGAGGGCAAGACGGTGCTCGAGAACGTCGAGGAGGCCGTGGCCGAGACGAAGGCCAAGATGGCCCGGCTCGACGAGCTCTACATGATGATGGGCGACCCGGACGCCGACCAGGACAAGGTCGCGACCGAGGCCGGTGACCTCCAGACCGAGCTCGACGCCTCGAACGTGTGGGACCTCGACAGCCGCCTCGACCAGGCGATGGACGCGCTGCGCTGCCCGCCGCCGGACGCGATCGTCGACAACCTCTCCGGTGGTGAGCGCCGCCGTGTCGCGCTGTGCAAGCTGCTGCTCCAGGAGCCCGACCTCCTGCTGCTCGACGAGCCCACCAACCACCTCGACGCCGAGTCGGTGCAGTGGCTCGAGGGCCACCTGGCCACCTACAAGGGCGCCGTCCTCGCCATCACCCACGACCGGTACTTCCTCGACAACGTGGCCGAGTGGATCGCCGAGGTCGACCGCGGTCGCATCCACGGCTACGAGGGCAACTACTCCACCTACCTGGAGACGAAGAAGGACCGGCTCAAGATCGAGGGCCAGAAGGACGCCAAGCGCGCCAAGATGCTGGAGAAGGAGCTGGAGTGGGTCCGCTCCAACGCCAAGGCCCGCCAGACCAAGAGCAAGTCGCGTCTGGCCCGCTACGAGGAGATGGCGACCGCGGCCGAGCGTGACCGCAAGATCGACACCTCCGAGATCAACATCCCCGCCGGCCCGCGTCTCGGCGACATCGTGCTCGAGTCGAAGAAGCTCACCAAGGGTTTCGAGGACCGCGTGCTCATCGACGACCTGTCGTTCTCGCTCCCGCGCGCCGGCATCGTCGGCGTCATCGGCCCCAACGGCGTCGGCAAGACCACGCTGTTCCGCATGATCACCGGCAACGAGGAGCCCGACGAGGGCAAGCTCGACGTCGGTCAGACGGTCAAGCTGTCGTACGTCGACCAGAGCCGCGGCGGTCTCGACCCGAACAAGAACGTCTGGGAGGTCGTGTCCGACGGGCTCGACTTCATCAAGGTCGCCAACTTCGAGATGAACTCGCGCGCCTACGTCGCGTCGTTCGGCTTCAAGGGCCCCGACCAGCAGAAGAAGGCCGGGGTGCTCTCCGGTGGTGAGCGCAACCGCCTCAACCTGGCCCTGACGCTGAAGATGGGCGGCAACCTGCTGCTGCTCGACGAGCCCACCAACGACCTGGACGTCGAGACGCTGTCCTCCCTCGAGGATGCTCTCCTCGACTTCCCGGGCTGCGCCGTGGTCACGTCCCACGACCGGTGGTTCCTCGACCGGGTCGCGACCCACATCCTCGCCTGGGAGGGCGACAACGAGAACCCGGCCAAGTGGTTCTGGTTCGAGGGCAACTTCGCGGCGTACGAGGAGAACAAGATCGAGCGCCTCGGCATCGACGCCGCCCGCCCCCACCGCGTCACGCACCGCCGCCTGACCCGCGACTGACCTCGCGCCCCGTCGACGCCGACGGCCGCCGTACCCCCGCCGGGTGCGGCGGCCGTCGGCGTTCCCGGACCTCGGCGCCCGTCCCACCCGCTCACCCCCGGTCACCCGGTCACCGGCTCACCGGCTCACAGGGTTGCGGTGTGGGCGCCCCGTCCTGCCTGTCGCTGGCACCGCGACCCGTCGAGCTCGTGGGGTTGCGGTGTGGGCGCCCCGTCCTGCCTGTCGCTGGCACCGCGACCTGTCGAGCTCGGCGGGCCCGGGCGTCCGGGCGTCCGGGCGTTCGCGGTAGGAGATACCCGGGTCATGGGTACGACGTACCGCGAACGGGGGCCGGTGAGTGCCCACGGGCATTCGCGGTAGGAGATACCCGTGTCACGGGTACGAGGTACCGCGAACGGCGCACCCGAGCCCCACCCCACCCGAGCCCGCGCCCGGGCGCGACGGGCCTCAAACCGTCCCGGTCAGCGGATCTCCATCTCGGGGTGACCACCGATGAGGTTGTCGGTGACGGCGTCCATGACGCGTCCGAGGGCGGTGAAGTCGTCCTCACCGGCCACGTCGACGAGGTGGCGTCGTACGCCGGCGACGTGCGCCGGGGCCGCGCGCTGGAGGACCTCCCAGCCGATGTCGGTCATGCCGCAGAGCACGCCCCGACCGTCCTCGACGCAGTTGTTGCGCAGGACCAGCCCGGCCTTCTCCATGCGCTTGACCGTGTGGGTGACGCGGCTGCGGCTGTGGCGCAGGGCGTCGGCGAGCACGGCCATCCGGAGCTGCCGACCTTCGCACTCGGAGAGCCGGACGAGGATCTCGTACTCCGCCAGCGAGAGCCCGAAGTCGTTGCGCAGCTCTTCGTCGAGCTTGTCCATCAGCAGGGTCGTCCCGATGACGAGGGCGCGCCACGCCCTCTGCTGGTCGGCGTCGAGCCACCGGGTTCCGTCGTCCACGGACCGATCCTAGTGAGTCCGGACGCTGCGTGTGCCTCCGTTCGGGCAGAACCCCGGCCCGTTGTCGGCCGGCGGTGGTAGACCAGGCTCATGGAGGTCACCCGCGACCAGGTGATGGCGTTCCGGGCCGCGGCCCACGGGCTGGGTGACGCGTCGGTCCCGCCCGTCGACCCGCTCGAGCTGCGCGTGCTCGACCTGGGTGTGCAGGACACGGGGTCCGATGGAGCCCGCTGGGCGCTGGCCCTGCGGGGCGCCGATCCGGGGCCCGACCTCGACCCCGAGAGACTGGTGGTCGTCTGGACACTGCGCGGGGCGCCCCACGTCTACCGGCGCGCCGACGTGGCGGCGGTGGCGGCCGCGGTGGCGCCGTACGACGAGGGCGACGCGAGCAAGCGCATCGTCGACGCCGGCAGACCGCTGCGCGCGGCGGGCCTGTCGGTACGCGAGGGTCTCGCCGTGGTGGCGTCCACGATGCGCGAGATCGTCACCGGTCCCACGGTGAAGGGCGACCTCTCGCGGGAGCTGTCGGCACGGCTGCCGGCGCCGTACCTGCGGGAGTGTCGGCCCTGCCAGGCGGTCCACACCTACGAGCAGCCCTTCCGGCTCGCGGCCCTCCAGGCCGGGCTCGAGCTCGAGCCGGGCACCTCGCCCCCGGTCGTGCGGCGCGTCCCGGGATGGGCCGGCCCGGCGGCGGAGGTGCCGGCCCGGCTGGACGCGGTGCGCGCGGTGCTGCGGGTCAACGGTCCGATCACACCCGCTCACGTCGCCGGCTACCTCGACGGCACCCTCGCGGCGACGAAGGCCCACGCGGCCGGCCTCGGCGACCTCGTCGACGTCACGCTGCCCGACGACCCCGCCGGTCCGCGCGCCGTGCGGTGGCTGGCCGAGGCCGACCAGGCCCTGCTGGCCGACCCGCCGACCCCGCGGGGCGTCCGTCTGCTCGGCCCCTTCGACCCGTTCCTCCAGTCGAAGGACCGGGATCTGCTCCTGCCCGACGAGGCCGCCCGCACGGAGCTGTGGCGCACGCTCGGTCGGCCCGGTGCGATCTGGTACGACGGGGAGCTCGTCGGGTCCTGGCGTCCCCGGACCTCCGGCCGCCGGCTCCGGCTCGCGGTGGCGACGTGGTCGGGCGACGCACCCGCCGGAGCCCTGGCGCGCGGCGTGGAGGCGGCCGCCGAGGCGCTCGCCGGGGTGCGCGGCCAGACCTACGACGGGCTCGCCTGACGAGCGCGCGCCCGGGGGAGCGGTCAGACCGGCGGGGCGTCGTCCTTGCCCGCGGAGGCGCCCGGCGTACCCGCCGTGCCCGGTGCCGCATCGGGGCCTGCCGCGTCGCCCGCCGCGCCGGAGCGGTCGTCGCGGTGCCAGATCACGCGCTGCTGGAACGGGATCTCGATGCCCTCGTGGTCGAACCGGGCCTTGATGCGCTCGCGCAGCGTGCGGGCGACGGCCCACTGCTGCATGGGGGCGGTCTTCACCAGCACGCGCAGGTTGACGGAGTCGGCGGCCAGCATCTCGACCCCGGTCACCTCCGGCTCCTCGATGATGATGCCGCGGAAGTCCTCGTCCTCCCACATGTCGTGGGCGACCTCGGTCAGCACGCGCTTCACGCGCACGAGGTCCTCGCCGTACCCGACGCCGACGTCCACGACGGCCCGCGCCCAGTTCTGGCTCATGTTGCCGATCCGGAGGATCTCGCCGTTGCGGACGTACCAGACGGTCCCGTCCTGCGCGCGCAGCCGCGTGACCCGCAGGCTGACGGCCTCGACCGTGCCGATGGCCTCGCCGGCGTCGATCACGTCGCCCACGCCGTACTGGTCCTCGATGATCATGAAGATGCCGGAGAGGAAGTCCTTCACCAGGCTCTGCGCGCCGAAACCGAGGGCCACACCGACGACCCCGGCGCTGGCGATGAGGGGCGCGACGTTCACGCCGATCTCGGCGAGCACCATGATGCCGACGATCCCGTAGACGACGCCGGTCACGGTGCTCTTCAGCAGCGACCCCATCGTCGCCGCGCGTTGGCCGCGGCGGGCGGCCGCGGCGGAGGTGGCCGTGCCCGCGTCACCGTGCTCGCGCGCGGCGACGTTGCCGAGCGAGATCCGGCCGGACTTGCCGGCGAGCACGCCGTGCTCGGCGCGGCGCACGACGCGGTCGATGAGCCGGTGCAGCAGCCAGCGCGCGAACCAGCCGAGGAGGATGAGGCCCAGCACGGCGGCCGGCTTGCCGAGGAGCACCTCGGCGAGCTGGGAGGCGGTCTCGTTCTCGGTCATGGACCACATGACGCGGCACGACCAGGCTTGGTTGGGGTCACAGACAGCGGGAGAGGCGAGTACGTTCATCGCCGACCAGTATCAACACACCGCTGGTGAGCCCGGGGCATCGACGGGCCCCCTGGGGTCGTGAACGGGACGCGGACCGTCCTCCCGCCGGGTTCTGGCACCATCAGGCCGTGCGCCACCTCTACCTGTGTCCCCTCCGTTGGGCCGACCTCGACCTGCTCGGCCACGTCAACAACGTCGTGTACGTCGACTACCTGCAGGAGGCGCGCATCGACATGCTGACGACGCACGCCCCCGACCGCCGGGCCGACGAGCTCGCCGAGGGGGTGGTCGTGGCGCAGCACCGGGTGACCTACCTGACCCCGTTGACCCTGCGCGACAGCGTCGCGGTGGAGTGCTGGGTGACCGAGATCCGGGCCGCCTCGTTCACGATGGCCTACGAGGTCTTCGACACCGACGCCGACGGGGAGCGCATCGTCTTCCTGCGCGCCACCTCGGTGCTCACGCCTTTCGTCTTCGCCGAGGAGCGCCCGCGGCGCATCACCCCGGAGGAGCGCGAGGTGCTCACCCGCTTCCTCGAGCCCGAGGAGGCCGCGCCGCGCCTCTCCCTCACGACGCCCGAGCTCGACCGCGAGGCCCACTGGCCGCTGCGCATCCGCTTCTCGGACGTCGACGTCTTCGGCCACGTCAACAACGTGAAGTACTTCGAGTACTTCCAGGAGGCCCGCATCCACGCCGCGCGCCGCATGTTCGCGGGCCTGGCGGAGCAGGCGGCCGAGGAGCGCATCGACGTCGTCGTCGCCCAGCTCGACGTGGAGTACAAGCGCCCGATCCTGTTCCGGTCCGAGCCCTACGACTCGTGGACGTGGGTCTCCCGGGTGGGGCGGTCGTCGTACGACGTGAGCAGCGAGATCCGCGACGGCGACCAGCTGCTGTCGCGCTCGCGGTGCGTGCTCGTGAGCTTCGACGCCCGCACGCAGCGTGCGGCGACCCCGCCGCCGGAGTACCACGAGCGGCTGCTGACGAGCCTGCGCTCCTGAGTCGTCACCGGCGACCCCGACGATCTCGGTGCACACGCGTGCACCGGTGGGTGATTCAAGCTTCAACGTCTTTGCTCATACGTCAGTCGGCGCGGGGGTACTGGGGGCTCAGGCCACGGATCCGGGGCTCATCCACCACCAGCACGAGGAGCACCCATGTCCACCCACTCCGCCACCCCCGCAGACCGCCACACTCCCGCAGACCGCCACGCCGTCGTCGAGCGTGAGAAGGAGGCCTTCGGCGGGGTCAAGATCTTCTGCGCCTTCTTCGGCTGGCTGGCCGCCATGGGCATGACGGTGCTGCTGACCGGCCTGGTGGCCGCGGCCGGCGCCGGCGTCGGCCTGGTCACCGACGCCTCCGACGCGGCCGACGCGGCCTCCGCCAACGGGATCTCGGCCGAGGAGATCGGTTGGGCCGGCGTGATCCTGGTGCTGGTCATCGTCTTCGTCGCCTACTACAGCGGCGGGTACGTCGCCGGCCGCATGGCCCGCTTCGACGGCATCCGCCAGGGCATCGCCGTCTTCGGCTGGGCGGTCGTCGCCGCCGTCGTCCTCGCGATCCTCGGGGCCGTCGCCGGCGCCCGCTACGACGTGCTCGACGACCTGAACGTCTTCCCGCGCATCCCGGGCGACCTCTCCGACCTCAGCATCGCCGCCGTCGTCGTCCTGGTGGGCGTCGTGGTCGCCAGCCTCGTCGGCGCGGCGCTCGGCGGTCTCGCGGGCATGCACTTCCACCGCAAGGTCGACCGCACCGGCCTGGGTCGCTGAACCGGGCCGGGGGCGAGGCGGTGTCAGCCGTCGAGCGTGTTGACCATGAACTGCGCGGCGTGGGTGACGTACTCCCAGAACCGCTGGTCCTGCTCGGGCGTCAGCGCCGCCTCGTCCAGCCCGGCCCGGAAGTGCACGAGCCAGCGCTCGGCGGCGGCGGGCGTCACGGTGAACGGTGCGTGCCGCATCCGCAGGCGCGGGTGCCCGCGCTCCTGCGAGTACGTCGTGGGCCCGCCCCAGTACTGGACCAGGAAGAGCCGGAAACGCTCCTCGGCGGGGCCGAGGTCCTCCTCGGGATACATCGGTCGGAGCAGCGGGTCGTCGGCGACGCCCGCGTAGAACCGGTGGACGATCGTGGTGATCGTCGGCTCGCCGCCGATCTCGTCGTAGAAGGTGGTCGTCATCGCTCCCCATCATGGCGCACGGGCGAGCACGCGGGGCGGCGGGTGGCACCGGCCACGGATTGCTGCCTGGGTGCCCGCGGCCACCGCGGGGGCGATATCCTCGGCTCCGTGACCGCACTCGCGCAGCCCCGTTCCGCTCGACGTCCGCACCGGCGCCTCGCTCGACGCGCTGCCACGCTCGGTGTGGCGACCGCGGCGGTGCTCCTCGTCGCCCACCCGGCCCACGCCGACGTCCCGCTCGGGTGGGGTCCGCCGGAGCAGACCGACGGCACCGACTTCCTCACCGTGCTGTGGCTGCTCATCGGCATCCCGCTCGGGCTCATCCTCCTGATCGTGGCCGCCATCTACCTGCCGGCGATCGCTCGCGGGGAGAGCGTGAAGCCCGGCGCCGACCGCCGGGCCGACGCCGAGTGGCTGGGCGGCCCGCGCCGCGCACCGAACGAGCTCGCGGCGCCCGACGGCGAGAACTCCCAGGCGGGTGGCGCAAGTGGGCGCTGGTGACGGGCTCTCCAACCGTGAGCGTCAGCTGATCGACGCCACGATCCGCACGGCGGAGCAGCTCTGCCGCTTCGAGTTCTCGGTCTACCTCGGCCCTGCGCGCGGTGAGCCGCGGGCCTACGCCACGCAGCTCCACAACTCGCTGGTCGCCCCGGCGCGCAGCATCCTGATCATGGTCGACCTCGACGCGCGTGCGGTCGAGATCGTCACGGGCGGCGTCGTGCGCCGCACCCTCGACGACACCCAGGTGCAGCTCGCCATCGCCCAGATGCAGTCGTCGTTCGCCGACCACGACGTCGTCGGCGGCCTCAACCGCGGCATCGTGCACCTCGCGGAGCACGCGCAGACCCCGCGCGACCCGCACGCCGTCACGGGCTGAGCAAGCCCGGGCAAGCCCCAGCAAGCCCGGACGAGACTCCGGTACGACGAAACGCCCCTCCCCGACCAGGTCGGGGAGGGGCGTTCGTCGTCCGACGGCAGCCGGCCGGAGGTCAGCCCGCGTCGCGCTCCTGGGCGGCGAGGGCACGGGCCATGTCGGACCGGCCCTCCCCGACGTACCGCTTGGCGGCGGGGTTCGCCTCCGAGGTGAGGATCCACTCGTCCACGCGGGCGAGGGTCTCCGGCGAGGTGAGCGGCAGCGGGAACATGCCGACGAGCACCGTGGAGGCGCGCTGCGTGCCCTTCTCCTCCCAGATGGTCTCGGCCGTGGCCAGGTACTTCTCCAGGTACGGCGCGAGCACCTCGGCCTGGTCGGAGCGGCAGAACGAGTAGGCCACCTGGCGCTGCGTCTCGTTCGCGACGTCGTCGCGCTCGACGGCGTCGCGCCACGCGGCGGCCTTGGCCTCGGCGGTCGGACGCGCGGTGCGGGCGGCCGCGGCCCGCTCCTGGCCGGAGATGGTGGTGTCGCGCTCCAGCTCCTCGGCGATCCGGTCCTCCTCCGCGCGGCCGGCGGCCGCGAGGGAGGCCACGAGCGCCCAGCGCACGTCGGTGTCGACGTCCAGGCCCTCGATGACGACGGAGCCGTCGAGGATCGCTGCGACGAGGTCGACCGCCTCGTCGGTGTGGGCGGCCGCCGCGAAGGCACGGGTCAGCGCGAGCTGCGCGTCCGAGCCCGGTTCGGCGTTCTCGAGCAGCTCCCGCAGGCCGCTCTCCCAGCGGGCGCGCACGGCGGCCCGCCCGGCGGGGGCGGTGTAGTAGGCGACGGCCTGGCCGGCGTACGTGGGCAGGCGGCCGACGGCGGTCATGTCGGTCTCCGTGGCGAGGCCCCGCAGCACGAGCTCGACGAAGTCGGCGGCGCGCATCTCGGCGTCGCGCGTCATGTCCCAGGTCGCGCCCCAGAGCAGGGCGCGCACGAGCGTGTCGTCGAGCGTGTCGACGTGGGCGACCGCCGTGGCGAGCGAGACGTCGTCGAGGCGGATCTTGGCGTAGGTGAGGTCGCCGTCGTTGAGCAGCAGCAGCGCGGGGCGCCGTACGCCCGCCAGCTCGGTCACGACGGTGCGCTCGCCGCGCACGTCGGTCTCGACGTAGCCCTCCTCGCCGGCACGGCGCACGAGGCGGCCGTCGACGAGGTCGTAGAGGCCGATGCCGAGGCGGTGGCGCCGCAGCGTCGGGTAGTCGGGGGCGGCCGACTGGAGGACCGCGAACGAGGTGATGACGCCGTCGGCGTCGGTCTCGATCGCCGGCGCGAGCGTGTTGACGCCCGAGGTCTGCAGCCACTCCTGGGCCCAGCCGGCGAGCTCGCGGCCCGACGCCTTCTCGAGCGAGGCCAGGAGGTCGGCGAAGGTCGAGTTCCCGAAGGCGTGCGCCTTGAAGTAGGCGCGCAGGCCGGCGAGGAACTCGTCGATGCCCACCCAGGCCACGAGCTGCTTCAGCGTGGAGGCGCCCTTGGCGTAGGTGATGCCGTCGAAGTTGACCTCCACGGCCTCGAGGTCGTGGTTGTCGGCGGCGATCGGGTGGGTCGAGGGCAGCTGGTCCTGGCGGTAGGCCCAGTTCTTGCGGGCGTTGGTGAAGCCCGTCCACGCGTCGACGTACTTCGTCGCCTCGACGAGCGCGTGGTGCGACGCCCACTCGGCGAACGACTCGTTGAGCCAGAGGTCGTCCCACCAGCGCATGGTGACGAGGTCGCCGAACCACATGTGCGCCATCTCGTGGAGCACCGTGTTGGCGCGCTGCTCGTAGAAGGAGTGCGTCTGGCGCGAGCGCGGGAGGTACTCGTCGCGGTAGGTCACGCAGCCCGCGTTCTCCATCGCGCCCATGTTGTACTCCGGCACGAACAGCTGGTCGTACTTGCCGAACGGGTAGGGGAAGTCGAACTTCTCCTCGTAGAACGCGAAGCCCTGCTTGGTCAGCTCGAAGAGCTCGTCGCGGTCGAGGTAGGGCTCGACGGACGCGCGGCAGTAGAGGCCGAGGTCGATCTCGCCGTGCGCGCCGACGTACGTGTCGCGCACCTCGACGTACTCGCCGGCCACGAGCGCGGTGATGTAGGTCGACATGCGCTCGGTGACGGGGAACCGCCAGACGCCGCTGCCGTCGCCCGTGCGCTCCGGCTCCGGGGTGACCGCGTTGGAGACGACCTTCCAGTCCTCGGGCGCCGTCACGGTGAAGGTGAAGACCGTCTTGAGGTCGGGCTGCTCGAACGTCGTGTAGACGCGGCGGGCGTCGGGCACCTCGAACTGCGAGTAGAGGTAGACACGGCCGTCGGCGGGGTCGACGAAGCGGTGCAGGCCCTCGCCGGTGTGGCTGTAGGGCAGCAGCGCGCTCACCCGCAGCTCGTTGTCGGCCGCCAGGCCGGCGAGCTCGATGCGGCTGTCGCGGTAGACCGCGGAGGCGTCGAGCTCGGTGCCGTTCAGCTCGACGCGCACGTCCGTGCCGCCGACGAGGTCGGCGAAGGTCGTGGCTCCGGGCTCGGCGCAGGTGAAGCGCAGCACGGTGGTGCTGGCGAACATCGCGTCGCCGACGGTCAGGTCGAGCTCCACGGTGGCGGAGGCGACGTCGAGGAGGTCGGCCCGGGAGGCGGCCTCGTCGCGGGTCAGGTTGGTTCCAGGCATGCGCCCGATCATGTCACCGCCCTCCCCGCGGGGGCGGTCGGGGGAATCGGCGGGCACCGGCCCGTGTTGACCTCGGCATGACCACCGATGCGTCCGCAGCCGTCGCTGCGCCCGAGAAGGCCGACAAGACCACCGCCGACTTCTGGTTCGACCCGCTGTGCCCCTTCGCCTGGATCACCTCGCGCTGGATCCTCGAGGTCGAGAAGGTCCGCGACATCGAGGTGAGCTGGAGCGTCATGAGCCTCGCCTACCTCAACGCCGACAAGGACATCCCGGAGGACTACCGGAAGATGCTCGAGACCGCCTGGGGCCCGGTGCGCGTCTGCATCGCCGCCGAGCAGGCGCACGGCAAGGAGGTGCTGCTGCCGCTCTACACCGCGCTCGGCAACCGCAAGCACCTCGAGCAGCAGGACTTCACCCGCGAGGTCATCGAGGCCGCGCTGACCGAGGCCGGGCTGCCGACCGAGCTGGCCGACGCCGCCGACTCGACCGACTACGACGAGGCGCTCAAGAAGTCGCACCACGCCGGCATGGACCAGGTCGGCATGGAGGTCGGCACGCCCGTCATCTCCATCGACGGCACCGCGTTCTTCGGCCCCGTGCTCACGAAGATCCCGCGCGGCGAGGAGGCCGGCAAGCTCTGGGACGCCTCCGTGGCCCTCGCGGCGTACCCCTACTTCTTCGAGCTCAAGCGCACCCGCACCGGAGAGCTCGACTTCAGCTGAGCCCCCGCGCCTCCCGGTCCGCCGGTGAGCGCGTACGACGACCCGCCCGCGGCCCTGCGCCGCCGGCGGGTCGTCGTGCGTCGGGCCCGGGTCAGCTGGAGGCCGCTGCGGCGGACGAGCTGGCGACGACGGCGGTGATGACGGCGGTGTTGATGGCCTCGACGGCGCGACGCACGGCCGCGGAGGCGACCTCGCCCTCCGCGACGGCCTTGGCCCGCTTCTTCGCGGCGCGGCCCTCGGAGCCCGTGGCACCGATCGTCTTGTGGGCCCGGTCGATCGCGTGCAGGAGGCCGACCAGCGCCGCCGTCCGCTCGTCCGGCTCCGCGCCGCCGACCAGCACGGCGTGCACGGTGCGCCGTACCTCGTCCTCGTGGGCCGAGTCGACCGTCGGCCAGGTGGTGCGCGGGAAGAGACCGAGCACGCGGCCCTCCTCCC
>Ga0208794_1000823_pt1 | contig 16838 bp, 12 predicted proteins | sample 32_taG_FD_184106 | JGI IMG/M metagenome (GOLD analysis project Ga0208794, IMG submission 184106) | Marine viral communities from the Gulf of Mexico - 32_GoM_OMZ_CsCl metaG (SPAdes) (version 2) | ecosystem: Environmental > Aquatic > Marine > Oceanic | place: Atlantic Ocean: Gulf of Mexico... | reverse complement strand
TCGCCGGCAAGGACGACCCCGCGGGCACGTCGCCCGGCCAGGTCGCCGCCAAGACGGCGCGCGCCACGGGGCACGGCGTGGCCGTCGCGGCGAAGGCGACGGGCAGGTTCGGCCGCTTCACGATGAAGCAGGCCCGGCGCGCGTCCCACGCCGAGGGCGCCGGCGAGAGCGGGCTGTCGCGCCTCATCGAGCTGCACGCCGTCAACGCCGCGGCCGACGCCGCCGTGGCCATCTCGCTGGCGGGCACCCTCTTCTTCACGGTGCCGACCGGGGAGGCCCGCGGGCAGGTCGCCCTCTTCCTCGGCCTCACGATGCTGCCGTTCGCGATCGTCGCCCCGCTGATCGGGCCGTTCCTCGACCGCTTCAGCCACGGCCGCCGCTGGGCCATCGGCGGCACAATGGCCATCCGCGCCTTCCTCTGCTGGGCGCTCGCCGGGGCGGTGGTCACCAACTCGACGTGGCTCTTCCCCGCCGCCCTCGGCGTGCTCGTGGCCTCGAAGGCGTACGGCGTCACCAAGGCCGCCGCGGTGCCCCGCCTCACCCCGGACAACCTGACCCTCGTCAAGGCCAACGGCCGCGTCTCCCTCGCCGGCGTCGTCGGCGCCGGCGTCTCGGCCCCCCTCGCCGGCCTGGCCTCGCTCGCCGGCCCCGAGTGGTCGCTGCGCTACGCGTTCGTCGTGTTCACCATCGCCACCGTCCTGGCGATCCTCCTGCCGGCCAAGGTCGACTCGACCCAGGGCGAGACCCGCCTGGCGCTCATGCCCGGCCCGTCGGACATGAGCATGTCGAAGGACCCCGGCAACCAGCGCAAGGCCAGCTTGCGCATGCCGCCGTCGGTGGCGTTCGCCCTGCGGGCCAACTGCGGGCCGCGCTGGCTCTCGGGCTTCCTCACGATGTTCATGGCGTTCCTGCTGACGGAGAACCCGATCCCCGGGTGGCGCACCGAGGTGCTCTTCGCGGTCGTGATCGGCGCCGCGGGACTCGGCAACACCCTGGGCATCGCCCTCGCGTCGATGCTGCGCAAGGTCAACCCGGCGGTCACGGTGGTGATCGCCCTGGTGGCAGCGGCGGCGATGGCCACGGTCGCCGCCCTCTTCTACGGGGTGGTGCCGCTCGCCCTGCTGGGCCTCACGGCCGGGCTGGCGCAGTCGCTGTCGAAGCTCTCGCTCGACTCGACCATCCAGCACGACGTGCACGAGCGGGTGCGCACGAGCGCCTTCGCCCGCTCCGACACCGTGCTGCAGCTGGCCTGGGTCATCGGCGGCTTCGTCGGCATCGCGATGCCGCTCGACCCGCCCCGGCTCGGCCTCAGCGTGGCCGCGGCGGTGCTCACGGCGTGGGCCGTGTTCGTGCTCGGCAGCCGGGTCCAGGACACCCGGGCGCGGCGCCGCGCCCCCGCGCAGCCCGCGTACCGGCCGGCCGAGCAGCAGCCCGCCGAGCAGCCCGCCGGCGAGGCCCCTCCCGCGACGGCGCCGATGCCGGACCGCCCGCCGTCGTACGACGACCTGCCCGACACCCAGCCGACCGCCCGGCCCTACGACGCCCGCTCGGGCGAGGCGGGCCGCACGACGATCGTCTTCCCGCCCGACGAGCCCCGGTCCTGAGGCCGGCGGGTCGGCTGAAGGCATGACGATCTCGCTGCGCACCCCGGCGCCGGCCGACCTGCCCGGGGTGCTGGCCACCGTCGCCAACTGGCAGGCGGACGGGCTCCCCGTCCAGCTGCACCCCGGCGACCTCGGGTGGGCGTGGCAGGTCGGCGCGGCCGCGCTGGCCGGACGCCTCCGGGTGTGGACCGCCGCCGACCGTGTCGCCGCGGTGGGCCTGCTCGACGGCCCCGCTCTGCTGCGGCTGGCCCTCGATCCCGACCTCGCCGAGGACGGACGGCTCGCGGCGCACGTCGCCGACGCCGTGACCCGACCCGCGGCGCGCGTGCTGCCCGGGGGCAGCGTCGGCGTCGAGGTGCGGCTGGGGCCGGCCCTCCGGGAGCGGCTCCGCGCGGACGGCTGGGGCGACGACGAGCCCTGGACCTCGCTCGTCCGCGACCTGGCGGACCCCGTCCCGCACAGCGGGCGGCGCGTAAAGGTCGTCGGTCCGGGGGCCGCGGCGGACTTCGTCCGGGTCCACCAGGCCTCGTTCGGCAGCGAGCGGTTCACCACCGAGCGCTGGCACGCGATGGCGGCCGGGCCGGCGTACGCGCAGGCCCGCAGCCTGCTCGCCCACGACGGCGACGGCACCCCGGTCGCGGCGGCGACCGTGTGGTCCGCGGGACCCGGCCGACCCGGCCTGATCGAGCCGCTGGGCGCGGACGGCGCGCACCGCGGCCACGGTCACGGCCGCGCGATCGCCCTCGCCGCCGCGTGGCACCTGCGCGACCTGGGTTCCTCCACCGCCACCGTCTGCACGCCGAGCAGGAACACCGTGGCGGTCGCGACGTACACCTCGGCGGGCATGACGCCGAGCGCCACGACCACCGATCTCGTGCGTCCGGCCGAGGACGTGGCCTAGTTCAGCTCGAGCTCGTCGGCGAGCGCCCGCAGCAGCTTGGCGACGGGCTTCGCCGTGCGCGGGTCGGGGTGGCGACCGTGGCGGTAGCCCTCCCCCACGCCGTCGAGGAGCCGGATGAGGTCCTCGACGATGGAGGTCATCTCCTCGGGCGTCTTGCGCTGGGCCCGCGACTGGTTGCGCGAGACCGAGGCGGGGGCGTCGAGGAGCTTCACCTGCAGCGCCTGGTCGCCCTTGCGGCCCTGGGCGATCCCGAACTCGACACGCGTGCCGGCCTTGAGGGTCGACGTGCCGTTCGGCAGCGCGTCGGCCCGGACGTACACGTCGGGGCCCGCGTCGGAGGACAGGAAGCCGAAGCCCTTGTCCGCGTCGTACCACTTCACCTTGCCAGTCGGCACGGGTCACACCTCTCTCGGTCGGACTCACGCGGCGGCCGAGGCCCCCGCAGCACGCAAACAGCCGGGCAGGTGCCCGGCCTCCGCCCAGCCTATCCGTCGGCCGGAACGACGTGCGCGCCACTTTCCGTGCGGCCGGCGGGGTCGGCCACGAACGCGTCGAGCCAGTCCGGGAAGCCGCGGAGGTCGGGCAGCACCACGTCGGTGCCGGCCTCGCGCAGCTCGGCCTCCTCGCACCCGCCCGTGAGCACCGAGACGCTCACGACCCCGGCCGCGCGGGCGCCCTCGACGTCGTGCACGTGGTCGCCGACGTAGACGGCTGCGCCCTCGTCGCGCAGCGGCTGCGCCTTGAGCGCTCCCCACACCCAGCCCTCGAGGTGGTCGACGTCGAGCCCGAGGTGGTCGAGGTGGCGCTGCGCGTTCGGGGCGTACTTGCCGGTGACGACGAGGATCCGGCCGCCGTGGCGCCGGACGGCGGCGAGCGCCTCGTGGGCGCCCGGCAGCACCGGGACGCCCGCGACGGCGAGGTCGGGGTACAGCGCCCGGAACCGGTCGCCGGCCGGGGCCACGAGCTCCGCCGGGAGGTGCGGGGCGAGCAGGACGTCGAGGGGTGGGCCGAGCCGCTCCGTCATCTGCTCCACCGGCAGGTCGACGCCCAGCTCGTCGCCGAGGGCGCGCAGGGTGTCGGCGAACCCGGGGCGGGTGTCGATGAGGGTCATGTCGAGGTCGAAGCCCACGACGAGCGGCCGGTCCGGGGAGGTCACGCCTCCACCCTAGGCAGGGCCGACGACCGGTCCTGGGACGCGTGACGGACGTCGCTCCCGCACCGGTACTGTTCTCCCGGCGTAGAGGTATAGCGTGACCCAGGTCACATTCCTCACTCCTCGGGAGCACCCGTTGTCGACCACGACATCCCCCACGCCCCCCTCTCCCGCCGGCGGCCCTGCCGACGGCGGGAAGACCCGCCGCTCCCCCGCCTCCATCGCCCTCTGGGTCGGCGTCGCCGTCGTCGGCGCCGTCTGCTGGAGCGTGCTCGCCCTGTCGCGCGGCGAGTCGGTGTCGGCCCTCTGGATCCTCTTCGCGGCCCTGTCGTCGTACCTCATCGCCTACCGCTTCTACTCGCGGTTCATCGCGACCAAGGTGCTGAAGCTCGACAACACCCGCGCCACCCCGGCCGAGCGCCTCGAGAACGGCAACGACTACGAGGTCACCGACCGCCGGGTGCTGTTCGGCCACCACTTCGCCGCCATCGCCGGCGCCGGGCCGCTCGTCGGCCCCGTGCTCGCCGCGCAGATGGGCTACCTGCCCGGCACGATCTGGATCATCGTCGGCGTCATCCTGGCCGGCGCCGTGCAGGACATGGTGGTGCTCTTCTTCTCCATGCGCCGCGACGGCAAGAGCCTCGGCCAGATGGTGCGCGAGGAGATCGGCGTGGTCGGCGGCATCGCCGCGCTCATCGCCGTCTTCGCGATCATGATCATCATCCTGGCCGTGCTCTCGCTGGTGGTCGTCAACGCCCTGGCCGAGTCGCCGTGGGGCGTCTTCTCGATCGGCCTGACGATCCCGATCGCGCTCTTCATGGGCTTCTACCTGCGCTTCTTCCGGCCCGGTCGGGTGCTCGAGACGACCGCCATCGGCGTCGTGCTCCTGCTGCTCGCCATCATCGGCGGCGGCTACGTCGAGTCGTGGGGCCTCGCCGAGGCGCTGACGCTCGACAAGGAGACGCTCACGCTGATGCTCGTCGGCTACGGCTTCGTGGCCTCGATCCTCCCCGTGTGGATGCTCCTCACCCCGCGCGACTACCTCTCCACCTTCATGAAGGTCGGCGTCATCGTGCTGCTCGCGGTGGGCATGCTGCTCGCCCGCCCGGTGCTCTCCAACGAGGCCGTCACGTCGTTCGCGACCGACGGTGACGGTCCGGTCTTCGCCGGCAAGCTCTTCCCGTTCGTCTTCATCACGATCGCCTGCGGCGCGCTCTCGGGCTTCCACGCCCTCATCTCCTCGGGCACCACGCCGAAGATGGTGGCCAAGGAGGGCCAGGTCCGGATGATCGGCTACGGCGGCATGCTGATGGAGTCGTTCGTCGCCATCTCCGCCCTCATCGCGGCCTGCGTCATCGACCAGGGCCTCTACTTCGCGATGAACTCCCCCGCCGGCCTCACCGGCGGCACGGCCGAGTCGGCGTCGCAGTTCGTCGGCACGCTCGGGTTCTCGATCACCCCCGAGGACCTGACCAAGGCAGCGGCCGGCGTCGAGGAGGAGCTGATCTCCCGCACCGGTGGCGCCCCCACCCTGGCCTTCGGCATCTCGCAGATCTTCGACGAGGCCTTCGGCGGCGGCCTGGCCGCGTTCTGGTACCACTTCGCGATCATGTTCGAGGCGCTCTTCATCCTCACCGCCGTCGACGCCGGCACCCGCGTGGGCCGCTTCATGCTGCAGGACACCATCGGCAACGTGTGGCCCAAGTTCGGCGACACGTCGTGGAAGCCGGCCGCGTGGATCTCGTCGGCGCTGGTCGTCGCGTGCTGGGGCTACATGCTGTACGTCGGGGTGACCGACCCGCTGGGCGGCATCAACCAGCTGTTCCCGCTGTTCGGCATCGCGAACCAGCTGCTCGCGGCCATCGCGCTCACCGTCTGCGTGACGCTGTTCCTCAAGCACGGCTGGCTCAGGTACGTCTGGGTGCCGGCGATCCCGCTGGGCTTCGACCTCGTCGTGACGATGACGGCGAGCTGGCAGAAGGTCTTCTCGGACAACCCGGCCATCGGCTACTTCGCCCAGGCCGACCGCTACCGCACGGCCCGCGAGGCCGGCGAGGTGCTCGCCCCGGCGGCCGACGCCGACCAGATGGGCACCGTCATCACCAACTCGACGACCAACGGCGTCCTCCAGGCGACGTTCGCGGTGCTGACGATCATCATCGTCGCGAACGCCGCGGTGATCTGGGTCCGGGCCGTCCGGGCCGGCTCGCTGCCCACCACCGAGGTGCCGAAGGTCGAGTCGACGCTCGTCGCCCCGTCCGACTTCTTCGCCACCGCGGAGGAGAAGGCCGCGGTCGCCGCGTGGGAGGCGGAGCGCAAGGAGTCGGTCGGGAGCGGTCGATGAGGCGCGCGCTCGCCGGGATCCGCTGGTACCTGCGGGAGTGGAGCGGCGAGGGTCGCTGGGACGCCTACCTCGCCGACTGCGAGCGGGTCGGGATGGTCCCGATGACGCGCCGCGAGTACGAGCGCCACCGCGACCACCTGCGGGAGCACTCCACGCAGGGCCGGTGCTGCTGAGCGTGCCGTCGGGCCGCGCACCGCGACGGATCGCCGTCGCGGGCGTCAGCGGCGTCGGGAAGACCACGCTGAGCCGGGCGGTCGCCGCCCGGCTCGGCGTGCCCCACGTCGAGACCGACGGCCTGCACCACGGTCCGGGGTGGACGCCGCGCCCGGAGTTCCTCGACGACGTGCGCCGCACGGTCGCCGGTGAGGCGTGGGTGATGGAGTGGCAGTACGCCGCGGCCCGGCCGCTGATCGCCGCCCGCGCCGAGCTGCTGGTCTGGATCGACCTCCCGACCCCCGTCACGATGACCCGGGTCGTGCGGCGCACGCTGCGACGCCGGGCACGGCGTGAGGAGCTGTGGAACGGCAACCAGGAGCCGCCCCTGCGCACCTTCCTCACCGAGCCCGACCACATCGTGCGGTGGGCCTGGCGCACGCGTCACAAGTACCGCGACGGCGCCGTCGCCGAGGCCGCCCGGGCGCACCCCGACCTGGTGGTGGTGCGGCTGCGCTCGCGGGGCGCCGTACGGCGCTGGCTGGCGGCGCTGCCGGCTCAGGAGCGACGCAGCAGGTAGCAGTCCATGACCCAGCCGGCGGCCTCCTGGACCGCCGTCCGGGCGGTGCGCAGCTCGTCGACCACGTCGCCCACACGTCCCGCGACGAGCCGCTGCGTGGGAGCGCCCAGGTTGGCGCCCCACCAGATCGTCCAGTCGTCGAGCCCGTCGAGCGGGAGGTCGGCGTTGAGCATGACGAGCAGGTTGTCGGCGCCGGCGGCGACGGCCTCCCGGAGCCGGCGCCCGGTCGTCACCGTGATGGCCTGGCCGACCTCGTGGAGCACGATCCGGTGGGCCGCGGCGAGCAGCTGCAGGCTGGAGATCCCGGGCACGACGCGCACGTCCGCGACCACCCTCCCCCGGGCCAGCACCGCGTCGACGATGCGCAGCGTCGAGTCGTAGAACGCCGGGTCGCCCCAGACGAGGAACGCGACGTCGCCGTCGCGCTCCTCCAGCACGGTCTCGTACGCCGCCGCTCGCGCCGCGTGCCAGTCGGCCACCGCCTGCTCGTAGGCGGCCGTGTCGCCGGCGACCCGCGCCGAGCGGTCGCGCACGGGGTCGTCGACCTCGACGAGCGGCAGGTCGGGCGCGTGGGCGGCCAGGACCGCGCGTCGTACGGCGACGAGCGGGTCGTCGGCCCGCTTGCGCGGCACCAGCGCGTACGACGCCCCGCGCAGCGCCGCCACCGCCTCGAGCGTCAGCTGGGCGGGGTCGCCGCACCCGATGCCGACGACGTGGAGCGTGCGGGTCACCGGTCCTCGATCTCGCCCTCGACCTCGAGGTAGACCTGCTGCATCGCGGCGATGACGGCCGGGTCGGGCTCGGCCCAGAGCCCGCGGTCGGCCGCCTCGGAGAGCCGCTCGACCATGCCGCGCAGCGCCCACGGGTTCGACTGGCGCAGGAACGCCTGCACGCTCTCGTCGAGCACGTAGGCCTTGGCGAGCGCGTCGTACATGTGGTCCTCGACGACACCGGCGGTGGCGTCGAAGCCGAAGAGGTAGTCGACGGTGGCGGCCAGCTCGAACGCGCCCTTGTAACCGTGGCGCTGCATCGCCGAGATCCAGCGCGGGTTGACCACGCGGGCGCGGAAGACGCGGGCCGTCTCCTCGCCCAGCGTGCGGGTGCGAACGGCGTCCGGGGAGGTCGAGTCGCCGACGTACGCCCGCGGCGCGACCCCGGTGAGCGCACGGACGGTCGCGACCATGCCACCGTGGTACTCGAAGTAGTCGGCCGAGTCCGCGATGTCGTGCTCACGGGTGTCGATGTTCTTCGCCGCGACCGCGATGCGTCGGTAGTTGGCGCGCATGTCGTCGTCGGCCGGGCGGCCGGCCAGGTCGCGGCCGTAGGCGAAGCCGCCCCAGGCCGTGTAGACCTCGGCCAGGTCGGCGTCGGTGCGCCAGTTGCCCGACTCGACCGCCTGGAGCACGCCCGCGCCGTACGCCCCCGGCGCGGAGCCGAAGATGCGCGTGGTGGCGCGGCGCTCGTCGCCGTGGTCGGCGAGGTCGGCCTGGGTGTGGGCGCGCACGAAGTTGACGTCGTCGGGCTCGTCGAGGTCGGCCGCCATCCGGATGGCGTCGTCGAGCATCTCGACGACGTGCGGGAACGCGTCGCGGAAGAAGCCCGAGATGCGCAGCGTCACGTCGATGCGGGGACGGCCCAGCTCGTCGAGCGGCACCGGCTCGAGGCCGTTGACCCGGCGGGACGCCTCGTCCCACGTGGGCCGCACACCGATGAGGGCGAGCACCTCGGCGACGTCGTCGCCCGAGGTACGCATGGCGGACGTGCCCCAGGCCGACAGCCCGACCGAGCGCGGCCACTCGCCGGTGTCGGCGCGGTGGCGCTCCAGCAGCGAGGTGGCCATCGCCTGGCCGGTCTGCCACGCCAGGCGCGACGGCACGGCGCGGGGGTCGACGGTGTAGAAGTTGCGGCCCGTCGGCAGGACGTTGACGAGCCCGCGCAGCGGGGAGCCCGACGGCCCGGCCGGGACGAACCCGCCCTCGAGCGCGTGCAGCACGGCGGTGAGCTCGTCGGTGGTGGCGTCGAGACGCGGCACGACCTCGGTCGCGGCGAACGTGAGCACCTGGGCGACGGCCGGGTCGGCGTCACCCTCCAGGCGCGCGACCACGTCGGCGACGGCGGTCGGCACCCAGGACGCCTCCTCCATCGCCAGCACGAGCGCGCGCGCCCGCTTCTCGACGGCGTCGACCTCGGCGGTGCTGGGCTCCTTGCCCGCCCCGGTGGGCAGGCCGAGCGCGGCCCGCAGGCCCGGTACGGCGCCCGCCGTGCCGCCCCACACCTGGCTGGCGCGCAGGATGGCGAGCACCAGGTTGACCCGGGCCTCCCCCGTCGGTGCGGCGCCGAGCACGTGGAGGCCGTCGCGGATCTGGGCGTCCTTGATCTCGCAGAGCCAGCCGTCGACGTGGAGGATGAAGTCGTCGAAGTCGTCGTCCTCCGGACGCTCCTCCATGCCGAGGTCGCGGTGCATCTGCGCCGACTGCATGAGGGTCCAGATCTCGCCGCGGATGGCCGGCAGCTTGGCCGGGTCCATCGCGGCGATGTTGCCGTACTCGTCGAGCAGCTGCTCGAGGCGGGCGATGTCGCCGTACGTCTCGGCGCGCGCCATCGGCGGCACGAGGTGGTCGACGATGGTCGCGTGGGCGCGGCGCTTGGCCTGCGCCCCCTCGCCCGGGTCGTTGACGAGGAACGGGTAGATGAGCGGCAGGTCGCCGAGCACCGCGTCGGTGGCGCAGTCGGCCGAGAGCGCCGCGTTCTTGCCCGGCAGCCACTCCATCGAGCCGTGCTTGCCGAGGTGCACGATCGCGTGGGCGCCGAAGCCGCCGGACTCGACCGAGCCGCCGACCCAGCGGTAGGCCGCCAGGTAGTGGTGGCTCGGGGCCATGTCGGGGTCGTGGTAGATCGCGACCGGGTTCTCGCCGAAGCCGCGGGGCGGCTGGATCATCAGCACGACGTTGCCGGCGCGGAGCGTCGCGAGCACGATCTCGCCGTCGTCGTTGACGAACAGCGTGCCGGGGCCCTCGCCCCAGGCCTCGACCATGTCGGCGCGCAGGCCCGGGCTCAGGTCGGCGGTCCAGGCGGCGTACTGCTCGGGCGTGATGCGCACGTGGGCGTCGGTGAGGTCGGCGTTGGTGAGCCACTCCTCGTCCTGGCCGCCCGCGGCGATCAGCGCGTGGATGAGCGCGTCGCCCGCGGCCGTGTCGTCGTCGAGGTCGAGCAGGCGGGTGATGTCGCCGCCGTCGGGGCCGAGGTCGTAGCCGGCCTCGCGCATGCGGCGCAGCAGGTGGATCGTCGAGACCGGGGTGTCGAGCCCGACCGCGTTGCCGATGCGGGCGTGCTTGGTGGGGTACGCGGACAGCATCAGCACGACGCGCCGGTCGGCGGCCTCGGTGCGCCGCAGCATGGCGTGGGCGGTCGCGATGCCCGCGACGCGGGCGCAGCGCTCGGCGTCGGGCACGTAGCGCGGGAGGCCGTCGGGGTCGATCTCCTTGAAGGAGAACGGCGCCGTGATGAGGCGACCGTCGAACTCGGGGATCGCGATCTGGGTGGCGGAGTCGAGCGGGGAGACGCCGTCGTCGGAGGCCTCCCACTCGGCGCGGCTGCTCGTGAGCGCGAGCGCCTGCAGGACGGGGATGTCGAGGGCGGCGATGCGCTCCACGTCCCACGCCTCGTCGTCGCCGCCGGCGCTGGCGCCGGCCGGGGTCGAGCCGCCGGCCGCGAGCACCGTGACCACCAGCGCGTCGAGCGTGCCCAGGGCGTCGTACACGGCGTCGGGGGCCGAGCGCAGCGACGACGAGAAGATCGGCAGGCCGACCGCGGTGCCCGTCGCGTCGATCGCGTCGGCGAGGCCGTGGACGAAGTCGGTGTTGCCCGAGGCGTGGTGGGCCCGGTAGTAGAGGATGCCGATCCGCGCGCGCCCCCCGTCGGTCGCGCCCTCGACCTCGGGCCGCTCGGCCCAGCCCCACGACGGCAGCACGGCCGGGGGCTCGAAGCCCTCGCCGGTCAGCAGCACGGTGTCGGAGAGGAAGGCGTGCAGCTGGCCCAGGTTGCCCGGGCCGCCCTCGGCGAGGTAGCGGTGGGCCTCCGCCGCGACCCCCACGGGCACCGTCGACAGCTCCATCAGCTCGGCGCTCGGGGTCTGCTCGCCGCCCAGCACGACGGTCGGCACGCCGGTGCCGACGATGCGCTGGAAGCCGGAGCAGAGGTCGCCCGGCGACCCGAGGATGCGGGCGATGACGAGGTCGGCCGTCTCGAGCGCGGCCCCCATGTCCTGGTGGGCGGAGCGCGCGGGGTTGGCGATCGTGTACGTCGCGCCGCTGGCGCGGGCGGAGAGCAGGTCGGTGTCGGAGGTCGAGACCAGCGCGATCCGCGGGGCGGACGGGGTCTCGGCGGTCCCGCCGGGGGTACCCGGGGTGCTGGGGGTGGTCGCGGCAGAGCTGGTCACAGCGGGCTCCTCGTCGGGGTTCGCGCCCCGTCAGGTCAGGACCGCCGGCGGTCAGTGTCTGGCTGGCCGGCCGTCGTGGGACGACGGTCGGGGTCACAGTGGCGGAACCGCCCCGGAGCTGCACCGGGTTCCTGGGTCCGTCGGCGGAAGGTCGCTCCGCAGCCTAGGGCATGCCTCCGGAGCCGGGCACCGCTATCGTGCGGCGCGTGGTGACCCTCGCCGACCTGCAGGTCCAGAAGCTCGGCGAGCCGACCCTCGCCTCCCCGCTCGCCTCCTACGTGGAGGGGCGGACGACGAACCAGTACTACGTCGCCGAGGGCGACCGCATCCTCATGGACGACACCCTCGACCTCATCGCGGGCCGGGGCGTGCCCTGGGAGGAGCTGCCGACCTTCGAGGCCGGCGGCCCGCGGGCCCGGATCTACTTCGACCCCCGGCGCACGAAGGCGGGCATCGTCACCTGCGGCGGGCTCTGCCCCGGGCTCAACAACGTCATCCGCTCGCTGGTGCGCGCCCTCGAGGACCACTACGGCGTGACCGACGTGCTCGGCTTCCGCAACGGGTACGCCGGGCTCGACCCCGCCAGCGGCGCGGAGCCGGTCACGCTCACCCGCGAGTCGGTGGCCGACATCCACGAGCGCGGCGGCACGGTGCTCGGCTCGTCGCGGGGCGGTCGCGACCCCGAGGTCATGGTCGACACGCTCGTGCGCCACGGCATCGACATCCTCTTCGTCATCGGCGGCGACGGCTCGATGCGCGGCGCTCACGTGATCGCCGAGGAGTGCCGGCGCCGCGGGCTGGAGATCGCGGTGGTCGGCGTGCCGAAGACCATCGACAACGACATCCCCCACATCGGCCAGAGCTTCGGCTTCCAGACGGCGTTCGCCCGCGCGGCGCAGTCGATCACCGCCGCCAAGGTCGAGGCCCAGGCGGCGCTCAACGGGGTGGGCATCGTGCAGACGATGGGTCGGCACGCCGGCTTCATCGCCTGCTACTCCGCGCTCGCCGCCCAGACCGCGAACTTCGTGCTCATCCCCGAGGTGCCCTTCGCGCTGGAGGGCGAGAACGGTCTGCTGGCGCACGTGCGGCGCCGGGTCGCCGACCGCGGCTTCGCGGTCATCGTCGTCGCGGAGGGCGCGGGCCAGGAGCTGGTGGCCGCCGACCCGGAGTCGGTCGACGCCTCCGGCAACGCGGTGCTCGGCGACGTGGGCCGCGTGCTGCGCTCCCGGATCCGCGCCGACTTCGCCGAGCACGGCGAGGAGGCGACGCTGCGCTACTTCAACCCCGGCTACTTCATCCGCTCCGTGCCCGCCGACCCGGCCGACGCCGTCTACTGCGCGCGCCTGGCGCAGACCGCCGTGCACGCGGCGATGTCGGGACGCACCGACATGGTGGTCGGACGCCGCAAGCACCGGTTCGTGAACGTGCCCATCCCGGCCGTCACGAGGCGCGCGCACAACGTCTCCCCCGACGGCGACCTGTGGCTGAGCGTGCTCGAGTCCACGGCCCAGCCGCGCGAGATGGTCTAGCGGGCCGCGCGCCGCACGAGCCGCAGGCGCTCCAGCGGGCGCCCGGCCACGAGGTGCTCCGCGACGAGCTCGGGCACGTCGTCGGGGCCGAGCGCGCCGTACCAGACGTCGTCGGGCTGGACGGTGACGACGGGCGCCTGGTTGCAGGGGAACTGGCACGCGGTCTGGGTGACGAGCACGTCGTCGTCGCCGAGGCCCTCGTCGCGCAGGCGCGTCGCCAGCGCCTCGGCCACCTTGTCACCGCCACGGGCGCTGCAGCGCGGACCCCGGCAGACGAGCACCTGGTGACGGTGGGTCGGCACGGTCTCCCAGGCGTCGGAGTGCAGCGGCGCCTCGCGGCCGTGGATGGCCCGGGCGACGTCGAGCACGCCGAGCTCGAGGTCGGACTCGTGGCGCATCATCGCGGTCGCGACCTCGACGACGGGGCGGTGCGGCACGACCCCGTCGGGCCCGGGCTCGCCGCGCTCGCGCCACCAGTGGCCGGCCACGCGCCGCAGCCAGGAGTTCGCCGGCGCGAGGGTCCCCAGGGAGACCCCCAGCAGCACGACGCGCTCGACCCCCGCGTCGGCCAGGTCGGTGAGCGCCGCGACCAGGGACGGGTCGCCGACCTGGAGGAAGGCGACCCCGGCGGTGGCGTCCGGGTCGCGGGGCACGTGCAGCGTCGCCGCTGCGGCGTCGAGGCGCTCGCGCTCGGCGTGCTCGCGCAGCGACATGCCGACGAGCAGGTACGTCGTGGAGGCCGCCGGGGTCGGGACGGGGTCCACGGGTGCGGTCGGGGGCAGGGCCATCGGAGGCTCTTCTCGTTCCGGGGCTCGGTGCGCGGAGCCGGCTGGACAGGTGACGTCGCCCCGGAGGGACGGCGGCCAGCAGGTCTTCGGACTCGGGATCGTCCGGACGGCGCACCTTCCCAGGCCGGTCGGCCCAGTGGCGTCGAGCGCCGCCCGTCACCCTCACCGCTGCGCGTCAGTCCCGGATTCGCACCGGGTTCCCTGGCTCAAGCTCTGAGTCGACTGGCGAGCGCAAGGTAGCAGGCCGCCGGACCGGGCCACGGCGCCGTACCCTCGGGCCCCGTGACCGCCCCGCCCGTCCCCCACGACCCGTCCGCGCCCCCGCCCGGCGACCCCGCCCACGCCTTCAGCGAGGCGGAGCGCGCGGCCGTCTACCGGGTGATCGGGGCCCGCCGGGACCTGCGGCGCTTCGTGCCGGACGCCGTGGTCGCCGAGCCCGTGCTCGCCCGGCTGCTGGCCGCGGCGCACGCCGGCCCGAGCGTGGGGCTCATGCAGCCCTGGCGGTTCGTGCGGGTCACCGACCCGGGCCTGCGACGCGGGATCCACGGCCTCGTCGACGCCGAGCGGCACGCCACCGCCGAGGCCCTCGACGACCGGGCCGCGGAGTTCCTGCGCCTCAAGGTCGAGGGCGTGCTGACCTGCGCGGAGCTGTTCGTGGTGGCCCTGCGCGAGGGCCGGGAGGCGCACGTGTTCGGTCGCCGCACCATGCCCCACATGGACCTCGCCTCGGTCTCCTGCGCCCTGGAGAACCTCTGGCTGGCGGCCCGCGCCGAGGGTCTCGGGATGGGCTGGGTCTCGCTGTTCGACCCCGCGGCGCTGGCGGCGCTGCTGGGGATGCCGGACGGCGCGGAGCCCGTCGCCGTGCTCTGCCTGGGCCCGGTGCCCGTCTTCCCGGACCGCCCGGGCCTCGAGCTCGACGGCTGGACGACCGCGCGGCCACTGGCGGAGTTCGTCTCGGAGAACCGTTGGTAGGCTGCCGCGGCCCGTCACCTGCGAAGGTCGGTGCACCGCTCCCGACCTCGGAGGTCCCCTCACCGTGACGCCCCTGTCGAGCCCGACCACCCGCAGCCGCCGCGACCTCTGTCCCGGGGTCTCCCGGCCGTGGCCGGCGGACGACGGCGGTCTCGTGCGGCTGCGGCTCATCGGTGGACGCACGACGGCGGGCACGCTGCGCGCCCTGGCCGCGGTGGCGGCGTCGTACGGCGACGGGGACGTGCACCTCACCCGCCGCGCCAACCTGCAGCTGCGCGCCCTCCCGCTCGTCGACGGCGCCCTGAGGGCCGACGTGGTCGACGCCGTCGAGGCCACCGGTCTGCTGCCCTCGCGCCGCCACGAGCTGGTGCGCAACGTGATGGTCTCGCCGCTCAGCGGGATCGCCGGCGGCGAGGCCGACCTGCAGCCCGTCGCGGCCGAGCTCGACGCCGCGATCTGCGCCGACCCCGCCCTCGCCGACCTCTCCGCCCGGTTCCTCTTCGTGCTCGACGACGGCCGCGGCGACCTCGTCGACCGCTCCGTCGACGTCGGTCTCGTGGCGCTCCCCGGCGGCCTGGCCCAGGTGCGCTGGGGCACGGCGTGGTGGGGCGCGGTCGTCCCGCTCGACGAGGCGGTGCCGGCGATGCTGTCGGCCGCCCACGCGTTCCTCGACGTGCGGCCCGACGGTCCCGACGCGCCCTGGCACGTCGATGAGCTCTCCGAGCCGCTCCCCCTGCCCAGCCTCGAGCCCGACCGCCACGTGCCGGCCCCGAGCGCTCCCGCGCCGTACGGCGTGGTGCCCGGCGCCGCGGCGCCCACGCGGCACGTGCCGGTGCCCGACGGGGTGCTCACGCCCGCGCTCCTGAACGACCTGCTCGGCGGGCTCGACGAGCACGCCCCCGTGGTCGTGACGCCCTGGCGCTCCCTGCTCCTGCCGGAGGTGCTGCGGCGGCCGACGCCGCGCTACGACTACGTCGACGACGGCCCGGCGATCTACGTCGACTCGTTCGCGACGATCCGCTCCGAGCTGCACGCCGCGGGCGGTCTCGGGCACCTGCCGGCCGACGCCGAGAAGGTCGTCGTGCGCATGGTCCACGGCACCGGGCAGGTCGACCTGGCCGCCGACGTCGTGGTGCACCCCGACCTCGTGGGCGCCGCCCGGGCGGCCCTGCGCGCGGGCGCCCCGATCATCACCGATGCGCACATGGTGGCCTCGGGCGTGACCCGCGCCCGCCTGCCCGCCGCCAACGACGTGCTCTGCGCGCTGCGCGACCCCCGCGTGCCGCCGCTCGCGAAGGCCTGGGGCACGACCCGCTCCGCAGCCGCGCTGTCGCTGCTCGCCGACCGCATCGGCGGCTCCGTGGTCGCGATCGGCAACGCCCCCACCGCGCTCTTCCACCTGCTCGAGATGCTCGCCGACGGTGCCGAGCCGCCCGCGGCGATCGTCGGGTGCCCCGTCGGCTTCATCGGCGCGGCCGAGTCGAAGGAGGCCCTGGCGGCGTACGCCGAGGAGGCCGGCATCCCGTTCCTCACGGTGCACGGTCGCCGCGGCGGCTCCGCCATGACCGCGTCGGCGATCAACGCGCTGGCCCAGGAGCGGGAGTGAGCGGCCGGTTCTGGGGCGTCGGCGTCGGCCCGGGCGACCCCGGCCTCGTCACGCTCAAGGCCGCGCGCCTCATCGAGGCGGCCGACGTCGTCGCCTACCACGCCGGCCGCGGCAAGCGCTCGAACGCCCGCCGCATCGCCGCCGACCTCATCCCCGCCACGGCCGTGGAGGAGGAGCTCGTCTACCCCGTCACCACCGGCGGGACGGACCACCCGGGCGGCTACGCCGGCGCGATGGCCGACTTCTACCTGGAGTCCGCCGCGCGCCTGGCGGCCCACCTCGAGGCCGGTCGCGACGTGGTGCTGCTCGCCGAGGGCGACCCGATGTTCTACGGCTCGTACATGTACATGCACGACGCCCTCGCCGAGCGCTTCACCACCGAGGTCGTGCCCGGCGTGCCCGCGTTCGCGGCCGCCACGGCCACGGTCGCCTCGCCGCTCGTGCGCCAGACGGACGTGCTGACGATCCTCCCGGGCACGCTGCCCGAGACGGAGCTCGCCCGCCGCCTCGCCGACACCGACGGCGCCATCATCATGAAGCTCGGTCGCCGCTTCCCCGCCGTGCGGCGGGCGCTCGCCGCCGCGGGCCGCCTCGAGCACGCCGTCTACGTCGAGCGGGCCTCGATGGCGGAGGAGCGGCACCTACGCGTCGCCGACGTCGACCCGACGAGCGTGCCGTACTTCTCGCTCATCGTGGTGGCCGGCGACTCCGTGCACTCGACCGGTCGACGGGACGCCACCGGTGCCCCGGCCTCGGCCGCGGTGCCCGCG
>Ga0208794_1000817_pt1 | contig 16916 bp, 17 predicted proteins | sample 32_taG_FD_184106 | JGI IMG/M metagenome (GOLD analysis project Ga0208794, IMG submission 184106) | Marine viral communities from the Gulf of Mexico - 32_GoM_OMZ_CsCl metaG (SPAdes) (version 2) | ecosystem: Environmental > Aquatic > Marine > Oceanic | place: Atlantic Ocean: Gulf of Mexico... | reverse complement strand
CGGCTCATCCCTGGCGCTCCGTCTTGGTGCTCCGGGCCGCGCCGCGGCCGAAATCGGGGGCCGCGGTGTCCTGACCGGCCTCGATGATGCCGCGGCGGATCGCGCGGGTGCGGGTGAAGTAGTCGTGCAGGTGATCACCGTCGCCGGTGCGGATCGCGCGTTGCAAGGCAAAGAGCTCCTCGGTGAAGCGGCCGAGGATCTCGAGCGTCGCCTCCTTGTTGGTCAGGAACACGTCGCGCCACATGGTCGGGTCCGAGGCGGCGATGCGGGTGAAGTCGCGAAAGCCCGCGGCCGAATACTTGATGACCTCGCTGTCGGTCACCCGGCGCAGGTCGTCGGCCACGCCGACCATTGTGTAGGCGATCAGGTGCGGGGTGTGGCTGGTCACAGCGAGCACGAGATCGTGGTGCTCGGCATCCATCACGTCGACATGCGCGCCCATCCCCTCCCACAGCCGCGACAGCCGGGCGGTGGCCGCCTCGTCGGTATCGGGCGTGGCGGGCACGATCAGGCACCAACGGTTGTCGAACAGCTCCGCAAAGCCCGCGCGCGGGCCGGAATGCTCGGTCCCGGCCAAGGGGTGGGCGGGGACGAAATGCACCCCTTCGGGGATATGCGGCGCGACCGACTCGATCACCGCCTTCTTGACCGAGCCTACATCGGAGACGGTGGCGCCGGGCCCGAGCACCGGGGCGATCTCTTCCGCCACCGTGCCCATGGCGCCCACCGGCACGCAGAGCACGACCAGATCGGCACCGTCGGCGGCCTCGGCCGCCGTCTCGCAGACCCGGTCGACGAGGCCGATCTCGCGCGCGACGGCGCGGGTCTCGGCCGAGCGGGCATGGCCGGTGATCTCGCCCGCGAGGTTCGCGCGGCGCATCGCATGCGCCATCGACGAGGCGATCAGACCCAGACCGATCAGCGCGACGCGGCCATAGATCGGCGCGCTCATGCCGCCGCCCCCTTGAAGCGGGAAATGGCGTCGATAACCCGTGCGCAGCCCGCCTCGTCGCCGACGGTGATCCGAAGCCCTTCGGGGAATCCGTAGCCGCCGACACGGCGCACAAGGATGCCGCTCTCACGCAGCGCGACGTCACAGGCGGCGGCCTCGGCCTCGTCCGCGAAACGCGCCAGCACGTAGTTGGCGTGGCTTTCGTCGCAGGCGATGCCCAAGCCCAGCAGCTGCTCGCGCAGCCAGACCCGCAGCCGGGCGTTCTCGGCCCGGCAATGCTCGGTGAACCGTTCGTCGCGGATCGCGGCCTCGGCCACGGCGAGTTGGGTGGTCGACAGGTTGAAGGGCTGGCGCACGCGGTTGAGCACGTCGATGATCGCGCGCGGACCGTATCCCCATCCGATCCTGAGGCCGCCCAGCCCGTGGATCTTGGAGAAGGTGCGGGTCATCACGACGTTGTCGCGGCTCTCCACCAGGCGCGCGCCACCATCATAGCCTTCGGTGAACTCCACATAAGCGCCGTCGAGCACCAGGATGACCTGTTCGGGCAGCGCCTCGGCCAGCCGCGCGACCTCCTCGAGCGGGATCATCGTGCCGGTCGGGTTGCCGGGATTGGTCAGATAGACGATCCGGGTGCGGTCGGTGCAGGCGGCGAGGATCGCGTCGACATCGACCACGCGCGCCCGCTCGCGCACCTCGACCGGCGTGGCGCCGGCGGCGCGGGCCAGGATCGGGTACATGGCGAAGCCGTGCTCGGTGTGGATCACCTCGCAGCCGGGGCCGGCATAGCACTGCGCGATGAATTGCAGCACCTCGTCCGATCCCACGCCGCAGATGATGCGGTCGGCGTCGAGGCCGTGGATCTCGGCGATGGCGGCGCGCAGCTCGGCGTGATCGGTCGACGGGTAGCGGTGCAGCGTCGCGGCCGAGCGCTCCAGCGCCGCCAGCGCCTGCGACGAGGTCCCGTAGGGGTTCTCGTTGGAGGAGAGCTTCAGCGGGTTCTCATGCCCCTCGAGGCGGCTCTGGCCGCCCACGTAGAGGTCGATCTCCATGATGCCGGGCTGCGGGGTGATGCTCATGCGCGCGCTCCTTGGGTCGCGGTTTCAATAGCCGGGCGACGGGGCGGTTTCCAGCGCCATGCGCGCGGGCGCCCCTCGCCGCTGCGCGGGGCGTCGCCGATACGAAAAGGGCCGCGCGGTTCCCCGCGCGGCCCCTGCCTCGACGATCCGGAAGGGATCAGTTCTTGGCGTAGAATTCGACGACGAGGTTCGGCTCCATCATCACCGGATAGGGCACGTCGCCCAGCTGCGGCGTGCGCACGAAGGTCGCGGTCATCTTGGAGTGGTCCACCTCGAGGTAGTCCGGGGTGTCACGCTCGGGCAGCTGGACGGCTTCCAGCACCACGGCGAGCTGCTTGGACTTGTCGCGGACGGCGATGACGTCGCCTTCCTTGACGCGGTAGGAGGGGATGTTCACGCGCTTGCCGTTCACGGTCACGTGGCCGTGGTTCACGAACTGGCGGGCGGCGAAGACGGTCGGCACGAACTTGGCGCGGTAGACGACGGCGTCGAGGCGGCGCTCGAGCAGGCCGATCAGGTTTTCGCCGGTGTCGCCCTTGACGCGCTCGGCCTCACCGAAGATGCGACGGAACTGCTTCTCGGTCAGGTCGCCGTAGTAGCCCTTGAGCTTCTGCTTGGCGCGCAGCTGGATGCCGAAATCCGACAGCTTCTGCTTGCGGCGCTGGCCGTGCTGGCCGGGGCCGTATTCGCGCTTGTTCACCGGGGACTTCGGACGGCCCCAGATGTTTTCGCCCATGCGGCGGTCGATCTTGTACTTGGCAGAGGTGCGTTTGGTCACTCTCTGATCTCCTTCTGTCGGCCCGAAGGGCCATGTCTCGAAGGGCGTTGTCCTCTGGGACGGCCATGGGCCGCCTCCCGACAGGGATCCCCTCGCGGGGTCCGCCAACACCAATGAAAGACCCGGGCACGAGACCCGGGACGGGCGGCTTATACATCCCGTCAGACCGGAGTCAACCGCGCTTCAATAGCCGAATTCGAGCTTGAGCGAGCCCAGCACCTGGCTTTCATGCTGGCCCTCGAACTCCTCCGACAGCCAGCTCAGCCCGTAGAACAGCCGCACCTCCGGCCCCGGCTGCCAATGCAGACCGATCCGCGCGCGGCGACGGTCCAGCGCCGTCCGGTCGGGGAGGAACACGCTGTCGCCCAGCAAGGCCGCATCGGCACCCGCAACCAGTGCGAGGCCGGTCGTCTCGGCCTCGATGCCGCGATAGGGCTGGCCGGTGACCGGGTCGCGCAGCCATAGATCGCGATGACCGATCCCGCCCCAGATCGCGTCGACGCCGGCGCGCGCGATCTCTTCGCTGCCGGCCTCGAAGGCCGCGAAGGGGCGCAGGGTCAGACGCGCATGGGGCCGCAGCGGCAGCGCGACCTCGCTTTGCGCATGAAGATGCAGCGCGTCGCCCAGCTGCCTGTCGGTGCCGCGCGGCGGATCGAAGCCCAGGACCTCATGGACCCCTTCCTGCAGGGTCGAATGCCCGGTCGAGGGGCCGATGGCGAGGATCTCTCCCCCCGTCGCGGCCTCGAACGGCCCGATCGTCTGATGCAGGAACGCGCCAAAGGCCGAGATCCCGACATAGGGGCGATCATCGCGGCCCGCGCGGGTGCGGGCGGGGGCGATGATCTCGGTGCGCAAGCGCAGTTCGACCAGCCCTTCGGGCATGGCGGGCGGCGTGCCGTCCCAGCCCGGGCCGGAGACATGGCTCAGCGTGAAGGCCCCCGCGCGCCAGCGGTCATGACCGTCGCCGAAATAGTCATTGGAAAAGATCCTGCCCCAGCCGAGCGTCTCGGCGGAGGCAGGCGCGGCGAAGCCGAGCAGCAGGGCGATGGTCAGGGTGCGCATGGGAGGTCTCCGAGGATCGCCCGAGCCTAGTGCCGCGAGGCCGGCCACCGCCAGCCCCGCCTCACGCCTCGTCGGCCTGCGTGTCCTGCGGGTCATGCTCGCCCAAGACCGGCGCGCGGCGGTCGAGTTTGAGCGGGCTGTGCGAGAACCGCATCGGGCTGCGCAGGCCGGGCACGCCGTCGGGGTCGATCCGGAGGCCGCGGGCGATGACCTGCGGGTCGGCAAAGACCTGGTCGACGCGGTTGATCGGCCCGGCGGGCACGGTCGCGGCCTCGAGCGCGGCGAGCACGGCGTCGCGGTCCCAAGCGGCGAAGGCGGTGGCCATCGCATCGGTCAGGGCGGCGCGGTTGGCGACCCGCGCGCCGTTGGTGGCGAAACGCGGATCACCTGCCAGCGCGCCGAGCCCCAGCACGTTGCAGGCCCGGCGGAACTGCCCGTCATTGCCCACGGCGAGGATCAGGTCGCCATCCGAGGCGGAGAACACCTGATAGGGCGCGATGTTCGGATGCGCGTTGCCGAGCCGGCGCGGTGCGTCGCCGGTAGCAAGGAAGTTCATCGCCTGGTTGGCGAGCACTCCAGTGGCGCAATCCATCAGCGCCATGTCGATATGCTGGCCCTGCCCCGTCTTCTCGCGCGCGGTCAGAGCGGCCTGGATCGCGATCACCGAATAGAGGCCGGTGAAGATGTCGGTGAAGGCCACGCCGATCTTCTGCGGCTGGCCGTCCGGATCGCCGGTAAGGTCCATGATCCCCGACATGCCCTGGATCAGGAAGTCGTAGCCCGCGCGATTGGCATAGGGTCCGTCCTGCCCGAAACCGGTGATCGAGCAGTAGACGAGGCGAGGATTCGCCGCCTTGAGGCTGTCGTAGTCGAGCCCGTATCTGGCGAGGCCGCCAACCTTGAAATTCTCGATCACCACGTCGGCCCCGGCGATCAGCGCACGGGTCAGCGCCAGCCCCTCGGGCGTACGGAAGTCGGCGGTGACGCTCTTCTTGCCGCGGTTGCAGGCGTGGAAATAGGCCGCCGAGCGGTCGCCCTCGACCTCGATCCAGGGCGGACCCCAGCGGCGGGTGTCGTCGCCCTCCGGTGCCTCGACCTTGATCACCTCCGCGCCCAGATCGGCGAGCACCTGCCCTGCCCAGGGCCCCGCGAGGATCCGCGCCAGCTCCACCACCTTCAGCCCCGCCAGCGGCGGCTGCGCCTCGTCTCGCATTGCGCCCTCCCCGCGCTCTTCTCGGGGCGGACGCTAGCGGCCCGGCCGCCGGGCTTCAACGGCGGCCGGGACGTTTCACGTGGATCGCCTCAGCGCGCCGGCTGGTTCACGATCCGGTAGGGATAGCGGCTCGCCGGGCGCGACACCTCCTCAAGCCGGGCCAATTCCGCCTCGGAGAGCTGCAGTTCGGCCGCGCCGAGATTGTCCTCGAGCTGCTCGGGCGTGCGGGCGCCGAGGATCACCGAGGCGACGGTCGGCCGACCCAGAAGCCAAGCCAGCGCCACTTGGCTCGGCGTGGCGCCATGCGCCTGCGCCACCTTCTCCAGCTCGGCCAGTGTCGCCCAGTTGCGGTCGGTGGCGCGGCGGTGCCAGCTTTCCTCGTAGCCATCCGGCGTCTCGGCGATGCGGCCGCCCTCCGTGGGCCGATCGCCGGCCTTGTACTTGCCGCTGAGAAATCCGCCGCCGAGCGGGCCCCAGGGCACCAGCCCGATGCCCTCGCTGGCAAAGAGGCCGAGGAACTCGTCCTCGATATCGCGCTCGACGAGGCTGTACTGGTACTGCGCCGCGATCAGCGGCGTGAACCCCATGCGCTCCGCGAGGCCCTGCGCCTTCATCGCCTGCCATGCGGCAAAGTTCGAAGCGCCCAGATACCGAACCTTGCCCGCGCTCACGAGGTCGTCGAAGGCGCGCAGCGTCTCTTCGAGCGGGGTATAGGGGTCGAATCCGTGCATGTAGAGCAGGTCGATGCGGTCGGTGCCGATGCGCCGCAAGCTCGCCTCGACCGAGTTCATCACGTGGTGGCGCGACAGCCCGACCTCGTTGGGTCCCTGCCCCATCGGCCAGCGCAGCTTGGTGGCCAGCACCAGCTCCTCGCGGCGTCCCCTGACCGCCTCTCCCACGATCTCCTCGGAGCGGCCGCCGGCATAGACATTGGCGATGTCGACATGGTTGCCGCCCGCGTCGAGATAGCGGTCGATCATCCGCCCGGCGGTGGCGGCGTCGGTGCCGCGCCCGCCTTCCTCGCCGAAGATCATCGTGCCCAGCGCCAGCTCCGACACCAGAAGGCCGGTGCGGCCCAACCTGCGATACTGCATCGCGTCTCTCCCTTGTTGCACGCACCGCGCGACGGCGGCGCATCTCGGCTCAGCGCAAGGGTTAGGCAGCCTGTCCGCGGAGGTCCAGCCGATTTCCGAAACGGTTCGGAGAGAAGGGTTGCGCTGCCCTCTGCACGCGGCGAGGGTTGAGACCGAGCGATGAGGAGAGGAGCCGCGATGACCGATCATGCGCCCTGGTGGCAGGCCGCCACCGCCTACCAGATCTATCCGCGCAGCTTCTGCGACAGCGACGGCGACGGGATCGGCGACATCCCCGGCATCATCTCGAAGCTCGACCATCTCGCCGATCTGGGGATCGGCTTCGTCTGGCTGTCGCCGGTCTATGCCTCGCCCATGGCCGACAATGGCTACGACATCTCGGACTACCGCGACATCGCGCCGGAGTTCGGCACGCTGGCCGACATGGACCGGTTGATCGCGGAGGCGAAGGCGCGCGGTATCGGCATCGTCATGGACCTCGTGGTCAACCACTCCTCGGACGAGCACGAATGGTTCCGGCAGGCCCGCGAGAGCCGCGACAACCCCTATCGCGACTACTACATCTGGCGCGATCCGGCCCCCGGTGGCGGCGCACCCAACGACCTGCAGTCGAATTTCGGCGGTCCCGCCTGGAGCTATGACGAGCGGACCGGCCAATATTACCTGCATCTCTTCGACCGCAAGCAGCCCGACCTGAACTGGCAGAACCCCGAGCTGCGTCGCGCGATCTACGACATGATGAACTGGTGGCTGGATCGCGGCGTGGCAGGCTTCCGGATGGATGTGATCGACCTGATCGGCAAGGATCCGGATGCCGGCATCATCGCCGACGGGCCGGACCTGCATCCCTTTCTGCGCGAGATGCACGACGCCACCCTCAAGGGCCGCGACGTCGTCACCGTGGGCGAGGCCTGGAGCGCCACGACCGAGGGCGCTCTCAAATATTCGGGCCGCGAGGCGGGCGAATTGTCGATGGTGTTCCAGTTTGACCATATCGTGCAGGGCTGGGACGAGAAGCACGGCAAGTGGAAGCCCAAGCCCTTCGACCTCGTGGGGCTCAAGCGGGTGCTGACCGAGTGGCAGGTCGCGCTTGCGCAGGATGGCTGGAACTCGCTGTTCTGGAGCAATCACGATCTGCCGCGCGCGGTGTCGAAATACGGCGATGACGGGCGGTTTCGCGTAGTCTCGGCCAAGATGCTCGCCACGGTGCTGCACATGATGAAGGGCACGCCCTACATCTATCAGGGCGAAGAAATCGGCATGACCAACATCCGCTTCACCGACATCAGCCAGTTCCGCGACATCGAGACGCTCAACTTCCATCGCATCCAAACCGCCGCCGGGGTCACGCCGGGCGATTTTCTCGCGGGCGCCAATTCGAACGGCCGCGACAACGCGCGCACGCCGATGCAGTGGGATGCGAGCGATCAGGCGGGCTTCACCACCGGCGAGCCATGGATCGAGGTGAACCCCAACCACGCGACGATCAACGTGGCCGCCGACCGGGCCGATCCGGACGGCATCATCGCCCATTACCGCGAATTGGCGGGGCTGCGCCGCGCGCTGCCGGTGATGCGGCACGGGGATTACACCCCCTACCTGGAGGATCACCCCAAGCTCATGGCCTATGCGCGCCGGCTCGATGGCGCGCAGATCTCGGTTCTGGCGAACTTCACCGGTGAGACGGTGTCGGCAGATGTCCCCGAGGGGCTCGCCGTCTCGGGGCGCGCGATCAGCGCGAACTACCCCGGGCGCGACGCGCTAAAGGGCACGGTGGAACTGCGTCCCTACGAGGCGGTGGCGATACTGGCGGAGTGAGGCGCGGGCGCGCGGCCCGCGCCCGGTCTCAGACGGGTTCTTCCGTCATCTCCTCGGCTGGTTCGACGGCACGGCGATAGAGGTGCCATGTCGCGTGGCCGAGGACCGGCAGCACGAAGATCAGGCCGATCATCAGCGTCGCCATGCCGAGGCCCAGCCCGATGACGACGATCGCGCCCCAGATCGCGACGGTCTGCGGGTTCTTGCGCGCCAATCGTGCCGAGGCCTTCACCGACCGACGCAGGCCGACATGCCGGTCGAGCAGCAACGGGAAGGAGATCGCGCCGATCACCAGCACCAGCGACGCGAGCAGGAAGCCCGTGACCGTGCCGACGACGATCATCGCCCAGCCCGGTGCCGTGGTGAACGTGTCGGTGAAGAAGGCCACCGCCGAGACCGGCGGCTCGGGCCCAAGCGTGACCGCGTAGATGATCCAGGCCGCCAGCATCCAGGCCACGAAGATCGCGAGCAGCACCAATCCAAGCGCCAGGATCGCGATGGCCGATGGCGATTCCGCCACCTTGAAGGCCGCGCCCCAGCTCGGATGCCCGCCCGCCTCGCGCCGACGGCTCATCTCGTAGAGGCCGACCGCAGCCACCGGCCCGAGCAGCGCGAAGCCGGTGATCAGCGGCACGAGGAGCGGCAGCAGGCTTTCGTTCATGGCAAAGCGGATCAGCACCAACCCGGCCAGAGGGTAGACCACGCACAGGAAGATCACGTCCGATCGGAATGCCTTGAAGTCGTCCCAGCCCGCGCGCAGCGCGGCGCGCAGGTCCTCTATCCCGATGCTGCGGATCTTGATCGGGGCATGGTCGCGCCCCACCGTCTCGCGGGCTCCCTCTCCCAGATGCCGCGTGCCCGCGCCGATCACGCGGCCGGTCCAACTCAGCGGATTGCCGATGGTTCTGTCTACGCCGTCCGTATTGGCCATATCGCCCTCCCGTCATGTGCGAAGGGCGGCCCCGCCATGGGCCGAAAACCGGCGGCGGGGCCGTCCGGATGGCTCATGCTAGCACGGTTTCGCGACGGCCGCCCCCATCTCTGCGCGCCGACCTCTCGTCAACGTGAAAGCAGTTGACCAAGAGGAAAGGCGCAGCGGGGCTAGGCTGTTGGCATGTGCAAAGGGAGGTAACGATGGCGATCAAGTGGATGATGGCGGCGCTCGGGCTGGGGCTCGCGGGCGCGGCGCTGGCGCAGGACGCGCCGATGTTCGGCGGCGACGAGGACCAGGCCTATGCCGAGAAGCTCTGGCAGGCGATGGTCGAGCAGAACCTCGCGGGCGAAGGCGCGATCATGTCCTTCCCGTATCCCGGCACCGATCCGCACGGGATGATGCTCGAGACCTTCTATGCCCGTGCCACCATCGACGGCCATGACGGTGCGCTGGTGGTCAAGCGCAACTACGGCCCCGAAGGGGTGACGGTGGACCAAGTTCTCGGCATGCCCGGTGAGCATCTGGGCGCGCTCACGGTGATGTTCCGCCGCGAGGCCGGATACGACGCCGAGACCGGCGACTGGTTCTATGCCAAGTACCTGCCCGACGGCAGCCTCGACCAGAACCCGAACGGCGTGGCGCTGGCCGGGCTGGTGGGCAAGAACGCCGAGGCGGGCTGCATCGCCTGCCACCAGAACGCGGGCGAGAACTACCTCTTCACCACCGAAGCCGAGATGCGGTGAACCCTCTGCCCGCGCCCCCTCGGGGCGCGGGCGGATATCAAACCGAGAAGAAACCCGGCCCGGCGATCCGGCGCAGCGTTTCGCCGAGCTCGCGGCCCAGGGCCGGGCCGTCGGCGATGGTCGTCTCACCGGCCTCGGCCAGCACTTCGGAGCCATCGGGGCGCAGGATCTCGCCCCTGAAGCGCAGCCGCCCGCCCTCGATCTCCGCCAGACCGGCGATCGGCGTCTGGCACGAGCCGTCGAGCGCGGCGAGAAAGGCGCGCTCGCAGGCGAGCCGTTGCGCGGTCTCCACGTGATGGATGGGCTCCAGCAATTCGGCCACCCGACTGTCGGCGCCGCGCCGCTCGATGCCGATCGCGCCCTGCGCGATGGCGGGCAGCATATCCTCGGTGTCGATGGCCCGGGCGGGCACGCTGTCGATCATGCCCAACCGGTTGAGGCCCGCCATCGCCAGGAAGGTCGCCTCGGCGACCTTGTCCTCGAGCTTCTGCAGCCGGGTCTGCACGTTGCCGCGAAACTCCACCACCTCGAGATCGGGCCGCCGGGCGAGGATCTGCGATTTGCGCCGCAGGCTCGAGGTGCCGACCACCGTTCCTTCGGGCAGATCGGCGATCGCGCTGCAGGACAGGCTGACGAAGGCGTCGCGCGGATCCTCGCGCTCCAGATAGCCGTCGAGCACCAGTCCGGGTGGCTGCTCGACCGGCATGTCCTTCATCGAGTGGACCGCGATGTCGATGGCACCGGCGCTCAGCGCCTCCTCGATCTCCTTGGTGAACAGGCCTTTGCCGCCGATCTGGCTCAGCGGGCGGTCGATCACCCGGTCGCCCGTTGTGCGGATGATCACCACCTCGAAGGCCTCGAAGGGCAGGTCCCAGGCCTGGGCCAGCAGCGCGCGCGTCTCGTTGGCCTGCGCCAGCGCCAGCGGCGAGCCGCGGGTGCCGATGCGAAGCGGTTGGGCGGGGGTGGGAAGATCGCGGGTCATGCGTCAATCTCTACGCGCCGCCCGAGCGCGCGGCAACCGCGACCGCCTGCCGCGCCCCTGCCCGCGCGGCTTGACTTTGCGCCCCGTCGGCGGGACGAGGATGCATGAGCATTGCCCACACCCCCCCGTCGAAGCTGCTGCTGCGCGCCCTCGCGGGCGAGACCCTGCCCGTCCCGCCGATCTGGATGATGCGGCAGGCCGGACGTTACCTGCCGGAATACCGCGCCACCCGTGCCAAGGCGGGCGATTTCCTGTCGCTGTGCTACAACCCCGAGCTTGCCGCCGAGGTGACGCTGCAGCCGATCCGCCGCTACGGCTTCGACGCGGCGATCCTGTTTGCGGACATCCTTCTGGTGCCGCAGGCGCTGGGCCTCGATCTGTGGTTCGTCACCGGCGAGGGGCCGCGCCTGTCGCCGATCATGGAGAAGGGCGGCGTCGCGGCGCTGAAGCCCGCCGATGCGATTCACGATCACCTCGCCCCGGTCTACGAGACGGTGAAGATCCTCTCCCGCGAGCTTCCGCGCGAGACCGCGCTGATCGGTTTCGCCGGCGCGCCCTGGACGGTGGCCACATACATGATCGCCGGGCGCGGTACGCCCGACCAGGGCCCGGCGCACGCGCTCAAGGACGAGAACCGACCCGAATTCGAGGCGCTGCTCGACCGGATCACCGAGGCGACGATCGAGTATCTCTCGGCGCAGGTCGACGCGGGCGCCGAAGTGATCAAGATCTTCGACAGCTGGGCGGGCTCGCTCACCGGCGACGATCTTGACCGCTACTCCATCGCGCCGATGGCGCGGATCACCGCTGCGCTCAAGGCACGGCATCCGGGCCTGCCGGTCATCGCCTTCCCGCGCGGCGCAGGCGAGCGTTTCGTCGATGCCGCCCGCGCGATCGGCGCCGATTGCATCGCGCTCGACGACGGGGTGAGCCCGGAATGGGCGGCCGAGCACGTGCAGCCCCTTGCCTGCGTGCAGGGCAACCTCGCCAGCCGCCACATGGTCACCGGCGGGCAGGATCTGATCGACGAGACGCGGCGCATCCGCGACGCCTTCGCGCGCGGCCCGCATGTCTTCAATCTCGGCCACGGCATCACCCCCGACGCCGATCCCGAGAACGTGGCGCTGATGATCGAGACGCTGCGCGAAACCCGCTAACCCATGCCGGAGGGCCGCTGGGTCGAGCCCCAGCGGCGCCGGTCATGGTGCCAGCTTTGCAGTGCCCAGCCGGTCCAGGCGATCACGTAGACCAGCCCCGCCGCCAGCACCCACAGCCCGTGCACCGGGCCGATGGCGGCGCGGTCGACGAACATCTCGACCCCCTCGACCGGGGTCGGGTGCACCACCAGCTTGCCGATATAGGCGACGGTCTGGATCAGCAGGATCCACAGGTAGTTGCGCCGGATCCGCCGTCCCACCGCGACCTGGAATGACACGTGGTAGCGCGGCACCCAGTAATCCTCGGCCAGCTCCTTCTGCCAGCCCTCACCCAGCCGCAGATCGCCATCCTGCAGCATCGGCGCGTAGAAATGCGTCTCGATCCAGCGGCAGCGGGCGCGCCAGACGTTGAAATAGCGGTAACGCCGCGCCTCCAGCATCAGGAAGAACAGGATCAATATGCCGACCAGCACCAGGGGCAGCGGCGAGGCCTCGCGTGAGGCGAAGGCGATCGACAGCGCGATGCCGAGCGTCACCACCGCCCAGTTGGTGGTGGTGTCGAGCCGGGTGCGCCAGATGGTCGAGCGGTAGACCTCGCCGCGCCACAGATGCGCCAGCGCGCCGATCTCGGCCGAATTGAACTCGCGACGTGCCTCGGGCCGCTCTTCCACGCGCGTCATCCGCTCCTCCCGATCGCTTCGACATCATAAGACACCGGAGCCGGGCGCGGGTCAAAGCCCTTGGAAGATCAGAGGAAGTTCAAACCCATTTCGCGAGAGGCGGCAGGCTCATCAGCACGGCATCGGGGTCGTGGCCGGTGGCGAGCCCGAACTTGGTGCCGCGATCATAGACGAGATTGTATTCCGCATAGAGCCCGCGATGGCGCAGCTGCACGTCCTTGTCGGCCCCGTCCCACGCCATGCCGCGCCGCTTCTCGGCCAGCGGCAGCCAGGCCGGCAGGAAGGCGCGGCCGATATCCCGGGTCAGCGCGAAATCGGCACGCCAGTCGCCGGTGCAGCGGTCATCCATGAACACGCCGCCGACGCCGCGCGCCCGGCCGCGATGGGGAATGAAGAAGTACTCGTCGGCCCAGATCTTGAGCGCCGGGTAGAGATCGGCGCCATGCGGGTCGAGATGACGTTTGAGCGCGCCATGGAAATGCGCCGTGTCCTCGGCGTACTCGATGCAGGGGTTGAGATCCGCCCCGCCGCCGAACCACCAGGCGTTGGGGGTCCAGAACATCCGCGTGTTCATGTGGACGGCGGGCACATGCGGGTTCTGCATATGCGCCACCAGGCTGATGCCCGAGGCCCAGAAACGCGGATCGGCCTCGACCCCGGGCACGCCGCGCGCGGCCATCGAGGCCTGCGCCGCCGCGCCCAGCGTGCCGAACACGGTCGAGACGTTCACCCCGACCTTCTCGAACACCCGGCCGCCGCGCATCACGCTCATCAGACCGCCGCCGGCATCCTCGCCGTCATCGCCCCGGCGCTTGGTCGGGGTCACCTCGAAACGACCGACCGGGCGCTTCGAGAGCGGCCCCTCGGTCTGGGCGTCCTCCAGCGCCTCGAAGGCGGTGACGATCTCGTCGCGCAGGCTGCGAAACCAGCCCGCCGCCTCGTCCTTTTCGCTCGTCATGCCGGTCGAGGTCATCCGTGCCCCCTGCTATTGAATATCGGTCCCGTCTAGCATCCTCTCCGCCAGCCCGCCATGCGACCCGCTGGCCCCTTGCCGATTCGACCGGAGATTACCGATGCGTTCCGCCATTTTGCTCGTCCTGCCCCTCGCCCTCGCTGCTTGCGCCACGCCGCGCGAGAGCTGCCTGTCCTCGGTCGGGCGTCAGGGCCGCGTGATCGACGCGCTGATCGCCGAGACCCGCGGCAACATCGCTCGGGGCTACGGCATCGAGGAGCGCGAGGAGCTGCGCACCCGGCGCGGGGTCTGCGAGTATCGCGACGAGAACGGCACGCTGCGCCAGCGCTTCTGCGACCGCACGGTGAGCCAGGAAGTCCGGGTGCCGGTCACGCTCGACATCGAGGCGGAGAAGGTCAAGCTCGACCAGCTGCTGCAGCGGCGCGAGGCGCTGACCCGCGCCGAAGGGCCGGCGCGGGCGCAATGCGCGGCCCTCTACCCGGCCTGAGCCGGGGCCGCGCCTAGTGCGCGGCGACGTGGCTGGGATCGATCAGGCTGCGGCCACCATCGACGGTGATCACCTGCCCCGTGACAAAGGCCGAGGCGTCCGATGCGAGATACTGCACCGCGTCGGACACCTCGCTGGCCGAGGCAATGCGCCCCAGCGGCGTGCAATGCAGGATCGCCTCGCGGATCTCGTCATGCTCGCTCAGCGACTGCTTAAGCGAGGCGCTCATCACCGAGCCGAAGGCCACGGCGTTGACGCGGATCCGCTTGGGCGCCAGTGCCACCGCCATGGAGCGGGTCATCTGGTCGAGCGCGGCGCAGCTCACCGAGTAGCCCAGCAGCTCGGGATGGGCGAGCCGGGCGGCGATCGAGCTGAGGTTGATGATCGATCCCAGCGGCGCGGTGCTGTCGGGTTCGGCCTGCTTGATCATCCGCTTGGCCGCCGCCTGACTCAGCCGAAGCGCCGACATCAGGTTCTGGTCGAGCAGCCGCTCGACCGAATCGTCCTCGTGGTCAAGTGGGTCCGAGACCCGCACCTGCCGCGCTGCGTTGACCAGGATGTCGATCCGGTCAAACGCGTCTACGGTGAAGGAGAGCAGGTTGGTGATGGTCAGCCGCTCGCGCAGATCCCCCGCGAAGTGCCGCACCGGCCCATCGGCCTCGCGCAGCACGGAGGTCTCGCGCTCGAGCGCGGCTTCGTCACGATCGACGAAGACCACGTTGGCCCCCGCCTCGACCATGGCGCGGGCGATGGCGAGACCGACGCCATGCGCGGCCCCGGTCACGATCGCGGTCTTGCCGGCGATGGAAAAGCTCATGACGGTCTCCGGTGAAGGGAAGGTGTCAGCGGGATTTCTTGTCGGTGGGCTTGAGCGGCCGGATCGCGTGGAACAGCTTGAAGGCGCCGTCGCCATCGATCTCCTCGACCGTGCGGAAGCTGTCGCGCAGGCTTGCCTCATAGGGCAGATGCCGGTTGGCCACCATCCATAGCTGGCCCGAAGGCGCGAGCATCCGCGCCGCCGCCGCGATGAAGGCGCGGCCGAGCGCCGGATCGGCGGCCCGGCCGGTGTGGAAGGGCGGGTTCATGACCACGCCGTCATAGAGATGATCCGCTTTGAACCGCGTCGCGTCGGCCCAATGAAAGGTGGCACGCTCGTCGGTGACGTTGACCCGGGCACAGTCGAGGGCGAGCTTCTCCGCCTCGACCAGATCGAGGCTCTTCACCCCGTCCCGCGCCAGCACGGCGCGCGCCAGATAGCCCCAGCCCGCGCCCAGATCGGCCATCCGCGACGGCAGCTTGGCCGGCAGCGCCGCCGCCAGCATCTGCGAACCGCGATCGGGCCCGTCGGCCGAAAAGGCGCCCCACTGGGTGACGAAGCCGCCATCCACCGGCGCCGGGGCCGGCGCTTCCCAATCGGAAAGGTCGGCGGCCGAGGCGTCGAACCAGAACAGCCGGCCATGGGCACGGGTGACACAGGGGATCTCGGGGATGCGGTTGCGCAGTTCGCGCCAGAGGCTGTCGACGCCGTCGGTCTTCTGCCCGTCGACGATCACCAGCGGCGCCAGCCGCGCCGCCTGCGCCACCAAGGCCCGAGCCAGCGGCTTGGCCCGCGGCACGAACACCACCGCTGCGGCGGCCGGGGCCGGCTCGCCGACGGTCCAACCCTGCGCCTCGAGCGCGTCGATGTCGGGCCGGAAGCCATGCAGGATCCGGGTGCGGTCGCGCGGCAGCGCGCCGAGATCGGCGTCGGCGTTCGGACGCAGGGCCAGAATCTCGCCCTCGGGCAGCACGAGCGCGCCGCTTTGTGTCGCGGTGGTCAGACGGGCATCGGCCATGGGCGCTCCGGAAGCAGTTGGCGAAACAGGGGCAAACCCCTATTCCCGTTCCATCGTGCATTGCAACGGGTGCTGATGACGTTGCGCGAAATCCATCACCTGCGCCACCTTGGTCTCGGCGATCTCGTAGGAAAACACGCCGACCACGGCGACGCCCTTCTTGTGCACTGTGAGCATGATCTCGAAGGCCTGGGCATGGCTCAGCCCGAAGAACCGCTCGAGCACGTGCACCACGAACTCCATCGGGGTGTAGTCGTCGTTGAGGATCAACACCTTGTAGAGCGGCGGTCGCTTGGTCTTGGGGCGCGTCTCGACCTTGACACCGGTGAGGTCGTCGCCCTCGCCGTCGCCCTGTCCCGCCATTTGGATCGCCGCGTTCCGCATCGTCATCCGCTCTCAGGTCCTTTCGGTCAGGGTGCACGCCTCGTTGCCAATCCTGCTTGCGCCCCGTTATATAAGCGCCCCGGCGGCGGTGAAAAGACCGCCCCCCGAGGAGGAGTGTTCCCGATGCCGCAACGCTGGACCGTCGCCTTCGATGCCGACGACACGCTGTGGCACAACGAGCGCTTCTTCCGCTCCACGCAAGCCCGATTCGTCGACCTGCTGCGCGATCATGCCGGCGAGGATCATCTGCGCGAACGCCTGCTTGCCGCCGAGCGGCGCAATCTGGGACGCTACGGGTTCGGGGTGAAGGGATTCGTGCTGTCGATGATCGAGACGGCGATCGAGGTCAGCGAGGCACGCGTGCCCTCAGCGGCCATCGGCGAGATCATGGCGATGGGCCGCGAGATGCTGGCCCACCCGATCGAGTTGCTGCCCGGCGTCGAGACGGCGGTGACCGCGCTGTCGGGTCGGGCCCGGCTGATGCTGGTGACCAAGGGCGACCTGCTCGACCAGGAGCGCAAGCTCGCGCAGTCGGGTCTGGGCGATGCCTTCGAGGCGGTCGAGATCGTCTCGGACAAGACCGCACCGGTCTATGCCGGGATATTCGCCCGGCACGGTGTCGCGCCGGATCGGGCGGTGATGGTCGGCAATTCGCTCAAGTCCGACGTGATCCCGGTGCTGGAGGCCGGCGGCTGGGGCGTGCACGTGCCGTTCGAGACCACCTGGGAGCTCGAGCACGCCGAAC
>Ga0208794_1000811_pt1 | contig 16983 bp, 22 predicted proteins | sample 32_taG_FD_184106 | JGI IMG/M metagenome (GOLD analysis project Ga0208794, IMG submission 184106) | Marine viral communities from the Gulf of Mexico - 32_GoM_OMZ_CsCl metaG (SPAdes) (version 2) | ecosystem: Environmental > Aquatic > Marine > Oceanic | place: Atlantic Ocean: Gulf of Mexico... | reverse complement strand
CTCGGGTAGTTACCCGTACTGCGTTGAGGCTATCAACCGCGCAGCCATGCGAGACGGTCGTCTTGCGGATATGGTTGGCGACGATATCGCCTACGCCATAGCCGAAGGCACCGACTTACTGACTGGCACCATTTACTGAGGTAAACCCTATGAAACCTGTATTCACAACCAAGCACATAGCCCGAAATGGCATGGTCCACCGCAACATCGAGACCATTAACAGAATCATTGTCCATTCCTCAGCCACGCGAGCCGAGGTAGACGTTGGACGAGACGAGATAGACCGTTGGCACCAAGAGCGCGGTTTTGTGGCTGTAGGCTATCACTTTGTAATCCGGCGTGATGGCTCTATCGAAAAGGGCCGCGATATCTCGTATGTTGGAGCCCATGCAAAAGGCAGCAATCTCGACAGCATAGGGATATGCATGGTTGGCGGACTGGCTGCCGATGGTGGTGCCGAGGATAATTTCACGCCTACTCAATTCAAGGCGCTGGTGTCGCTGATTGATTGGCTGCAAGAGTTCATTCTCGAAGTCCCGGTCGGTCAAGATGAAGTCGTCATGGGTCATCGTCAGGTAGGCGCTACGCTATGTCCGAGCTTTGATGTCCCGGATAAGCTACGCGAGCTACGGGCAGCGCCTGAACCGTCGCATCACCTGAAGGCACGTGAGTTAATGCGCGAGTGGCGTCGACTGTCGAACGAAGCCAATGACATAGATTTCGAGATGCGCCGTGTCCAGGCCGAGCTTGATGACGTTCTACAGCGTGTGGAGTGGCTGAAAGATGACTGAGGTTGACCCAGCGTTTTCGCGATATGTCAAGCAGTTGGACGAGTTCAGCTGTGAATTACAGGAGCTACGTAGAGTCCATCGCTTACTGCGGACTCAGCACCAATCAGGACAGAGGCTGTCTGAGAGTGATGGCGATTTACTGCGTGGTGTCGATATGTACCTGGAGGAAGTCCGGGCTCGACTAATCTAGTACCCTGCCCATACCCCTGCGAGCCGGGGGTATGCTCGGAAGTACTACCATGAGGGATGAACATGAACAGAAACAAAGCGCGTGCTCGCGTAACCGCTGAGCGTACAGGTAAGCCGCACCTCTATGTCTACAACGGGGTGAAGTTCACCGAGTGGCTGTGGGAAGGCGTGTGCTCCGATGCGGAGGCTAACCATCTAGCTGCGTGGTGTACCCGCATGGACCGTATCCAGGGGTACGCCCCGGTGGGAGATATTGATGAAGACTACAGTTAAGAAACGCTCGGCAGTACTCAAGGAAGTACGCGAGCCGAAGTACAGGCAGCGCGTGGAGCGTGACCGCACGAAGTACACGCGCAAGGTGAAGCATAAGGGTAGTGACCAATAGACTGGGACTATCGAAGAAGCCAAAGGATAGACTATGGATAAACTTAAGTTAGACCTACAGTTAGCCCTAGAACGCTCTAGTATCGAGCGAGGGCTGGAGCGTATCAACGCTCAAATAGACAGAGATGCTAGGGCAGGCATGGTTCACCCCGTAGGTGCACGTATGCTGGACGCTGCGGTTGAAGGCGCTACTGCCTCCATCCGTGAGCTACAGGCAGAAACCCAGGCAGCACTTGAGCGGTCATGGGGTGGGCAGAAGGGCCAGAACCCGGCTTACCGTCTCCTGATACTCAGCTTAGATGCTGAGGTACTGGCGTTCCTAGGCGTACGTGTGGTGATGACCGCACTCAAGGATGAGCGACGTCTTCAGGACATCACGAGTTCCTACGGGCGGGCTATTGAGGACACACTGTGGTTGTCTGAGGTGTCCGAGCTTGAGAAGGACGCTGCACGTGAGCGTAAGTACACACCACGTAACCGTATACCTCACCTGAGACAGTCACTGTCCAAGTACGGTACCCGCGTGATAAAGCGCTGGCGTTCACGCCTTGATGACCTACCCGCTACAACATGGGCCGCTAAGGACCGTATTGCTGCGGGTGGTGCACTCCTGGCACGTGTGATGCCTCACCTCAGTGGGATGGTGTCCCGTGAGGTGGAGCGTATGCGTAGTAAGAACGGTCAGATTCAGGAGAAGATTCTGATACGTGTTAAGTCTACGTTTGTGGAGACACTCTCCCAGGAGGCTGGACGAGCCGCACTCATGCGTCCCATGTTCTTACCGATGGTAGTCCCACCACGTGATTGGGACCGTGGTGGTCGTGGTCTACAGGGTGGCTACGTACAGCTGCGCGCTCATGGGTTGAAGTCGCGAGCTGTGACTCTTGATGAGGGTGACGACGACGTGGGTAATACCCAGGTTGAGGACTTGGGTGAGGAGCACCTCCAGGCGCTCAACGCTATCCAGTCCGTGCCGTATGTCATCAACGACTACACACTGACCCAAGCACTACGGGCGTTCGAAACTGATACGGGACCGCTGCCATATGAGCCTGAGCTGGCAATGCCAGACCGCATGGGGGACGAGGAGTGGTCGAAGCTGTCACGTGAAGAACGACTTGAGCCACTAACCAAGCGGCGTATGGTCTATGACCACAACAACCGTCAGGCTGAGGCTAAGTTGGCTCACACCCGAGCACTCTCAATCGCTGATGAGTTCCGGGATGAGGAAGTCATATACTTCCCTCACGCGATGGACTACCGGGGCCGCTTCTACCCTATCCCACAGGACCTGCATCCGCAGGGCCCGGATATGGTGAAGTCTCTACTGAAGTTGGGAGAGTCCAAGCCTCTCGGTGAGCGTGGCCTGGTGTGGTTGGAATGCCACACTGCCAACACCTACGGGCTGGACAAGGAAGACCGTCTGACTCAGCAAATGTGGACCACCGCTAACTGGGACCGCATCATGCTGGTAGGTCAGGACCCTTGGTTGGACCTTGAGTTCTGGCAGGGGGCCGATGAGCCGTGGCAGTTCCTGGCTGCGGCACATGAGATGTACCTGGCACACTCAAGTGATGACCCCGCGAGCTACGAGTCGAACCTCGTGGTGTCTGTGGATGGTTCCTGTAACGGACTGCAGCACCTCAGTGCTATGGGACTTGACCCCGTGGGTGCTAAGGCTGTGAACCTGATGAGTGGACCACGTCAGGATATCTACCAGATTGTCGCTGATAAGGTGAACACACTACTCAAACCTGACAGTGTGTGGGTAGGTAGAGTCAGCCGTAAGACCGTGAAGCGTGCCGTGATGACTACACCTTACGGCGTGACCAAAGCGGGTATCGCGGACCAGCTTAAGAGTGATGGATTCACTCGTGGGATGGAGAATGAGAACGAAGCGGCGAAGGAGCTCCGCGACCTGATTGTTGAAGCGCTCGACGGCACCATCGTCAAGGGCGTGGAGATAATGGGGTGGTTCAAGGAGTGTGCCGGGATGCTGGCTAAGGATAACCGTGGTATCTCCTGGGAGACACCCACGGGTACTGTAGTCAGTATGTGTAATCGCAAGCCACGTCAACGTAGGGTAATCACCCCACTCGGTGAGATGTATGTGGCTGATGACCCGACTGCTAAGGACGAGATGAGGACGTCGAAGCAGTCCAACAGTGTGGCCCCTAACATTATCCACTCGTTCGATGCGGCGCACCTAGCCAAGGTCGTACTGGCGTTTGATGGACAGGTCTGTGCTGTACATGACAGCTTCGGGACACACGCAAGTGACGTGGATGCTCTCCTGGAGAGTACCAAGCGTGAGTTCATAAGCATCTACCAGGAGGACTGGTTCACAATCCTCCGTGGAAGCATAACGTTCCACTCTGGGAGGCCAGCTATACCCCAGTCACCCGAGCGTGGGGACTTGGACATAACCAAGGTAGCTGAGTCCGACTACTTCTTCGCGTGACCAATAGACTGGGACTATCGAAGAACTACCACAACCACTCAATCCCGAGTGGTCCGAACCAAACTGAAGGAAGACAATATGTCGAAGCCAATCAAGTACCCTTTCATCGTTACCCCTCGTGCATTCGCTGCGTTCACCTGGCTTGATAAGCCGGACACCGCATTCGGTGACGAGAAGTACAAAGTGACGTTGGTATTTAACAAAGATGACCTGACCGAAGGCCGTATCGAGCGGGGCTCCAAAGCCCTGAGTGGTTCGGAGTGGTTCAAGTACATCATCAACCTGTGCAAGAAGCACGGTGTTGCACACAAACCTGGTGAGCGCGGCTGCCCTATCAAAGACGGCGACAAGATGGTCGACAAAGAGGGTAACCCACGCGAGCAGTTCGCTAACTCCTGGGTGATTCAACTGAAGTCTGGCTTTAAGCCTGACCTCCTGGACACCAAAGGTAACAAGCTACCGTCCGACGTTAACATCCTGAACGGCGACGTCATCAAGGCGCTCATCGTTCCTGCGTATCGTAACGTTAACGGTGCTGACTATCTGTCCCTGTACCTCAACAAAGTAGCACTCGTTGAGAAGCGAGTTGACTCCAAGCTGGACGCTTCTGTGTTCGGTGAAGAGGATGGCTACGTTGTACCACAGGACGAGATGGCAACTGCCCTCAGTGACTCGGACGTCGCTGACACCTCTGACTACGTGGAAGAGGACGTTGACTTTTAACGTTGAGATTCCCGTGACCCCGGTACCTGCGGCTAGACCAAGGGTACCGAGGTTCGGGAAGCCCTTTTATGTTGGGAAGTACAAAGACTTTCGCTCTCAGATGGACGTGTGGGTTGCCGACCAGCAGCCCACCGACCTACTTGAGGGTCCATTAACGGTACACGCTGAGTTCATATGCAAGAGACCAGCTAAGCCAGCCAACCCGTACCCTATCGGGGACATCGACAACTACTTGAAAGCCATATGGGACAGTCTACAAGGTAGGCTGTACTTCCGAGATGATAAGCAGATAGAAACGGTCCACGCGACCAAGCGATTCAGCCAGAGCGCGAACCCCAGGATACTGCTAACCATCGAGGAGACCTAAGATGCCAGCCGCTAAACCAGAGCCAGCTGAGCCAGTACAGATTCCGTACATCGGCCGTAACGGACGTCCACTTCACCGTGTGACCGAGAGCCAACGCCGTTGGTACACCAAGAACATGACCGAAGCAGAAGCCAGTGAGCTGATGCTTTACTTCGAAGAGATTGAGTCCCGCGTCCAGCACTACCAGTCTGAGCGCGTAGCTATCCGTTCGAAGTCGGTCAAGCTACTGACCTTCAGTGAGGGTACGCCCATTGAAGAACGTCAGTCCCGATTGAAGGAAGTCGATGACCTCCGTGCTCAGTACGTTGAGTACCTGGAGAACATCGTCACACTTAAGGCTACCGTGGTGGAGTACACTCCGGGCGAGCCATTGACATTAGAGCCGTTACTTTAGGAGAGAGCTATGTGGGTAGCCATTGTCTTGTTTTGTGCGGGTAACTCCGCGTTAGCTAGTATGGACTGTAAGTCTGCCGTAGTAGACCAAGTACTTCACCCTACCAGGGAAGAGTGCATCATCGACACAATGCGTAAAGCATCTATGGTCAACCAGTCAAACGGACCAGTCTTGGCAGTGGTTGTCCCAGGTTCAATCTGCATGAAGGTACAGTGAATGAGTCAGTTCAAAGAAACGAAGCTACCATGCGAAGACTGCGGTTCATCAGACGCACGTGCCGTCTACCATAGCGGCGTATCAATCTGCTTCAGCTGCGGGGTACGCCACGCCCCGGAGACTGAGATAGCGAGCAGTGGGAAGCGCGACTTCGAAAGGGGTCGCGTTGTCCCATTGACCAAACGTGGCATACGTGAGGAGACCTGTCGTCGTTATGGGTATGAACTCAGCGACGACAACAAGTACCAGATAGCCCCGTACTACGATACGAGTGGCAGACTGGTGGCGCAGAAGCTGCGTACCCGGGACAAGAACTTCAGCATCACAGGCGATGCAAAGAAGATGGGTCTGTTCGGGGCGCAGCTGGCGCGACGTGGTGGCAAGATGATTGTCATCACCGAGGGTGAGATAGATGCCATGTCTGTCTCGCAAGCGATGGGTAACACATGGCCTGCTGTGTCGTTACCCTCTGGTGCACAGAACCTACAACCTTTGAAGGATTCCCTGGAGTTCCTGGAGTCATACGAGAAGGTGGTCCTGTGCTTCGATAACGATGAGCCCGGGCATACTGCAACTGAAGCAGTGCTCGGGCTGCTTTCGCCTGGTAAGGCTTACGTCGTGGACCTAGGTGATTCCAAGGATGCCAATGAGTTGCTTAAGGTTGACCCCGGCAAACTTCGGCAAGCCATATGGGACGCCAAAGAGCACAGACCAGACGGTATCGTTAATCTGGTCGAGCTTAAGGACCGCATCGCGGCACCCATTGAGAAGGGCATTGACTACCCTTGGGATGGCCTGAACAAACTCACGTTTGGCTACCGTCCACAGGAGCTGGTCACGTGGTGTGCTGGTACAGGTGTCGGTAAGTCTGCCGTCGTCAGCGAACTGGCGTATGACATGGTCGTCAACAAGGGCCTTAAGGTAGGTCTCATCTACCTGGAGGAGAGCTTAGAGCGCACCGCCCGCAGGCTCATGGCTATCCACATGGACAAGCCTATCCACTTACCTGGTGTTGAGCCTACGACTGACGAGTTCGACGCAGCATGGGCTGCAACTATGGGTACTGGCAATGTGGTGGCTTGGGACCACTTCGGTTCCGTTGATGTCGAGCTACTGGCTAACCGTGTTCGTTGGTTACGTAATGGCTTCGACGTTGACGTCGTTATCTTGGACCATATCAGTATGTGTGTGTCCGGTGCCGACCTGGATGCAGACGAGAGGCGGCTGTTGGATGTGGCTATGACCAGCCTACGGTCTCTGACTCAAGAGACAGGACTGTCTATCCACAACGTCAGTCACCTGAAGCGGGGTAACGGTACGCCACATGAGGAGGGTGGACACGTATCGCTACAACACTTACGCGGCACGCAGGCTATCGGTCAGCTGTCGGATGCAGTTATCGGACTTGAACGTAACCAACAAGCGGACGGTGAGGACAAGAACCTTACCAATGTCCGTGTCTTAAAGAATCGCTACACTGGACTCACTGGTCTGGCGACACAGCTTCGATTTAACCCACTCACACACCGCCTAGCGGAAGTTAATGAATGGGACGAGGCGCCAACACAAGTAGTAAACGGAGACTTCTAATGAGCATGTACACTTCACAACTCGGTCTGGTTCGTAAGATTCTGGACACCAACGGTTCCATCTCGAAGCTGGAAGCCAGTCATCTCAACATCGGTAACGTCAACGACGTCATCATGCGACTACGTAAGACTGGTATGTTGATTGAGACGCAGCGGAAGGTTGACCCGATGGGGCGGAAGTACACGAGATGGGTTAAGGTTTATGCGTAAGCGGCGCGGTCACCTACCCGCCGACACCCGGTACTCATGCAAACTAGCTGTCGAACTCGCAGCCGAGAGTCCATTCCTGGGACGGCTCTATCAGACGATACAGGCAATAGGTACCAGAGCTAACCAGCGAGGTACTGAGTTCGACCTCTATAACCGGGGTGTTAAAGATGGTTCGCTTGAGAAGGCCGCACGGCGCGTGTACTCCATGATGGAAGCTACCGACTTTCGGTGTCCATGCCTGGGTATTGAGTATGACATCACACCCAGGGATGGTCGCTGTGGCGGGCAGAACTACAGTCCATCCATCGACCGTATAGACCCCACTAAAGGCTACACCTGGGATAACGTGTGGGTGATATCCTACAAAGCTAATTCGGTCAAACGAGATGCAACTGAGCGAGAGCTATACGCTGTGGCGGACGCTGTTTACCGAGAGCGTATTCAACGAGAGATAGGAGACATAGATGACGACACTAGTATTCGACATCGAAGCGGACGGGTTACTCCCGGAGCTAACAACGATATGGCAACTGACGATAGCGGAGGAATCATCTGATGGAACATGGCAGTATGAAAGTTATCATGGACCCAGCCTTCCTGATGGTTACGAGCGTCTGGCTCGGGCTGATACTCTGGTTGGCCATAACCTCATCACGTACGACATCCCTGCGTTATCCAAGGTCAACGCTTGCAATCTCGACCTTCATAAAGTGGTGGATACTCTCGTGCTTAGTCGGCTGGGTAATCCTGAAAGGTCTGGAGGTCATTCTCTAGCGGCCTGGGGTGAAGAGTTCGGTGTCCCTAAGCCAGTACACGAAGACTGGTCGCAGTGGTCACCTGAGATGGAGCACCGCTGTAAAGAGGACGTCCGCATTAACGTTCTCGTATGGGAACGACTTAAGCCTATGCTTGAGTTGATGCCTGAGGCTGTCGAGATTGAACACAAGGTAGCCATCAGCATCGACCGCATGTGTACTGACGGTATAACCTTTGACGTCGAAGGCGCACACAAGCTACTGAATGACCTGCTCAGTGAGGCGGAACAGCAGCGAGCCGAGGTCGACGCCCTGATGCCCTGGGTCTACAAGCCCAAGGGTCCAGTGAAGGCACTGAAGGCTAATCCTAACCGTTCACACTGGGCGCACGGTATCCTCGATGCTGGCGTCCAGTTCCAAGAAGTACAGCACGTCAAGCTGAGCGTTGGCTCACGTCAGGATGTGGTCCGCTATCTTAAGGACACGCATGACTGGCAGCCACAGCAATTCACCAAGACAGGTCAGCCTGTTGTAGGCGATGAGGTGCTCCGGGAGCTACCGTATCCTGAAGCACAGACACTGGCTGACTACTTCAAAACAGTGAAGGTACTTGGCTACCTGAACGGCGAGCCTAACAAGGCAGGTCGTGGTGGTGGCTGGTTACATCACGTCACAGACGAGGGTAAGTTACATGCGAAATTCATCCCACTCACTGCTGTCACTGGAAGACCGAGTTGCGTCAGTCCTAATCTTCAGCAGGTTCCTACGGAATCACGAGTCCGGTCCCTATTCGGACCGCGAAGAGGATGGAAGCTTGTCGGTGTCGACGCGGACGGACAGGAACTTCGCTGCCTTGGACATTACCTTTCCCGATGGGACGGTGGTGACTACGGTCGTGAGGTCACCGAAGGAGACATCCACACCCGAGTCCAGCACCTCATTGGATTCAACTCCCGCTCCATCACCAAGAACGTCGAGTACGGTCTCATCTACGGTGCGGGTAATCCGAAGCTGGGCTTCATCGCTCTTCAAGATGCTATCTCAGCGGGTAAGACCATAACGGGAGACCTGGCTAAGGTTGGTGCCAAGATACGCAGTCGCCTGATGAAGGGTATCCCTGCTCTCAGTAAGCTGATTGACGCTGTACAGTCCAAGGCAAAGCGTGACGGTAGGCTGAAGGGTATCGACGGCCGTACGTTGTGGGTACGCTCGGCGCACTCAGCACTCAACCTGGTGCTACAGTCCAGCGGTATCATCCACATGAAGAAGGCCATCGCAATGATGGATGACGCCCTGCTGGAAGCTGGTCTCGTACGTGGTGAGCACTACAACCTGGTGTTGTGGGTCCACGATGAGCTCCAGTTCGAAGTGATGGAGGAGCACGCTGATGCACTCGGTAAGGTAGCAGCATCGGTGATTGAACGAGCCGCCCAGGAGCTGGGCTTCCGCGTACCTATGACGGGTACGTATGACATTGGTAACAATTGGAGTGAGACACACTGATGATAGTCACACGTAGGTCCCCTCTCACGGGGGTTATTCGGACACGCAGCTTGCCAATAACAGACCAGCAGCTGGTGAACTGGGAGGGCGGGATGCTCGCACAGGACGCGTTCCCTCAGCTGTCAGCGGATGAACGTGAGTTCATCATGACGGGCATCACACCGGAGGAGTGGGATAGATTCATGGGAGGTGAAGATGAGTAAGGCAGTGTTAGACGCGGACGTCATCGCGTACATGGCCTCGGCTGGTGCTGAGGAAGAACACGACGTATGGGGCGAGGGTCACACCAAGTCCCAGTTCGAAGTGGCGTGTGAACGCGCCGACAGTATGATTGAAGGTTGGTTGGAAGTAGCTGAATGTACTGCTCCCGTACTCGCCTTCAGTGGACCCAGCGCCAGTAACTTCCGACGTGGGGTCCACCCTAAGTACAAGCACAACCGCACGGGTGAGAAGCCCGAGCATTACCATGAAGTCGTGGACTACATGATGGAGGCTTATGTCTTCGTTGAGCAGTACTCTGTGCTTGAGGGTGACGATATCCTCGGGATGCACATGTCTGATGGACTGACCTCGGTGTCTACCGATAAGGACCTTAGGACTGTCCCGGGTAAGTTCATCCGCATCAAGTACGACGGCTCCCATGACGTGTACAACAGTACCCTAGAGGAAGCCAATCACTTCTGGATGTGGCAGACGTTAACAGGAGATACCGTTGACGGATACAAAGGATGCCCCGGGTGTGGGGCGAAGGGCGCGGACAAATGTCTTCCAGGTGTCGGTTCGCGTCTCGACCAACTGTGGCACGCCGTCGTTCAACGCTACGAAGAAGCGTGGCGTAACCCCAAGCAGCGCGACAAGTTCCTCACCGGACACCCGGAGGACGAGGCGCTAATGAATGCCCGTTCCGCACGTATACTGCGGTCATGGGATGAGTACGATGTTGATTCTGAGGAGGTAAAGCTATGGAGACCGTAGACAAGTTCGGTCCTAACACGAGTGACCCGGGTAAGGCGCTTAGGTTTAACCGGGGTAAGACTCCGTTGAGTCACATCCTGGACTTCCCGCGCTCTATGGGTGCCCTCAGTGAAGTCGCAGAGTACGGTGCCAAGAAGTACGACCGTGGCAACTTTCAATCTGGTCAGCGAGCCAGCGTCACTATCAACTCCATGCTGCGGCACTTGTTTGCCTGGTGGAAGGGTGAGGACTACGACAAAGAGTCGGAGATACATCACCTGGCACACTTCGCATGGAACGCTATGGTCCTGCTGGAGGATGCACTAGCAGACCGAGCAGGTGACGACGACCGCACCTTCACACCATTAGGTTGTGAGGGTCCAGACTATGACGGGCAACTTACGCCCACCCATTTACGTGGAGAGATTGATGAAGGTAATTGACTTTAAGAGACCTCAAGGTCACCAGAAGTATCTCGCCTTTGTCGTGTTCAAAGACGGTACTACAGCCGAGCACATCATCGAGGGTATCAACCCCGAGGAGCACATCGTCTGGCTGGTGCACGACGATGACGCGCTGACTATTCTGTCGACGTCCAACATCAAGTCCATCTCCGTCGAACCAATTAAGGAGCTGCAATGATGGGTCCATCAACTGAGATAGGACAGTGGATACACCAATGGAAGTATCGCCAGAAGGGTGAGGACTTCCGCGAGTTCAGCAACCGCGTGGCGGGTGCACTCACCGAGACCGAGGAAGAGTTCCGTACCTTCCGCGACATCATAGCTGACCAGCGGTTTCTCCCAGGCGGACGAGTTCAGTCCGCTGTGGGCTCCGCCCGACAGGTCACCCCGTACAACTGCTTTGTGATGGACACCATCGAAGACAGCAGCAACAGTATCCTGAATGTGCACCGTGACGCCTTCCAGACCATGCGCCTGGGTGGTGGTGTTGGCTATGACTTCTCTAACCTGCGGCCCAGTGGTGACCGCATTCACACGCTGGACAGTCAAGCATCTGGTCCGGTGTCATTCATGGGGATGTTCGATGCCGCCTGTAAAACTATCTCGTCTGCTGGGCACAGGCGTGGTGCTCAGATGGGTGTACTCCGCGTTGACCACCCAGATATCCAAGAGTTTATCCATGCGAAGCAGAACAGCACGAACCTCACCGCGTTCAATATCTCGGTGGGTATCACAGACGAGTTTATGCGTGCAGTACGTAGCGGTAGTATGTTTACTCTGCGCTTTCAGGGTAGCCCTAGAGGTGAGGTACATGCACCAACACTCTGGGAGCAAATCATGCGTTCCACGTGGGACTGGGCTGAACCTGGGGTCCTCTTCATTGATAGAATCAATGAGCAGAATAACCTCCGGTACTGTGAGTACATCGCAGCGACCAACCCATGCGGGGAGCAACCGCTACCACCCAACGGTGCATGTCTACTCGGCTCGTTCAATCTGGTGAAGTATGTCCGCTCCCATGAGGACGGAGGTACAACCGGACTACACTTCGACTGGCACGGTATGATGAAGGATGTTGCCCCTGTGGTACGTGCGATGGACCGCGTGATTGACGTGGCTACCTACCCACTACCCGCGCAGGAGAAGGAAGCTAAGGACAAGCGGCGCATGGGACTGGGCGTGACCGGACTGGCTAATGCTGGTGAGGCACTGGGCTATCCCTATGGCTCCAATGACTTCCTCAGGTTCACCCGAGACGTCATGCGTCTACTCAGGGACTATGCTTATGTCGCGTCTACAGAGCTGGCACAGGAGAAGGGGTCCTTCCCGCTCTTCGAAGTGGACAAGTATCTTGCCAAAGGAACCTTCGCATCCAAACTCCCCATGTACATCCAAGATGGAATCAAAGAGCATGGAATCAGGAACTCCCACCTCATCTCCATCGCCCCGACCGGAACCATCTCCATCTCAGCAGACAACGTGTCCTCTGGGATTGAGCCCGTGTTCTCTCTACGATATGACCGCACGATTCAAACCGAAGCTGGTGCCCGAGTCGTCCCTGTCATTGACTACGGGAAGCGAGTCTGGGGAGTAGACGGTAAGACGGCTGGGGAATGCTCAGCTGATGACCACCTGAATGTACTTCTGACAGTGCAGGACTACGTTGACTCAGCATGTTCCAAGACATGTAATGTCTCACCGGACATGCCCTGGGAGGACTTCAAGGCTATCTACATGAAAGCCTGGGAGGGTGGAGCTAAGGGTTGCACCACGTTCAACCCAGGTGGCAAACGCTTTGGTGTGCTGGTTGCACCGGAGAACAAGGAAGCAGAGGAGCCACTGGCTTGTTATGTGGACCCGGAGACGGGCGAGCGTAGCTGCGAGTAGAACTTATGGGGACCTTCGGGTCCCCCTTTACCAATAGACTGGGCCTATTGAACAGGAAGGCAAATGAAACAGATACCTAAGTATTCCAAAGAGTTAATCGAACAGCTAAACCTAGAGGTTCAACCCCCGGAGTTACCTAAGTCACACAAGGGTTGGGCCCAGTTAAACGAAGCTGAGCTACGCCGGGGAGCCTACATCGCAGGTAGACGCTCCCTTGTCGAGGAGCTACTGGCTGCACTGGAGGAAGACAATGGCATTGACAGTGGAGCACATGGGACCGGAGAGTCCTCTATGGGACACAGCACCGGACCTTATCAACCAGTGGCACCCACACGTGTGGCCGAAGGTTATTCTGAAGACGGCGACGATACCATTCTGCGTACAGACGACTTCGGAAACCTCTACTACGACTGAGCCTGTGGCGTTCCTTTGGTTCACCCAAGTAAACCTTTCACCTAACATCTACGAGCTACATATCTGCGCCCACCCTGAGTGGCATGGGCGCTGGCTGAGGCTTCACATTCTAGTGGAGCTACTTGGCTACCTGTATATCGACATGCAGGCAGATAGAGTCATAGCTCTACATACTGACCCCGGTCTCCGCCGGATACTCAAGCGCATTGGCTTTGAGACTCATGGGTCATTCACCCACATTCTGAATATGGAGGAACCCAATGGGATTCTTAGCCAGTATCTTCGGAGGTGGGGATGATGACAGACCAGCTCCAGCACCAGCTCCCGCACCCGCACCAGTAGCACCCGCTCCCGTACAGGAGAAGGTATTGGAGGAGCCTGTGGAGGACCGGACTGACATTGACCCTAACCTTGACCAAGCACTGAGTAGTGCTAAACGTACACGCAAAGCACTAGCCGCACGGACTGGTAGGTCTGACCTCGTAACGTCCCGGACTGGTGTGAGTATCGTGGGGAGTAAATCATAATGGGCGCAGTCGCAAGTATCTTTGGTGGTAAGCCGAAGCCTAAACCAGCTCCGCCACCACCTCCACCTCCACCTCCAGCGCCGCCACCACCCCCACCACCAGCCCCGGTGCCGCCACCTGAGCCGCCACCTAAGACGGAACAGGCAGGAGCTACGGCTGCTGATGGTATGACTGCACAGCGCCGACGGGCCACGTCCCAGCGCTCGCAGCTCCGCAGCCCGGGGTCCACAACCCGTGGTGGTATCAACATCCCAGGAGGAAGTTAGTCATGGAAATGATGCCTATCTTCGGAGCTATCGGTTCAATCTTCAGTGCCTTTGGTGGTGATGATGAGCCAGCTCCAGCTCCCGCCCCAGCTCCCGCCCCAGTGGTTCAGCAGGCCGCACCGGAGCCTGTTAAGCAGCCAGAGGTTGCACCCATTGAGAAGGCACCGAAGGTCAACCCAGCGGCTGAGACCGCAGCTGAGAAGCAGCGTAAAGCAGTGGTTGCCCGTCGTGCTAAAGAAGCCAAAGCTGGCGCTAACACATCCAACACCCGAGGTGGTGTATCCATCGTAGGAGGCTAATATGTCCCTGAAGGACCGCTACGAGAAACTCTCGGTCCATCGTACGCAGTTCCTTCAAAGGGCACGGCACAATGCGATGTTGACCATCCCATCGTTAATGCCCCTTGAGGGACACGATGGTAAGTCACACTTGGTAGAACCCTACCAATCTCTAGGCTCCGTAGGAGTCGTCTCCCTGTCATCCAGGGTTACGATGGCGCTCATCCCCGCTGGTCGCCCACACCTTCGTCTCGACATCCCACCCAAACAACTCCTTGAACTCGACGGAGAGGTCCCACCTGAGGTTGAACAGAGTCTCGCCAAGGGCGAACGCCTCGTTCAGCACGGTGTAGAACGCGCTAACTGGCGCGCCTCCACTCTCCAAACGACACAGCAGCTTATTACCTGCGGGTCTGTCACCGAGCAGTTCATGCCTGACAATACAATCCGCATCCATAGACTCGACCACTTTGTGTGGCGTCGTGATGAGCGCGGTCGTGTTATCGAGTGCATCATCAAGGAGTGGTGGGACAAAGACGCGCTACCAGAAGGTGTGAGTGCGCCGGGGGATGCAGCAGCCAATTACCCAGGCCGCTCGGGTACGTCCGAAGACGACGTGTGTGTCTTCATTGGTATTCGTCTGATGACCGATGGCCGTTACCGTGTCTGGCGTGAGTCAGAGTTCGGTACTGCCTTTGGTGAGTCTGACGAGTTCGAAGAGGACCTGTTACCGTTCTTGTTCTTGACGTGGGCCCGGACACCTGGGGAAGACTACGGTCGCTCCAAGGTCGAGGAGCACGTGGCTGACTTGCGTTCACTGGACTCGATGTCCAAGCAAGCCCTAGAGCAGGGCGCTATGGCCGCCATGAACTTTGTCATGGTTCGCCCAGGTGCTACCGCTCAAGGTGTACGTAACCGCATCACCCGCATCTCTAATGGCGACGTCGTACTCGGTGACCCAGAGTCCGTTGAACTCAAGCAGTTCACCAACGGTGCTGGCTACCAGGTCACGGCTGATGCTATCCAACGACTGGAAGAGCGGTTGTCCCGTGGTTTCCTACTGTTGGCACCTGGTCAGCGTAATGCTGAGCGAGTGACAGCTACGGAGATTAAGCGCGACATCGAAGAACTAGAGTCGGTACTTGGTGGTACGTTCTCGTCCATCTCACTTGAGATGCTGGAGCGTCGAACCATCCTACTGCTAGAGCAAATGAAGGCTCAAGGTGAGTTCCCACAGGTAGGTAAGGATGAACTACAACCTACTATCCTGACGGGACTAGAAGCTCTGAGCCGTGAGCGTGACGTTGAGCGTGGCATTCAAGCCGCACAGATTGTTGCCCAGTTCGGGGAGCAGGGACTGATGCACATCAAGTTCCCGGTTGTCCTGAACAAGATTATGACTGGACTCGGGTTCCCGGATGCAGTTAAGGGACAGGAAGAAGTGCAGGCTGAGATGCAGCAGCAACAGCAAGCACAGCTCGCACAGTCAGTGGCACCTGGGGTAGCCCAGGAAGCCGTTAAACAAGCCGGAGCCGGAGGAGGGCAGGATGGCTGATATCAAGATTGAAGAACTGGACCCTAATGCTGGTCTCCGTCGTCTGACGGGGGACACTGGGGTATTCATTGGTGGGGACGGTAACGACCTCACCGCCGCACAGCAGCGTTATGAGGCTCAGCAAGCGTACTCCAATGGTAACGCTACACCTGAGCAGGTCCAGCTGCTTCAAGACTTGGACCGAGTGCTACAGGGTGCATCACGTCTGACACCAGTTCAGACTGCACCACCACCAGCACAGCGTCAGTATCCGCCAGCCCCAGCTGCTCCGGCAGCTCCGGCTCCTGCACCTGTAGGTGGGTCAGCCTTGGCCCGTCTACGTGCTATCCAAGGTCGCTAATTGTTCTGAGGAGGACATCATGGCTGAAGAACACATCAATCCAGAAGACATCCAAACCGCTCCGGTAGATACCGCAGAGTCACTGGGTGTCGACCAGGCTTCATTCGATAAGTACTACAAGGAAGGCAACTTCAACTGGCAGGGTTACTCAAAGGAACTGGAGTTCAAGATGAGCCAACGGGCTCAGACTCCAGAACCACAACAACCCGAGCCGTCCCAGGAGCCCCAGGCGGACAGTGCGCAAGCCGCTGTTGAGAACGCCGGGCTCGACTGGGACACCCTCTCTTCTAAGATAGCTGAGAGTGGTGAGCTGGAAGCCGATGACTACGCCGCATTGGCTGAGTCTGGTATCCCAGAAGACATCGCTCGCAACTACGTCCGCATGGTCCAAGCTGACACTGAGTCAGTCGTAGCTGATGTTATGGCTAGGTTCGGTGGTGAGGAAACGTTCACTCAGGTCTACAACGGCCTGGTTGATAACGCTACCCTCGACGTCCGTAACAAGATTGACGAGATGCTACGGGACCCAATCACCCGCGAAGCTGGGATTGCCACCGCATGGCAGCACTCTGGTCTACAGAACCCAGGGTCAACCCCGGCTCCACCTCCACCACCAGCTGCCCCGGCTCCCGCCCGGGGAGGCGCCGCGCAAGTCCCACCATCTAGCGCTGGGTTTGGCTCGATGGAAGAGATGAGTCTCGCTATGCGTGACCCAC
>Ga0208794_1000810_pt1 | contig 16994 bp, 25 predicted proteins | sample 32_taG_FD_184106 | JGI IMG/M metagenome (GOLD analysis project Ga0208794, IMG submission 184106) | Marine viral communities from the Gulf of Mexico - 32_GoM_OMZ_CsCl metaG (SPAdes) (version 2) | ecosystem: Environmental > Aquatic > Marine > Oceanic | place: Atlantic Ocean: Gulf of Mexico... | reverse complement strand
ATAGATAATTTAAAGATAATAGCAGAGAAGGTGTTTCAACCTATTAGAGACCATTTTAACTGTCCTATACATGTTTCTAGTGGTTATAGAGGGGAAAGACTAAATAGAGCCATTAAAGGAGCTAAAACAAGCCTACACATGACAGGTCAAGCTCTTGATATAGATATGGATTTTACTAAAGTATCAAATACAGAAATATTTAATTATATAAAAGATAACCTAGAGTTTGATACATTGATATGGGAGTTTAGTAATGAAGATGGATCACCTAAGTGGGTGCATGTGAGTTACAGAGAAGGTAGAAATAGAAGTCAAGTTATAGAGGCATACAGAGATCCTGTAACACAGGTAACAAAATACAAACCTTATGAGCCAAGAGAAGAAAAAAAGGAAACCACTAAGAGAGACAAAGGTAGGTCAGCTACTAGCAAAGTCAGGTCTGATAAACAATCTACTTGATGTTGTACCTGATAAAGGTGTCTTAGGCTTAGTTAAGAATATAATACAAAAAGATAATACTCTACCTCCAGTAGATAAAGACCAAGCATTGAAATTATTAGAAATGGATATGGCTGAAATGGAGGCTGTTACTAGAAGGTGGGAGGCTGATGCACAATCAGGATCATGGCTTAGTCAAAATGTTAGACCTATGTCATTAGTATTTTTAACTATAGTTTATTGTACAGGTTTCTTTTTAAAATATGATTTAACAATTCTAAACCAACTGCTAATGCTTACCTATGGAGCTTATTTTGGTGGCAGAAGTTTTGAGAAAACAAGAAAGTAATGGAGAAAAAATGTCAATGTGGTAGGACCAGGAATAGAGATGGTTACTGTGATGGAAGTCATAAGAAAACTAAACATCTATTTGATATGAACAACTTACCATTTCCTTATCTATAATATAAGTATTAATACTATACACTTATAATAAGTTATACTATAGTTATAATATATAGAGTATATTATACAGTATACATACTATATAATAAAGTTTTCTACATTTTTCTTGATTATTTGTAAATAAGTCTATATATTTGATACATAACTATTAAATATATTATTATGAAAAACATTTTACAACCTCAATTAGTATCAAAGAAAACAATATCTGTTGAGGAATTTCTAAACAACATTACTGTTAAAAAATATCAAGAGTGTAGGACTAGTGATGGTTATGCATATTCTGCTGACATCTACTATAAAAACATTTTTCTATGCTTTATAAATGATGATGGTAATGGTGGTGAATTAAGAGTACAAACATATTCAAAAGTTTCTAAAGGTGAGTATACATATGATAATACAATCTATGCTATATTTGAAACTATAGATAAGAAAGATTTACACAGAGTAACTGACATTAAAAATGCAGATGGAAGTTATTTTGAGTACACACAAGACTTAGAAACTTTACTTTCTAGGGCATGTGATAACCATTTAGAGGAAAAAGAAAACAAAAAGATATTCAACAAAGGTATTATCTATGAAACTGAAAAAGGCACATTTAAAAAAGAAGGTGCATATAGGTGTATATCATGGGGAAAAAAGAGTATAAGAGTTTTATCTAAATTAGATTACATGAAACCTAAAATACAAGAAACTATAGACAAGCTACTAAGAGAAAATAAATTTATAATTAATGAAGATTATCTTAAAACTTTAGGATTTATTTTGTAGCTTCATATAAATTTCATGTTAATAAGAAAGCCTCAACATTAGTTGGGGTTTTTTTTTATACCTTTATTTAATGCCTAAGAAACCTTCTAGAAAGACTTTAGTAAGAAAGCTAGACAAACTGTTTAGTGAGTATATAAGAAAGAGAGATACAAATAAAAATGGTTATGGCTTATGTTGTACATGTGCTAAAAGGTTACATTACAAAGAAGGACATGCAGGGCATTTTATGAGTAGAAGGCATTACTCTACTAGGTGGGATGAAGAGAATGTAGCATTACAATGTGCAGGGTGTAATACTTTTAGAGGAGGGGAACAATACAAGTTTGCTCTTTTTTTAAATGATAAATACAAATGTGATAAGGCTACAGAATTGCTTGTAAAGTCTAGAGAGAGTGGGAAATTTAGTGTCTCTGATCTGCAAGAAAAAATTGATTTTTACAAAAGTTTATTAGAGAATCTATAATATATTATAAATAATTATTAACTTTATTGTAGAAAAACACAATGAAATGTCAATATTTTTTCAAAACAAAGGTGAAGAACCTACAGCAAAAGATAGTGTGATTCTGGACCAAAAGCAAAGGTTTGATCAGCTATATCAACTCTACAAAGATATGTATTCTGAAAGTAGAGAACTCCTAAGAGATAATACAGATCTGAAATTAAAAGTTGCACAACTTGAAGGTAAAGTAGAAGCTCTAGAAGGAATTTTCCATAAATGGAAAGAACAAAATAAAGAAATAAATAAGAATCTTAATTTAAATAAACTTTATGATGGAATCCAAGAATATTAAACAAAGCACAGTAAAAACTATTACACCAAAAGGTACATGGAGTAATGGTAAACAGACATTTAATAAATACTCTGTTGAACTTGCTAATGGAGATGTGCCTGATTTCTCTGCAATAGGAGATTTTAAAAAGAATGTTGGTGATACTATTTGGTATACTCTTGATGAAAAAAAGAACTATGCTAAAATGCAACCAACTCCTCAGGATTATAAACCTGAGAATAGCAACATGACACAACAAGAATCTATAGCTAGGTCTGTAGGAATAAATAATGCTTGTACATTAGTTGCAACTGAGGTGTGGAAAAATGCTACACTTGAAGAAAAGAGAAACATGCTTAAAGAAATTGCAGATGTCTCTATATATTTATATAAACTTGTATTAACTAAACCTGAATAATTATGGCAAAACCTGATTTTGTACAAGGAGTTTATCTAGATGAATCACCTAAAGACTTTATTGTTGTAAAGCAAAGGATGCATGTAGAAAAATTCTTAGAACACATAAACAAACCTGAGGTGCAAGAAGTCATTAAAAAAAATAGTGGCTACTTATCAATGGATGTTTTAAAAAGTAAAAATGGTAAACTCTATATACCACATAGTGATTTTACTCCTGAGAAAAAAGTAACAACAGTTGAACACAATCCTGATAGAAACTTAGGCTATGGGGATGATAATCCATTTGAGAATTAGAATATGATACTTAGTGTTAAAGAACAACTTGACAAAATCCACAAAATTAGAAGAGGAGAAATCAAGGAAGGCTTGGCACTAGGTATTAAAAATTTTGATACTTATTTTAGATTTAAAAAAGGAACATTTAATATTTTTTTAGGGCATAGTAATGTAGGTAAAACTCATACTGTGCTTTTTTTTATGTTCTTATATGCACATAAACATGGCTTAAGATTTTTAGTTTATACTGGAGAAAATGAGCCATATTCAATTCTTAAAAAATTAATAGAATATAAAGAGGGTATGCCCATTAACAAAGTTGATGAGGAAAAGTTGAAAGAAGGAAGTCAATGGGTAGACTCTCACTTTAAATTTATATCAATAGATGAACAGTATTCTTACAAAGACTTACTGGAGCTTGGTACTGAAATTAAAAAAGGTTGGAATTATCATGGTTTCTTTATAGATCCATACAACTCACTTGAAAAAGATAGAGACTTGTTTAGGTCTGTAGGAGGACATGAATATGATTACAAAGCAGCCTCTGACATGAGAATGTTTTGTCATAAAACTGGAGTAGCATTATGGCTAACTGCACATGCTGTTACAGAAAGTTTAAGAAAACTACATGGTGCTAATCATGAATATGCATCACATCCTATAGCACCTATGATGAGTGATTGTGAAGGTGGAGGAAAGTGGAGTAACAGATGTGATAACTTTATAGTAATACATAGATATGTACAACATGCTATGGATTGGATGGTTACACATGTACATGTTAGAAAAGTTAAAGATACTGATACTGGTATGATGCCTACAAGTTTAGACAGTCCAGTTAGGATTAGAAGTTTAATTAACAATGTAGGATTTAGTATAGAAGGTGATAACATGATAGATTTGATAGATGAACATACTGGAGAAAGCAGCAAAGAAACATAAGATATGGGTGAACATATGCAAGTCATTTGGATTAGACCAACCAACATCAGAGGATTTAGTTCAGGAGCTTTATATAAAAATCCATTACTTAACAGAGAAAGGAACAGATATTAGTTATGGTGATGATGATGTTAATTACTACTATATATTTAAGACATTGTACACAATGTTCTTACAACTTAAAAAGAAACAAAACAGAATATCATTTATTAGTGAGGATATTCTTAAAAATATTGAAGATGGTGAACCAGTTGAATTTCAAAAGGTGGAACAAAAGTTTAATGAAGAGTTTTCAAAGTTGCATTGGTATGATCAGAAGGTCTTTGAAATTATTGCATCAGGTACTAAAATTTCAGAACTTAGTAGGAAAACAACTATTACTTATATCAGTTTGTATAATACTTATAGGAATGTCAAGAAACTTTTAAAAAAGAAAATAGGATTATGAAATTAGGAGATTTAGTAGAATTAATAATAAGAAAAATAACATTAGGTTATGGTAAGAGCATAGCTAAATCTGTAGCTAAATTATTTGGTTATAAAGATTGTGGTTGTGATAAAAGACAAGAGAAGTTGAATAAATATATTTTTACAAAAGATGGGATTAAAAAGTTATAAGAGTTTGCTCAGGCAACAAATGGATCAGGAGGACTACATAGACTTTACTGGATTTAAGACAGCTATGGTAAATGGCTTTACAGATAAAGATTTAAAACTAGTGTACAGATTACATGCTAAGTATTTTGTACATGCATATAATGAACCTTGTGGGTGTGGAGGAGCTAAGAAGATGGATACAATAAACAAGTGGATTGGAGACTTGGAAAAAGTTTATGACAATGGGGTTCAAACCAAGAAGTTATCAGAATAGAGGTAACTGGAAAAAAGGAGAGTTATCAGAAAAAAGGTTTAAAGACTTTATGGATCAGATAGGTATTGGAGCAACTAAAACATCAACACACATTGATAAAAACTATCATGTAGACTTTATTATTGGTGAGATAACTCCAGTAGATCTGAAAGGAGATAAAAATACTGAGGCAGTATGGTTAGAGAAAAGAAATGTTTGGGGAGGTAAAGGTTCACTATATGGCTTTGCTAAATATATGGTAATAGAATATCTTGATATTAAAAGCTATGTGTTTTATGACAGACTAGGTTTAGTTAGATACATAAAAAGATTTCAAGAGGTTTGCATAAACAAATCAGACTACCATTGTTTATATACTAGAGATGGTAATAAAGATGTGATAATTAAAGTTAGAGAATCAGATATAAGAGATTATGAAAAGTACAGATTTCAATATTAGTATTCCTGCAAAGGATATTGACAGAGAGTTAGTCAGTAAGAAACTAGACAACCTTAAAGACATGCAGTATTTAACAAATGCTGAAATAGTTAATAGCATATTATTAGAGTATCAGAAAAAGAATCCTACTAATGAAAAGCTAGAGACTTTAATTAATGCTGTAGTACAAATACATTTCTATGTAACAGAGCTGCAGAATGATAGACATCTTTTGATGTTGAGTATAGATGAATATAGAACAGATAAATTAAGAGCCATTGACAGAGCTAGAAAAGCTGAATCCAAACTGGAAACCAAAGAAAATTGAATTAGGAGTAGAATTAGAATTTGAACCTGATACAATTTATAAAGGTGCAGAAGTAGACATAGAGAATTTAGTAATAGATCAGCTAAATGCTGTATGGATGGATTTTGAAGCTATACCTAATATGTATGAAGAAGTCCTTGTTACATTTCAGAACATGGAACTTTTAGCTAGAGTGATAGGAAAGTTTTATCATGTGCATAATAAAACATTATATATAACAGTAACACTTAAACTACAAGAATGAAAATAACACTATTAGATGGTCAAACATATGACAAAGAAGATTTAGTAAAACAAGCTGACTCTGATGACTTTTACTATAATTATTTAGGCAGGTACTGCTTCTCTAGCAGCTCCTTGAAACACCTGCTATCTTCTCCAAAGACATACAAACATATCTTAGAATATGGGCAACCTGATGCACAAGCATTTAGAGATGGATGGTTAGCACATGCTGCTGTACTACAACCTGATGTATTTGCTAGTCAGATCTTTGTTAATGTCCAGAGTAAGAATACAAAGAAATATAAAGATGCAGTAAAACAATATGGGAAAGTATTTACACTAAAAGAAAAACATGATGCAGAGAGATTAGCTGATGCATTACTTAGAAATGAAATGGTATTGCAAAAGTTAAATGATTCTGAGTTTGAACAGAGTGAGGTTTTTACATTAGAGCATAATGGAAATCCATATCCATTTAGAGCAAGAGCAGATATTCTAAGCAATAACTGTGAGATGTATGACCTAAAGACTACATCATCATTAAATGGTTGGCAATATAGTGCAGACAAATTTGGATATGACATACAATGCTTTCTATATTGCTATGGCTTTGATATACCACCTGAGAATATGGGATTTATTGTTATAGATAAAGGCTCACTTGATATAGGTTATGCACAAGTATCAGAGGAGTTTTATCTTAGGGGTGAGGCAAAGGTTAGAAGAGCATTAGATATATATGAGGAATGGTTTATGCAGGAAACAGATTTAGATCAATATTATATAAACATAGAACTATGAAACATTACATACCAAAAGCAGATTTAAGACATCATTATAGAACAACTAAAGCAGACATAGCTTTTCAACAAAGACTATTGAGATATATAGTTTGGGGATTACCAATATTTACATTTTGGTCTATTATGGCAATTAACTTTTTATTTTGGCTTATTAGATAATGATAAACTTATACAACAAAGATTGTTTAGCAGCTATGAAAGATATGGCTGACAATCAATATGACTTAGCTGTTGTAGATCCTCCATATGGTAGTCCTTTAAAAGACAAGAAGAATATAGGTAGAACTGGAGGAGGTTGGGCTAAGAAGTATGGAACAATTATAGAAGAGTGGGATGTAGCTCCTAGTCCAGAGTACTTTAAAGAATTATTTAGAGTAAGCAAGGATCAGATTATATGGGGAGGCAACTATTTTGACTTACCACCTAACAGACATTTTATTGTATGGGATAAGTATATACCTGAAAAATTTACTATGGCTATGTGTGAGTATGCATGGTCATCATTAAATAAAAATGCAAAGATAGTAAAAGCAAGACCACAGAATCCTGATAGAATACATCCTACACAGAAACCAGTAAAGTTATATGAATGGTTATTGAATAATTATGCAGAAGAAGAATATAAGATACTAGATACTCATTTAGGTTCAGGAAGTATAGCTTTAGCATGTCATAATTTAAACTTATCTTTAGATGGGTTTGAGATAAATGAAGATTACTATAAAGCAGCAACAGAAAGATTAGAGAAACATAAGAAACAACAACAACTATTTTAATGAAAGTATTAGAGTTATTTGCAGGTAGTTGCACATTTACTGGTGAAGCTAAAAAGCTAGGCTTTGAAACATTTACAACTGACTATAAAGAGTTTGAAGGAATAGACTATGCTGTAGATATACTAAACTTTGATTTTAAGAAAGTGCCTTTTAAGCCAGATCTGATATGGGCAAGTCCTCCTTGTACTGCTTTCTCTGTTATGAGAATGGGTGCTAACTGGCATTTTGATAATAGACCTAAAACAGCTAAAGCATGTGCAGGTATGGCATATGTGTTTAAGACACTTGAAATTATAGAGAAGTTACAGCCTAGATTTTGGTATATAGAAAATCCTAGAGGTAAATTAAGAAAGTTACATGTAATGGAAGGATTAGATAGAACAACAGTATGGTATTGTCAATATGGAGAGACTAGGGCAAAACCTACAGATATATGGTCAAACAATATTAGGAATTTAGAGAATCCTGATGGTTGGCAACCTAGACCTGAGTGCTTTAATGGTAATCCACATTGTCATCATGAGAGAGCTCCAAGAGGAGTAACAACAACTGGAACACAAGCATTGAAAAACAATTATGAGAGAAGTAAGTTGCCAGTAGAATTGTGTAAAGAAATATTATTAAGTAGTAAATTATGAATAGAAAAGATTATCCAGTTTGGACTGGTGTTATAAAGTATTTTCCTGATGCTTTAATGGAGGTTTCTAAAGTTAGCAGGATTGGAAATGAACAACACCATGAAGGCAAACCACTCCATTGGGATAAGAGTAAAAGTACAGATAACCTAGATGCTCTAACTAGACACCTCATACAAGCAGAGGAAATAGATGAAGATGGAGTATCACATTTAGCTAAGGTAGCATGGAGAGCATTAGCAGCATTACAAATTAAATTAGAAAACAATGAGAACAAAAAGTAGGATCAGAAACCTGATACATGAAATAGAAACATTATCAGGATATAGCATATTTGAAAACACAAGAAGAAGAGAAGTAGTAGAAGTAAGGTCTTTATTATATACAGTACTAAAGAAGTTTTACAGATTTACACTTAGAGAAATACAAGACTTATGTGAAGAACACAACTATGAAATAACACATGCTAGTGTAATACATAGTCTAAAAAGTTTTGATGTATACTCAAAATATAACAAGAATTTACATGACTGGTATATGGCTGTAGTTATAGACCTAGAAGAAGATATTGCAGCACAAAGAATAGACTTTATAAAGCCTAAATTAAAGTATTTATCAGATGATGATTTGTTAAAGTTATCAACAATAGTAAAAGAAATGTATGAGGAGGCTATTATACAAATGAGTGAAGAAGAAAGTTTACAAACCTGACAATAAATTACTAAAAAGGATTTTCATAATGTTTTTGTTATTATTAATGACATCATGTTATTCAATTAAGAGTACAGTTATTAACAAATTAGATAAGACTTTTCCTAAATCAAAATACACAATAGAGAGATTAGAAAAGATAAAAGATTCACTAAATAAGAGATGGCAAAAGATAGAGATAAGTTTATAGAAGTATTTGCAAGTAAGATGGGAAATGTTAGTAAAGCATGTAAAGCAGCTAACATATCTAGACAGACTTTTTATGACTGGATGAAGGATCAGAGCTTTGCAACTAAAGTAGATGAAGTTAAAGAAGGTTTGCTAGACTTTGCAGAACACCAATTATTATCTAATATAAAAGAAGGTAAGACTGCAGAGATATTATTCTATCTTAAAACTAAAGGTAAGAAGAGAGGTTACATTGAGAGACAAGAAGTAGATACAATAGGAGACAAGATGTTTGAGGTGAAGATATTGAAGAATGAAGCAGATACAGACTAATGTCATATTTGATATACTTGAAAAGAATCAATCAAAAATAGTTGCACTACAAGGAAGCTCCAGATCAGGAAAAACATACAACTGTCTTATATGGTTAATATTTAGTTACTGCAATAAGAATACTGGTAAAGTAATATCTATTTGTAGAAAGACACTACCTAGTTTAAAAGCATCAGTCCTAAGAGACTTTTTAGAGATACTCAGAAACAATGAACTGTACTCTGAGATATACCACAATAAAACATCTAATGAATACTGGTTAAATGGAAACCTTATAGAGTTCTTTAGCCTGGACATGGGAAGTAGGGTTAGAGGTAGGAAGAGAGACTTGCTATTTGTGAATGAGGCTAATGAAATAGATTATGAAGCATGGAATCAGCTCTTGTTTAGAACAGATGGTAATGTTATTATAGACTACAATCCACATGACCAGTTTCATTGGATATATGATAAAGTGTTAGAGAGACCTGACTGCTCATTACATATATCTACATTTATGGATAATCCATTTATATCAGACACACTCAGATCTGAATTACTAAGACTTAAAGATACAGATCCTGATTACTGGCTTGTATATGGACTAGGTCAAAGAGGTCAGAATAGGTCATTAGTATTTAAGTTTAACATAATAGATGAGATACCACCTACAGCTAAGTTTATAGCATATGGATTAGACTGGGGGTTTGCCTCTGATCCATCAAGCCTATGTGCAACATACACAGAAGGTGATAATATGTATTGTACTGAACTCTTATATGAGACTGGACTAACTAATCAAGATATTGCAAAGAAACTAGAGCTGCTAGGATTAGATAGAAGAGATGAGATATTTGCAGATAGTAGTGAGCCTAAATCAATAGAGGAAATGTACAGAATGGGTTGGAATGTAAAAGGCAAAAAGAAGTATGAGATAAACTATGGTATAGACCTTATCAGAAGATATAAACTACACATAACTAAAAGAAGTGTAAATGCTATTAGAGAGTTAGAAAGTTATAAATACATAGAAGATAGAAATGGGAATCCTACTAATAAACCTCAGGATTTAAATAACCATTTTTGTGATAGCCTAAGATACTCTGTAGTGCATAAACTATCATATCCTAACTATGGTAGATATGCTATAAAATAAAAAAAGGAGGGAGAAACTAATCTCCACTCCTATCATTAAAACCAATTAAATATGAAAAATTACATTGAATCAACAAGCACCATTAGCATGACTAAGGCTAAAGTGCCTATCCAAAGTAATAAGGTTATTAACCATAAGGGTTGGTTGAAATGTTCTTCTAATTCTTTTAAGTCTTTCATAATTGTGTTTTCTATAGCTAATATAATACATTATTATAACAATCAAGGACTTTTTAATAAGTTTTTTTAAAAACTTTTCTGTTTTGTTATTATATAGATATGGAACTAACACTACAGATACCTGAAAACCTAAGAGAAATAACATTAGGACAGTATCAGAAATACTTAAAGATGGAGAAGGATAATGAAGATCAGACCTTCATAGCACAGAAGATGATTGAAATCTTTTGCAGGACCAGGTTAGACTATGTCATGAAAATGAAATGGAAAGATGTACAAGAGATAGTAACTGAATTAGGAATAATGTTTGAACAAGATCAGAAGCTCCAAAAACAGTTTCATTTAAATGGTGTAAACTATGGCTTTATACCAAACTTAGATGAGATTAGCTTTGGTGAATTTGTAGACCTGGACAGCTACTTAGGAGACTGGCAAGAAATGCATAAAGCTATGCAAGTCTTATATAGACCAGTAGACATTAGTGTAAGAGGTAGATATAACATAAAAGAATATACTGCTGTAACAGATGATACAATGAAAGACATGCCACTAGCATATGCACTAGGTGCAGTTTTTTTTTTAATGAATTTAGGCAAAGAGTTATCAGTAGTTATGATGGATTATTTACAGAAGGGGATACTGAAGGAGCATACACCTCTGAAGGAGGGTTCAATAGAAAGTGGGGTTGGTATACATCATTTTACCAAGCAGCTCAGGGAGATGTTACAAGATTTGAAAATATCTCTGAACAGAGACTACACAAAATCTTAATGTATTTAGAATTTGTAAATGAAAAACAAACATTAGAGAATCAAAGAATAAAAAGAAAGCATGGCAGATAAAGCACAAAGAGGATTTTATTTAGTAGTTGAAGAAATCAAAAATGAACTAATAAACAATCCTAGTATAAAGACAATGACATTTGGAGACATAACAGATATAGATCTAGGTAAACAGACTATCTTTCCTTTAGCACATATGATAATAGAGAATGTAGTACATGCTGAAAAGACTATGCAGTTTAGTTTTACTATTCTTACAATGGAGCAGATAGATACTACTAAAGATTATGTTAATGACTTGTTTTTAGGAAACAGCAATACTCATGATATTCTAAATACACAACTTTCAGTATCTAATAAACTTATTACAAAACTAAGAAAAGGACAGATGTATGAAGATGGCTATCAACTTGTGGGTGATGCAACATGTGAACCTTTCTTTGATAGATTTGAGAATGTACTAGCAGGATGGGCAACATCATTTACAGTAGAAATATTTAATGACTTAAATTATTGTTAATGAAATATAAAGAGACTACAAAAGTGTTACAAGACTTTGCAAGAGAAGTAATAAGAGGTGCAAAACAAAACTTAAAGAAAAGAAATGCATCAGGTAAACTTTCTAGGTCTCTTAGAAGTGAAGTAAAAGTAAATCCAAAATCATTTGAGTTAGACTTTGAAATGGAAGGCTATGGTCAATTTCAGGATGCAGGTGTTGATGGTAAGAAGAAGAAATATGGTAAAAGAAAAGCTGGACTGCCTACATATAGTTTTAAATCTAAAATGCCTCCTCCTAAATCACTAGATAAGTGGGTTGTTAAAAGAGGACTTAAAGGCACAAGAGATGCAAAAGGTAGATTTGTTAAAAGACAATCACTAACATTTCTAATTGCCAGATCTATCTTTATAAAAGGTTTAGAGCCTACTTACTTTTTTACTAATGCCTTTGAAGCAGCATATAAGAAATTACCAAAAGAATTTATAGACAAATATGAATTAGACATAGACAACTTTTTAAAATTTACAACAAAATAATGGCAATATATTTAGCAAGACTTAGATCACCTTTCTTTATTGATCAGACATCAAGCACAACTGCTGCATCAGCAGACTTAACTATTACAATAAATAGTTCAGATGTGTATGTAATATCAAAAGACACATCTAGTAATAGAATTACACTTGAAGTTTCAGAACTTATAAGAGACTACCTTAATCCTACATGGGATGGTGTGTTTCCATATTCATCTACTACTATATCTAGTCAAACAGTTACTGCTACAATTAAAGTTGAGTTTTATACAAATAACAAAGTAACAAGAGCTGCTAATGTTGCAGCAGGTACTCCTGATTCACCAATAGGATCAGAAACTGTAACACACACATTATATGGATTTGATGCTTACTCAGAATTTAAAGAAGGAGCAAACAAACAATTAACATCAGGTCAAATGCTACAAACTGCAACTACAATGTATTTGCCTGAAACAGGTGATGCATATATACCAATAGAATCATCTAATGCAGTTTCATATTATACAGTTGCAGATACTGTTGCTGATGGTACAGTTATAGAACCAGTAACTAATGTGCCAGTTACAATTAGAAGAATATGTGAACCAGTATTTGATATAGTCAAAGTAATATTCATAAATAAATTTGGAGCTTTTCAAGAGTTTCACTTTAACAAAAAACACACAATAGGTTTTAACTCTACACAACAGAACTATGAATCTATGCTAATAGAAGCTAACACATACTCAACAACAAAACATCAAAAGTATGTGTACAATAAACAAGGATCAGAAACATTACAGTTAAATACAGGATATGTAGATCAAGGTCAATTTGAAACTATTAAACAAATAATGCTATCAGAGCAGGTGTTTGCAAAAATAGGATCAAACATAACTGTATATCCAATGAATGTAATATCAAGTTCATTAACCAAAAAAACCAAAGTAAATGATAAACTTGTAAACTACTCTTTAGAAATGGAGTTTGCATATGATGTAGTTAATAGTGTTAGATAATGAGTAAATTTCAATTATACATAAACAATCAAAAAGTAGATTTATTTTCTGATGAATCTGTAAGTTTAACAGAAACAATACAAAACATAAAAGATGTATCTAAGGTTTTTACAGATTTTACTAAGCCTTTTTCTTTACCTGCATCAGATACAAACAACAAGATATTTAAACATTATTACAGATTTAATTTAACACAAGGTTATACATTTGATGCAAGAAAAAAGGTAGATGCAAGAATAGAATTAAACACAATACCATATAGAGAAGGAAAGATAACATTAGAAGGTGCAGATATAGGAGATGGTAAGCCTACATCATATAGGGTTACATTTTATGGAAATACTGTAAACCTTAAAGACTTACTAGGAGAAGATGAGTTATCAGGTTTATCTTGGCTAAACAACTTTAACACTACATATAGTGCATCAGAAATAGAAAACATACTTGCTAATCCTGTAGGCTATCAGCATACTGTAGATAGTGTGCAATATGATGCAGCTCTTATAGTGCCTCTAATATCTAACACACAAAGGCTTTATTATAATTCAACTATTACAATACCTTACACTAATGCAGATGGTACAGATAATACAGCATTAGGAGGTAATTTATATCCTACAAATGTAGGTTCATTAGGAGCTGATGATGTGCATGGTGTATTGTTTGAGGATTTGACTTATGCTATAAAAGTACATTTAATTGTAAAAGCAATACAAGAACAATATGAAAACATAAGTTTTAGTGATGATTTTCTAGACCTTACAAATGGTCCAGAGGCATATAAAAACCTTTACATGTTGCTGCAAAAGAAAGAAGGTAGAGTTTATGATGATTTAGATCTTGCAGAAAAACAAATAAAAGGATTCCCATTGTTACCTCAAAACACCTCAATGCAAATGAATAATGATGCATTACTAGTGTTTCAAAATAGACAAAGTGATTCTCTGTTAGGAACATATACATTTGGGTTTGGTACACAAGGAGGTTATCCTGAGTTTACAGCTATAATTAAAGAAGGTGCAGAAGAAGTATTAAGAAAAACATTTGCAGCATCAACTAACACATCAGCACAAATATCACAACAACTAGGACCAACATCAGAAGGTTTTACTTTACACATAGAAACTACAACAGCATTTACAATAGATAGTTGTGCATTTACTGGAATAGATACAAGTGGAAATCAATACACATCTCAAATTAATTCAGCTATATCTGTACCATTAGAAAAAGAGTTTATCATAACTGACAATATTCCTAGCATGAAGGTTATAGACTTTATGACTGGTCTATTTACAATGTTTAATTTAACTGCATTTCAAAAGGATGGCATTATACATGTCAAAACATTAGAGAGTTTCTACAATGGAGGGACTGTTAGAGACATAACAGAGTTTGTAGATCCATCTTCTATACAAGTAGATAAGGCATTACCTTATAGAGAGATAGAATTTAAGTATGAAGATACAGGTGCAACATTAGCAAATCAGCACAAAGAATCACAAGGTGTAGAATGGGGTGCAGCTAAATATGTAGAAACAGGAAACTTAAACTCTAATGATCAGAAGTTTGAAGTAACAGCACCTTTTGCACATTTAAAATATGAAAGAATTAATGGAATTAATACAGATATACAATGGGGGTTTATGGCAGATGAAAAGAATGAGCCATATTTTGAAAAACCTGTATTATTTATAGGTGAGTTTGTTAATTTAACTAATCCATTTAGATTCTTATTAGGAAAAACAGGAACAACTAGCATATCAGATATATCAGATTACTGGATGCCTTCTAATTTTGTAAGTAGAGATGCTACAGTAAACAAAGAAGGAATACACTTTGATTTAGAATTATCAGAATGGGATTTTACATCTGCATTTACAGACACACTATTTGAAAAATATCATAGATTTTATATTGCAGGTGTATTTAATTCAGCAAAAAGATTAACAAAAATAAATGCTAGATTGCCAAAAAAGTTTGTAATTAACTTTACTCTTGCAGATACTGTAAGAATTAATGATAACAATTACAAAATCAACAGTATTACAACAGATTTATTAACAGGATCAAGTCAATTAGAACTGTTAAATGAAACAGTTAATGATGCAGCAGTTGCACAAACTGAAACTGGAGGATCAGGAGGTCAAGAAGGACCATTAACAAATGTTTTAACATTATATGAATGTGCAGCTCCAAATGCTACTTTTGAATCTACTACAACATTAGGTACATTAAATTTAGCAATAAATCAAAGAGTACAAGATAGCTCAGGAAACACATATAGAGTTACAGGTAACAATGTGCCTAACACATATACAGCAAAAGCTATAACAGCAACAGGATTAACAGGATGCCCTTCTACACAAACTACACCAGTAACTAATTATTATACATTAAAGAGATGTAGTGATAATAGTACAAATTTTAGATCATCAACAGATGTAGGAAATCCAACATATGCTATTACACAACAAGTCTTTGATTCAGGAAGTACTAAGTATGTAATAGAAAACTCAACTGCATTAGATTCTGTACCTAGTGTTACAATTACATCTACACCAAGTCCTGCACAACTTACATGTAGTGGTAACACAACAACAAACTATTATGCATTAAATCCATGTTGTAGTGGTACAGTATTTTATGGTTTTCATCCTAGTAGTTCATTTAGTGGTACAGTTGTTTATCAAAATCAAACATATGTTGTAAGTCCTGCAGGAGCTAATCAAAGTGGTCCTATAGATATTGCAAGTTTACCTACTGGATCATGTACAACTTATTACTATTCATTAAATAGCTGTACAGATGGAACAATACAACATTATGGTTTTAGTAATTGTAGTAATCTAAACAATACACAACTTACTTATAATGGGACATGTTATGAGGCTCAAAACACAACAAACACATCAGGTTCAATAGATTTAGATACTTTGAGTTCTTGTTCTTGTACAGTTCTACCTGTTTACTATTTACTTAGAGATTGTCAAACAGCTACACAAGTTAGAACAGTTACAACAACAGCAGATATACCTGGACTGACAGCTAATAGTAATTTTAACAATGCATCAAGAGTTCAAGATAACAGCACAGGTAAATGTTATACAGTAAATGCAACTACAACAGATACAACAACTTACACAAATCCAATAGGACAAGTTACAGATCTGAATGTCTTAGGATGTCCAAATACTCCATGTACAACTGTCCAGTATTATCAGTTAGAACAATGTAGTACTGGTAGCACAAGTTATATATCAGCACAAACAACTGACCAAATATCATTAAGTACAAATGACATGGTTCATAGTGGTAGTACATCAGGACCATTATATAGAGTAGTAGGTACTACAACTAGTGGTTCATCAGTAGGTACAGTAGTTACAAGTACAGCAACTGCTTGTCCAACATTTTATGAACTACAACAATGTTATACATTACAAGGACAATACAGGTCAGGAAACAGCACAGATGATATTACACTTTCTGTAGGAGATAGAGTT
>Ga0208794_1000805_pt1 | contig 17056 bp, 11 predicted proteins | sample 32_taG_FD_184106 | JGI IMG/M metagenome (GOLD analysis project Ga0208794, IMG submission 184106) | Marine viral communities from the Gulf of Mexico - 32_GoM_OMZ_CsCl metaG (SPAdes) (version 2) | ecosystem: Environmental > Aquatic > Marine > Oceanic | place: Atlantic Ocean: Gulf of Mexico... | reverse complement strand
AGGTCTCCAAAACGTGCTTTGTGACCTCATTTTTCGCGTTCATGTAACGATACAAGAAATACTCGGGCAACACGTCATAAAAGCAGTTATCGTCCAAAGAAAGGTCAGCGGTTTTGAAGGCTTTCAGACACGATCTAAGCGTCTTTTTGATTTCCTCCCAGTCAGCCTTCATATGCTCCGGACAAACGTCTGTAATCGTCGCTCCGTTGGCGTAGATGCGCGCTACTTCGTAGTTACCGTTACCCATATGACTAGAATATTCCCAAGTGCCACCTTCTGATGGAAGATCCGTCGTAGAGTTTATTTGATTTTCAGCGAAATAGCCAACACAATCGCGTTTGGCGTCAAGAACTTGAAAAAGCAAGCTTCCTCCCGTAAAGCGCCTAGTAAGCGCTTGAGTCTGTTGTCAGTGTATCAGTTGGTTCGGGGTTGTCAAGAACTTTTTCGTTGGTTTTGTTGAGAAGGTTCTCTCTAGCGCTGTAGATATAGTTTATATACTTGTCGTTAATATAATTTGCAGCATTGGCCATATTCGTAAGAGTTTTATTTGGTCGGAACTGATACGAAAAATAAAGTTCATCATATAACTTTTTATCTAACTTTATTGGTGTTCCCGCCTCATTGCTTCTTAGCTGCAAGTATAGATCAACAATTCTTTTATCGGTCAAAAATGCTGTATTAACTGTTGTGGAACGATCTAAAACATCTATTTTAAATTTTCCGCAAGAGTTAAATGCTTTTTCTTCGTAAAGAGGATTTTGCTGCACATACCCTGTATAAGAGTTAATGATAAATCTAACTAATAGATCCATATCTGTTGTGAAAGTTTTATAAAAATAATGATCAAAATAATTTTCTTCTGTTATAGGATATCCATTAATATCTTTGTAGTCTAATAAAGATTCCACAGTTTGCTCAGAAAAAAGATCGGCAACCATTAACCAAGGAATGTTCTTTTCAACAATAAAGCCATATTTTTTAGCAGCTGTCACATAAAAATCAAAGTTTGGATCAGATAGCCAATCTTCATACTTATAATTATCATCGCCGGGATCGGCTACATCCAATGCAATTACGATTCCAGTATTAAAAATAGACCCTAAGTCTCCGAGAAGATAATTTGTTAAAGTGATTGGAACAAAGTGCGATGCTTCCATTAAGAAATCCATCATTAAGCTTGCAAATGTATCAAAATTTGTAATTTGATTTGTATCTCTTTGAAATCTTGATGTAAAAGTAGAGAAAATAGAATTTAAATATGCATTATAAGATGGGATTGGATTTACATAAGCTTTTTTGGCTACAGGGGTTGTTATTAAGGGGTTACCATCCGATAGGCACACTCCTGAGTTTAAAGCAAATCTCATTTTTTCTTGAAAAGCAAAAAACTGGTCTACAACATGGTCCAAAGCAAATATACCGGGTCTTAATTGTTTCAGATTTTTAGAATTAGGTAAAATTGTGTTCTGCTTTCTATCGATTCTGCCATAGTATACCTTGTCATACCATAAGTCAAGAGGACGATAGTTGACGTCAGGATATATTTCCTCTCGATACAGCAATCTCTGATAATATGCTGCATAAGACGACAGTCCGTTAGACCCTCTAGGGTTAGTTAAATCCTGTTCTGTAAACTTAATAATGTGGCTCATGCTTTAAATATCTTTTTATTACTTTTTTTCAAGTTATCCTTCTTCCGGGAGCAAGCTTTGTTGAGCCACCATCTCCGCGAGGATGTGATCGGGATCGTCAGAAGGAGATTGTTCATCAGCTTGATCAGTGCTACTCTGTACAGCCGGCGGAACTGTTGGGAATTCGATGCCTTCTTGAAGTGCCTTCAGTGTTGTAGTAAAGCCGCCTTCTGTTACTTCCGACTTGACTGCGGTTATCAGATAATATCCGTGAAGGCCCAACAATCTCAGCTGCTCTTCGGTTGTATTAATCAACACAGGATTAACATAGGTTAACTGTCCGTTCTTAAATAAGTTATTACCTACCATCTTGATATCAACTGAGAACAGTTCTCTTAACTGCTCAGCACCTAACGCTCCGTCTTTTTGAATTTTTGCTTCTCTTAGATAGGGCTGCTCTTCTCTACTAAAGTTTAATTCCTTCAGCAACCCACAGGAGGCGCCAATATACTGATGATAAATACCTTGCCTTAGATCGTTTTCGAAATCACCTGTTAAGCCAGTCCCCTTAGAATCGGTTGAAAACATAACCATACCATTTCTTGTATTATTGGGTGCCTCGTCACATGTAAGGCGAGCTTGAGCCGCTCCTAAGTCTTTAACAGACGTAGGTATTGCGGGTCTTTTAAGGGAGTAGTTAATCGGCTGAATATCGAATCTTTGATATATTCTAAATTTAGTTCCATAACAACCGGCTCTCAATGCATTTGTCACCAAAGTTGATGTTAAATCTTTTAAGAAGTGTAAAAGATAATATTTATTTCTTTCTGGCTTGATTACCCGATCAATAAACCAAGTTTGAAATAAATCCATTGATATTGGAATTTCTGATATGGGCAGCAAATCATATATATTATTTAAATTTGTCTGACCAACTTGTGCCACTGCCGTGGCGTTTGAACATTTTGAAAGAACTGTTAAATCATTATCACTTAATTGAAAAGCTTTATTTAAATCAATAAATTTTATTTTCTGCATAAATATCTGATAGTCGAGGTCAGGCATTTCATTGTTTTCTTGTATTTGAGAAAGAATATTATCTATGATATCGCCCAAATACATAAAGTGAATATCTGTTTGTTGTGTTCTATCGATATCTGGTGCCTTTTCAGGATCGACCTTTTTTCCTGCTTCTTCGGCGGCTTCTTTTGCTGATTCGTTGTCCGGATTCTTTAAGGCTTCTAGGGCATCAGACCCTACCCCGGTAACAGAGCTTATTTTTGCTTTATCCGTAGAAGCAGATGCTCTATTTTTAAAATATTCTTGCCTTTCTTCCTCAGTAAGATACTTCAAATCAGGAATAAGCAGTTCGGTATTTGAAACACGAAACGCACGGATTTTATTCGAGCGATAAAGCCCATCCAGCAAAGATTGGTATTTTAGTTTTTTATCTTTTTGTTGCAAATCATTTATTTTTTCTAATAATTCATCGATTTTCTTATTTTTGCTTTCTAGTTGGGAATCAGTTAGATCCGCAGTATCGCCCTGCCTTTCTTTTTTTAGTTGTTCCAATAGCTCATCTAGTTTGGTACTTTCAGCCGGCGGTAAAGATTGCTGGCTTGTTTTAAGAATATTAAATTTTTCACTTGTTGCAATTCCACTAATGGCTGCTTGGTATGTAACTGTCAAAGTTAAGCTACCATTTTGGTTAAATTGTAAATTGTGTCGAACTTGTTGTAAATAAAGAGAAACTCTTGTTGCATCAATTGCTTTTTTAATTAACTCTGCCTTATTTGCAAGATGAGGAAACATTGTTGATAAATTATCAGGGCAAGTCCATCCAGCGCAGACCTTTATTCTAAAGCCGCCGCCATCATATTCCAAGTTTGTTCCTGTGGGTTTGCAAACATTAGGTGGCTTTGTTGAATTGGAAGTTCCAACTTTCCGTGAAGTCGGCGCGTTAATTATTAAATCTAAAAATGTAGCTTTATTTGGTCTTTGAGCAGCATATCTACCTGGGCTTGTTTCGGCTCCTTTAAAGAAATCACTTAAAGACTGAAAATATACAACCAAATTAGCTGTGATGTTGTTATCAACCTCAGCAGGCTGCACACCATCCAGGGACCAAGAGAAGGATTTTATGCCAGCACCGGGCGCCCGGCCAATTTGTCCTTTAGTGATTTGATCAACATCGCTTGGAGACAAAAAATTTGGTATCTCAAGAGGTATCTCTTGCTCTATAGTAGTAGGATCATCTTTTTTATAATCGACTCGACTTAATCTCAAATAAGGCAAAAGAGAAGCGTATACTTCTGGGCATAGATTAAGAATTTCTCTGATTTCATCAGTGCGACCTCCGTGTTGTATCCGAGACATAAGAGTCCCTTCGTTACCTTCCGGATCATTTAAAAGCGTAACCCTATTAAATGTTGGATTGTCGCGCTTTATTCTATGTACATTCTCTAAAAGAACGCACTGATAATCAATGGGCTCAAGTGTGTTTTTCTTCTTTTCAGCTTCTGCGCGTGCCTCGGCATCAGGGTTATTATCATTAGCCATTTTTCATCCTACTGGTCGAGTATTCCTAATATGCGTTCCAAGGGAAGTGGGATTTCCACAACATCGCCCACTTTTAAATCTGCTTCTGTTGGCTTTTGATTAAAGAAAGCAATAACCCACCAATATTCAGCAGATCCATAGTTATCGATCGCTAACTTATAGTATCGATCACCTGTGCGCCAAATGTGCTTGATTCTGGTTAAAGAAGAAATTTGCGCTACTGTTGGATATTCTATCATAGGAGTTGAATAATGTCTTAATCCATTATTCAAATTTCTTTCTTTAATAAGATCTTTGTAAAGCTCTTCTCTATTAAAAAATAAAGATCTTTTATCGTATCTATTAGCCATAGGTTATTTCCCTAGGTCTCCCACGGGGAACTGAGTACCCGGCGCCGTGAGGAAACTAAGATCTGCCTCATCTGCCGCAGCTAAACGTTGTGGTTGCTCCCCCGGCGTTTGCTGACCTGTTAAAGTTGTATCCTCAGAACTAATCACTACTTTATTCGTATGAGGGAAAGAGTTTTCAATAACTTCTTTTCCACCAAAAGTAATTTGTGAGGAACCTTCTGGTGAAGCCCAGCCCATTAAATGAGTATGAATAACTGTGTATTGCAAACTAATGCTCACTTTTTTAGGAATGAAATGAAGACCGCGTTCCTTTGTGGTTGTCGTATAAGATGTTGATACCAAAGGACCGTCTGGTAACGCAAGATCGCTGCCGCCGTTATAAGTTTCAATATTTTTTTCCTTTTCGACCTTCAGCGTCCCGCCTTGTAAAAAGCCACCAACAGATAAATCTGGAGTGTAATTGACGCCCGCTAGATAACCTGTCAACATTCTATTATTGTCAGCGCTACTAGCTAGATTAGTCCATTTTAAGCCTATGAGAGGGGCTGCTTTTAATCTTGTTTGAAGACCTCGCTCTTTATCAGGCCCCAAATCATACACAGGATATAAAAATTTAATTAGCTCTCCAATATGACCTAAGTTTCGGGCAGCATGGGCTGCGTTATCAGATACAACGTCAAACCCCAAAGAAATAGATCTTCCAGTTCTTTGGAATGTTACTAGAGGATCCATTCTTCCGTATACTGTTTCAGAATTCCATTCAGAAGTAAATTGATCGTTAAATTCAGTAACCCAACCTTCAAACTCGACAACTCTATTTGTAGGCAAGTGTTTGATAAGAATGTTAAAATTTTTACCAAATGGATTATTTGTTGGGTTGAACCCTGAATTTAAGTTAGCCACTTCTATCTCCTGCTAGTACATTATATAGGTTTCAGACAGATTATTTATCTGCCACCGAAGCCACTTATCTCCGATGAGGCTGTTGTGTCGCGCAAAACATCAATGAAAATGTCTCTTAGTTCTCTTTCACCAACCTTAACAATAACGTTAACGTTGGAAGGTTGTTGGCTCATGGCGTTATTAGTGGTATTGTTATTAGTGGTATTTTTTGTTTCGCCCCCAAGGAGGCTTAATACTGGCGACATGGCAGATGCAGCGAGATTTGATAGTGGCGATGTAGCTTCCGCAAGTCCTTCCTTGATGTTTTTGCTGGTCTCCACAGCAAGATTTGATAGCGGCGCCGCAGCTAACAACAAACCTTTCATAATAGGTCCACCGAGCATTCCAGCAATGCCTAATAGCGGCGATGCAGCTCCCGCAAGGCTCTCCATAATAGGACCACCGGGTTTGGCAGCGAAAATAGTATCTTGTTTGCTAGGTTCAATAATCTGACCATCTGTTGTGATGATGGCATCATTAACGGATTTAGGCTTATTAAATCCGAAACTTCCTCTATCAACATTTGTCCCAAAGCCAAATAATTTTCCTAAAAGACCAAAAGATATATTGTTTAAGAAATCAAAAAGTGTGTTTTTAAGTATTTCTAAGAACCCCTGACCGGATTTAAAGTGACGAAATAAAGATATAACCACACTAATTGCTACCCCTATGAACCCTGTAAATAATAAAACTTTTTGAGCTATGTCAGTAAAGATAGCTCCAAAGCTTGCACCCTCTTCTCTAAGGTTTTTAAAATGCTTGTAAAGTATCATTACCGCTGTTGTAACTGCTGCAATGACGCCAATTATTGGCAACAAAGGAGCCGCAGCTGCCATCATCCCGGCGCCGAACGCGCTCAGTCCACCTCCAGCAGCTGTGAGCATCGTGCCGAGACCTCCCAGCCCAAATCCAAACGACGTTAGTGCGGCGCCGGCGGCGGAAAACATAGCTCCTAAACCAGCTAGCGCCTTTCCAATCCCCATAAGCGCACCGACGAATCCCAATGCATATAATGTAATTTGCATTATTTTCTTTACAATAGGAGTGTTTAGAAAGTCCGAGATTCCTTCCACTATTAACGAGAAGAGCCCAACGACCGGATCCAGCGCAACAACCAAACTCATAAAAGCATTCTTAAGCTTATCCATTGTAGCTTGTGCTTTTCTGGCTGTTTCTTCCATTTTTTCTTTTTGGCGGATATCCATTTCCTGAGAAGCGTCTAGTTCACCAAACAAACGGCGCGCTTCTTCGGTTGATACACCAAGAGCGTCAGCGATCGCCATCTGCTCGTACTTGCTTAAATCACTAAACATTTGACCTGATGCATCCATTGACTGTTTGATCAAATCAATACGCTCTGCCTCAGAGGCATTCAACATATCAATTGAGTTAAGATACGGACCGCCCAAGATTGCGTTTAATCGACCAACCTTTTGTGCTGCGCCATCAAAGGTATTGAAAGCTTGCCCACCAATCTTAAGAAGCTGTTGCATTGACAAACCAGTTGCCTTGGATTGCTTTGAAAGATCCTTAAACACATCAATGGCTGTTTCGCCGTAGAAAGCTAATTCGGTTGCAACCATATTAAAATCGTCAGCGATTTGTTTAAACGGCACACCGAGGCTTTGAGCGGTTGCGTGCAATTCGTCTGCGATTCCTCTTATTTCGCTGTTCTGATAACCAAGGGACTTTGTTGCCTTATCAAATATTTGTGCGCTTGTTCCGGCACTAATTCCTAGTTCTTGCATAACTGTGGCAGTATTTAAGATTGAGTCCCGATCTGATTTAGACATTCTTGTAAAATCAGCCATTGAGCTTTGAAGCGCACCCATCGCTTGCGCTGTTTCCTGTGCAGTTACGCCCAGAATGCGGTTGGCGCTTTCTACTTTGCGTATTGTTTTGGCTTGTTCATCCACAATGGTGCCTGTCTCTTGGAACAAGCCAGTTGATCTGGATAATTCGGCGTTAACTGAATCAAGGGCCATCGAAAGATTGAAACCTTCTCCAATAAGTTTCTTAAAAATGTCAAGATACAATTCTCCGCTTTTTATGGAGTCCATCATTTCTAAGCCAAAATTCTTTAGTTCGCTTACTGAAGTCGGCATGTGCAATCCAAACTGATATGCTGCACCACCAACTTTTGTGAATTTTTCGGTAAGTAAGTTAAATTTGCCCGCGCCTCGATCGGCTTCTTTGCTAGCAGCATTCTGCGCTTTAGTTAGGTTGTTTAACTGATTTGTTAGTTCAGCGGTTTTTTTGTTGAGCGTCATCATCCGCGTCTGAAGAAGTCTTTTCTTTTTAATTTGTGCGTCTGTAAGCGCGCCGCCATCTTCTTCTATTTGCTGTAACCTCTCTAATTGACGCTGGTAAAATTCTTGTTGTTTAATTACTTTCTGCTCTTCTTCTGCTAGTTGCCTCCGAAGGTCCATTGACTCTTTAATTTGGCGAAGTCTTAGTTCTTCTGATCTGTTTAGCCCATCGGTCGTTTGCTTTTGTTGTTCTAAAAGAAGTATTTCTTTTTCATACCGTTCCAAATCTTTCTTAGCATCTCCCTGTTTCCCTGCACCCTCAATTTCTTGACGCGTGCTGCGAGACGAACGAGTAGAGTCTGATTTTTGTTGTCGGGTAAGCTTTTGAAGTTCTTTTACTAAAGCTTTTACATCATCACTGGTTATATCATCGGACATTTAAAACTCTCCTAGTTTTTAAACGGCCAACGCAAACCCGTTTCGCGCTCAAAGCCAGACACGGCTCGATCTAGATCTCTTTTATTCATCATGGTTCTGGAGTCTCCAAGACCATGCTTCATATACGAATCCATATAACGTTTTTCGTTTTTGAGTGCGCGAAAAAAAGCATCTATTTGAGACTGAGTTCCTCTTATCGTTGTTGGAACATCAAAGCCCGCTATGTTCATAGACATAAGCAGCCGGCTTATATTATAAGAAAAATCTGTATACGTGCCTCTACGCTCAAGCAAGCTTTTGTCATTTAAATCAATTACAATTTTATCCATTGGAGAACCTCAAATATAAATAGTTGCATAAAACAAAAGCCGCTTCAAAAGCGGCTTCGTTATCCTAGAGTATGCCTTTTCTTAGATGAAGAAGCTTCTTCCATTGCTTTCTTCTGATCTTCAAATTCCTTAATGAGACGCTTTACAAACCATCTACGAAGCTGTATTGGAAGATTGTAAGCTTCTGTTAGCGACCAGCCTCCATGATGCTTTAAAGCAAAGAATTCTTCATATATGCCTTCTTGATATTTGCTATCCAGGCCAAAAGAAATCAGCCGTTAATGGCATGCTCACCTCGCTTTCATACCCGCAGTTTGAGCACTCAAATGGAATTTCCATATCCACGTCAGGCATAATTGTTTCATACTTTGTACGAATCTCTCTGCTGATCTTTGTTGGGCATTGCTCAACAAATTGCTTAAGTAGCGTAGGATCAGTAATATCCATAACACGAACAATAATTGCCTTAAGCTGATCTGTAATCAAAGAATCTTCTTTCTTTGCTTTTTTTCTTTGCTCGCGAGCTTGTGTTAGTTTGCGCTCGTCTGCACCTCTTAACAACTTAACTTCTATAACAAGATTGTTATATTGTGGAAATTCAATCTCATAGTTACCATTCGGAAGAGACTTGTAATCTTCACTTGGAGCCAAATCCTTAATTTGCAGATCATTTAAGTCGATACTGCAATCAGTTTGCTCTGTACAGACAGGACAAGTAATCTTAACTCCGTAATCGGATCCAAAGCCTGTGATACGCGCTGCAATAAGCAAAGCGTTCTTATCACCGATCAAAAGATTGGCTGCTTTAATTCTCTTGTCTACGATCAAAGAATCGACAACTCGATCCAGTGCAACGCCTTTCTTGATTAAAGACTCGGAAGTTAGGATGTCCTCTTCCTTTGCGGTCATATGTCGTATTTCAATTGAATCCAAACCATGAGCTGGATGACCTTCTGGGTAAAGTTCTCCTTTACTTGGAAGATCAACGAACTCTGTTGGATTTATAAATGAAAATATGTCTGTTTGTGTGTTTGTTGCTTGAGGTGGAGGGGCGGGTGCATCCGGTTGCGGAGCGCCCAGCCTCTCTGGGTTATTTCTTCTTGACAAATGTCACCTTCTTTCTGTGTACTGCCCTAGCCAGTCTGCTGGCTTCTTTTTATTGCATTACCTTTGTCTCTGTTGACGGCTTCGTTGGTCACTGCCGAGGAATCTGTGCCATTAATAATAGACTCATATACGGCATAATCATATCTGAAAGTAACTTCTAAATTAAGTAATTCTTCACCGGCATAATCCAAATCACCAAACTTTGCATTTGTAATAAATGGACTTCTTAATGTCCACTTACCAATTTCCTTACCAAATCCATCAATCTCTTGAATAATGACATGACCGGTTGCCGCCAAAGCTGCAGCCTTATTTGGGGTTCCGGGGGCAATTGCCGCCGAGGTGGCCGCGTTGCGATCACCGGCAGCGCCGAAGAATTTGCTCTGGTCAAAAGGATCAAAATATCCAGATCTATATAATGCTTGATATAAAATCTTATTTCCATCAGGAGCCACAGCGTTAACAAGAGTTGCTGTTACAGGATCCCAAGTTACAGCACCTGGGTAGTAGTATGTGTTTCCAAGAAACTTGTGTTCTGTCTCGCCTATAGTGTAAGCGGGTTTTGATACAGTCTTTGCAAGGTATTGCATATTGATTGCTTGTCCATCGACTGCTAATAAGGGTAGATTCAGTAGGAATCTATGTTGTCTTCTTGGTTCTGATGCAGCTATGTTCCAAAATGCCATTTTATATAATCTCCTGTTATCCTATAAATATATAGTCGGGGGGAATGAAACCCCCCGGTTTATTTTAATCTTCGAAGGACGCTCCGGTTCTCGTGATGTTAAAGTCAATCGCGATAAATTCGATTGCTCTAGCAGGCTTCAAGAAAATCTTTGCGTACATAATGTTTCTATCTATCAAATCCGGGGTTGTTGTTGTTTCATCAAGAACGACCTTGAAATCGGAAAGACCAAAGTTTGTTTGAACCTCAGACAAGAATGGATTTACTTGTGCCTTGAAGCGTTCCCAAGTTACATTTACGTTTGGATCAAAGAGCAAGCCAGATGCGATCTGGGAGATGCGCTTCTTGACAAAGATCATTAGACGGCGAACGTTGATGCGATCCAAAGCAGAAGGTGTGACCTGTAGTGTCTTCTGTCCGAAGATCACAACACCCTCAGCCGGGAACTTAGCGATTGGGTTAATGTTCGCTGTGTAAAGATCATCGCGATCCTTGCGACGAAGCTGGTGAGCTACATCAACAACTGGGATACCTGCGGAGCCTTCTGTAAGTCCACCGCGGTTGAAACCAGCTGGTGCGAACCAAACCTGTGTCTTACGCTGTGAGCTAGAGAATGTACCAATGGCCGCTACGGATGGTGGGAGCCAAAGGAAGGCACCGTTGATGGTGTCTCTGGCTCTGACCCATGGGTAGTAAGCGCAACCGTATGAGGAGTTTAGTCCTCGGTCTCTCAAACCATTTACAAGTGTTGTAATGTTGTTTGATGTGTTGTTACGGTTAATCGCTGTGCCTTCCTCGCGTGGGGTGAAGGCGCCTGGAAGATCGATAACTGCTAGAGCGTCTGCACGGTCCTCACAAGTTCTTACCAAGTGAGTTGTTAGACCATCCTGTGTAAGACCCGGAACTGCCGCTAGGTTCATCTCAACTACCTCTGGGTCAGCTACTGAGTCTATGGCTCTACGGATAGAGAAGAACTCATAACTGTTTGTGTCAGAAGGAGTGCCGGACATTGTTCTGTTAGCAAATGGATCCATCTCTAAAACGTCCGTTCCGTCAAATCCACCGAATAGCGGCACTGTGAAACGATCGTAACCAGCGTCCAGTACACCCGCGATGGCTCCGTTAGTAAATGTGTAAGAACCAGCTGGAGCGCCAGATACAACACCAGCGTGGGATCCTGTTACGTATACACCCTCTGCTGCTGAACCAGAAGCAATATCGTCCAATGTAAATGTAGGCGAAAGAACGGTTGCTGCTGCAGCGGACGATCCTTCAATATCTACAATACCACCACGAGGTCTTAAGAGGTCCAAGGTTGACTTCTCGTATCTTGTGCTGGCGGCATCTGGTGTTGTTTGCAAACCAAAGTAAGCATCTGTTGGGTTAGTAAGGTTGCCGTCTGTTGCGTTTGCACGTAATGTTGGGCGTGGGTACGCAACGGAAGCACTAACAGAAGAGCCGGAAATCACGAATACACTATTTGTGTAACCGGTTGGAACTGTAAGTGAGCCAGTGACCCAGTTACCGCCCGGGGCTGCAGAACCAGAAATAAGATCTTCTTCGTCCTCGTATTTAACGATACCTTGGAAACCGAATGGTAGAAGCGCAGCATCTGTTACGCCAGCATCCACATCGCTATTCATAGAAATGTAAACGTACTGTGAGTTGTTCTGGTAGTTGCCTTCCTGAATGTAACGACGCTCACTCTCATCCCAGGTCTCTCTGTAGTCACCAATCTTGCGAGCTACATAATCAAGAGAGTTAGGGTTAAGAGTACAGTTGTTAAACTGCTCTACAACACGAACTACGTTGTCGCTATCACTGATGTGGCGAATGACTACAGAGAATGTGCCGTAATCAGTGTCGGTATTAGTGGACTGCTTGATGTCTTGGATAGAAATCTTAATGTTTCTATTTGTCCAATCACCGGCATCGCCTCTTGCGATAAACTGGAACAAGTTAAGAGGCGCCTCTGTTGGAGCAAGTCGGCAACTAATAACCTGTGGTGTTCTAGCTGATCGTACTGGCTGGCGGAAATCTTCACCAATGTACGAAGCGTCATGGTAGATCCTTGCGACTGCAGCATAAGTTGTAGCACTAGAGTTAAGAATGTTGTTGATGTGTCCATCAAAAGTTTCACCCAAGAAGTAATTCTTTGTATCTGTTGTAATACCCGAGTTAAGTCTCTGTGGGTTCGTGTTAAGAACCTTACGAATGTAACGAGCATCAGTTTCAGTAAAGTTGAAAGTTACCTTCTCTTCTGTGGATCCGCTCTTAATAAGCGCTGTGAAATTAGAAGATGCTTCTTTGATAACGTAATCAGAACCTGAGACAATATCTCCGTCTTCAAAGGCACCAGCCGATGCAGTAGCGGCCAATACAGTACCACTTAACTCAACAACGTAATCCTCAGCTGTGTAGATGACTGCTGCGAGAGCACCTGATAGAGAGCCAGTGACGCCTGTTGCTGGAGTGTTTGTGTTGAATAAGAAAACGCCGTAAGCATCTCCACTCGCTTGCCAGCCGGCTTCGCCTGCTGTTGTAGCGTTTTCAGACTCAGCGCCAAGTAAGCGAATGTAAGTTAAAGGAGAGCTATTTCGGAGATAAGCTTGAGCTGCATACATGCCGTATGTTGTAGCAGTTGTGTTAGAGCCTTGCCGCCACACATCATCGCCGGCGGTGCCTGGGCTTGGCGTACCAAAAACATTCACAAACTCTTCAAAAGAGTTAACTGTTATTGGTCTTAAGGCTGGCCCCTTCTCAGCGCGACCAATGATAACTGGACCGATTCCGGCTGGGGAAGCAGGAATCTGGGAGTTATCAATTTCGTTGACGAAAACGCCTGGGGATACAAATCGGTAATTCTTAACTGACATTCGTTCGGTTCTCCTACATTGCGAAAATGTTCAAAGTAAATAGTGTTAAATAGTGGGAAGAGAATTATTCTCTGTAAAAACCATCTTTTATGTTTTGCGGGATGTCGCCAAATATAGTTCTCTCTCTTCCAATCTTAAATTCTACAGCGTTCTCACGCTTTACAATCTTAGGTCTTTCTTGGTTTTCGCCCTCACCGATAAGATAACCCATTACTTCTATATTGATGTCTGTTTCGTAGTTACGTTGCTCCATGCCTAGGTTTGCTTGATTGGAATTATTGGCAAAACCACCATCAACAAACACTTCATAAGCGTGACCCTCATTGGTGATTCTTTTAGGCATCCGAGAGTTTCCTGGCACGGTAAGGAAAGGGCGAATAAGTTCATTCATTTGTTGCTGATACTCGGTTCTAATAGAAACTTGGTATGACACCTTAACCCAGACCGGTAAGGGTATTGTTATCGTTTCGTAAACAGTTTTAGCAGTTGACATGTTTCTTTTATTGGTATTGTACATCTTGCTCGAAACATTGTTGTCTGGACCGTACTTTCTATTTGCCTGCGCATTTTGAAACTCAGCTGTTTTCTTTTGATTAATTTGGCGCGCAATTGTTATAGTGCCACCTTTTTCATCATTAACGGGATATAGATTGGCATATACGGTGCCTCTGTAGTTTGGCTCTTTGGTTACGTTGGTTCTATTCAGCGTTATTAAAGGAAGGATTAAGGTTTCTTCTTTATCTCGCAGATCCTTGTTGTGTTTTATCTGGAAGGCTCGCTCTGCTGTAACCCATAGAACTGGAACTTTCTTGAAACCATCGTTAGTATTCGTAAAAAGGTTAAGATCTTCATCAATAAATTTAAGCATGGCCCCATCAATTGTTTCTAAAGACGAAGGCATAAACTCTATCTCTTGAAGTTTAGCAGCAACTTCTTTGTCGCCAACATAATCAAAACGTTGTGATCTTTTGTCCTTTATTTGTCTTTCTGTTTTTTTGCTGCGTGACATTTATTTATCCTACGTAAATGCCGGCTGGAATATTCTCAAGAACCTTCCTGCCAGAGTCTTGCATTGAGGAATCCACAGTAGCCAACTTATCATATGTTGTTTCATCAAGGATAGTTTTAAGTTCATCTCTCAACTGATCCATTTCAGTTCTGGCTTGCGAAAGAAGTTCGCCCGCGTTAAGAGTTACAGACTCTCCTGGGATTGGAACAGAAGAAAACTTACCTCTTACTTGCCCCAATATCTCTTTTGTTAAAGCCAAAGCAAATCTACGAATCCATTGCTTACCTATGGCATTAATGTTTTCATATGGAATGTTCTCGAATGGAAGTGTGTTAATGTTATTAACACCCTCGGCGCCGTTATCTACTCCTGGCTGATTGTCCCAAGGCTCATATTGGTTATTAATTGTAAACTGAACCCAGAACTTTTCCGGTGAAGTGCTGTCCGGGGTTGGGAAAATTCTTAGCTTGTTGTCGTGAATTTCATAAGAGTAATGTGAAACTCTTGTCCAAAGCGCATCTTCGTAAGCCATTGCTTGAAGTTTGTTTTGCCAAGTTGGGACAATCTCAAAAGTAGAATCGTCAGCATACTGACCGTAAGTTCTTAAGTTACCTACAACTGAGAACCCACCGTAGTAACCATAGAATCTCCACATTGCTCGTGGTGTTTTGAAGAATACTTTTCTGATAGTTACTCTTTTGTCCCCGACCTGTTGGTAGAAAGCAGATGAGGTGTCAGTTGCAGATGAAGCAGAGATGATTGTTTGTAAATCGTAATCTTGCTGATTGGTTACTCTATCTACTGATGCAGAGTAAATCGGAGTTGTTCCACCAAAGCCAGCTTCTGTTGCAAGACCCTCTGAGATTCTACGAACATAGCCATAATCAAATCTTGGATAACGTAAAGCAATGTTAGATCCCGATAAAGAACTTCCTGATACTATCTGTCCGTCTGAATCAAAAGAGCCCGTGCTAGCACCAAGATAAGAAGAAAGAGAATTCTTTGTTTGAAATAAATTTACTAAGTATGAGTATTCTAAAACTGCTTCTTCGTAAGCAGCGTAGACATTTCCTTCTGCCAATTCAATATCCAATACATCGCCGCCCAGCTTCTTATATGTGTAGGCAACCTGATCTGCAGCGCCTGATAGGAAAGCATTTGATGTAGCGTAAATACCAAAAGGTAACGTTGTAGCGACACTGCCTGCTGCTCCCGTGACCGGCAGAATATTAGCATTTGAAGTTGATGCTGGGTTTAAATTTGGAATTGCCATAGAAGAATCCTCGTTTTGCTCTATTAATAAATAGAAAGCCCCACCTCAAAAGAGGCAGGGCTTTCATTATTTTGACCTTAAGTCAGGTAGTGTTAGCCTACGAGACCCTTGCAGACAACCAAGCCGTACATGTCTGGACGGACCATCTTCTTGGCGTAACGGGTCATGACACCCTTACGAGGTACGAAGTCCTCTACACCGAAGATTGTTGGTGTGGTCTGTAGTGGTACGTAAGGTGCGTACACGTAACCGCTCTCAAGGAAGCTGGAACCACGTCGACCAACGAGGATCAACTGACGTGGGAAGTATGGGTCAACCATAACATCAAACTTCTTGGAGAGAGCACCAACCTTGACAGCACCGATATCACCACGGTCAGCATCAGCTGTAACGTTTGCACGGAAGCCAGCTGTGAACTCAAGGATGTTGGCAACTTCTGGTCCGCAGACTACGAAGTTGGCACCACCACGGAGTGTCTTTCTGTGGATCTGGGCGGAAACGTCGTTGATTGTCTCAACGAGAGTCTCGTACCACTCGGATACGTTACCAGTGAAGTCCTGAGTCACTGTGGATACAGCACCTGTCTCGCGATCAAGGAACTCACCTGGGTGACGGGACCAGTAACGGATACCAGCGGAAGAGTCACGTACAAGATCCTCAAGGATCTCGCGATCGATCTCAAGAGCAATCTGCTCAGAGAGGATCTGTGTAAGCTCAACCTCGGCATCAAGGTTGTGGTAAGCGTTGAGGTCTTGACCCAACTCTGGTGTCCACTTAGCCTTGAGCTTCTTGGTTACAGCAGTGACTGCTACGGAATCGACCTGAATGTCGATCTCTGGGATGTCTTCAGCTCCCTCAAGACCCCATGTATCGTTACCTACAACAGAACCGAGAGCACCGCCTGGGTCGAAGTTATCAGCGATAGGTAGTGTGAAAGCCGTAACGGCGCCAAGAAGACCAGCAACTGCAGCTGCAGAACCAGTGCCAACAGCTGTAATAAGAATGTTAGCATCGTCCTCTTCATCCTTACGAGTCAAACGGCGAACCTGTAGTCCATCCTGAAGACCTGTTGCGAGGATTGCAACGTAGTCATCAAAGTTGAACTGGCCGGCTGAAGCAGAAGCAGCAGGAATTGTAGCAATAGCTACACCGGAACCAGAAACGAGATCTGGATCGAACTCAAGCATCTCAGTACCACCGTAACCATCTGTGAAGCCAGCGTCGGCATCGAATGCACCACCAACATCAACGTTACCAGATGCTACGAGTGTGGGAGTAACAGTGATAGAGCCTGTTGGGGAAGAGTAGCCGTTGTTGAGGGCGTATGGACCACGCTCAGCGTTAACGCCGGAGAGGTCGACACCACCTGTCAACTGGGCACCAACAACGCCACCACCGTAGAGTGATGTACCTGTTGGGTAACCTAGACGTGGGTTATCAGCTGTCAAGCCAGCACCAATATCTGTAGAGACGGTGAAGTCTAGGAAGAAAATGAGACCTGATGGAAGGCTCATTGGCTGAACGCTAACGAGATCGTTGGCGATCAAGGAACCGAATACTCGGCGTACTAGTGGGAATGCAACGGCTGCAAAACCCTCAACATCTCCA
>Ga0208794_1000804_pt1 | contig 17066 bp, 25 predicted proteins | sample 32_taG_FD_184106 | JGI IMG/M metagenome (GOLD analysis project Ga0208794, IMG submission 184106) | Marine viral communities from the Gulf of Mexico - 32_GoM_OMZ_CsCl metaG (SPAdes) (version 2) | ecosystem: Environmental > Aquatic > Marine > Oceanic | place: Atlantic Ocean: Gulf of Mexico... | reverse complement strand
ATCATCGTGCGAGTACACATCACTCCTCGCAGCGGTAACGCTAAGACTGGACCAATTCCAGTCACAACTACCGAGCGAGCGTCATGCCCTTCCACCTGTCCCTTCTATGATAAGGGATGCTATGCCAAGTCAGGCCCGCTTGCGCTACACTGGCGCAAGGTAAGCAACGGCGAGCGTGGCACCGACTGGCAAGGTCTCTGTGACTTTGTCCAGCAGCTACCCGAACGACAGCTATGGCGTCACAACCAGGCTGGTGACCTTCCACACAATGCAGGACTCATTGATTATGCTAAACTCGCTCACCTTGTTGTTGCGAACACTGGCAAACGGGGATTCACCTACACCCATCATACGCTCAACGCCCACAACGTTTCGATCCTCTCACGTGCTACTCGTCAGGGTTTCACTGTCAACGTCTCGACGGAATCGCTCGATAGCGCTGACCATGCCATGGCGTTGGGGTTACCAGCTGTTACGGTCGTTCGCAATGACCAGCCCACTCCTACCCACACACCGGCTGGAAATCGCGTGGTGGTCTGTCCAGCACAGACTAGGGAAGTCTCATGTTCTGAGTGTGGCCTCTGCTCCCAGGCTAAGCGCACCTGTGTCGTAGCCTTCCTGGCTCATGGTAACGCCAAACGTACCGTTAACGAGATTGTCTCACAATGAAAACCAAAACCACTCTCAACCTGTCACACGTTGAGATCAAGCGGCTGCTGGATGCTATGTATGCTGTGCATGAACCGCTGGACACTAGCAAGCCTGGCGTGATACGCTGGCAAGGTGAAGACCAACGGGAACACAACAAACTTATGGCACGACTGCATCGTGCAGACCGTCGCTTCTCCCTTTACGAGTCATGACTGATCACGAATTTGTTAACTTTCTGTTTGACAAGCTCAGCATCCATGTTGACATGGACATGCTAGACTTGGATGACGATGACAGTCACACCGTAGCTCTGGATTTCAAACAGCTGGAGCTTGACCTCTGAACCTCTGGGTCAGATCTCCTAACTGAGTCAATGCCTGTGGTGGGTCGTTGGCTCTCTTAGGAGATCTCCCTCCTTTTTCCACCATCATCATTGCAGCGGCTTTCAAAGCTATGGCTATCACTTACGAGCAGGTCTATGAAGCTTGCCAAAAGGATCCAAAGTATCAGGAACTACTAGATCGCGTCAAGGGTTACAATGTCGAGGCTTCTGAGCACAAACAAAAGCAGCGCCACGCCTTCCGCAAGATCATTCAGTTCGACAAGCTGGAAGACCTCGCCATGGACAGAATGGCACACTGTGAGGGGAACGATCACGAGGACGCACTTCTCGACTGCACAGGTCAGGATCAGGAAACGTGGTTCTATGATTGGAAGAGTTGTGAGGAGCTATGCTTCGATAGCATGGTCGAAGCTGCGATTGCTGCTAGCAACGCTCAGGCTATGATCGATGTAGTCAAGGACAAGCAAGCCATCAACACTGCACTGATGACTAGCCGAGAGCAGGAGATCCGTGCTAAACTTGAAGAAGAGGCATCTGACAAATGAAACGAGCCATTGACATCTGCGTCCCTGGTCTTCCAGGTGCTGAGTACGTGTGGCGCCGCCGCAGGGTACTCGTGACCAACAGCGAGTGGTACTCACTCCAACGCTGGAAGCTTGAGGGCTTCAAGTCCAAGTCAGCCATGGCTCTGGCGCTGTATCCACATCGGGTCTACCACCGCAGCACAGTCTGAGGTGTTGCGGACCCTCACGCATTGTTTGATCAAGGGACTAAGCCTCAGGAGACGTGAGAAACCTCCTGGGGCTTCTTCATGTTCACTAATCGGAGCATGATCCGTTACTCGCCCTGTGTGGGGGTTAGAGCAGTGTCAGCGCGTGAGCGGCTGCACCACACATTTTCCACTATCACCACTTCTTGCACATCTATGAAACGTAAACAACTACAACTTTCTGAAGAAGATCTAAACATTCTCATTGATGCCCTACACAATCAGTGGTGGATACGATACGATCCAGATGTGGAGCTGACCGTTGTGCCACACCACAAACTGTTTCAACGCCTTGTTGATGCGTCAAACACGTTCAAAGCGGACCAATCCGTGGACTGAGTTCGTAGTGTATCCTTTGATTGGATTCACCATTGCTGGTATTTTCCTCACACCCTTTGCCATTGCTGTTCGTCAGAACAGACACGCACCTAGCAGCAGGACTTTTCAACTTATGTAACACTTATGGCAAAACCTGATCCCTTTGGCAATCGCATCGCTGAGATCATGCTTTGGGATGCAACAGACGAACCGACTGACTACACCATTGATGACGGCTTTGAAGCCGCTGACATGTGGGATCTGCCTGAGGCTTATGTCTGCATTATCAGATCACAGTCTGAATCGGGTAAAATTACAGAGAAGGCATATCGTTCCGTACATGCTGCTCGCAAGTTCGTGAACAAGTGCCTGGAAAACGAGGATGATCTACTCATTCTCACTGAAAATACAATGTCCGTTCCCTTCCCTACAGATGGCCCTGAATCCCTCTGATCTAGCTGATCTACTCAGCAGCCACGGATACTTCGTCGACTACGATACAGGCGAGGTTGACCACTACACCCACGACATCAGGGAAGACAAGACTCTCTTGATTCTTCTCGCTGCCATGGGCAAGCTTGAGGTTCAGCACCACCCATACACAAATGCTGCACCCACGTTCTATATCTCTGACCTTCCGATCAGTGACATGGAATCATATTGTGAAATGTATCCAAACGATCCGCAGTGCAAGATCTATGACGTTTGACCTGACCCTTAGCCACATTGAATCGCTCGACGCTGAGCAATACTCCCTCTTCCTAGCCTATGGCGACACCTTCCGAGATACAGAGACAGATCGAGCTGGAGCAGGAAGCTCTCAGCTGCGGCAAACAGAAGCTGCACGCCTCTCTCCAACGCTTGCACGAGAAGAGCTACGCATCAGCGAGCGTGTACGGAACAGCAAGCATCTCAGCCGCGCTGCCTAGCGTTATCAAGGACATCGAGGACAACCTGTCCAAGATGAAGAACGGAAGGGCTGGAACGTACTACAAGCCTGTCTCAGAGCACATCGACAACCTAGAACCACTAGCGATTGCGACCATTGCTTTGAAGATCACCTTTGACATGGTGTTTAGCATGAAGCGTGATGCTGACCTGCTCACCAACGTCGTGGTGTCCATAGGCTCTGCTCTTGAGGCTGAATGCAAGTTCAGGTGGTACAAAGTAAACCATCCTGGCTTGATGAAGCACATCGAGGAGAAGTACTTCCATGAGTCTTGTGGTACCCATCAAAAGCAGAGCATTGCCTCTGTTATGTTTGGTAGGCAAGACATCCATTGGCCTACATGGCACATCAAAACCAGAACCGCTCTTGGTGCTTGGTGTATTGAGCGTGTCTGTGGTACAACTGGATGGTTCACCAAAGAGGTGAGCCAGAAAGGTCGCAAGAAAGAGGCACGACTTGTGCCCACACCTGAGTTCATGGAGATTAGAGATCAACTCATCAACACTGCTGAGATGTTCTCAGGCATTCCATGGCCTATGCTTGTTGAGCCCAATGACTGGACCAATGAGCGGATGGGTGGCTACCTCACAAACGAGCTGATGAGGGGTCATGAACTGACTCGTCGGGGCAATAGGACATTAAAACACGGGGACATACCGCTGAAGTTTTTGAACAAGCTTCAGAAGGTGAAGTACCGTGTGAACAAACATGTTCTGGAGGTTGCTCGCCATTTCCGCGACAAGGGCATCAGGGTGGGAAAGTTTATTCCACTGTGCGAGTCTTTCAAACCACCCAAACCTCCTGACATTGCGGAGAACGCTGACGCCAGACAATCCTGGAAACGGGAGATGGCAGAGGCATATAATGCTGATCGACTTAACTTCAAAAGATCAGTGAGAACAAGAACTCAGTTGGAAGCAGCTGAGAAGTTTAAGGATGAGGAGTACTACCTTTGCTGGAGTTTCGACTACAGAGGAAGAACGTACCCTATCCCTGCATACCTGACACCTCAGGATACAGACTTTGGTAAAAGCCTCATAAGGTTTGCTGATGAGTCTTTCGTTGATGAAGAGGCAGAAGAGTGGTTGGCCTTTCAGGTCGCTACTACCTTCGGTCTCGACAAAGCACCCATGGATGAACGAATCCAATGGGTCAGAGATAACGAAGACTTAATCACAAAGGTCGCTGTTGACCCCATAGGCAATCTCCCTGAATGGGAGGTGGTCGAAGAACCATGGCAATTCATGGCAGCATGTCATGAGTACTACCATTGCTGTATCGAGTGTGATCACCAGTTCACATCCCTCATGGTTGCTGTTGATGCAACGTGTAGTGGACTACAGATCCTTGCTGGTCTAGCTAAAGATCAATCTACTGCTAGTCTGGTCAATGTCTGTCCTGGTGATAGACCGTCAGATGCTTACAAGGCCGTTGCCGAGGAAGCCAAGAAGTATCTCCCTGCTGAGATGCATCCTTGGATGACAAGGAAAACGACCAAGCGCACCGTGATGACGATTCCATACAATGCAACCCGATCCTCCTCATGGGGGTACATCAAGGAAGCATTAATTGAGCAAGGCTTTGAACCTGAGAAGGAACAGGTCTCTCAAGTTGTGGAAGCTGTCTACCTGAGTATGGATGCGATTGTGCCTGGTCCTATGCGTGTCATGCGTTGGATCAAGACACATGTTGGTCAGTACATCCGCAGCGGAGCTGATCACGTTGAATGGACTACACCCTCTGGGTTCGTGGTCAATCAGAAGAGGAACAAGAAAGAGGTTGAGTCTATGAAGCTACAGCTCATGGGGTCTACCAAAGTTACTGTCAGTGTTGGTGAAGGCGATCCTTGCCCTACCCGTCACAAGTCCAGTACTGCTCCGAATCTGATACATTCGCTGGATGCGTCCATCCTCCACGAAACTTTTCAGAGATTCAATGGACCATTCACAGTCATTCATGACTCGGTGCTATGCCGAGCAACTGATATGGGAACACTCAATGCACTCGTGCGAGAGACCTACACGGACATCTTCACGCGAGACTGCTGGCTGTCCAAGTTCGGAGAAGCTATTAACGCTTCTGAAGAACCTCCCATCGTCGGAACACTAGACCCTGAGGTGGTCGAAGATTCCACCTATTTTTTCTGCTAACTTTCCACCATCATCATGGCGACTCACGTCACTAAAGAGCCCGTAACCCTGGATGGCTACCAGGCTATCCTCAAACCGTCTGAGTACGGTCACACCCTCACTGCACTGCTCCCCAAGGAAATTGTTGATGCCCTTGAGGATGAGCGTGTAGGTGCACTGGAGTGGGCTAAAAGCAAAGCCAAGAACCCGCGTCGTGTCACTACCAAACCAGAGCCCTGGGAGGAAGTGAGCGAAGGCATGTACCAATGCAAGTTCCGCTGGAAGGAGGGCGACAAGGTTGTACCTGTTATCGTGGACACTGAAGGCACTGCCATCACTGACACTTCTCTGCCGCTCTATAGCGGTTCTAAGGTCAAACTCGCCTTCATCCAGAAACCGTATTGCCTTCCTGCTGGTGACATCGGTACCTCTCTTAAACTCAAAGCCATCCAGGTCGTGAGTCTGAACACTGGTGCTGGTGTCCAGGACAGCGGCGACATGGACGCTGAAGAGGCTACTGAGCTGTTCGGCACCACCCGAGGCTTCAAGACCTCTGAGCCCAACCCTGAGGCTGCTCCTGCCTCTCTCAACGTTGACGAGGACTTCTGATGCGTAGTCGCCTGGAAGAACAGGTGGCTGAGCTTCTTACAAACCTCAACATTGAATACGGCTACGAGCCTGACAAATTCAATTACGTCATCGAGGCTAAATACACCCCCGACTTTAAAGTTGGGGATGTCTACCTTGAGACCAAGGGCTTCTTCAAGCCAGCTGATCGTCGCAAGATGCTCGCTGTAAAGAAGTGCAACCCTGATCTAGACGTACGCCTGGTCTTCCAAGCGCCCTACAATAAGATTAGTAAGAACTCTAAAACTACCTACGCCGCATGGGCCGAAAAAAACGGCTTCCAGTGGTGCCCGTACTATGACATACCCCTCGACTGGCTCAAACCAAGAGAGTGAGTTCCTTCGTCATGAGCCCTGCCCCATGTGCGGCAGCAGTGATGGCATGGCACGTTATGATGACGGTCATGCCTACTGCTTCGTATGTGGGGCATACGAGCATGCAGATGGCGAGACCGACCACTTAAATTTCCCCAACGTCATGATTCAAGGACAGCCTGTCAGCTTAGCCAAGCGAGGCATCTCTGAGGAAGTGTGTCGCAAGTACCGTATCCACAAGGATGGGGACGTGCTGCGCTTCCACTACTTTGACAACAGTGGCACGGTGTGTGCTGCCAAGGTCAAGAGCATTGACAAGACTTTTCACTGGGAAGGCAAGAATGTCGATCACCAGTTGTTTGGTCAGCATCTCGTTCCTGACAAGGGCACACGCATCACCATCTACGAGGGTGAGCTGGATGCAGCATCAGGTGCTGTAGCCATGCCCTCATGGCCTCACGTGTCCCTACCTGATGGGGCACCTGCGGCAAAGAAAGCCATTCAGCGGGTCCTGCCGCTGCTGCAGGGCTACGAAGAAGTGGTCCTGTTCTATGACAACGATGAGCCAGGTCGCAAGGCTGCAGAGGAGTGTGCTCAGATCCTGCCACCAGGCAAGGTGAAGATCGCTCGCATGGAGAAGTACAAGGATGCTTCTGATGCGCTGCAAGCCAGCGACCCTGAGGCTATCCGCCGTGCTATCTGGGACGCCAAGACATACCGTCCTGACGGCATCGTGGATGCCAAAACACTGCTCGATGAACTGACCACACCAGAAGAACCCTGCCTACATGAGTACCCATTTCAAGGATTACAATCAAAACTTCGAGGGATCAGGCTGGGAGAGCTTACAACGATCACTGCAGGATCTGGCATCGGTAAATCCAGCTTCTGTCGTGACCTTGCAACTCACCTTCTTCACCGGGGCGAACGGGTCGGTTACGTGGCGTTGGAAGAATCCAACCGCCGTACAGCCCTAGGCTTGATGTCCGCTGCCACTGGGCAGTCCCTGCATATCGGAGAACATGACCGAGCTACTCTCACCAAGGCGTATCAGGATTCTATTGCTAAGTGGAATCTCTTTCTTTTCGACGGGTTTGGTTCTTTTGATCCTGATGTCATATACAACAGAATTGAGTACCTTGCCACAGGGCTTGAGGTGCGTGTTGTATTCCTTGATCACCTCAGCATCCTGCTCAGCGGGCTAGACGGCGATGAGCGCCGCATGCTGGACATCACCATGACTCGTCTTCGCTCCCTGGTTGAACGCACAGGGATCACCTTGTTCCTTGTATCCCACCTGCGGAGAACGTCTAATGACACAAACCACGAGGAAGGAGCCCGCGTCACACTCGGACAGCTACGCGGATCAGCTTCGATTGCTCAGCTCTCGGATTCAGTCATCGCACTGGAGCGAGATCAACAGAGCGGACCTGAACGAAATGGCACAACAGTGCGCGTCCTTAAGAATCGCTATTCAGGCGAGGTTGGTGTCGCGTGCCAATTAACTTATGATCTCTCTACCTGTCGCTTCACTGAACATGAAATTGAAGCAGAATTCGACCCCACCACTGACTTCTGACTACCTGGCATACTCTATGATGTTGCAGCGTCCTAACCCTCCCACTGCGGAGGATGTGGCGCGTGCTAAGTTTGTAGACAAGACCTATGTCTGGAAGCCAGGCAAATGAAACTCGCTTACGACATTGAAACCGATGGCTTTGATTCCACCCGTGTTCACTGTCTGGTCACACAAGATCTCGACTCTGGTCAAGTTATTCAATACAATGACCAGGGTGGTGACTGTGAGACCATCACTACGGGGGTTAACATCTTGGCTCAAGCGGACCTCATCGTTGCCCACAACGGCATCGGATACGACACGCCCCAGCTCAAGAAGCACTACCCCTTCTTCCACTATCATCACCAGATCGACACCCTCATCCTCAGCCGGTTCTTCCACACCAACCTCCTTGACATAGACCTTAAGAGAAAGTGGGCAATGATGCCTGCAAAACTCTATGGGTCACACAGCCTCGAAGCCTACGGGTATCGGCTGAACTGCTACAAGGGGGAGTTCGGTAAGACTGCTGACTGGAAAGAGTGGTCTCCTGAGATGCAAGAGTATTGTGTCCAGGATGTCGCTGTCCTCACCAAACTATGGCAACACTTCCAGAAATACCTGAGGCAGTACAGCTAGAGCACAGCATTGCTGAGCTTATGGCGGCCCAGGAGACCGTAGGATGGCCCTTCGACGTTCGTAAGGCCCAGGAGCTAGAGAACAAGCTTTTAACCAAGCTGGAGGGCCTCAAAGAGTGCGCTCGTGGCGTTTGCACGTTTGCCCCTGGCAACCTGTTTACCCCGAAGCGTGACAACAAAACCCAAGGCTACGTAGCTGGTGCAGAAATGCAGCGGCTCAAGGAGTTCAATCCCAGTAGCCGTGACCACATCGCCTGGTACTTCAAAACGTTTCAGAACTGGGAGTTCACAAAGCTCACAGAGACTGGTAAGCCAGTCATTGATGAAACAGTCCTGAAGGACATAGGCACGGAGGAAGCGTCTGTATTCCTGAGCATTCTTGAAACACAAAAGAAGCTCGGAATGTTATCCCAAGGGAACAACGCATGGTTGAAGTTGGTCAAGAATGGCAGACTTCATCACTCCTGCTTCATCGGAGCAGCCACACATCGCATGGCACATGCTCGTCCGAACCTTGCCCAGGTAAGTTCTGACGCTGACTGTCGTGAGCTGTTCATCACCAAACCTGGCTGGAGGCTGGTTGACAGCGACCTTGCTGGCATCGAGCTAAGAATCTTCGCCCACTACCTTGCCAGGTACGACGGTGGGCGCTATGCTGACATCCTTCTCAATGATGACATCCATCAGGTCAATGCTGACAAGATTGGGATCTCCCGCAGGGCGGTCAAGACTGTTACGTACGCTTTCCTCTACGGTGCGTCAACAACGAAGATCGGTCTCAGCTACGATCCGCAGCTCACTAAACAGCAGGCCAAGTCGAAGGGTGAAGAGATTCGTCAGGCATACCTTGATGCCATCCCTGGCTTGGAGAGCCTCGTTGAGGCGGTCAAACGCAAGGCGAAGGAGAATGCTTCCATACGATCTATCGACGGTCGTCAGATCAGCGTTGACTCGCCACACAAAGCACTGAACTTCCTGCTGCAGTCGGCAGCCGGGGTTCTGGCGAAGCGGTGGCTCCTGATCACCCATGACAGGCTTCAGGGCATCGAGCACGAACGGTACGCCTTTGTGCACGACGAACAAGCCCTCGGCTGTCCACCAGATGTAGCTGACGAAGTTGCATCTATCTGCACCACATCAGCCGCTATGGCTGGTGATTACTACAAGCTCAGAATCCGCATCGATGCAGACGCACAGATCGGAGACAACTGGGCTCAAGTTCACTAATGCTTTTAATTGACGCTGATTACACTGGCTACAAGTCCGCCCAAGCCAATGAGTACGAGTTTGACTTCGGACACGATGTCATAATCGCTCAGTCCAACTTCTCAGAGGTTGTGAAGATGTTCGAGCGTGAGATCAAGAAACTCACAAAGGACATGATGGATGACAACGTTATCCTGTACTTCTCATCCTCTGAAAATTTCCGCAAAAAAATTTACCCCGATTACAAGGGTCATCGAAACCGCAGGAAGCCCCTGGGGTACAAACGTCTGGTCAACTGGTGCAAAGAAAACTTCAGCACCGTGACCCGCCGTGGTCTTGAAGCTGATGACTCCCTTGGCATTGATGCTACGATGCCTGGCTCTGAAAGTGAGACCATCCTGTGCAGTCCTGACAAGGATCTGCGTCAGGTTCCTGGTCTTTACTGGGACATGAAAGGAGATGTTGAAGAAATTACAAAGGAGGAAGGCGACCTTTGGCACATGATCCAAGCACTGGCAGGTGATCCCACTGATGGGTACCCTGGCTGTCCTGGCATCGGAGTCAAGCGTGCTGCTGATCTCCTTGACAAACATGACTTCCACTGGGAAGCTGTGTGCCAAGCCTATCGAGAGAAAGGATTGTCAGACGACGATGCTCTCCTCAATGCTCGGCTTGCTAAGATCCTGCAGTACGAGAACTATGACTCAAGACTCGGACAACCAATCCTTTGGCAGCCTCCCGCCACCCCCGGTGACAAAGCTGACAATGGAGCAACAGTTCAAGATGAGAAGGCTTCATGACCTTCTTGACAAAGCATCAAAGGAAGACCTGATCACAGTGTTCATTGCTCTGCAGGAGCAGAACTTTGTACTATCAAACACCGTCTCCAACCTCGTCAAACAATGGCCGAATCACCCTCTCACTACACCCGAGGATCCATAGAAGTCTGGGACTTCATCAGGGATCAGCAGCTCAACTACCATCTCGGCAATGCTATTAAATATATTTGCCGAGCCGGTTTCAAAGGCGATAATACAAAGACTGAAGACCTTAAAAAGGCTATCCACTACCTTGAAAATGAACTCCAGCACACAACACTGCACGAACCAAAGCCTAGGCGATCAAGCGATTCAATTCCGCAGCTCCTATGGGATCCAGAACTCATTGGAGAACCGGACTATGCAACGGGACTTGATCTCTGAAGAGTACAGAGAATTCATTGACGCAACCATCTCTGAGCCCTACGATGCAGAGCTGAAGGAGCTGGCTGACCTTGTCTATGTATGCTTCCAGTATGCAGAGAACATGGAGTGGGATCTTGAAGAAGCCTTGCACCGTGTCCACAAATCCAACATGTCTAAGCTTGGCTTGGACGGCACCCCCATCCGTCGTGCTGACGGAAAGGTCCTGAAGGGACCAAACTATAAACCCCCTACTCTCACTGATCTCGTAACAAATGTCCACTGATTTGATCGCTCGCACCGGACGTGTACAGCAATGGATTGATGACCCCAACTCTCGCCTCCCTGTCTCGTGCACTGTCTTCGTTGTTGAGGACAGCATGGAAGGGCCTGAAGGTATTGAAGCCTCGTGGCGCTTCGCCTCTCACGCTCTCCGTTTTGGCGCAGGCTGCGCTATTCACCTATCCAAGCTGCGTCCCCGTGGTGCAGAGAACGGCAAAGGACTGACCGCATCTGGTCCTGTATCCTTTGCAAAGATTTACTCCACCCTCAATGAGATCATTCGACGGGGTGGGCATTATAAGAATGGAGCTATTGTCTGTCACCTGGATCTTAATCACGACGATGTCCTTGAGTTTATTACTGCTAGCCGCAGTGAGTTACCTTGGGTCAAACGCTGTGTCAATATCACACCAGCTTGGTGGGAAGCAACCAGTGACGAGGTCAAGGAGGCGCTCCTTACGGGTATCAAGAAGGGTGACATCTGGCTGAACAAAGTACGATACGATGACAAAGGAAACAGAATCTACGGCAACGTCTGCCTTGAGGTATATCTGCCCTCACGTGGAACTTGCCTGCTGCAGCACATCAATCTCGGTGCCTGTACTCTCACAAACCTGCCAGAAGCTTTCGTTGCAGGTATGTCCGAGCTGTGCACACTCCATAGCAAGACGGGCGTTGGACAGTCTGGTGAGTACCTGTCACCCGAAGTCGACAGGCAAGTTGGACTCGGACTCCTCGGACTGGCTAACCTCCTCCGACGATACCAAGTAAGCTACGGAGAGTTTGGTCAGGCTCTGGAGGCTGTAGCCAACGGAGACTATGACTTTGACCCCTGCCCTGCCTATGATCTTGCGCTCGCTTTTGACCGTGGCATCAAGGCAGCAGCCACTGTGGCTCGTGCCAACAACATGGTGCGTGCCTTTGCCATTGCCCCTACTGCTTCGTGTAGCTATCGTTATCAGGACCTTGACGGGTACACCACCTGTCCTGAGATTGCTCCACCCATCTCCACGGAGGTGGACCGTGACAGCGGTACCTTTGGTGTAGAACATTTTGACTACGGTCCCGTGCAGATTGCTTCTGACGTGGGCTGGGAGGCATACCGCAAGGTTGCCGATAACCTTATGATCCTGTTCCAAAACACAGGACTGATGCATGGATATTCCATGAATAGTTGGAGCGACGTTGTGACCTACAACCAATCCTTCATCGAAGAGTGGCTTGCTAGTCCACAGACTTCTCTCTACTATTCACTCCAGGTGATGCCGGATACTCAAGACAAGAGTGATGCCATGGCTGCACTGGAGGACCTTGACGTAGAGAAGTTCTGGGCTGACAAAGTCACTGACTCTGTTGAACCTCAATGTGATTGTGCTGAATGAATCCCTATCAGAAACTTCTCGCTCGTAAACGTACCTGGACTCCCGTGCAAGTGGAGGCAGGCAAATTCAAGGAAGGGTCCGAAGAAGCTATGCTTCGGGCTCTGTCCCTCCGCAACCTGGAGATCCCTGTCGGTGATTTCATCCAAGGTGCACTGAAGAAAGACTTCCCTATCGAAGCCAAAGAACTTCTTGAGTCCAACATCAAGGACGAAGAGAAGCATGACCTTGCTCTTGATTACATTGCAAAAGCCCACAAGCTCCAAGACATCCCTGAAGCAAACGCCATTCAAAAGGCTTGGATCGAAGCGCCAGAGCATCCCGTGCTCAAGGCCATGGTGCTTGAGAGGTCCGTGTTTTTCGTCTTGCTCCCCTTCTTCCGATGGAACGGAGACGCAGGATGCCGCACCGTGAGTGCCGACATCAGCCGTGACGAACAAGTCCATGTGGCGGCTAACTCCCTCGTCTGCAGGGAGCTGGGCATCACTGTGACCAAGAACCTGGACAAGCTCCGCAAAGCCACTGTAGCTTGGATTATGCAGCCTCTTGGTTCCAACCCTACCGACCCTTACCTTGACCGTGAGTTCTGGCTGAAGCAATCCGACAGCCTTCTGTACAGTGGCAAAGCAGAAGGACTGGTAGCTTCCCGCCGTGCTCGTATGCCCGCCTTCTTTGAGCACTCCAATGTCAATCTTCCTGAGTACGGCTGAGTTTGATCGGCTGTTAGAAGAACTAGACGAACTATTCCCTGACACCTTTCCTGACTACACGTTGTCTGAAAAAGACATTGCCTATCGTGCTGGTCAGGTGTCGGTCGTTAGATTTTTAAGAGAAAAATTATCCCAGGATTAACTATGTGTTTTGGTGGATCACAACCCTCAGCCCCCCCGCCGCCAACTCCGGCTCCCCCTCCGGCTCCCGTTCAAAAACTTGAACCGACCAAGCCCCCTGCCCCGACTCCTGCCCCTAAGCAAACTCAACAGGAAAAACCAATCTTGAAAAAGAGAGAGACTGGTTCTAAAAAACGTCAGCGTATGCGTACTGGCACTGCTTCTCTGCAGACTGCTCCAGGCCAAGGTCTTAACATTGGTGGTGGTAGCTGATGAAAAGCGCACGGCAACGGTATCATGAACTGACCAGTGGCCGTACCGCCTTTCTCGACATTGCACTTGAGTGCTCTAAGCTTACGATCCCTACTCTGCTGATGCACGAGGAGACGACAACCGATCACACTCGGTTCAAGACTCCTTGGCAATCGGTAGGTGCAAAGGGAGTTGTGACCCTGGCATCTAAACTGATGCTGGGTCTGCTCCCTCCTTCTACCTCGTTCTTCAAGCTCCAGCTGGATGACTCCAAGCTCGGAGTTGAGATCCCTGCTGAAGCAAAGAGTGAGTTGGATCTAAGCTTTGCAAAGATCGAACGTATGATCATGGAAAGCATTGCTGCTTCTACTGATCGTGTTCAGATCTTCTCTGCAATCAAGCATCTGGTGGTCACTGGTAACGCCCTGCTATACATGAGCAAGGACGGTATGAAGATGTACCCCATGAATCGCTACGTTGTAGAGCGAGATGGTAACGGTAACCTCACTGAGATTGTCACACGAGAACGTGTGAATCGTAGTCTGCTGGGCCCTGAGTTTGAGAACCCTAAGCAGATGTCTGTTGTTGACTCTAGTGTTGGCAGCAAGTTTGAAAAGGACGTGGATGTTTACACCTGCGTCAAGCTAACCTCTAAGGGTTGGAACTGGTATCAGGAAGCTGATGACAAGATCCTCCCTGACAGTTATGGTAAAGCTCCAAAGGACAAGAGCCCCTGGCTCCCTCTCCGCTTTGTAACTGTTGACGGTGAAGACTATGGACGTGGACGAGTCGAGGAGTTCCTCGGTGACCTCAAGTCTTTGGAAGCTCTGATGAAAGCTCTCGTTGAGGGTAGTGCAGCAGCAGCCAAGGTAATCTTCACAGTCTCGCCTAGCTCTATTACCAAGCCTGCCTCTTTGGCTAACGCTGGTAATGGTGCTATCATCCAAGGTCGCCCCGATGACATCGGTGTAATCCAAGTTGGCAAGACTGCAGACTTCCGTACTGCATTTGAGCTAGCCAATACTCTGGAGAAGCGTCTGTCTGAGGCGTTCCTTATCCTCAATGTGAGGCAGAGTGAGCGGACTACTGCTGAAGAAGTTCGCATGACTCAGATGGAACTGGAGCAACAACTGGGTGGACTGTTTAGTCTGCTGACTGTTGAGTTCCTGATTCCTTATCTCAACAGGAAGATGCTGGACCTGACCAAGTCTAAGCAGATTCCATCCCTGCCCAAAGGTCTGGTTCATCCGACCATTGTTGCAGGTATCAATGCGCTTGGCCGTGGTCAAGACCGTGAGTCCTTGATTCAGTTTGTGACTACCATTGCACAGACCATGGGACCACAGGCTATTGCTCAGTTCCTGAATCCTGACGAAGCTATCAAGCGTCTTGCTGCTGCTCAAGGTATCGACATCCTTAACCTTGTCAAAGGTATGGAACAGATTCAAGCAGATAAGCAACAAGCTATGCAGCAACAGATGCAGGCATCCCTGGTCCAGCAAGCTGGTCAGTTTGCATCCGCTCCTGCCATGGATCCGTCTAAGAATCCTGAAGCGATTGACGGTATCCAAGCTGCTACTCAAGCAATGTTTGGTCAACAACAACAACAACAACCCGCTCAACCCCCTAGCTAGCACCTATGGCTATTAACCTTTCTTACGATCCATCTGACGATCCCGAAGCTATTGCAGCTCGTGAAGCCGAGGAGCAGGACAGTCTTGAAGTCGGTGAGAAGCTGCTCCAAGAGCATGAAGACCTTCTTGCTGGTAAGTACAAGAATGCTGAAGAGCTGGAGAAAGCCTACATGGAACTCCAGCAACGCCTCGGACGTGGGGACGAAGATGATAGTGGAGAAGCAGAAGAGTACGAAGAAGAAGCAGAAGAATCCACAGAAGGCGATTACGAACGCTACGATGAAGAAGGCTACGTTAACTTTGACGCAGTCGCTGAGGCATACGGTGACAACCTCGCTGATGTGTTTTCAGAAAACGGCATCGATCCGTGGGCTATGAATGATCACTTCTATGAGAACGACGGTACTCTCACTCCTGAGATGTATGACGAACTCAATGAAGCTGGCTTCTCCGACGAAACTATTGATGCTTATCTTGGTGGCCTTCGCAACCAGCTAGGCTATGATGATGCAGGGGCTACCCTTCCCGAAAGCGCAATCTCTGACATCAAAAACATTGCTGGTGGTGAACAAGGCTACGCTGACGTTGTGCAGTGGGCAAGTGAAAACCTGCCTGAGGCTGACATCGAAGCTTTCGATGAAGTTATCAACACTGCCAATGAAGCAGCCGTCCGGTTTGCTGTAAAGGCACTGGTCGGTCAGTACGAGGACGCAGTGGGTCGTACCCCTGACCTCGTTACTGGTAAGCAATCCTCTACTGGACAGGCTTACCGCAGCATGGCTGAGGTTGTCCGCGACATGTCGGATCCTCGCTATGATAATGATGACGCATATCGCATGGACGTTATGCGCAAACTTGAACGCTCTAACCTCAAGGTATGAACGACTTCTACGAAACCCATTGGGAAAAAGCTGAGAAGCTGAACGGACGCCTGGCTATGCTAGGCTTCGTCATTGCAGTCGGCACTTACCTCACTACTGGACAAATCATCCCAGGTATTTTTTAAACTAATCATGAAATCTCTTATTATTGCAAGTCTCCTGCTCGGTACCGCTGGTGCTGCACAAGCAGGTCCCTACGTGAACGTGGAAGCAAACTCTGGCTTCACTGGTTCTGACTACACTGGCTCCGCTACGGACGTCCACGTGGGTTTTGAAGGCGCCAACTGGTATGTCCAGGGTGGTCCTACCCTGCTGGCTCCTGATGCTGCTGACGGCGACGTTGAGCTGTCTGGTAAAGCAGGTGGTTCCTACGCTGTGACTGACGCTCTGTCTGTCTACGGCGAAGTCTCCTTCATCACTGGTGATGACGCGAATGGCTACGGAACCAAAGTCGGAGCAAAGTACAACTTCTGATCGGAAGGAGTACTGGGCAAAACGTTACCGCGAACGGCGGGAATACATAACTAAATATAAGATGGACTGTGGGTGTGAGCTTTGTGGATACAAGGCTCACCCTGCGGCTTTGACGTTTGATCACTTAGACCCTGCAGATAAGGCATTCAATTTGAGTGATCATACAAATCGCAGTTGGCAAAAGATTATGGATGAGATAGAAAAGTGCAGGGTAATCTGCGCCAACTGTCACAACATACATACTCATGACAGCGATTACTTCTCTGAGAGGTCAGACGAGTAACTGGGAGCAGTTCTGTTCCTGGGTCACCTCTACAAACAATCGTCTATACGTAGGCTGGTTTGGTATCCTGATGATTCCTACCTTACTGGCAGCCACAACCTGTTTTATTATCGCCTTCATTGGCGCACCACCTGTTGACATTGATGGAATCCGTGAACCCGTTGCAGGCTCCCTCCTCTATGGAAACAACATCATATCGGGAGCCGTCGTTCCGAGCAGCAATGCCATCGGACTACACTTTTACCCAATTTGGGAAGCTGCTACACTTGATGAATGGCTCTACAACGGGGGTCCATTCCAGCTTGTCGTTTTCCACTTCCTCATTGGTATCTATTCTTACATGGGACGAGAGTGGGAACTTAGCTATC
>Ga0208794_1000803_pt1 | contig 17072 bp, 1 predicted proteins | sample 32_taG_FD_184106 | JGI IMG/M metagenome (GOLD analysis project Ga0208794, IMG submission 184106) | Marine viral communities from the Gulf of Mexico - 32_GoM_OMZ_CsCl metaG (SPAdes) (version 2) | ecosystem: Environmental > Aquatic > Marine > Oceanic | place: Atlantic Ocean: Gulf of Mexico... | reverse complement strand
GAGCGGGGATAGAAACATTCCCTAAAATGCAAGAAGCTATTGCTAAATTAGCTAGACTAACTGCTTTACAATCTAGAATTATTCGTGATGATAAAACTCATACTTATTACTTATTAGATGAAAATGGCAATCGTTTACCTACACAGTTTACTAGTGTAACAAACAAGATAAATGAGTTATCATCTATATCAGAGTATGTATACTTACAACAAGATAAGGTAGATAATGCTTATAAAGCAACTTTAGGTAATGAAAAGAATAAAGGTACTATAGATGATTTTATTGAGTTATTTAAATCCAGTAAACCTATAGGATTTGAATTAGAAGGGTCATTTGAAGATTTAAGATCTAGGCTTACTAATAACTCAACATTAGAAGATGTCACAGAAGCTGTTAAAAGCACAGCATATGAAGAATCTAGAATTGTAGGAACTTATATTGATGCTCAGGCTAGGTTATTTTTATCAAATAGGACCCCACAGTTTGATGAAAACAAAATTACAAAAGAGGCTTTTGAACAACTATTTGGAGAAAATGGATACTTTACTAAAATTAAAGAAAAAATTGATTCTGGAGAGTTATTTGTTTTAGCTGAAGATCTTAGACTATATGATGAAAAACTTGGAATTGCAGGTGAAATAGATTTACTTCTTACTGATACTGAAGGTAGAATATTCTTGGTTGATATGAAGACCGGAAGCAAGAATCAATGGGATAGTATCTTAGAACCTAATAGTTTTTATACAGAAAAAAATAAGAAATTCTCTGCTCAAACAAGAGCATACGAGAATTTACTTTACAACCTTACAGGAATAGAAGTTACATCATCTCATATATTACCTATAGAAGTAGTCTTAGATAAAAAGAAAGGTAAAGCTATCTCTGCCACAGCTCCTTCCAATAAGAATTACTCAGATGTAGAAATGGGTAGAATGTTATCTTCTCCGTTTGGTAGAAACAACACTGTTACCCAAGAAGTTGATCAGCTTATTCCTAGAAGATCTAAAGAAGAGATTGCTAAATTATTAGGAGCAGCTACTGCAGAAACATTAGATCCTCAGGTTAGAAGAAGACTTAATAGCTTTGATCTAACAGATACTATGATCAACATGATGACTGAGGAACAATTAGCTAAAGCTAAGGAGTTTAAATCTAAAGCTGAAGCAAGACCTATGGTTAACATGTTCTTAGATATGATCTTTGAAGATGCAGGAGCTAATGAAGGAGGTACTGGGCCGATGGATGAAGCAGAAAGACAAAAGCTTGAAGAACTCTTACTTCAAAGAATGATTGCTGAAGAAAAAGCTAAAGCTAAAAATGTAGATATTATTAATAAAAAGATAGAGATTCTTAGAGAAAGAAAAAATAAGATTGCAGCAGATGCACAAACTATTAGAGACACTCTTGGATTCTTAAATGATCTTTTAGATTCTACTGTTGAAGGTACCCTTAATGATATTGAAGGTATTATTGCTAAAGTAGATAACTTAGAAAAAGTTGCTCAGCTTATTTTAAATACTGGTCAAAGAAAAAGAGCTAGTAAAATTTTAGATAGCAAAGCTAACCTTAAGGACCAAATTAGACGTGAGTTCTCTGTAGCTCAGGATGTCCTGAACAGAATTAAAGAGCTCCGTGCTGATCTTCAACAACTTGAGGAGATTGAGAAAGATATGAATTCTCAATTAAGCTATTACCAAAATCTTGTAAGATCCGGAGAAATGAAAACTCTGGAAAGAAAAGAGATTGAAAATAAGATTAAGAAAGTTCAGAAAAAACTTAATACTATTCAAAGGCTTATTGAAAGAATACGTAAGGCTATTCGTCAATCACTTGGATATATTAACGAGTATACTAAAATATGGAATACTCAGTTTAAGGCTCTTGAGAAGTTCAAAAAAGATACAGGGTTTAGATACTTAAGTCAAGAAGAAATTCAAGAACTTATTGAGTCTACTAATCCGCAAGATATTAAAACTCTTAATGAGTATGCAGGACTTAAGTCTCAATATGAAGAGTTGGAAGCAAGTGCTCTTCAGACTATTGATGATGTAGAACTTCTTGAAGAAGTAAAAGAGCAGGAAAACACAAGACTTCTAAGACTTAATAATGCAGCTATTAAATATCAAAATCAGTTACGTTATCTACAGGAGCTTTTAGAACCTACGTTTGAGGATCTGAAATCAGAACCGTTAGTGGATGTTAATCCTGAAGCACCTGCTCCGGAAAATACAAATCCATCCTCTCCAGGAGCTAAAGAAGCTAAAGAACAAATAATTGAGAAGAGAATAGAAGATTTACTTACTCAAAGAGATATAGATGAGTTAGAAACAGCCGGAGGATTATCTTTAGGTACTATAAGTTTAGGAGGAAGACCTTCTGCTCAACCAGGATCTGGAGCGGTATATGCAGATTTACGTACAGATATTAATAGTATTAAAAATCAAGATGATTATAACAAAGTCTCTGCTGATCTAATGTTTGCATTGAGTGATCAACTTATAGGTATACTAGAGTTTGAAGAGCTTAATCAAATGCTTAGAGATGTGGAGAATAGTTTACTAAATAAAAACCCAGAAGTCTTTGAGGTTAATGACAATACTATTGCTAATAAAACTCGCTTTATTACTAAACAATCTGTATCTTTAGCGGGAATTATTAAACCAGGTGATGAAGTAATTGTAGATAGATTTTCAAAAGCTAGAGATGTAGTTTTTGTTAGAAGAGTGTCTGATGGAGAGATCAGTAGTGTACCAAGAGATCAATTTAATAAATTCTTTATTCCCAAGTCAAATATTAAGAATATGAAAGATGACAGCAAAACATTAGATGCAGAATCTAAACAAAACAAACAAGAGTCTGTAAATAATGCAGAATCTTTTATGTCTGATTTTGCAAACCTTGATGCAATTAGAAAAGATGTAGATTCTAAATCTCCTGAAGAACTAGAATCATATGCAAATGAATTACGAAACAATCTTAAAAATATAATGAACTGCTAAGTTATGGCTATTACTTGTGCATTAGATAATCAAAAATTATCAGCTCTATATAAAGTTATATATGCAGATTTAAAGACACGTTTAAATGCTGTAAATGATCAAGAAGGTGCTCAAATGAGCTTTGATCTAGATAGTTATATGAATGGTTTGTTTGCAGATCTGATTGAATCCTCAGAAGAAGATACTGCATTAAATTTTATGCAAATGGTCCCAGCTATGGTTGGGCAAATATTAATGACTGTTCCTGGGTTTGAAGAAGTTGGGGATGTTACTTACATTAGAAAAAAATCTAATGAATTCAGAAATGCTGATAATGGATATCAAGCAATGAGAGATTTTTTTTCTCTTGATATAGATAAAGATACTTTAGCTAAGATTGTTAAAAATAATGATGATAGCAAGAATATTCCAGAAGCAATTGTTGACCCTAAAATTTTAAGTGAAGCTGCTAATAAGAGATATAAACCTAGTAGTGCAGTAACAAGTACTTTCCAACAATTTATTGAACAGGATCCTGATAAGGTTGTAGTTGAGGAGCCTGATTCTAATAAGAATAGAATCTATAATGTTTTAAATAGAATATCAGAACTTTCTAGTGGTGGTGTTGCAGATGTTGAGTATCCAACTAAAGATGGTGGCTCTAAAATAATCAAACTAAAAACTTTAGTACTAGATAAGATTCCTAAAGATCAGCAGACTGAAAAAACCAAAGAATATATTCTTAGATATAATTCTATTGTTAAAGAAGGTAATAAAAAAAATAAGGACCAACTAGGCCCTAAAGAAATTGTTGCTTTAGTTATTACTGATGAAAAAGGAAACTATATTTACTTTGATGAAGAAGGTAATATCACAAATGCTAAACAAGGAAAGCTTGTGTATCAAATGTTACGTTCTGCAAGAAAAGACGGTAAAAAATACACAGTTAAAGATGTTTATAATAAAGAAGATCAGATCCAAAGTGCAGCCACTATTGTAGCAAATAGATATAAAGATAGTACAGTTAAACCTACAACAGCTCAATTTCAAAAAGAAGTTGATGAAGTAGAGACTCAACAGCAAAAGGAGTTCAAAGCTATTTACGATCTTAGACAGTCTGTAATAGGACCTAAAGGTAAGAGTCAGCTGCTAAGTATTACTGGCACTAGTGAAGGAGTCTTTAATACAAAAGTTAAAGGTCAAGGATCTAAATCAGGAACTCTTTTGAGTGATGCTATAAGTGAGTTTAGCGAATCTCAAAAGAAAGCTATCATGAAATCTATTGAAATATATAGAGAAGATTATGAAGATGATCAAGGTAAAATACCTAAAGGATTTAGTACAATAATAATTGGAGATAAAAAGTTTATTGTAGATAGACCTTTAATTAAATCTCAAGATTTTGCTAATAGATTAGCTACGGCTTTAACAGATTCTAATTTATCAGTAGAAGATAAAATGGCTTTATTTGAACAGTTCTTTCCTCAAAAGTCTGGGCTCCCTAATAGAGGTAAAACATTCTTCCTTAGTTTAGATAAAGAAGCAAATTTAGTACTTACTTATGGATCTGATATTAGAGAGGTGGCTTTTAGAGTACAAAAAAGTCTTAAAGAAGAAGGTAAGTATAAAGGAGATTTAGATGGTCTTTACGGTAAACGTAATCAAGAGTTTACTAAAGTTCTTAATGAAGAAAAGATGAATCTTAAGGTTAGTAATAAAAATCTAACTATGATTCCTGAAAACAAAGATACTTTAATTGAACTGTTATTAAAAGGGAATGTCATCATTGACTATGAGACCCAAACAATGGAAAGGGTTCCCTTAAGAATTGCAACAAATAAACAAAATGCTGATAACGGAATTTACTTAGACTATGATGTTGATAAAGGAAAGCTTGTGGAACGAAACTACACTAACTTCCTGTTATCAGATGATATAGAACTCAAAGTATTTTTACCGGGAAATACTACACTAAGTGTGTATAATAAGTATATGCATTTTGATCTACCTAGTAAGTTAAGTGATCAAGCTTCTAAAGTTCAAGAGAAAGAAGTTGTAAAAGGAGTAAACGAAAGAACCGAAGGAGAATCTATTGTAGATTATACAAATAGATTGATAGACTCTGGAATCTTACAGTCAGAAGATGGTAAATACTTTTTTGAACTACAAGGAAGATTGGGAATACTTGTTGATGTAAATGGAGTTAAAATACCATTTTATCAATCAACTAGTGGAACAGATGGAAAAGTAAAAGGTCAATGGTATCCTTTCTTTGGAAATTTAGGAAGCTGGTTAATCAAAGGAGCTGTAGAAGGTGATCGAGGAATGTTAAATGGCTATGGTATAGAAGCCATTCAAGAAACGCAAAAGTTCTTAAATAATAATATTAAAGAATTAGATGCTTTGTATACTAATCTTTTACCAACAGAGGTAAAGGATAATATGTCTACTTGGAATCAGCAACCTGAAGAAAACTTTAAAGGTGATAATAGGTTATCTTTAAATAAAGAACAGACAGCTAAAAGATTAGCTAACGTATTAGGATATACAGTTGAAGAAGCAAATGCTGCTACATCTAATAATGAACTATTTAATTTAGCATCTAAAAAAGTTCTGGATAAATTAGTGCCTAAAGATAATAGTACTAAGTCTCAGAAAATGAATCAGGCTAAGTCTAATATTGTTGAGAATACTGTTGATCCTAAAGTTCCAAATCCTTCTGCTACAAAAGGTATTTCCGGATTATTCAACCTGGATCGTAGTATCAAACTACCACAAGGTGTAACACAATCTCAGTTAGATGCTGCTAAGAAGTGGTGGGACAATTCTCCATTACGTAAATACATTGACTATGAGCACCAACATAACATTGTAAACTCGGATGCTTTTGCAAGGTTTATATTGGCCGGAAGAGATCTTATCTCAGAAGGTAGGGTTGGTACTGTAGTCTTATATGGCAATGGTAATTTTGTAGATTTATATCACGAGTCTTGGCACGTATTCTCTCAGCTGTTTTTAACTAAGCAGCAGAAGATTGATCTTTATAATGAAGTAATTGATACTATACCTAAGTTTAAATCTTTAAAGGGTGTTGACACAATAGAAGAATTTGAAAACTTATCAAAAGCTCAAAAGTCGGCTGTCTTACGGACTTATGAACAAATAGAAGAATACTTAGCAGAAGAGTTCAGAAAATATGCTAAGAATCCTAAGGCTAAGAAAAATGCTCCTAAAAGAAACAGTCTGTTTAGACAAATGCTAGACTACCTTAAAGCACTGTTCGGTAAGTTTTTTAACAGAATGGATGTTAGCCAGGATGTTATGGAGATTGATAATGTTAAGGAGCTTTTTGAAAATCTTTATTTAAGCTCCGAAGATCCTTCAGTACTAAATAAGTATTTGAAGAATTTAAACATTGATCAAGATAATGGTATTAACTATAATGCCTTGTTTGATGGATATTTAAATAGAGGTATTAAGCAAGCTTCTAACAAAAAAGAAGATGCTCTTAATAGACAAGACTCTAATAGTATTACTCAAGCAATTGACTCTTTATATTCCGAGATTGTGGATGAGGTGGTTGCCGAGAGAAAACTTTCTGGCAATGTAAATACTAAGTCTGCAGTATTAAAACTCTTTAATGATCCTAAGAACCGTGATGTTGCATACGGACTTATTAAAGAAAGACTTCAGGATAAGCTTGATCAGTTTAGAATTAAATTGGGTCCTATATCAAGCACGGACTTTAATTCTTTGAATACACTATCTGATCTGAGACAAAATGCTGTAGCTACTATTATCAGTAAGAAAGGTGACAATAAATATATTTTCTTAAGATCTCAGATAGAAGATTTTGAGAATCTTAATGCAGATACTAAAGATGGTCTTAGGGAAAAAGGTAAGATTTATTATGGCATTAGAATAGTAGGTGATTACTATAGCCACAAGACTATTAAGGATAAGACTAAAGATTTTGCTGATATTATTATCGTTGATGACTTGGCTCAAGCTAGAGCTCAGTTTGGTAACTACATTAATAGAATAGGTGGTGAAAAGAATGTCAACATTACTGATTTTGAAGTTAACGTTGAAGCATTCCAAAATGCTAATAGACCACTAACATCTGAAGAAGAAGCTCTTCTAGATAATATCAGAGTATTACAAACAGCACTTAATAACTGGAATAATACAATAAAGTATCACAGAGAGAATAGTACGTTTGACATTACTAAGCAGTCCTATAAAGAAGTATCACCAGGTGTAGAGGAAGCTCAGGATGAAACAGAAGCTGTTAAGGATCAAGAAGAATTAGAAGAAGAAGAAAGAAAAGTTGATACTGAGGAGGCAGCTGCAGATAAGATATATGGTCAGCCTACTAATATTAAGAGTTTAACTGAGCTAGCTGATAGTGAGGTTATTTATGTATTAAAAAGTTTGTTCAAAGTTGAGAACGGTAAGTATGTTAGAGATCGTTTTGGATTTAAACAACTATCTAGTTTTAAACATACATGGAATACTATAGCTGCTATTCTAGAGAATGTTAAGACTCCTCAGGAGATGTATGACAAGCTTGCAGAAGCTGCTCTAGATTATCCTGAAATAGCTCAACTTGTTTCTTCTAAGATTCCTAACCCGGCTGTTGAAAATGCAGAAACAGAATATGATCTTACAACATCCTTCTGGAAAACATTTAACAAACATAGAGTAAGATACATTCAACTTTATGCAATTAGAGTTGGAAATGATTTTGTCACAGAAGTAATTAACGCATCTATTGATGTAAGTAATGTTAAAAGATTATTTCAGTCTAAGTTTAGAGCAGAAACTGAAAGCAAGTATACCACTAGAGAAAAAAATATTACTAGACTTAATCTAGATTCAATAATTAGAAATTTTAAGTTAGGTAAAAACTTTGATACATACGGTTTTTTAAAAGCAATAGGATTCTATTTTGATTCCACTCAAGATGAAAAGAACAGTCCTTTAAGAAGAGATTTAGAAGGATACTCAAATTATATGAAATATGGGATTCCTTATATATACTCTATAGTAGAAGGAGCTCAAAAACTATCTAAACAAAAAAATCTTAGTAAAGAAAAATTAGAGTTCTTAGAAAAGTTTAGAACAGAACCTCTTCAAACAATGATGGATGGTATTCCTCCTAAGATTATTCCTGGTTTAGAAGAAGGTACTTCTCAAAAAACTCAAGTAGAAAGAATTTTAGGATTAGAGATTAAACATGGTGCTGTAGGATCAACATATTCTGTATTAAATCCCGAAGGAAATAAAGTTCAAGAACATACTCTTAATAATGGAGCTACATATCTTGTAGATGCACTTAATAGTGCAGAAAAGTTAGAGGACTTATGGTTTAAGTATGACTCTAATGAAAATATTAATGACGGAGGTAAAGATCTTTCAATGGGATCCTTCTTAGATCCTTCAGTTAACTCTTGGACTTTACGATCTCAGATACTTAAATCTATGTTCAACATGACAGATGAAGAACGTAGTAAAAGAGCTGGTAAGGAGTTAGAGTACATGATGGTATCTGGTACTCAAGTCGCTGCTTTTAGACTTACTGAACAAAAAAGTGGAAAGAGTGCGTTTATTCCTAAAATGGGTGAAACTACATCTAACTTAGATGAGTATGGTAAATTCTTACAGGAGTTTCATACAATGCTTAAAAAAGGTGTTCAAGAATTTCTACGTCCAGGATCTAAGTCAGCATCATATGGAGTTAAGCTTAATGGAGGCTTTGTAAGTACCGATAAACGAATAAATCCTAACTTATATGTAGATATTGAATCTTTTGTTCCAGGTAATATAGGAGAGGAAAAGGCAATAAAAAATATTGTGATTCCTTATATTGCTGCAGAGGTTGAAAGAATTAGAAGATATCAAGAAACTCCTGAAGCTAAAAACTATGTTGGATACAATAAACCATTCCGATCAGTAGAAGGTGAGGTAAAAGCTGCAGGTGAAAGTTTTGTTTACTTTGACTCATCTCTTAGAACTGAAACTAAAAATGCTATTCTAGAAGCAATACCAAACTCGGATATTAAGTTAGAAGACTACTTAGAGACTAATCCTGATCTAGAAAATAAAATTGTTGAAGACATTAAAGAATATTTTGAAGAGCTGACTGATCAATTATATGGAGACTTGTTATCTAAAGTAGACTATATTGACCCTTCTCTTATGAAAGTCCTTGAGGATGTTAAAATTTCTGAACTGGATAAAAAGAAAACTTTACTTAAAGCATTTAACTATAATGCTTGGATTCATAATGTAGAAATGACTATTTTGTTTAATGGAGACATTGCACAAATGGATCATGATAAGGAAGGTCTTCATAAAAGAACTTCAGGTCTGCCTTCTAATGGGGAAGGTTTTAGAACTGATCATGCTGCTAAAGAATTCGTCAATAAGATCTGGCATAGTAAAAATACTTATGCTAAAGTAAAAGGTTTTGGCGACTTTCATTATGATGGCACTTATAGTACTGCGGTAATGAAAGATGTAGTTAGAGTTTCTAAATACATTGATGATATTGAAGCCGGGCTCCTTGAAGATTATGAGAAAAGATATGCTGAGCAACTTAAGTCAAATCCAAAAGCTACTAAAGCTTTGATTGATGAAAGAGTTGCTACAGATCTTGACCCTTATACAGAAATGGAGGAGGCCGATGGTGCAGGATATATTACATTTGATGCATATAGAACTTTAAAGAAGCTTCAAGGTAACTGGTTGGATGAACAGGAAAAGTTGTATCAAAGAGTGCTTAAAAGCTATATAACAGGTGAGGAAATCTCTGCTGTAGAAATTTTAAGAATGTTTCCTGTATATAAAGTTCAGCATTATGGACATCTTATGGGAACAAAACTCCCAGTAACAGCAATGCACAAGTTTGCATTAACACCTCTAATTCCTACTGTATTTAAAAATTCAGAACTGGAAAGACTTCATGATGAAATGATGAAGCAAGGAATACAGTATGCTTTATTCTCTTCTGGATCTAAAGTTGGTTCTGTAACAAGTACAGGATCATATGATGAAGTATATGTTTCTGATAAGTCAAGTCCTTTTTATCAGAAGTCATTAAAGTCTGAGTTTAAACTTACTCCTAATATAATCCACCTGGCTAACCTTAAAGAGGCCAGTCAAGTATCTGAGAAGTTTAAGGGTGAGGTGGTCTTTATGACTCAGCTTAGAAAGATGATTGTGGATGGTATGATTGCCTCAGGTACTTATACTAATCCTAGATTTAAAAAATATCTTAGTAACTACGATACACTTCTTGAAAAAAATAGACAAATAATAGAAGAAGATATCAAGCTGAGCTATGGTATTACTCAGTCTAAAGATGGCTCATATAAAATTGAGAATATTAATAAGTTTATTAATCTTATACATAGAGAGTTAGAAAGAAAAGATATTCCTGATCACTTAATTTCTAGAATTAATGCTAATAGGAATGGAAACTTTAGAGTAGATCCTTCAATTCATATTGAAGCAGAGACTGTAGAGAATCTAATATTCAATATTTCTAAGAAACTTATTAAGCAAAAGATGAAAGGGGAGGCTTTGGTTCAAGTGCCTTCTACTTTCACTAATGGTATGATGACAGGTATTCCGGAAGGGATAGATGTAGATATGCCTAAAACAAAAGCTGATTATGACGCTTTATATAAAAAGTATTTAGGTACTAATACTTTACCTTTTTATCAGAAGGGTAAAGGTAAGGATGGTAATACAGCTAATGCCGGAATAGCCATTGCTTTACAGGGAGATTTTTTAAAGCTTCTTGACTTTAAACATAATGATGGTCAAGTTATTGGGACCCGAGAAAGACTTAATCAAATGATTAAAAATGATCAGTGGTTAAATACTGCTGATAACCGTAGAGCAGTTACTGTAGTTGGTGTACGTATCCCAACACAGCAAAAGAGCTTTATGGAATCATATGAAGTATTTGAATTCTTACCGAAGGAGGCAGGGTCACTTATTTTAATGCCTAGTGAAGCTGTAGCTAAATCCGGATCTGACTATGACGTAGATAAAGTTACATTGTTCATGCCGTCATTAGATCAAGATGGTGTTATTAAAACTGGAGAAATTTCTGATGAGCAATTCCAAAGTCTTAAACCTGCTGAAAAGGCAGAGTATGTGAGAAGACGCAGGTTTGCAATTCAAAATGATATCATATCTACAATCAGTGAAATGATCTTAGACAAAGATTTCTATGCTGATTTAGTTAGACCTACAGGAACTAACATTTTACAACCGGCTTCTGAAAAGAATCAAGATATTCTAGATAAGGTAGAGTACAATAGAAAAGATAATTTCTTAGGACACGAACAAAGAAAGCATGCTAAGAAGGATACTACTGTAATTAGTCCTAGTGTAACTCTTACCCCGAGATATAACGTATACAAATCTATCCGTAACTTGGTAGGTAAGTCCGTATTAGGGATTGCAATGAATGAGATTGCGGCCAATTCTATATTTAATGCTGCAGATGCTACAATGCCTGCAACTTGGAGTAAGGACGCTAATGCAATGAAGAAAGATAAAAGATTGATTAATGCCCCTGTACGATTATTATTCCCTCATAATAAGAGTAAAGATGGTAGAATAAGTTTAGCTAAACTAGATACTGTAGATGGTCTTGAACGTATATCTGAAATATATGCTAATGCAGCTAACGGTCTTGTAGACATTGAAACAGATGACTGGATTTCTAATCTTCAAGTAAACAGTGAAACAGCTAATGTTATATTCTTTATGATTTCAGCAGGTGTGCCTATAGAACATATTAGATTGTTCTTAATGAATCCTTTGATTAGAAGATATGGTGAGCTGCAAAGAATTAAATCAGGAATATTCGGAGTATTATCTGGTAGAGCAAGTCAGGCAAATAAAGGTTTGCTTAGATGGGAGGCTGCTGTGGAAGCTTTAGCAGAAGCTGTAGAAGGAGATCCGGAATTGGTTCGAGATGAGTTTACTTTAAACACAAACTATAAAAAAGCTCCGGCAATAACATCTAGATTTGTAAATGAGAATGGAGAGTTTGATCTTTCTGTATTAGAGAGTGCTGTAGATAAGAATGAGCTTGGAAGCCCTGAGGCTATAGCAGGGTTCTATCACTACTTAGAAATACAAGCTTACATTAAAGATCTAGGTGCGCTAAAACAAGATACTAAACCAGATAATAATGTATTTAATAGTCTTCAGCAAGTTCAGGCTCGAGATTCACGTTTAGAAAACCTTAAGAATAATGGTAACGTAGATCCAAAACTTGTAGAAACTGTTATGAAAGATTCTATTCTTAGAACTTTCTTTGATAATGAGCTTGTTTCAGATATAGTTAAGGAAGTAATGCCTCTAAGAAATAACGATGAAGTTACATCATATTTAAGATCTCTTCTGTCTAATGAGAATGAACTATATAGAATTAAAGCTAAGTATGAAGGCTTTACTGGAGAACAAAGATTTGTAACAGAATACAAGAACGGAGTTCTTAATTTTATTTATCAGAACTTTATGTCTAATCTTCTAGACAAGAATGGTGTAATGGTAAATATTCCTTCAGAATTCCGTGGTAAAAAAGTTGTTAAGACAGATGAGGTAATTTCTAAAGGTGTTAAGCTTGAAAATGGTGTATTTTATATTAATGAAGAAATAGTAGAAAAAGATTTTGCTGACAAACGATACTTGGCTGTAAATGCTAAAGAACCTAATAGTTATTTAAGCAGAGATCTTCCACACTTTAGAGAAGAAGACCCCTTCCCAACAAAGTCTGGATTCTATAAGTACCTTTTTGAAAGAGAGTACTTAAGAAATGTTTATAAGATAGAAGATATTGAAAACAGTCTTGACTTTAAAAAAATCTTAAAAGAATTTTCTGTAGCTAGTGATTATAGTTCTAGACAAAGTTATTATAAAAACCGTGCTTATGTAGAATTGCTAAGTAGACATGCTTTAATAAATAGCTTTAATAGACATGCTTTAATGAAGCAGGGAGCCGCCTCTTATACACAAAAGGTCTTAGATACTGTTGAGCTTTTGAAAAAAGTTCCGGGGCTAACTGATAGATATCCTATACTAGATCAGATAGTACCATTTACAGATGTGAGAGGAAATTATGTAATAACTCTTAATGACCAACCTATACTTAAAGGAGATCTTGCTGAAACATATCAACAAAACATTAGAGAGCTTGCAGATCCTACTATTAAAAAACTAGGTGATCCTGTTGAAAATAAAAGAGTAACTGACGTGTTTAGAATGTTTGCTAAAGCATTGATCTATCAGCACGGTGTGGGTAAAACTAAATATGGTATCAACCAAGCTCTTCCTCAAGAAGAATTTGAGATGATCATGAGTGCCGCAGTACCTTCTTTCATGAAACTTCATATTGAAAGTGGCTTTGGTCTTATGATTGTTGACCAGGTTCTATTTGATAAAGAAAGAATGATTAGTGAAGAAGCAGGAACTACTCAAGCAGCTGAATTAGGAACTGCATTCAAGAATTATGTAGTTGATGTGGATGTATATAATGCTGAAGGTTTAATACTTCCTGAAACACCTTCCGTATCTGAACAAGAAGACGATGCTCAAGATAGATATGTAGCACCTTCTGTGTCTAAGCCAGTTACATCAGAACCTTCCATGACTCAGGAAGAGTACGATAGAAGAGTTAAACAAATTACTGATCAATATGCTGCTAAAATAAAAAAAGCTCGCAAACCTCGTCATACAAATAATCTTAAAAAAGCTAGAGATAAAGAACTGGCTGAATTAAAAAATCAGTTTGAATCAACAACTCAACCAACAGTTAGTACCACAAATAATCCAGCTGAATACACTAATCATTCTGGTGGTGCTGTAGGTGCAGATAGTATGTTTGATACAATTGGTAGAGAGTATGGTCAAACAGATCATAAGCATTATTACTATGGTAATAAAACACCTAAAGGAAATGTGCTACTAACTGAGGAACAAGTTGAGGAAGGTATAGTTGAAATGAATAAAGCTGCTACAATACTTGGAAGAAAACCTAGTAAACAAAGCACTATTAATTTACTTGCAAGAAATTGGTTTCAGGTTAAAAACAGTACTCAAATAGTTGCTATTGCCCCAATAGATAGTTCCATGAAGTTTGTAGAAGGTGGTACTGGATGGGCTGTAGCAATGGCTCAAGCTAATGATAGAGAGATTCATGTATTCAATCTTAAAGACAATTCTTGGTACACTTGGAATGGAACCAGTTTTGTTCCTTCAAATATACCTGTATTGGCTAAAGATTTTGCAGGGATTGGAAGTAGACAAGATGAGGGTAAAATGACTCCAGAATCTGTTCAAGCCATAAGAGATGTATATGAAAATACATTTAAACCAACAACTCAACCACAGGCTGGTGTTGAGCCAATAACCCCTGTAGCTCCAACAGTTTCCACACAACCTCAAACATCTGAGAAGAAAGAAGGGGAGTATGAGTTTGAATTTTCTAATGGTTTTAAAGTATATACACCATTTCAACTTAATGATCAGCAGAAAGAAGCTCTATTCTTTATGGAAGAGTTTTATAAAAACTCAGGTGAGTTAAATAACATGATGTCTTTAGAAGGATATGCCGGAACAGGTAAGACTACAATTATGTCTTTATTTGTTAAGTATCTTCAGAATAGAAATCAAGGATTTGTGTTATCATCTCCTACTCATAAGGCAAACCAAGTTACTAAGAAGAACAATCCAGAGTTTAGTGAGATTGTAATAACCTTACCAAAAGCTTTAGGTATAAAACCTAGTATTGATTTTAGTAATCCAAATAGTTACGGTGTAGAAGATCTTATTTTTGGAGGTGAAGCAGACCCTATAATCGATCCAGGCAGTGTATTGATAATTGACGAGGCTTCCATGGTTACAGATGTTTTGTATGACATGTTAGTTACTATTGCTGAGCAAAAAAATATTAAGATTGTCTTTATGGGGGATCCCGCTCAGCTACCTCCTGTATATAAAGATCCTAAAAAGGAAGGTGAACTTTCACCAGTATTTACAAATACTCAAGGTGTAGAATTAACTAAAGTAGAAAGAACTGGAGATAATCCAATTCTCTATGAAGCTACTAGGTTGAGAGAAGGGGAACAACTGACTTATAAATCAGACGAAAAAAATGGAAAAGGAATTTCTTATCTGAACGCAACTGATGTAGCTACAGTTAATGAAATTATGAATACAAAAATTAAACAGTTAATAGAAGGAGATAATAAACTTAGCTTTCGTATTCTTGCTTATACTAATGCTGAAGTAGCTAGCTATAATACCCTTGCTAGACAAGCCGCATTTGGAGATAAAGCACAAGAACAATACCTTGAAGGTGAAATTGTTATGGGTCAGTACAATAGAAACTATTCTGATGGATTCCCGGTTATCAGTAACTCTGTAGATTATAAAGTAGAAAATGTAGAAAAAGTTAAGAAAACTGTTACTGTTACAAGCTTAGATTCTAATAATAAAAAAATTACTGAAAAAATTACTGTTGATCTATACGAACTTACTCTAAGAGATTTAATACTAGGTGAATTAACAATTGCTAAGGTTGTGGACATGAGTCAAGACCCAAAAGTTATAGGTAAACTTGTGCAGGAAATAAGAAGAATGGCCTTGGCAGAAAAAGGTTTTTGGCAAATGGGTCAGGTAAAAGAAGCCTTTGAAATGTCTAGTAAAAGGAATGATCTTGAAACAAGTTTTTTATTTCCAGCTAATATTTACATTGATCAGACTAAACCTTATACTACAGAATGGATCTCAGATAAAGAATATAAAAAACTAAACAAAGACCAAAAAAGAAATTATAGAAACAGTAGTCCACGAAGCATAGATTATGGTTATGCTCACACAATACATAAGTCTCAAGGAGGTACTTATAATGAAGTTATGGTTATAGATGCTGGAATAAATAATATTTATAGTAGAACTAATTCTGCAGCCGCCTCACAAAAAAAATCTCAATTAAGATATGTTGCAGTATCAAGAGCTTCTGATTATGTTTATTACGTTGTTGGTCAAGGTGGTCAAGTACAAGCACAAAAAACATTTACACCTAATAAACCAATAGGTGTTACACCTACAGTTCGTAATACAACAAAACCTACAAAAGAGGGTACTATGAAATTCTCATTCCAAGATAGACAAGGTAACTGGTTACAAAGAGATGATGTTATGTCTGATAATACTTTTGATGCTATACTGGAAGGTGCTAGAACTGCAACTACAAGATATATTGAAGATCCTAGTTATGACTATTGGTTAAGCACTAAAAAAGGTGATGTAATTAGATGGTGGTCCGGAGGTAAAACTGGAGAAGGAGAGTTTGTAGATGTAGAAGTTACAAGAGATCCTCAGCCAATTGATTGGTCTCAAATGGATGATCAAGAAATAATGGAGTGGAGTATTAAAGAAGGATGGGACGGTTATAAAATGGAAAGAATTAAAAAACAAGGGACCACAAGATTAAAGGGTATTCAGATAGAATTCAGTAAATTAGAAACCGCAGAAGAAAGAGCTAAACGTGAAAACGATGAGGCTAATGATAAAGATAACACTTGCTCAAGCATTTAATTAAGAAAGATGGCAATCAATTGTAAAAATGTAGATACAGAATTTAGCACAAAAGAGGCAGCTATTAAAAGCCACCTGAGAACTATAGGTGCTATTGATAAGTTTAATAACCTACTAGATTATAATAAGTATCTTGAGGCAATAAACATTCACAGAGAAGAGATTACTGAAAAGTATGGCTTTGTTAGACAACCCTATATTTTATCTGGAAATAAGGTTGTGTTTAATAAAGGGCTCATGCATAAGATAGATGCTATTAACGGAAAGTTCTATCCGGAAAATGCTCATCTTAGAGAAAGTATAGATGCTCTACCCGATGGTAGTAAACTTTACTTAAATGCTCCTATAACAAAGCTTGATTTAGAATCTGAGAATGAAGTCATGATTGCTTCTTTATTTAATACTTTATCTCTTAAGTTTGAAAATGCATTTGGTACACCTAGTAAAGTTATTGATTCTGCAGAA
>Ga0208794_1000802_pt1 | contig 17116 bp, 13 predicted proteins | sample 32_taG_FD_184106 | JGI IMG/M metagenome (GOLD analysis project Ga0208794, IMG submission 184106) | Marine viral communities from the Gulf of Mexico - 32_GoM_OMZ_CsCl metaG (SPAdes) (version 2) | ecosystem: Environmental > Aquatic > Marine > Oceanic | place: Atlantic Ocean: Gulf of Mexico... | reverse complement strand
TAGACCTAGAGAGAAAAAGGACTATAGTTTAGTTGAAAAAAATAGAAAAAAAATCACAATAAATAAGTATGGATTCAGTAGAGGAATAAAGAGATTTTAATTGTATAAACATTAAGGAATTTTATATTTAGTATTATAATTAATACATTTGTGAGATGTATTCACCAGGCTGGATTAGTAACGTTAACAAGAGCGAAGTGCTCCCACCTCTTCATGTAAAGAAGAAGGTAAGGGAAAGTGATAAATGGAAAAGAGCTGTACTAGACTCTTTTGAACATATAGCTCTAGAACAATTTCAAGAAAATTTAAGATTCTATGACTACTATAGAATGGTTGATGGAAAGATTTCTTACCAAGAACTTTCTGATGCTGTTCCTCATCTAGAGAATATGGAAAATCTTTTAGATGGAGTAGGTATACCAACTTTCTTAAAGCATTATGATATTTTAGGTATCATTGTAAATGCTTTGGTTGGTAAGTTTGTAGATATGCAAGATAAGTTTCATGTAGTGGATACATCTGAAGTTGCTCAAAATGAATTCTTAAGGAAAAAGAATAAGGAAATTCAGATGGCATTAGCTAGGCTAATCGAGAATGAGATAAATGTTCATATGGCTGAAATGGGATATACTCCACAAGGTCAAAAATTCTCATCTGCTGAAGAACAGCAAGCTTTCTTGCAACAAATGGAGCAAGTTAAGCAATCATTAATCCCAAAAGATGCAGAAAGAGCTGCTAAATCGACTTATAAAAATATAGGTATGGTTTGGGGTGAGTCAACTTTAGAAAGAGATAGAGAGAGGTTTAATTTTAATAGATTAAATAAGAACGAATTTAGAGATTATCTATTATCTGGAAGATGTTTTAGAGAACATAAAATGTATGGTGACAGATATGGATGTAAAACATGGAGTCCAAAAAACACTTTTCATTCTAAAGAGATAGAAACAGGATTGGTTCAAGAAGGAGAATATGTTGGAAGATTACATTTCTATACTCCTGCTGAAGTAATTAAAGAATATGGTAGATATATATCTCCAGATAAACAGAAACAACTTTTAGGTGGAAATGAGAATTGGAAAACATTTATTGGGGATGGTGTTTTTTCAGGAACAATAACACAGGCAATACAGTCTAATTTTAATAAGCCTGTCACAACACCTTTCAACAACTACTATGATTATAACTTCTATTTAGGCTTACAAGACTATTTAGGAATACCTATGGGTACTGAAGTTAGATTTCATAAAGATGGAACTCAATCTGTAGGAGATAGATACCTTCCTAGATTTATAGATGATAGTCATGGTAGGTATAGTATCTTTGCAAATGTGCTTAGAGATGATATGATAAATAGAGAAGATCTATGTCAAGTTACAGAGGTTTACTTTAGAGGGTATTATTTGCATGGGTATTTAACTGTTGAAACAGAAAGTGGTAGACTAGAGACAATAGAGGTTACAGAAGATATACTTCCTGAACTATTAAAAGAAAGGGGTATAAAACAAACTTACAAAGAAAGTTATCATGACATGATAGATAACTTTGAAAAAGATACTCTTAAATGGCAATGGAGACCAATAATATACGAAGGTGTAAAAATACAATCTGGTAATTTAAGTGAGCCAATGTGGCTATACTGTAAGCCAACAGATTTGCAAATACAGGGGGAGTCTAGCATAGATGTTTTGCTCCCTGTTTCAGGTTACATTGGTAAGGGGGTAGCTCAAAAAATAGAGCCTTATCAAGTTCAGTATAACTTTTGTATGAATCAAATATACTCACTACTTGAAAAGGAGTTAGGTATGTTCTTTTTACTAGACGTAGCACTTATTCCTTCTGAGTATGCCGATTGGGGTAATGCAGAGGAGGCTTTAATACATTTAAGAAATATAGCAAAAGAAACAGGAATACTTCCAGTTGAAACCTCTGGTGATTCACAAAAGAACGCAAATCAGTTTAATCAGTTTTCTACATATAATATATCATATGCTGTAGAGATAAATAGTAGAGTACAATTAGCAGAATTTTTTCAGAGAAAAGCTTATGAGGTTATTGGTATAAATCCTAACATACTAAGTGCTCCAACAAAATATGAAACTGCTGAAGGTGTAAGAATGAGTAATGAAAGTAGTTTTGCACAGGTTGCAGAATTATTTGAAGACTTTAATTTGTATTTAAAATCAACTTTAGAATTACATTTATCTTGTGCTCAATATGCACAATCCAATAGTATGGATATAAGTTTGTTTTATACAAAATCTGATGGTTCAATAGAGTACTTACGAGAGACTGACCCAGATTTCCCTTTAAGAAGATTAGGGTTAGTTGTAACAAACGATTCTAGAAAAAGAAAAGAACTAGAGACTTTTAAACAATATCTACTTAATACAAATACAATAGGTTCTGATACTTTAGAATTAGCTAAGCTTATTGGTTCTGATTCTATGAGTGAAGTTATAGAAATAGCTAAACGAGAAAGAGAGTATAGAGAACAACAAATGAATATGCAGCAAAAACGTCAGCAAGAATTACTTGATCAGCAGGCCAAAAATAAAGAAGCTGAACAGATGAGGGAGTTTGAGCTTGAAGAGATGACTAATCAAAGAGATAGGGAAAACAATATTGAGAGAGAAAGAATTAAAGCTATAGGTAGGGCCGCGGATAAACAGTCTGATCCTGAAGCATTTAGAGAGATTGAAAGAGAAGCAGATGAAGCTAAGATGAATCTAAAACAACAAGAGCTATCTGGTAAAATGGCAATGGATGCTGCTAAGATAAAACAAAAAGAGGTCGAGACAGAAACTAAAAGAGATTTAAAAGTAGAAGAACTAAAATTAAGAGCTAAGGAATTAGAAGAAAAGATAAAAACAAGAAAGAGTAATGAATATATTGCTCAAATAAATAAAAATTAGATTATTGTAAATATTCTAATAAAATTATTGGAAAATTTTAATTTCTTAGAATCAAGTTGTAAATTTAAAAACCGTAAAATATATTTGTAATGGAAAATGAAGAAAAAGCCGGATTAATTTCTTTGGAGTCTTTAACTGGTAAAGAAATTGGAGAAGTAAAAAACGAAAAAAAAGAAGCTGCTGAAAAAGAGTTAGCATCTAAACTAACAGGACAATCAAACGATTCTTTTTTTCCTGGTCTAGATACACTAGAAGATTTTAATTCAGAATCAGAGGAAGAGAAAGAAGAAGTTAAAGAAGAGATTGTAAATAAGGAGGAAGACAATACTTCTGAAGTTGAAGTAAAAAAAGAAGAGGAAAAAGTTTCTGTTGAAACAAATGAATCTTCTGAAAACTACAAAACTTTACTAAAGGGAATGTGGGGAGATACTATCGGAACCATAGTTCAAGAAGTCGATGGAGAAGAAGTAGAGGTATCAATAGATGAGATGGATATTGATGAAGAAATGTTTCAAACAATTATCCAATCAAAAATTGAACAAGAAAAAGAAATAGCTGGTAAAAATAAAATCTCTACTGAAGGGATTTCAGATTTTGCCAAATCGTTGATTGAAATAGATAGGAATGGTGGTGATGTCTCAGAATTACTTGAGATGAAAAGAGCTTATTCAGACCCATTAGATAATTTAGATACATCTACATTAGAGGGGCAAAAGTCGGCCATCTACCTAAGAAAGAAAGCTGCTGATCCTAATCAGGATGATGAAGAGATTCTTCTTCTTATTGATGCTTACGAAAAAAGGGGCGTTTTAGGGGAGAAGGCTGAAGTTGCTGAAAAAGAGCTTAGAGAAGCATTTGAAATGCAAATTGAGGCTAGAAAAAAAGCTGCAATTGAACACCAAGAAGCTAGAAAAAAGATGCTTGACGATTATAGAAAAGATTTAAAAGGTCAAGTTTCAAATCAGTTTGCTCTAAATGACAATGTTATTAAAAAGCTAGTTAATATAGCAACAAGGTCTAATGAGGATGGTGTTTTTGAATTGGATTCTAGATATTCAGAATATAGAAGGGATCCAGAAAAAGCTGCTAGGTTAGCATTGTTTTTACTAGATGAAGATGAATATATAAAACAAGTTTCTAGTAAAGAGGTAAAAACAGAGAAGTTAAAGAGTGCTAAATTAAAATTGAGAGCTAAAACTTCTTCAGGTGCTGAAATAGGAGCTAATAAAAAAGGTAGTCCAGATGACTTGATTTCAATGGACTTATTTAATGGGTAAATAATTTAAACTAAAATACAATACAATTATGTCACAAAACAAATTTGATGTGTTTGAATCTATTAACGGAGATTCCGTAATTGGATTCACTTCACAAAGAGAAATGAAAACTCTTGGCTGGATGGATTCAGCTAAGGTTGCAACATATTTAAATGGCGAAAATGATCCTTCTCATCGTAAGCATTTAGGTATGATAAACTTATTCGCTACAACTCACAAGCGTTCAATTCCTTTTATGCGTGACCTTTTCAAAGGTGCTGCAGTATTGGAAGTTGAAGAAGGTCAATCAATTACTTATGATTTACCTGTGAGCCGAGAAGAAGCAAAATGCTATACTGCTGAGGATACTTCAGCTTTATATGATCGTCCAGGTATTGATGGTTCTGTGTTTACTATTATCTTAAGTGATGAGTTCACTAAAGGTGATATTCTTACATATGACCCGCAGTATGGACAACAAGTAATGGTTTCTAACGAGCATGAAGTTGAGCAAGTTGGAGAGAACTTTAAGCATTATGTTGTTTATTCAACAAATGATAAAACTAAGTTTTTCCCAAAAGATAAGCTTAAAGCAGGTCTTCAATATATGAAGATTGGAAATGCACTTGCTGAGTTCGATACTTCTTTCTCAGGAATTAACTTGATGAAGAATGCTACAGGAAGCATCACTAACGAATTCATTCTTGGTTCTCCAAGAGGGGTTGAAACTTTCATGACTAGCAAAGCTGCTAACATGAATGCTCCTGGCCTTAAAGCTTTCTCTGATCAAATGAGAGAAAAAGTACAATCTCAGTTAGATGCTATGGGTGGTAAAGATATGTTCTTTATCGCTAACAAAAAAGGAGGAAATATCGTTAAGTCTTCAATGAAGATTGGTACTACTCTTGAGTATCTTGCTCTTATGGAACTTTCAATGATGGAAGCTCACTCTTTGCTTTTTGCAAAAGCTGCTACATTTGAAACTTCTAACGGTGTTAAAAGAGTTAATGAGGGTGTATGGCATCAATTACGAAGAGGAAAATTAATTAAGTACTCTCGTCCAGGTGGAATGACAGTTGATCATATTCACGAAGCTGCTGCTTACATATACAAAAACAGTCTTATCCCTGTTAGAGAGCGAACTATTAAGTTTAAAGCTGGTTGGTTTGCATATCAAAACATTATGCAAATCTTTAGAGAGGAAGCTATTAGTCAATTAGATGGTCTTCCTGCAGGAATGATTGGAACTGATGCTCAAATTGATAAAGTATTCTCTGGAGGTCTTGATGACTTACATATGAATGCTGTTCAAATTACATCAGTTATGATTCCTGGTGTTGGTAAAGTAATTATCGAGCATGATGACTCTTTAGATTACCAACCATTAGCTGATCGATTCAGCGCAGGATTTGCTGGTGAAGGTTTCTCAAGAACTTCTTACTCTATGGTAATTTGGGATTGTACAAACCCAGAGTACTCTAACGTAACTTCTAAAGTTAAAAATGCTAACTTAATTGAAGGTGGTTCTAACACAGCAAACATTTACTATGTTAAGCCAGAAGGTAACCACGTTACTTATGGTTACGAGCAAGGACGTATGGCTAATGACGGACAGTTCGAAAATGTAATGTCTTCATTGAAATATATGGGACGTACTTTCTGGGCTACTTCACGTTCAGGAGCTTTAGTACTAGATACTACTAGATACGTTGTAATTGAATTACAAGACCTATAATTAGGGACTCCAAATAATATATAGGGGAGGGTTAATTCTCTCCCCTTTATATGATAAAAAATCTAATATTTTTGCCAAAAACAATTAATACACTTAAATTTGTGTTAATTAAAAAACACAACAATGGCAACAACTAAAAAAGATAACGTTCTTTTCACAATTGATGGATTTGAGGTAAGAAAAAATTCTACTTACCAAATTTTAAACAAAAGAGATGGTGATGCACCAAGTGGCTTTTTAAAAGCTGGTGTTACAAAACTACCATCGGATGGCGTTGGTGATACATTCGGATGTAAGTATGTAAGAAGACCAGGCAGTCAAAAAGGTGTTTGGGATACAGGTTTTTATTCTTACTCTCCTTGTTATTCTGGGAAATCTGATGAAGAAATTGAAATAATTGTAAATAGATTACAAGAAGTTATTGTAAGACCTATTGAACAAATAGTTGGAAAAGACAAGTTAAGTCATACCAACAATGAATTTTGGGATAGCAAAAGATTTTTCATTACAGCTGGTATGATAATAAATACTCAAAACCCAGACGATGTATTGAAATTGTACTTTTCTTTAATGACTCACAGTTTAACACCAAAAGGTTCAGAAGGAGATTCGGCTTATTCTAATTCTTCTTATGTAGTACAAGATACTAGTAAAGTTAAGAAACTTAAAGATGAAAGAGCTGAAAACAAATTTAAAGCAATCGGAGTATTCCATGCATTAATCGAAAACGATCCTGCAAAACTAGGAATGATTTTAAATTATTTAGGTTTAAATTATTCAGAATCAGTTGAAAATAGCACGCTAATGGCTATGTTTGATGAATATATTTCTAGTGGTGAAGATAGATTAATTGCTTTTAATTCTGCTGTTGAAGAATCAAAGACCAAGTCTGGAATGGATAAAATTGCGGTTTACACTTGTCTTAAGAATGAATTAATAAAACCAAAAAGTAGAGTAGAGAAAACATCGCAGGGTGTTTTATTCTTTGAAGATACTGAAATTGGTGCAGACATTAGAAGTGCTGCTGAAAATATTGCAAAAAATTCTAAGCTAAAAGCAGTCAAGACTAAACTTTTGCTAGAAGATTAATAAAATACAATGACTATTCAAGAAGCTTATCTTGCTTTTATTGATACTGTAAATAGAAACGCTACAAACAATAATCTAAACGTTGATAAATCAAGATTTGTAATTTCTTTCAACGAAGCTCAAATAAGATATCTTGAATGGTTACTAGAAAAAAGGAATGAAGATATTATAAGGCATGCATCTCCAATGCTAGTCCTAGATAAAACACTAATAAAATCATCTTCATCTGATAATCATGATAACTTTGATTTACCAAAAGATTATTTTGATTTAAGTAATCTTACCGTATATGCTTCATCAAAGAAATGTAAAAATTCTAAGATGCAATCTTTTGAAGTAAAGGGTGGAAATATAGATGAACTTCTATCAGATGAGTTTAACAAACCATCTTTCTATTACAGAGAGACTTTTTATATAACAAACAGCAATGATGTTTCAATTTATAAAGATGACTTCTCAATAGATAATGTTAAACTTTCTTACTATAGATATCCAAATAAAGTAGATATCGAGGGTTATGAAAAAATAGATGGTACAAACTCCGTAAATGTCGACCCAGAATGGGATGACAAATCAGCAAACAGAATTATAGTGGCTATGGCAAAAGATTTCTTTGCTGCAAATGGAGAACAAAAAAAGTATGCAATAGAGAAAGATCGTCTTTTCTCAAACATATAATCAAATAATAATAATAATTAATTTAAAACGTAAAACAAATGGGTTTAAACAAAGCATTTGATCGTTCCTTCTTTTTGATTGGAGGGAATGTGAAAACAAGCGGAGGCTCAATCAACCTTGCTAAAGGTGAATTTGCTGCAGTGAACTTATCACAGACTACACAGAATGGTGTTGGTATTGTGAGTTCTTTCGCAGGTGTTCCAAAAGACAGGAAAGATTTTGCACTTCGTGTAGGTATTGAGGATAAGCAACCAAATAGGACTTATTCTAACAAAAGTCAATCGACTATGCCATTCTCTTTGAATGATGTGGTTGATTTAACAGTTTCTGCACCTACTCAAACTGAGCAATCAGTTGATGAGGTAGTTCTTGGATGGGATGGAATCACTCCTGGTAGTGAATTCAAATTCCAAAAAGGTGATGCATATTTCCGATTATTCTTAGAATTAAAAGGAGATGCTATCGGATACCGAGGAGGTAAAGGAAATATGGAGCAAATTGCTATCAACGTTGAAGTTCCTGAGTGTGATCCTTTCAACAACTGTGAAGCTTGTGATGAGTGTGAGTCTGTTGATTGTAAAGCTATCGTTACTGAGGCTATCGAAAGACTTCGTAGAAAGCAACTTACAGGTGGAAATTTGGTAGAGGAATTTATCGATATTACTCCTGTTTTTGATTGTGATAACGCTGCTACTGCTGCTTTAGTTCCTTATGTATACTATACTCTTGAAGTATGTGATACAGGTACTGATGCTGCTAAAGCTTTAGTTGAGGCACAATATGATGCTCCAGTTATTCGAATTGATAGAAGAGGTTCTACTTCTACTTATCAAATTCTTCTTCCTGGTTCAGAAGGTGCTCCTGCTGATTATGTACAATCAATTGCTTCCTTAATTAAGGATTGTGAAGATTGTCCAGCTGGATATGTTGAAGTTCCTGGTGGATTCCTTTATGCAATTACTTTAGAGGATGATGGTACAGACCAAACAGCTTTTATTGAAGCTCAATTACCAGTTGAGATAGGGACAGCTATTAAATCTGGTAACGATAATGGTGTAGGTTTTTACACTGCCGTTTCTGTAGATGCACTTACTCAATTAGAAATTAACGCATTTATAGTTGCTGCTAATGGTGCTGCTGTTGGTGAGCCAACTGTTGAATTGGTTGGTATTGTTTCAGATATCTGTACTAACGGAGATTTAACTCCTACTGGATGGGTTGTAGGAGATACTTGTAACGCTGTTGAAGAAGAGTGGTCAATCATTTTGCCAGACAACAAGTGTGGTGAAGATCGTCTTGACGAGTTAAATGGTGCATACCAAAACTTAAATATCGTTATCGCTGATTCTGATAGCTCAACTAGAGAATTAGAAATTACTGGTGGAGGTGCTGGAACATCAACTGTAACTATTGATGGTGTTGTATATACAATTAATTGGGATACAGATGCTGCTACTACTGCTACAGGATTTTTTAATGATGAGTCTGCGAATATCTTAGCTGCTGCTGGTGTTACTGTAACTGACGATGGAGCAGGAACACTAACTTTCTCAGGATTGACAACTATAATTGATGCAATTATTTTTACTCAAACTGATGTAAATGGTACTTTAGCTGCTTCAGTAGCTATTCCAGAAAGAGCTGGTTGTCAAACTAAGTATATCACTAGTGTACTTTCAAACATTGTTTGTGACGAGTGTGATCCAATTTACTTAGATTTCTATGTAACTGAGGCTCCTGAGTCTTATGATGAAATCGAGTGGGTTGAAGAAGATAATTCTGATACTGAACCATCAGGAAACTGTAAGTGTGGTATCCGATTCAAGTCTAAAGCATTTGTAATCGATAGTGATGAATGTTTACGAGATATTACTGGATTTGTTGAAACTTCAACTCAAATACGAGTTGCTGCTGGATATCCAGAAGAAATTCGTGAAGGTATCGGTATCATTCCAAAAGGAGTTTACGAAGGTAAATACTTATCTCGTTGGGTTCCAAGAACTCATCTAGGTGGTAACCTTAGAGACTTTGAAAGCGAAGGACGTATGTACTTCCAAGGTCTTCCATATCGTAAAGACTACTTAGGAAGATTGTTGAGAGGTGAGACTTCAAACATGGAGGATCAAATCGCTCAGTATATCCAATATACTGTAACAGTACAAAATGGTACTTACTCTCAAGGATTTGCTCGTAGACATAGTGATAACATTAACTACCACTTCTTTGTTGAGGTAGGTCGCCACAATGACTTGGAGAACATCCTAAATGATTTAGCCGCAAACGCTGGTGTTTCGCCTGTTGCTGCATTCGGAGCTTAATCATGTCTTCATATAAATGATAAAGGGGGAATCTTAGGGTTCCCCTTTTTAAGTAAAAAATAAATTTTATGGCTAAAAATAAATTGGCTGGAACGAAGAAGGGAACTTCAAAGTCAGCAAAATACTTTCAAAACAATAAAGAGGCTAGAGAGAAGAAGAAAGAATATGATAAGCTATACCATAAATCTAAGTTTAGAAAAAAATATAGAGCATTACTAAACAAAGTAAATAGAAAAAAAGGAACATATGGTAATGGAGATGGAATGGATGAAAGTCATAAGAAAAGTGGTAAAACTGTAAAGGAACCACAGTCAAAAAACAGAGCTAGAAATGGTAAGGGGAAAAAGTCCTCTAAGAAATCTTAAAAAAACTAATCTTTTTGCTATAGAAAAAATCTAATTGTATATTTGTAATTATAAATTTATAGATAAAATGAGTACTCAAAAATATATTAAAATAGGTGGACAGGTTCCTATTGTTCTAAAAGAAATCGCTTGTACACTAAAAGACAAAACAGCAACTGATGCAAGTTTACAGGAGATTGAGGCTTCTTTAGAGGCTATTTTAGATGCATTACAAGCTGGACAAGATTATGAGGCTAAACTTGTAGTTGATAGTGATGTTCCTCCAGTAACCTATTTAGAGGTTCGTATATGGAACCCTGATACTCAAACTTGGGAGCCACCACAATACTATTTACCAGGAAGTAATACACCTTCTTCTCCTGTTTTACCAATATCATATATTAATCCAAATACTTTCTTAGCACAGATTGTAACTAATACAACAGGTGCTGCAAGAACTCCAAATGTTATTAGAACATCAGCATCAGGTAACGTAAATACAGTTGCGGCTACTTTTTATTCAGTATCTGTAGCTAATGTAGGCACTGCTGATGGATCTATTTTGGGAGGAGTGAATAATATTAAATCAGGAGAAATATTAAATTTTGATTCTGGTAGTTTAAATAACACATTTAATTCTTTTGCATATGATGCAACAGGGACTGAGTTTATAATTACTTTTATATCTTAATGCCTAAAGGAATTAACATATTTAACTTTGTACCCAGTACAAGTGGAGTAGTTCAATCAGAGTTTATTATACTTGTAAAGACTGATAATGCTGGCACTTCAGCTAGCGATCAGTTTACTATTCCTACTAGTGTAGCTACTTATAACTATGACGTTGATTGGGGAGATGGAAATACTGATATAGGTTTAACAAGTAGCATAACGCACACTTACGCAAGTGCTGGAACATATACAATAAAAATAAGCGGTATATTTCCTAGAATACAGTTTAACAACACAGGAGACAAATTAAAATTATTAGAAATTCAAAATTGGGGCAATATTGTATGGGGTAACTTAAACGAAGCTTTCAGAGGTTGCACTAATTTAGATGTAACAGCTACAGATGCGCCTAACTTATTAAACTGTGTAACGTTAAGACAAGCTTTTAGAGACTGTAGCTCTTTAGTAGGAAACTCAAGCTTTAATACTTGGGACTTATCTCCTGTAGGTACTTTAGATAGAACTTTTTTAAATTGTGTAAATTTAAATATTGATGTTCCTGACTGGGATGTTTCAAACGTTATTGATTTTGGAGACGCTTTTAATACGTGTATTGTTTTTAATTCTGACTTATCAAATTGGGATGTCAGCAATGCAACACAATTAAATTTCATGTTTAGAAATGCCTTTGTTTTTAATCAAAATTTATCTTCATGGAATTTAAAAAGTAATTTATCAACAGTTGCGAACATTTTTAGAGACTCAGGAATGTCAACAGCTAATTATACAGACACTTTAGTAGGATGGGCAAATTATGTTACAACAAATAGCTTTCCTTTCAATGTTGATGCTACAAATCAAACAGCTATGACTTTTGATACTTCTAGAAGTGGAGGAGCTAACTTTGCAAATGCTGGGGATGCTAGAACTTATTTAACAACAGCAACTCCTACTGGAGCTGGCTGGACAATTTCAGGAGATACAGTAATATAAATGGGAAGTAATATTAACATATTTAATTTTATTCCTAGTACAACTGGAATACCTCAAGCTGAATTTATTATGTTAGTTAAAACTGATAATGCAGGTATTTCAAATAGTGATCAATTTACTATTCCTACTACTACAGGGACATATAACTACGATGTAGACTGGGGAGATGGTAACACAGATACAGGAGTTACAGGAAATATAACTCACACTTTTTCAGGTGGAGCTGGTACTTATACTGTCAAGATAAGCGGCACGTTTCCTAGAATTTATTTTAATGGTGCTGGTAGTAGTGATGCTCAAAAATTGTTAGAGATACAAAACTGGGGAATTATTGCTTGGGGTCCAGATATTAGGGATAGTTTTGAGGGTTGTGTAAATATGCAATTAACAGCAAGTGATGTTCCTAATTTGAGTAGCACTTCAAATATGCTAAACTTTTTCAATGCATGTACTATTTTTACAGGAAATAACAGCATGCAGAATTGGGATGTTTCAAATATTGCAAACTTGAATTATGTTTTTCTAAACACTCAATTTAATATTGATATTTCAAGCTGGAATACAAATAATTTACAAAACATGAGACAAACATTTCAAAATACGCCTTTTAATTATGACATTTCAAGTTGGGATGTTGACAAGGTTGCAACATTTGTTCAATGTTTTTTAGGTTGTTCAATCAATCAAAATTTAGGTTCATGGAGTTTAAAAACAAGTGGAACTAATTTATCAAATATTTTTAATAGCTCTGGAATGTCAACTGCTAACTATACCGATACATTGGTTGGTTGGGCAAATTATGTTTTTGTAAATGGAGGTCCGTTAAATACAGGAATGGCAAATCAAATAGGGATGACATTTGACACATCGCGAAGTGGAGGGGCTAACTTTGCAACTGCTGGGGATGCAAGGACTTATTTAACAACAGCTACACCTACAGGGGCAGGCTGGACAATTAGTGGAGATACAGTAATATAAAAAGATATGTTAAAACAAATAGTAGATAAAGATACTTGGTTTATTGCTCACAATGAAGATTTAAGTGTAGTTCACTATGGCTTTTGCCCTAATGGAACTGCTTTAGATAGTGGGCAACCAATTATAGAAGAATTTGACAACGAAGCAGACTGGCTTATAAGGTTAGAAGAATTAGGAATAACACCAGAAGAAGATTAAAAATAATAAATAATGGCAACAGATATAACTAAAATAAAACCACAGTTACAGGTACAAGATGAAAATGTTCCTTTAACAAGGAGAGATGCAATTGATTTTGTAGGAGCTGGAGTAACAGCAACTGATGGTGGAGATAGAACAATAGTAACTATTCCTGGAGGCGGTGGAGGTATCTTTGGGATAGCGGATGCTACTGGTAATTATACTTATTATTCAGACTTAGGTACTGCTATAGCAGCAGCTGTTTTAGGTGATACAATAGTATTATTTACTAATTACACAGAAACAGTATCAAATTCAGTTTTTTATAAAAATGGAGTAAACATTAATCTTAATGGGCATACTTATGAGTATGCTGTGGCAGATAATATAGATACTCTTTCTGATGGTGGTATTCCAGCTACAGTAACTATATTTAACGGAACTTTAAAAAGAACTGGTGCTTCTGCTCCTACTAATACTACAGGAGTATGTTTAAAAGTTTCTAATGCTTCTAGTAATGTAACCTTACATGGTGTAACTGTAATAGCAGAAGATGGAAGTAATTGTTGTGTTGTACAAAATGGTAAATTATCTGGAGGTTACTATAGACAAATTGGTGCTGTTGCTGGTAGTAATTATGCTTTTCAAGTTGGTAGTGCTAGTGCAGTTGTAGATAATGTAAATGTACACGCAGATAGTAAATATACAAGAAGTGACTTAGGTAAAATATTTAACAGCTATTTCAGAAGTGACGGTAACTATGGTATTTATGTATTCTCAGGTGAAGCTCATAATATTACTGGATATAGCACAGCTAATGACGGAATTTTAGTAGGTACAGCAAAAGTATTTAACTCAACTGGAATAAGTAGCTCTATAGCTGGAATTGATACTAGTACTGGTTCAGAAATTTATAACTGTACTGGTTATTCTTCTGCTAGTGTAGGTATAAATAACTTAGGTTATGCTTTTAATTGTTCTGCTAAAAGTGAAACAGTTTATGCTTTTAATGGAGGGTCTAGCTCAAAAACTTATAATTGTACTGCTTGGAGTTCTGCTAGTTATGCAATACTTTCAAAAGGTACAATAGTTAAAACAAGTGCTTTTTCTACTTGGAATAATGCCGCTGGACATGGTTTTAATTTAGCAGAAAATAATGACGAAATAGTAGACTGTTATGCAGAAGTTGCTAATGCTTCGGCTTATGGAGTAAATGCTCCAACCACTAGTCCTTATGTAACTGGTTTTAGTGGTAGAGGTATGACACAATTATTAAATTTGTTATCTAATGCTCAAGTTAATACAGAAGATAGTTTTGGTAATATATTAATAGGATAAAATAAAATAAAATAAAATGGCAAAAGAATTAAAACAAACAGTAGCTCAAAATAAAATAGATGAGTTTGTGCCTAAAAGAATAATTGTACAATTTACAGATTCTGACACAGGTGAAGATGATCAAAAGATTGTTAACTATGAGGATATGACTACTGAGTCAAAAGCAATTTATGACACATTTATTCAGATGTGTGAAGTTTACATGAATAATTAATAAGTTATGGCATATACAGCATTAAATTTAGGTTATACCCCAGCAGCTGGTTATGAGTACACAGGTACTACAGATAGTTCTGCAGATTGGGGATTAGTACCAAATGATAGTTACTTTTTTGATTTAACAGAAAATCAAGTATTTTACAAAGATTCTGGTGGTAGAATAATTGGAGCATATAATAATGGAAATAGTATACAAGGTTTTGAAAATACTGTATATGTTGCTAAAAACGGTGATGATGCTACAGGTGTAAGGAATAATGCATCTTTTCCATTTTTAACAATTGGAGCAGCAATTACTGCTTCACTTGCAGGTGATGCTATATTAGTTTCTCCAGGTACTTATTCTGAAGAAGGTTTAACTCTTTCTGGAAGATCTTTAATAGGTGTTGGAGGATGGGAACATACTGTATTAGGTGTAGATCCTGCTCTTGCAACTACTAATATCATAACATTAGATACAGATTCTTATTTACAAGGGTTTGGAATGAATGTTCCACAAACAGCTTTTTGTGCAATTAACTGTACACAAGCTGGTGGTACTAACTCAGTATATGATATATCTTTTTATGGAGATGGTGGAACAGGTACTTCATTAGGTTGTGGTATAATTAGACAAGGTGGTGGTAAAACCATTGGTGCTAACATTAGAACTGAAAAAGGTGGTATAGATACAATAATGAAAGTTGTTGAAGGTGTTCTTGCATTAGAAGGAATACATGTACCACAATCTCAAGGAGATGTGCAAAACGTATTACTTATTACTACAGATGATCCTACTGGAGTAGCTCCTACTGTTGCAGGTAGAGCACAAATGGTAGGTTTCAATACAGGTAAAGGTGATAATGGTCCCTTTGGTGTAGGTAATGGTGTTTTAAATGCTGTTAAATTAGAAGGTGGTAATACAGGAGTAATACCTACTGCTATAATCTTTACAACTAATATCTTTAATTGTGTAAATGCTGTTGAAGGACAAGGTCAATATGAAAGAGTAGAGTTATTAGGAGGTAGAATAGAAAACGTTACTTATGCTGTAACATTAGATCTTGGTGCTAATGCTCAAGAAACTATATATAGAATAAATGCTAATCATCAACCTAATTATTTATATAATCAATTAAATGCTAGTTTATCAGAGTTTTCATTAAACTTTACACAAGAACAAACTGATATATTTAGCAGTTCCTATAATGTTTTTGGAGCTGATCAAATGTCTGTTGGTTTCTCAGAAAGAGGTACAGATTTATTTACAGGTAGAGGCGCACCATATACAAACGGCATGGTTGCTTTTCAAACAGATGTTGTGGCAACTCCTGCAACAGGTGATGGAACTGCCTTTACAGATGTAACAGATGACTTAAAAAGTAGAGCTGCTAGTACAGTTTCTTTCTTAACAAATACAGCAAATGAAACTATCTTAATAGGTACTCAAAGAAGAGATGTTGCATCTAATTTTTTAAGATTTTATGGTTATCAAATTTTAACAGCAACGGGTCAACCAAATACAGAAATTGTTTTTGAAATATGGGATGGTGTTAACTGGGTAGTAACTAATCATCATAATACTGCTAAAGGTAGAAGTTATTCATATGGAAATACTATTGGTTGGAGGTCTAACTTAACAGAAATGCTTAGACCAAATATTGATTCAAATACAACATGGGTTTCAAAAAACATAAATGGTGTAGATGCAAGATGGGCTAGATTAAGATTAGTGACTGCAGCTGGTTCAAGTCCTGCTTTTGAACAAATTAAACTAATAGATAGTGCTACAGATATATCAAAAGATGGTATTCCATCAGGTTTAGGATTAGCAATGTTTAGAAAAAATATTTCTCTTAACGGGCCTATATGGACAGGTCAAGCTGGAGGAGGACCTTCTGGACCATTGGGAGATGCTACACAAGATGTGGGAGGTGTATATACACATAGAACTGCAGATTCATTATTAGTTCTTGGTGATCAAGCTATGATACAAATACCTATACCTGTAGGTACTTGTACAGCATTTCCATTAAAATTAAAACTTGATTTTAAGTTTGAAAATGGTGGAGCTAGCCCTATGGATGCAGCAACAAGACCTGAAATTACAGTTAGATCAACAGTCGCAAAATTATCAGGAACTTCAATAGCAGACACAAGTGGCTCTTTAGTACCAACAAAAAGAAGTTTTCTTAATGCTACAGATCTTAGCACAGCAACTCCTTCTACAAATACCGTAGAATTAGTACCAGAAGGTGCTATACCTGGAACAACTACTTATGATCAATTAGTAGGCATAGTGCATAGTATAGATATAGGTACTATAGATGTATCCGATTTTTATGAAGAAGATTTAATATTAGTTCAAATTGAATTTACACAAAATGATCCAACAACTAGCCAAGATCTTCAGCTTTGGTCA
>Ga0208794_1000797_pt1 | contig 17230 bp, 17 predicted proteins | sample 32_taG_FD_184106 | JGI IMG/M metagenome (GOLD analysis project Ga0208794, IMG submission 184106) | Marine viral communities from the Gulf of Mexico - 32_GoM_OMZ_CsCl metaG (SPAdes) (version 2) | ecosystem: Environmental > Aquatic > Marine > Oceanic | place: Atlantic Ocean: Gulf of Mexico... | reverse complement strand
GGGCGCGCTGCGCCTGCAGAGGACCGCCTGCCGATCGGCTGATCCCCGCGGCCGGCTATGGCGCTGCTGCCGATTGGCGGCTAGGGCGCGCGGCATGGGTTTTGCAGCCACCATTCTCACGCTCTATCCCGAGATGTTCCCCGGTCCGCTGGGGGTCAGCCTTGCCGGGCGCGCGCTCGAGCGCGGCGACTGGTCGTGCGACACCGTGCAGATCCGCGATTTCGCCACGGACAAGCACCGCACCGTCGACGATACGCCCGCGGGCGGCGGCGCTGGGATGGTGCTCAAACCCGATGTGCTTGGCGCGGCGATCGCCAGCGTGGGCGAGGGGCGGCCGATCCTTGCCATGACGCCGCGCGGCAAGCCGATATCGCAGGCGCGCATCCGCGCCATCGCGCAGGGCCCCGGCGTGGCCATCTTGTGCGGCCGTTTCGAAGGCTTCGACGAACGCATTTTCGAGGCCTATCCGCAGATCGAGCAGGTCAGCCTCGCCGATATCGTCCTGTCGGGCGGCGAGACCGCTGCGCTGGCCATTCTCGACGCTTGCATTCGCCTGCTTCCCGGCGTAATGGGCGCGCCCGATAGCGGAGTCGAGGAGTCCTACGAGAACGGGCTCATCGAATACCCGCAATATACCCGACCTCAGCAATGGGAAGGGCGCACGATCCCTGAAGTGCTGCGATCGGGGGATCATGCGAAGATCGCTGCTTGGCGCAAGGCAAGGAGCGAAGACGATACTCGGTTACGCAGGCCGGACCTTTGGGAGCGTTACTGTGACGCTCGGGACCGACCGCCTCTGGCGCGCGGCGATAAAGACTAAGGATACGGTTCGATGAACCTCATTCAGCAGCTCGAAGCGGAAGCTATCGAGAACCTCGGGAAGGAAATCCCCGAATTCCGCGCCGGTGACACCGTGCGCGTCGGCGTCCGCGTTGTCGAAGGCAACCGCGAACGCGTCCAGAATTTCGAAGGCGTTGTCATTGCCCGCTCGAACCGTGGCATGGGCAGCAACTTCACCGTGCGCAAGATGTCGTTCGGCGAAGGTGTGGAACGCGTGTTCCCGCTCTACTCGCCGATCATCGACAGCATCACCGTGGTGCGTCGCGGCATCGTACGTCGTGCCAAGCTCTATTACCTGCGCGGCCGCACCGGCAAGCGCGCGCGTATCGCGGAACGCCGCGACAACGCGCCCAAGGCGTAAGCGCAAAACAGCAGTTCTCTTCGCGAGAATCTTGGGGCGGTTTTCCTTCGGGGAGACCGCCCCTTTTGCATCTTGCGCCGCATTTGCCGGGAGAGGGAGCACGAGCCTTCACCCGGGCCGGCGGTGCATGGCGCGGGCCCGGTGCTTGCAATCGCGTCACCGCGTTGCGAGGAAGCAGCCGATCGATCCTTGGGGAGAACCTATGAAAGCCATGTCCCTTGCCGCCGCGCTGGCGTTCGGCACCTGCCTGTCCGCCCCGGCCACTGCCCAGACCACTACGGAGACCGCGCCCATGGACCTGACCTTCGAGCGTGTCTTCGCCTCGCCCGGCCTCGACGGGCCGACGCCGCGCAAGGTGAAGCTGTCCCCCGACGGGCGTTATCTTACCGTGTTGCGCAATCGCGCCGACGACCGCGAACGCTACGATCTGTGGGCCTATGACCGCAATGCGGGCGAATGGGCAATGCTGGTCGACAGCGAGGCGCTGGGGACAGGCCGCGAACTGTCCGAGGAGGAGAAGATGCAGCGCGAGCGCGCGCGGGTCGGCAGCCTGAAGGGCATCATCGACTATCAGTGGACCGAGGATGGCACCGGCGTGCTGGTCCCGCTCGATGGCGATCTCTACCTCGCGCGAGTGGGCGGGGAAGTGGTGCGGCTGACCGATACCGAGGAAAGCGAACTCAATCCCGCGCTCAGCAACACTGGCAGCCACGTTTCCTTCGTCCGCGATCGCCAGCTGTGGGTCGGCGAGACAGGGGGCGAGGCCGCACCGATCACGCCGCGCGAGGGCGAGGCGGTACGCTGGGGCGAGGCCGAGTTCGTCGCGCAGGAGGAAATGGGCCGGATGACCGGCTATTGGTGGAGCCCCGACGACCGGCGCATCGCGGTCGAGCGCTTCGACGAGAGCATGGTCGGCATCGTGACGCGGGCGGCGATCGGCGCGACGGGCACCAGGGTGTTCGACCAGCGCTATCCGGTCGCGGGCAGCGAAAACGCCGATGTCGAACTCTATGTGATGGATCCCGACGGCGAGAACCGGGTGAAGGTCGATCTCGCCGCGCATCAGGAGCCGGGAATCTATACCGAAGGCGATCCGACCGATTTCTATCTCGCCCGGGTGGACTGGGCGCCCGATGGCAGCGCGCTCTACGTCCAGCGCCAGAACCGCGAGCAGACCGTGCTCGACATGCTCCGGGTCGATCCGGAGACGGGCGCGCTGTCGCCGGTCTTCACCGAAAAGGCCGCGGTTGCGGATTACTGGATCAATCTTGGTGACGATTACAAGCTGCTCGAGGACGGCAGCCTGGTCTGGTGGTCCGAGCGCGACGGCTTCGGTCACCTCTATCTCTATTCTGCCGACGATGGCTGGAAGGACGCACGCCAGCTGACGCGCGGGTCATTCGTCGTCACCAAGTTGGTGGGTGTGGACCAAGCAGCGGAGCGCCTGTTCTATCTCGCCACCAGCGAGGAGGACCCGCTCGAACAGCATATCTATGCGCTCGATTATGCCGATCCGTCCGCGCAACCGGTGCAGCTGACCGAAAGCGGCTTCACCCATACGGCGACGATGGACGGGAAGGGGCAGACGCTCGTCATCATCCGCTCGAACGACGACACGCCGCCGCAGAGCTATATTGCCGACCAGGAGGGCCAGCGCCTCGCATGGATCGAGGAGAACGCGCTCGATGCGGATCATCCCTACGCGCCCTACCTCGCCAGCCACCGGCCGACGCAATACGGCACGATCCCAGCCGAGGACGGCACGCCGCTGTACTGGGAAATGATCACGCCCGAGATGGAGCCGGGCAAGCGCTATCCGGTCTATTACTATCACTACAGCGGGCCGGGCCCGCAGATCGTCAACCGGGGCTGGAACGGCGCGTTGCCCCAGGCCATCGTCGACAGGGGCTATATCTGGTTCGCGCTCGACAATCGCGGCAGCAATTATCGCGGGGTTGCCTTCGAACAGCCGATCTACCGGGCGATGGGCGGGGTCGAAGTGCGCGACCAGAAGGCTGGGGCGGAGTATCTCAGGACGCTCGACTTCGTCGATCCGGACAAGATCGCCGTGGATGGTTGGTCCTATGGCGGCTATATGACGCTCAAGCAGTTGCAGGCCGACCCGGGCCTCTACGCCGCTGGCATCAGCGGCGCGCCGGTGACCCGCTGGGAGCTTTACGACACGCATTATACCGAGCGTTACATGGGCACGCCGCAAGACGACGGCGCAGCCTATGATGCCGCCAGCGCGATCCCCGATGCGACGAAGATCGCCGATCCGCTGCTGATCATCCACGGCATGGCCGATGACAATGTGGTGTTCGAAAACGCGACCGAGATCATCTCCGCGATGCAGGAAGCCAACGTGCCGTTCGAGATGATGCTCTATCCCGGATATACGCACCGTGTTTCGGGCGAACAGATCTCGCCGCATCGCTACAACACCGTGTTCCGCTTCCTTGAGAGCCATGGTGTAACCCCGCCCGAGTGAGGCTTTAGGGGGCGCAAACGTATGTGCGCTTGCGGGGGCGCAGCTAATCGCTATCTCGGCGACACAGAAATACTGGAGATGTAATTTGGGTTATCGTGTTGCCGTGGTCGGTGCGACCGGGAATGTCGGCCGGGAAATGATGCAGGTCCTGGCAGAACGCGGCTTCCCCTGTGACGAGGTGGCAGCGGTTGCCAGCAGCCGCTCGCAGGGCACCGAAGTCGAATTCGGCGACACGGGCAAGATGCTCAAGTGCAAGAACATCGAGCATTTCGACTGGGCCGGCTGGGACATCGCGCTGTTTTCCGCGGGCAGCGGACCGGCCAAGGAATATGCACCCAAGGCGGCGGCGGCCGGCTGCGTCGTGATCGACAACAGCTCGCTCTACCGCATGGATCCCGATGTGCCGCTGATCGTGCCCGAGGTGAACCCCGAGGCGATCCACGATTATGCCAAGCGCAACATCATCGCCAATCCCAACTGCTCGACCGCGCAGCTGGTGGTGGCGCTTGCGCCGCTGCACAGGGCGGCGCGGATCAAGCGCGTGGTGGTCTCGACTTACCAGTCGGTTTCGGGCGCGGGCAAGGCGGGGATGGACGAGCTGTTCCAGCAGAGCCGCGCGATCTTCGTCGGGGATTCGATCGAGCCGGTGAAGTTCACCAAGCAGATCGCCTTCAACGTCATTCCGCATATCGATGTCTTCATGGACGATGGTTCGACCAAGGAAGAATGGAAGATGGTGGTCGAGACCAAGAAGATCCTCGACTCCAAGATCAAGCTCAACGCGACCTGCGTGCGGGTGCCGGTGTTCGTCGGTCATGCCGAGGCGGTGAATATCGAGTTCGAGGATGAACTGTCGGCCGAACAGGCGCAGGACATCCTGCGCGAGGCCCCCGGCATCATGCTCGTCGACAAGCGCGAGGACGAGGGATACGTCACTCCGGTCGAGGCGGCAGGCGACAGCGCGACCTACATCAGCCGCGTGCGCGACGACCCGACGGTCGACAATGGCATCACGCTGTGGTGCGTTTCCGACAATCTGCGGAAGGGCGCCGCGCTCAATGCGGTGCAGATCGCCGAGCTGCTCGGCCGCGAATGCCTCAAGAAGGGATGATCCGCAACGCCCTGCTGCTTGCGCTCCCGCTGGCCCTGGCGGGATGCGGTTCGGCGCCGGACCAGCCCGCCGCGGAAGCGGGCGAGGAGGGCGATGCCGCGCAGCAGCGCATCGCGCAGGCGCGGATCGTGGTGAACGCCGACGGGCTTTCGGCGGGCGGCGAAACGCTCGGCTTCAGCACGCCGCGCGCCGAGGTCGATGCCCTGGCCGAGCAAGCGTTCGGCGCAGCCCCCGCCACGTCGCGCAATGAAGAATGCGGCGCAGGGCCGATGGACTTCAGCCAGTTCGGTCCGCTGCAGATCGCCTATCTCGACGGCAGCTTTGCCGGCTGGTTCGTCCGCGCCGGCGAAGGCGTGGTTACTGCGGATGGCATCGCCCCCGGTGTGACGACGTTGGACGCATTGCAGGACGAGCGGCAGGTACAGCAGCTCGACACCACGCTGGAGGGCGAGTTCCAGTACACGACGGGCGATTACGGCACGATAACCGGCTTCGCCGCGCCCGATGGATCGATCGACGCGCTGCAGGCCGGAATTAGCTGCTTCTTCCGTTGAACGTCATCCCGGCTCGAGCCTTGATATTGTTCCACCTGCCGCAACACCGATAGCGGACCCGGGTTTCGCTGGGACGACGGAGATGTATAAGTCCCTGCATGACCCTGACCGCAGAGCTCTATTTCAGCTTCCGTTCGCCCTACAGCTATCTTTCGGTCGGCCGGTACCGCGCCATGGCCGAGGAATACGATCTCGACATCGCGCTTCGTCCCGTCTGGCCGCTGGCCATCCGCGAACCCGACTTCTTCGAGCGCAACCATCCCAACTGGCTGGCCTATACGCTGCGCGACATGATGCGCGTGGCGCAGTTTCACGGCATTCCCTTCGGACCGCCGCGGCCCGATCCGATCGTGCAGGATGCCGCCACACGCAAGATCGCCGCCGAGCAGCCCTATATCCGCCGCGTCACGCGCATGGGCCAGGCCGCGGCACGAAGGGGTAGGGGCCTCGTCTTCGCGCATGAGGCGGGTCAGTTGATCTGGGGCGGGCAGGAAAACTGGCACGAGGGCGACCACCTCGCCGGCGCGCTGACCCGCGCCGCGCTCGACGCGGCGGAGATCGATCGCGAGGTCGCCGCTGAAGAAGACACGCTCGACGCCGAAATCGCTGCCAACCAGGATGCGCTCGAGGCCTCGGGTCATTGGGGCGTGCCGACACTGGTGTTCGAGGGCGAACCGTTCTTCGGCCAGGACCGTATCGAAATGGCGCGCTGGCGGATGGAACAGCAGGGGCTGGCGAAGCGATGACCACCGAATTCTTCGACAGTTTCGACGGCACGCGGCTGGCGCTGCATCGGCATGGGAGGGGGCGGCCGTTCGTTCTCCTGCACGGCCTGTTCTCCAGCGCGCAGATGAACTGGATCAAATGGGGGCATCACGAGGCGATCGCCGCGCAGGGGTTCGAAGTGTTGATGCTCGATTTCCGCGTGCATGGCGACAGCGCGGCGCCGCATGATGCCGACAGCTATCCGAGCAATGTGCTGGTGCGCGACGTGGCCGCGCTGGTCGATCATCTTGGGCTCGACGATTACGACCTCGGCGGCTTCTCGCTTGGCGCGCGCACATCGCTGCACGGCGCGGCGCACGGCGTGTTGACGCCTGCGCATCTGATTATCGGCGGGATGGGGACAGCGGGGCTGGGCGAATGGCAGCGCCGCGCGGCCAAGTTCCGCCGCGTGATCGACGAATTCGATGCAATTCCCAAGGGCGATCCTGACTATTTCTCAATGCAGTTCCTCAAGTCGCAAGGGGTCGACCGGGTCGCGGCGCGGCTGCTGCTTGGCACCATGCCCGATCTCGATCTCGCCTTGCTCGACAATATCACCATGCCCACGCTGGTCGTGTGCGGTGACGAGGACCGCGACAATGGCTCGGCCGCCGATCTGGCGGAGCGCCTGCCCGATGCGGATTTCGCCGAAGTGCCGGGCACGCATATGAGCAGCGTCACCAAGCCCGACCTCGGGCAGGCGATCGCCGACTGGCTCGGAGCGCAGACATAGGCAGACCCGCGCCTGCGCTGTCCTGGTGGCTGTGGGGCCTGCTGGCCTTCGCCGTCGTCGTCGCGCTGAGCCTGGCGGTGACCGCGGCCGACGATGTGACGCTGGGCATTGCCGAACACCAGGCGGCCGGCACTGCTGCACGGGTCGATGCCATCCAAGCACAATGGCATGCGGGCGGCGTGCGTCCGCTGGCCGTCTTCGCAATGTTCGGCGATCTGGTCTTTATCGGCATCTATGGCGCGGGCAGCTGGATCGCCGGCCGCAGTTTCATGCGCATGGGTGGCACGGTGCGGACGATCGGCGCGGTCGTCGCAGCCGCGGCGCTTGTATTCGTGCTGACCGATTATACCGAAACGCTGCTGCAGCTGGCCCAATTGCTGCGCGATGCGGGGTCAGACCAGTTGGCGGGCATTGCTGCCACCGCGCGTCCGGTCAAGGTCGCGGCGTGGGTCGTGACCTTCCTCGGCGTAATCGCGGCATGGCTCATCCGCCGGTTTGCTGCGCCAACCGCTTGATTAAGCTGCGCGGCAGGTGCAATCCGGTAGCACGTGAAACCACATCATTCCGATCCTGAGAGGACCCGCATGAAATTCGCAACCGTCGCGCTCTCCGCGCTTGCCGTCTCGCTCGCTACGCCGGCCATGGCCGATGACCATGCGGAAACACCCGCAGCCGCAGCTGCTGCTTTCCCGATGACCCCGCAGGGCGCCGCCGACTGGGTGGCGATGGTCGAACAGGACATGTTCGATTTCTCGGTCGAATACGGCCGGGTGCTGTGGCTCAATTCGACCTATATCGTGCACGACAGCAACCAGCTGGCAGCCAAATACGGCGCGCAGGCGACGGAAAAGTCGGTCCGGTACGCGAACGAGGCCGCGCGCTATGCGCAGGTCGCGGGGCTTGACCCCGAAGTCGCCCGCAAGCTCGACATCCTGCGCAACGGCATCGTCATGCCCGCGCCCGTCCGCGACGGCGCCGCGACCGAGCTCAACGAAATCGCGACCAAGCTCAACAGCCAGTACGGTCAGGGCAAGGGCATGCTCGGCGGCGAGGAGATCAACGGCAGCGATATCGAGGCCGAGATGGGCAATCTCGAGCGCACGCCCGCCGAACTCGCCGAGATGTGGACCAGTTGGCACGACAATGTCGGTGCGCCCATGCGCGAGGATTACCAGCGCATGATCGCCATTGCCAACGAAGGCTCGAAGGAACTCGGCTTTGCCGACCTGGGCGCGATGTGGCGTTCGAACTATGACATGGACCCAGACCAGTTCGCCGCCGAGACCGAGCGCATGTGGCAGGAAGTAAAGCCGCTCTACATGGCGCTGCACACCTATGTCCGGGGCAAGCTCAACGCCAAGTACGGCGCCGAAGTGCAGCCCGCCGACGGCCCGATCCGCGCCGACCTGCTCGGCAGTATGTGGGCGCAGGAATGGGGGAACATCTATCCGCTGGTCGCGCCCGAGGGTGCCGGTGATATCGGATACGATCTGACCGACCTGATCGCGGCCAAGGGGCTCGACGAGATCCAGATGGTGCGGACCGGCGAAGGGTTCTTCTCCTCGCTCGGCTTCGAACCGCTGCCGGACACGTTCTGGGAGCGCAGCCAGTTCGTCAAACCGCGGGACCGCGAGGTTGTGTGCCATGCCAGCGCGTGGGACGTCGACAATGTCGACGATCTGCGCATCAAGATGTGCATCAAGAAGAACGCCGACGATTTCGTGACCATCCATCACGAGCTGGGCCACAATTACTACCAGCGCGCCTACAACCAGCAGGACTACCTGCACCTCAACGGCGCCAACGATGGCTTCCACGAGGCGATCGGCGACATGATCGCGCTGTCGATCACGCCCGAATACCTCGTCCAGATCGACATGCTCGACGAGGCCGACGTACCCAGCGCGGACAAGGATATCGGCCTGCTGCTGCGACAGGCGATGGACAAGGTCGCCTTCCTGCCTTTCGGCCTGATGGTCGACCGTTATCGCTGGCAGCTGTTCGACGGCACCATCCCGGCCGACCAGCTGAACAAGGGGTGGAACGATTTGCGGCTCGAATACCAGGGGATCGTCCCGCCGGTGGAGCGCGATGAAAGCGGGTTCGACGCCGGCGCGAAGTACCACATCCCCGGCAACGTGCCTTACACGCGCTATTTCCTTGCGCGGATCCTGCAGTTCCAGTTCTTCAAGGCCGCCTGCGACCAGGCCGGCTGGGAAGGGCCACTGCACCGCTGCTCGTTCTACGGCAATGAGGAAGTCGGCAAGAACCTCGCCGCCATGCTCGAAATGGGCGCCAGCAAGCCGTGGCCCGATGCGCTCGAGGCCTTCACCGGCGAGCGGCAGATGAGCGGCACGGCAATGGTCGAGTACTTCGCTCCGCTGAAGGCGTGGCTCGACGAACAGAACGCGGGCCAGACCGAAGGATGGTAAGCCGCCTCGCGCTGCTGCTGGCGCTTCCGCTGATCGCCGCTTGCGCCCCCGTGGCGCCAAGCGGCGATGCCCGCGCGCCGGTCTCCGGACAGCCGGTCGAGGGGGCGCTGTTCGTGGCGGGCAAGTTCGGCAACACGCTGACGAAGGTGGAGCTGGCATCGGGCGAAACCGCCGCGAGGGTTGCCAGCTGCGCCAATCCGCACGAACTCGCCACGTCGCCCGACGAAAGCCATCTCGCGCTTGCCTGCTATGGCGGGCGCACGGTCGATATCTTCCGGACGTCGGACCTCGGCAAGGTCGCCAGCGTGGATCTGGGCGAGGGCGCGCGGCCGCACGGGATCGTGTGGTATGCCAATGGCGATATCTACGCCACGGCGGAGGGGCGCCGCTCGATTTTCTGGATTCGCGATCCGCTCGGTACGGCGGAGGCATTCGAATATGGTTCGGGGCAGGATGGCACGCATATGCTGGCGGTCGCGCCGGATGGCCGCCATGCCTGGACCACCAACCTGGGTTCGCGCACGGTCAGCCTGATCGACCTCAAGACCCGGCGGGCCCCGCGTTCGGTTGAAGTGGGCGAGGAACCCGAGGGCATTGCGCTGGCGGATGATGGCGAAACGCTGTGGGTTTCGGCGCGCGGTTCGAATGCCGCGTTCAAGCTCGATCCCGAGACGCTGGCGATACGGCAACGGATCGATACCGGCGCCTTCCCCCTGCGGATCGTCGTCAGGCCGCAGGGCGATTACGCGGTCACCTCCGATCTTGCCGATGGCGGGCTGAGCGTGATCGATACCGCCACCGGCGAACTGGTCCGCAGCATTGCGGTGTCGAGCCCTGCCGAGGCCGAGGCGCGGACGCAGGTCACGATCCTGTTCTCCCCCGATGGCGAGCGGATCTACGTCGCCGAAACCACCGCGAACACCATTGCCGAGGTCGACTTCGCCAGCGGCCGCGTGCTGCGCCGCCTGCCCGGTGCCGGGGGCGGCGACGGCATCGCCATCATCGAATGAGCGCGAACCGCAAGCCCCTGCCGCCGATCGGCTGGCGCGAGCTGGTGCATCTGCCCGAGCTCGGCCTGCATTCCGTTCCAGCCAAGATCGATACCGGCGCGCGGACATCCTCGCTGCATGGAACCGTGCTCGCCGAATTCGAGCGGGACGGCGAGAAATACGTGCGTTTCGCGGTCGATTTCGAACGGCAGCACGTACGGCAGGTGTGCGAGGCGGTGCATGTCGATATCCGCGGCATCACCAGTTCGAATGGCGAAACGCAGCGCCGCTATGTTATCAAGACCCCGCTGAAGATCGGCGACGTCAAGTTTCGCGCCGAACTCAGCCTCGCCGACCGGCGCGACATGCGTTTCCCGATGCTGATCGGGCGTTCGTCGCTGCGCCGCCGGTTCGTAGTGGACAGCGGCTATTCGTGGCTGCAAACGCCCGAAATGAAGGTCAAGAAAGGCCACAAACCATGAAAATCGCGATGCTGGCGCGCAATCCCAATCTCTATTCGCACCAGCGCCTGCAGCAGGCCGCCGAGGATCGCGGGCACCAGCTCGATATCCTCAACACCCTGCGCTGCACGGTGCATATCGCCAGTCACAAGCCCGAAGTCTTCTACAATGGCGAACCGTGCATCGGCTACGATGCGGTGATCCCGCGGATCGGTGCGTCGATCACCAATTACGGCCTCGCGATCCTGCGCCAGTTCGAGATGCGCGGCTGCTGGCCGCTCAACGAAAGCGTGGCGATCGGGCGCAGCCGCGACAAGCTGCGCAGCATGCAGATCCTCGCCAAGCACGGGCTGGGCCTGCCGCTGACCGCCTATGCCAACGACCCCAAGGCGGCGGAGGAGATCATCAAGGCGGTCAAGGGGCCGCCGGTGGTGATCAAGCTGCTGGAAGGCACGCAAGGCATCGGTGTCGTCCTCGCCGAAACGATGTCATCGGCCAAATCGGTGATCGAGGCGTTCCGCGGCGCCAACGTCAACATCCTCGTGCAGGAATTCATCAAGGAAGCGGGCGGCACCGACATTCGCGCGCTGGTGGTCGGCGGCAAGGTGGTCGCGGCGATGAAGCGCACCGGCGCGGCGGACGACTTCCGCAGCAACCTGCACCGCGGCGGCAGCGCCGAGCTCATCAAGATCACGCCCGAAGAACGCTCGACCGCGGTGCGCGCCGCCAACCGCATGGGTCTCAACGTGTGCGGTGTCGACATGCTGCGCAGCAACCACGGGCCGGTCATCATGGAAGTCAATTCCTCGCCCGGCCTCGAGGGGATCGAGAAGGCGACCGGCAAGGATATTGCCGGGCTGGTGATCGAGTTCATCGAGAAGAGCGCGCGCGACGGCAAGACCAAGACGAAGGGGCGGGGCTGACGCCAGCACTTACGCTGATCGCGAATGGTCAGCGCACGGCGACGGCCGGTCTGAAATTGCCCTCTCTCGGCCGAGGCACCGTCAATGCTCCGCCGCGGTGTCCGCCAAGCCAGCGATGTCCGCTTGCGTACGCTGCAGCAGCAGCGCCCGATCCGGCAGACGGTTCCACCCGTGGTCGGCATCGGGATAGCGGTACAGGACTGCGTTCTCCGACCAGATATCGGCGTATTTCTGCGCATATTCGAACGGCACGACCTCGTCCGCTTCGCCCTGGTGGACGAACACCTTGCCAGTAAAAGCGCCTAGCCCTGCGAAAGGGTCGAATGCCTCTGCCGTCTCGACGAAGCGCGAGCCCAGCGCCTGGCCCTTGAAATCGAACACGCCCGTATCGCGAAGCGTGTCCAGCGACTTGCCCTGGATCTGGCCGCTACGCACATCATCGACGAAAACCGCCGCGGCAGCCCAGAGCGTCAGACTTGCGAGATCGCCCGGACGCCGCGCAGCCAGGCATGCCGATTCCATACCGCCAAGCGAATGGCCGACAAGGTGCACCGGACCATTTCCGTCCGCGAGCACGTGATCGAGCATGGCGGATAGCTGGTCGAGTTCGTCCGGCACGGAGACATCCAGAAAGCGGCCATCGCTTTCGCCATGGCCGAGGCGGTCGAAGGCGAAGACCGTGCAACCCGAATTGGTCAGACCTCGTGCGAGATCGACAAACGCCCGGCCGACGCCCGTGCGGGTGACGCCGAAACCGTGGTTCAAGAGGACCTTCGCTCCGGTCGGGCGCGGCGCCGGATAGCGCACTCCGGCGATGCGCTGAGATTGGAAATCGATGCTGATGCTTTCGGGCCGAGACATGGCATGATCCTGAACGGGCGGGCGCGCGGCGTAGGCGCTGGCCTATTGCATACGCGCAGGGCCGAAGGTCGATCCTTCACGCTCGGCGGCATCGGGGTAGCAGACACCCGAGGCGCACGACGTGTCAGCCGGTTTACTCGTCACGCATTGCGCGCCATCAGCCCGCCGTCCACCGGGATCACCGCGCCGGTAATGTAGCTCGCCGCGGGGAGTACGAGCGATAGCGTCACATGCGCGACTTCTTCCGGGTCGCCATAGCGCTTCAGTGCCGTCCGCCGCTTGGCATAGATCACCTTGTGTTCGTCGGGCACTGCATCGGTCATCGCGGTGCGGATCGGCCCGGGACAGATGCAGTTTACCGTGATGGCTTCGGGCCCGAGATCGACCGCCAGCCCGCGGGTAAGGCCGACCACGCCCGACTTGGCCGCGACATAGGGCGTGTCGCCGGGCGTCGCACCGAGACCTTCGGTGCTGGCGACGTTGACGATCCGCGCGGCATCGCTTTTCCGCAGATGCGGGAGCGCGGCGCGAACCATGCGCTGCTGCGCGGTCAGCATCACGGCCAGTGCGCGGTGCCAGGTCTCCTCATAGGCATCGTCTTCGAGTGCGCAGAAGCTCGAGATGCCGGCATTGTTGACGAGTATGTCGATTCCGCCGAAATCCGCTGCGACCTGCGCCATGACCTGCGCAATCGCATCCCCGTCCGATACGTCGAGCGCATAGGCGCGCGCGCCAGCGCCGCACGCTGCCGCCACGGTTTGGCATCCGGCGATATCGAGATCGGTCACCGCGACGCGCGCGCCTTCCTTTGCCAGCAGCATCGCGGTTGCGCGGCCCATGCCGCTGGCGGCCCCGGTGACGATGGCGACCCGCCCCGCGACCGAGCGCGAGCGATTGGGTATTGTGGTCATGCGATCAATGTCCTCCCCGACAGCAGGCTATCGAAGAATGGCATCGCCGTCACGGCCGTCGATCAGGCGGCCTTGATACTGGCAACGAAGTCGCCGGCCGATCGCTCGAGCGAATGGATGGTCTCGAGCAGCGCCTTCACGTTCTGCCGGGCATCGCCGGACAGCTTCTGGGTGGTGCTTGCGCGGTTCGCCAGGACGGCGCTGTTGTGGGCCATCTGTTCGGTGCCCGCAGCGGTGTCGCCCATGGTCTGTTCGATGCTGGAGGTCGCCGCCCGCTGGTTGTCGACATCGCTGCGCACCGTCATCGCCGATTTGGCGAGTTCGGCGATTGCCCCGCTGAGCTTGCCGAAGCTGTTCTCCGCTTCGCCGGTGCCCTTGCTGATGCCCGAGAGCAGGTCCTCGATCTCGCGCGTGGCACGTGCGGCCTGCGCGGCGAGCTGCTTGACCTCCTGCGCCACCACGGCGAAACCCTTGCCGGCATCCCCTGCGCTGGCAGCCTCGATCGTGGCATTGAGCGCGAGCAAATTGGTCATTTCGGCAATTTCCGCGATCGAACGCGTCGCATCGCCGATGGTCTTCGACTGGTTGGCAAGCGATCGGACCGCGTCGCCGCCGGTTTCGGTGCGCGTTCCTGCCTCGCTGGCGAGCTCGTCCTGGCGACCGGCGGTCACTGCGATGTTGCCGATCGAACGGGACAATTCGGTAACGCTGCCGGCCACCGCATCGATGGCACTGGATACCTGCGAGGCAGCTGCGGCGACTTCGCCTGCCTGCTGCCCGGTGTCGCGCGCATTCTCGTCCAGCGAATGCATCACCTCGTCCAGCGCGCGAGCGCTCTTGGCCACCGCCATCGTGACTTCGGAAACCGAGCTTTCGAAATCGGCAGCGATCCGGAGCATGTCCTCGCGCCGGCGGGCGGCGAGGTTGCTTTCCAGCCGGCTGCGTTCGGCGCGCTCCGAATCGGCCAGGCGGAGCGCCTCTTCGGCAGACCGCGTGGCCTGTTCGCTTTCCGCCAGCGCAGAACCGATGCGCGTGATCAGCGAATTGAGCGTAGTGGCAATATAGCACAATACGCCTGCTTCCAGCACCACGGCCAGCGCGTGGATGAACACCCGGTTCACACCTCCGCCACCGGAGAAGACCCAGCTGGGCGCGGCAATCGACAGGATGAGGTGGTGCAGGGCGACGGTTGCCGCAGCGAGCAGGATCGGGCGGACGTCGCAAAGGATCGTGAGCGTCGCGATGGCGACGAAGAAATACATATGCATGTCGATCTGCCACGGAGCACCGCGCAGCGCGTAGAGCATGAGCGCAGGCTGCAGCGCAGCCATGAGCGCGACCGCCATGCGAGCAGCGCTGTCGTAGCGGCGTTGCCAGGCCGTGATCGTCGGCAGCAGGTTCAGCAAGACGCTCGCGGCGAGTGCATGAAAAGCCTGCGTGCCCATTGCCGGGATAAGTGCGGCAAGGCTCAGCGAGGCAGCCCAGCCTGCGATCGCAATTCCTATCACGCCTTTGGTGCGCAGCGCATTGATTTCGTTATGATCCACTGATTGCTCCGGTGCAGCCGCCCTGCGGGACGGCGAGAACGAGGATGCCGTGCTCGAAGAGAAGCTCGAAAAGCGACGGACGCGCACCCTGCATGACATAACCACCGCCCAGCGCGGTGCGGGCGACAGCGCGCCGCCCGTCCTGAAACACGATTCCGGGCAAGGCCCGGTCCGCCGCAGGAGATATGGGGTAGAATGCCAATTGGCCGAAAGCCGGCGGCGCCAGCAGCAGGCCGCCGACCGCGCCGATCGCGATTACAGCCTGGGACAATCCCAGCAATCGGCGCGGCTTCGGCTTGGATTCGGGCTTCGCGATATACATCGCGATGGCTGGTGGCAGCAAATTCTCCCCAAGCCGTTAACCTTGATGCCGCGGTTTTCCCAAGGGCCTATCTGAACGGCGGCTCGTTGAACGCGCGCAGCTTGCGGCTGTGGAGGCGGGGGCCTTCTTCGCGCAGCCGCTTGCAGGCATTGACCCCGATCTGGAGATGCGCGGCAATCGCTTCTTCGTAGAAGGCATTGGCCTGTCCGGGCAGCTTGATCTCGCCATGCAGGGGCTTGTCCGAAACGCACAGCAAGGTGCCGTAGGGGACGCGGAAGCGATAACCCTGGCCCGCGATGGTGGCGCTTTCCATGTCCACGCCGACCGCGCGGCTCAGGCTCATGCGCTTGGCCGACTGCGTGAAGCGCAGTTCCCAGTTGCGATCATCGGTCGTGACCACCGTACCGGTGCGCATCCGCTTCTTGAGATCGGCACCATGTTCGCCCGAAACCGCTTCGGCCGCACCCGCCAGCGCCTGCTGCACTTCGGCGATCGCGGGAAGCGGGATTTCCGGCGGCAGCACCGGGTCGAGCACGTGGTCGTCGCGCAGATAGGCATGCGCCAGGACATAATCGCCGATCTTCTGGCTGGGGCGCAGACCGCCGCAGTGCCCGATCATCAGCCATGCTTCGGGCCGCAGCACCGCAAGGTGATCGCAGATCGTCTTGGCGTTGGACGGGCCGACGCCGATATTGACCAGCGTGATCCCTTCGCGATTGGGGCCGACGAGGTGGTAGGCGGGCATCTGGTGCCGGCGCCATGCGGTGTCGGACAGCTGCGCGCGCGCATTATCGGTCTGTTCGGTAAGCATCATGCCCCCGGCACCGGCCAGTGCGGTGTAGCCGTTGGAGCCCAGCTGCGCGCCCGCCCAGTCCACGAATTCATCGACATAGCGATGATAATTGGTGAACAGGATGAAGCGCTGGAAGTGGTCGGTGCTGGTCCCGGTGTAATGCGCCAGCCGGGCCAGGCTGAAATCGGTTCGCAACCCGTCGAACAGCGACAGCGGGATCGGGTCGTCATCGTTTTCGAGCACGATACCATCGGCCAGCTCGTCGCCGATATCGGCCAGTTCGGTCGAGGGGAAATGCCGCGCGATCAGGTTGGGATCGACGCCTGCCAGCTCGGCCCCGGCGCCCCCGTCGAGGACATAGGGGAAGGGGATCTCCTGTTTCGAGGAACCGACTTCGAGTTCGACCTCGTAATTCTCGCTGATCAGTTCGAGCTGCTCGCGCAGATAGTCGCGAAACAGCTCCGGGCGGGTGACCGTGGTGGTGTACAGCCCGGGCGCATTGAGACGGCCGAACGCGCGGTTGCGGTCGGCAGGCTGGTCGCCTCCGCGAAAGCGCAGGCGCAATTCGGGATAGGCATAGCTGCCGTCGTGGCGCCGTTCGGGCGCGGGAAGCTCGCGTTCGCGGCCGAAGGCGATCACGTCCTCGCGGAGCCGCTCGACGGCAGCGTCGTAGATTTTCTCGAGCCGGTCGAGCGTCTGTTCGATGGATTCCATGGGCGTTGCTCCTGCCTCTTGTTGTTTTAGGATTTGTGTCGCCCACCCACATAGGGTGCGCAGGCGGTTCTTACAAAAAGGGCGCGGAGACCGAAGCCGCCGCGCCCTGATTGTCGATCGCACGAAGCGACGAAGCTTACTCGCCTTCTGGCGCGGTCGCTTCGATCTTGGCTTCGGTCTCGCTCATGCCTTCGGGCGTGCTGATGCCGTCTTCGAGCATGTCGGCGGGGATTTCACCCGGTTCGAGCGTCGGGTCGGTCCGGTTCGCTTCGGCCTGTTCTTCGATCTCGCGCTGTTCGTCTTCGAACATCTGCGCCATCACGTCGATACCCTGGCTCTGCAGTTCGGCTTCATCGTCGCTGCGGGCGACGTTGGCCTTGATCGTGACCGAGACCTCGGGGTGCAGGTCGATGCGGACTTCA
>Ga0208794_1000795_pt1 | contig 17237 bp, 43 predicted proteins | sample 32_taG_FD_184106 | JGI IMG/M metagenome (GOLD analysis project Ga0208794, IMG submission 184106) | Marine viral communities from the Gulf of Mexico - 32_GoM_OMZ_CsCl metaG (SPAdes) (version 2) | ecosystem: Environmental > Aquatic > Marine > Oceanic | place: Atlantic Ocean: Gulf of Mexico... | reverse complement strand
TGCGAAGATAGTACTGGCTGATGGTGCAGATGCTAGGATCCTTTCATTCACATCATCAAGCAACATTGAAATTTTAGATTTGAATGTTGAGGGGAACAGGTTAAATCAGACCGTCACAACTGACCCGGGAGCTTTTGACGGCGTTCACTTCGAATCATGCGACGGCGTGTTAGTGAAAGGCGGCTATGTAATGGAGTCGGCAGGCCCAGGAATTAGAGGTCGCAACACGTCAAACATGATCGTTGACGGAGTAAAGGTTCACGGTTGTGGGGCGCGTCAAATTTATATAGCCCCGGCCAATGGTGGGATTGGTACAACTGTTGAAAACGTAACGGTCAAGAATTGCGTTATCGACTTGAGAGATTATCCATCTACCGATGTAAACCAGTGGACCTGTATCAGCTGTTCACATGATGCGACTAGCGATTTCAGCAATATAACAGCGTTTAACAATACCGTTTATCAGCACCCAGTAAACACAACTGATTCGCAGTGTATTGTCCTAGCTGGTGGAACCGGCATAACCTACGAGGCCAACAAGGTATACAACGGCGGGCTAGGGTTAAGTAGCTTTAAATCAAGCGGCGTGTCGTGCATAGGCAACACCTGTATAGGTCAAAAGCAGTATGGTATTGAGGTAGCACACGAGACCGAGGGAATGGAGGTCGTAGGAAACACGGTTGACTGCCTGTCCATTGCTGGCTCAACGTGCGTTGCTGTCAATGGCGTAGCTGGGGCTGTAAATGACGCTATTATATCTGACAATACGCTGCGTAATGCTAACGTCATCATATCCAGCGCGGCTGCTGACAATGCCAGCCGTAACCAAGGCGTTACTATAACTGGAAACAGAACGAGCGGCGCTATTAGTCGCACTGTTTCCCTAAAATGGATGGATGATATTACGGCCACCGGAAACACGTTCAACCACGGAGGCGCTGACGCTGTTTTTAGAATGGATGAATCTGGCTCGTTCAATATAACGGGTAACACGTTTAAAAACCCCGCAGCGTGGTGCGTTGAGCTTCTGAGTTCAGTGGCGATAAATATCGACTGGGGCGTGGTGAGCGGAAACATAATGGAAGATATAGACTTTCCAAACATCCTAACCAACTACGTGAAAAACAATCTTTTCACCGGCTCAACAGTGGGTAGAGTTGCTGGGCGCGGCAATGTTGGTTGCCCAGACTTTGTAGACTGGTTCAATAATGTTATAGTGTGGCAAGGCAACGGCTCGCCAGAAGGCAGTATAACTGCTAACATTGGTAGCGAATATGTAAGGCTAGACGGTGGTGCAGGTACTACGCACTACTATAAAGAATCAGGCACCGGCAATACAGGATGGGTAGCTAAATGATGACACCTAAACACGTAGACGAAGTTTTAAAACGCATGAATCAATCACCACCTGACTATGAGGGTTAAGATATGGCAGGCAACAAAACTAAAGGCAAGACCCGCACTGGCGGCACTAAAAAGAAATGATAACTGATTTAATTCAGTTGTTGATTGTATGCGGTATTGCAGTTTTTCTGCGTACCGCTAATTCCTTTTGCCTTTCAATTCCGTTCGCACTCACATTTTACTACTCATACGGCTCGCCGCTGTTCGACTCGCACACGGCAGTCATAAACCATTTCATTCTAGGCATGGCGTTTATTTTTCCTGCATTCTATGCGAGAAAGTTGCTTGCTACGGCACTATCTATTTACGCTACATTTCATCTTTTTGTCGGCATTGATTATTTTCTGTATGAAAAAGACACAATGCTTTCATCATCTTACTTTTTGCTGAATAATGCGTTAAACTTTTTGCTAATATTTACCTGCCTTGAGAGGGGTTATAATGACAGTAAGGGATATTATCGAAATGCTGTCTTTAATCCTGTTGGGGTGGTCAATTTATGGCACAATCAGTCACATACGAAAGAGAGCGCAAAACCATGAGCAACTTAAGCGAAATTATCGGGACGATAACGAGGGCGATTAGTGATTATGGTAATGCGACTGTAAGCAAAGCTATCACCTATGCAGGCGTTGGCGGTATTGGTATAGGCACGGCAAACACCGCTGTAAAAGTCGCTGGCGGTGAAATGGCGCAACAGTGCGCAAAGTATGCGCCAGATTGGTTAGCTTGGGCACCATTAATCGGCGTCATTTCGCTTGCTGTTAAGAATGCTTGCGATGTGTACTATAGACGTTTAGAGTACAAGCTAAAGGCTCAGGAATCTAAGCGCAATGGCGAAAATAACCCGTAACTACCACAAACACTACACGGCCGGTGAATGGTATCTACCAGACGGCCAGCTAATCTACACATTAGAGCTGCCCTGGCGCAATAACGAAATCAATTCAGACTGGCGCAAAGCGTCCTGCATTCCCGAAGGTCAATACATCGTAGACCGTGACCACACCGGAAAGCATCGCTGGTACAGATTCCGCAACGAAGAAACAGCGCCTCGTACTCACATTGAGATTCACCCTGTGTCGCTCCTAAGACATCTGCTTGGTTGCGTCGGGCCTTGCCTTGACATAAAAGGCGGGCCAATGACGAGCGAGCCCGTCGCGGTTGATTCACTGAAAGCTTGCGAATTACTCTTACAGTGGTATGGTGAAGATTCATTTGTTTTGGAGATTGCGTCATGAAAAATGTTGGGCCTAGATTGTATGTCGAGGCAATGGCAATTGCTAAAAGACTGGATTCACTTATTGAGAAAATCCTTAACGAAGAGGATTGGGGTGACTTAGGCATTGAGCAAGACCACGGCACAATTGCCGAAGAGAATAGTTGGTAGTTATGGCCAGTTTCTGGGGTAGATTATTCGGCTCGTCCGATGTCGTCAAAGAAGGTGTGTCGATGATACGCGATGCAGGCGACGCGCTATTCTATACTGACGAAGAAAAGGCCGCAGACGCAGCCACTGAGCGCGCAGAAGCCAGAAAGATGATAATTGACTGGATGGCTAACACTAGCGGGCAAAACCTTGCTAGGCGGCTTCTGGCTGTCATGATTACGTTTGTATGGCTGTTTATGTACGTGTTTAGCATGGCAATGAACCTGGTCGCTGTATGGGCTTCACAGCCTGAGCAATGGCGAGCAAGCGCAACTGTCATCGGTGGTTATGCTGAACAGATGAACGGGGCTATGATGCTGATATTGGCGTTTTACTTTTCAGCCCCGTATATGGGCGCTATCGTTGAGAAAGCTATGGGTAAGTTTAGTGGCAAATAAACCGCCCGAAGGCGGCTGTATGGCATGTTAGACTCGTGACAGAGAAATAATGACGTAATCTTTGTCGTCGTCTAAAAACTTATAAATGTCTTTGTATATCTCATCAATGCTCTTTTTAAACAAAGTATTGGTTGTCATTGTAAAATGCCTGCATTGAAATCCGTTGCCATTGTTGGATTTGATGACAGAAACGCTATACTCCCGCTTAATCACTTCACCCACTCCCCACTCCGAACCCGCAAATAAGCCACGACAGTTTCAACGCGTATGCCGTGCTTCAGCGCTATGTTTTCGATTGTCCAGCCGTTTAGCCAGCGTGTTAGAATCATTGGTTTTCTCCTTTAATCCAGCTTTTAATTAGCGCGTTCTTTTCATCGTAAAGCGCGTTGACTTTCTCGACCCATTCATCTGCTGCCTTGCATTGCTCTTCTGTCATCTCAACAAATATCGGATTCCAGCCTGTGTCAGGGTTGCTATATTCAAACCCCGAAACTTCCTCTCCGTCAATAATTTTAATTTCAAAATCGTACCAATCTCCCATCACTCACCCCCGTTTAGTTGTTGGCGTAGTTGACCAATAAAGACTTCATCAAACCATTGCTTCTTTTGTCCTTCATGACTTTGAATTAACTTGCTTCCTGCTGCTTTTGCTCCTTTAATCTGCTGCTCGATGGCGAATTTGTTTATCACTTGCTGACTAGGACGTGTATTGAGCAATACTGATAGGTCTTTGTGCATAGCTAAATCAGGCCAATACTCGAAAGCACTTCTTATTCTCCGCTTTAATCCGTCTAACAGAATGTAAGCACCTTTTAACTCATCCCGCTCCCGCTCAACTTCTGCTAGGCGCTGAATTAAACGCTGGTTGCGTTCCTGCTCCTCAATTAACAGTAACTGCGTTTCACCTAACTCCTTTTCAGCCTGCTCAAGCTCTGCAAGCCTTTTTCCAGCTTCTTCAAATTCCTCATCAATCCTTTGCATTGAATAACTTTCTCTAAGTTGCATCTTTATAGACTCGTCCATCACTCACTCCCTCCAAAAATGGTGCCACCGGTTTGAGGTAGTCACACATCGCGACTGTGCTAACAGTTAAATTATGCGTGACTGCCGGTGGCGTTGAAACTATTCCGTGATTACCTTAGTTGCTTCCGGTAATGAATCGCCAATAATCATTGGCCCGACAGAGCAAACAGCAAAGGCAAAAACAGTAAGAACAATAGCGACCAAAATGCCGCACTCAAAAATCTTAGCATTCTTGCTAATTTGTACAAAAGGTGCCTCTATATTTCTTCTACGCATTGCAGTATCTCCGTTGTCCGCGTTACTGCTGCGGTGTTGTTGGTGTGGTTAATATACCACCATTTTTCGATTATGTGGTTTGACCAGCTATCGCCAGTAAACAGATATAGACCTAATCCAATCCCACCGATACACAAGACCCCAAACATCTATAATGTACTCGCCGTCATACCCGCAAATGGTGCGCTCTATCTCGTAGCCGTAACTAGGATGATATATTGTCGCGACCTTTCGGTATCCTGGCGACGATGCTTTGCCTGTGTTTTTGGTCATTTTTTTGCCTTACTTAGTTTCTTGGCCTGCTTGATAGCCTCTTTAAAAAGCTTATCAGTGCCTTTTATCTGGCTATGCTCCCACTTGGTCGCCAATGGGTTAGCGATACTCTCAGCTTGATTCTGAGTGGCCCCGTAAGCCTTGGCGATATCTATCAGTTGGTTTTTAATCCAGTCGCGTGTCATAACTCGCCCTCCAATTCTGATACGGCAAGCATTATGGTTGATAGAGCCTCGTGCACAGATTCCTTTAACTCTGTCAATTCGTCAACATCGCTTTCTTTTGCATTCTGCATAAACAATTCCAGCGCATCACCTGATAGAGAAATTCCGCTTGCGATTATCTCTTCACAGGTCATGTTCGGGTAATCGACTTTTGATGATATGGTTTTCATAATCCCCTCAATCATAAAACTCATGTGGAACCAGCGAATAATGAGCGCCATCACCGCCATTCTGCCCGATTGCGTCGATTCGTGATTCATCGGGCCATTCTTTCTTTCTGTTCTCTATAAGATTCAATGCGGCCATTGTTTCAGATAGCGCGCTTTCGATTCTTTCTGATTCTGGGCTGCCACCAATAGAATCAAGCATCATTTGCAGGCTATTAATAATAGCTATGGCATCCATAGGATTTCTTATCGACACCAACCCATTACCACTAACGATTTCACAGCACGGCTCAGGCCAATGGTAAATTTCAAAGCCTCCATTTTTGTAATGTGGTTTGCTCATAACTCACCCATTTCCAGCTTGTCGGCGTATTCGTCTATAGCGTCCAATTGCGATTCCGCGCCGTAAACTGTCCATTTTGGCGTATACTGCAAAGCCTCACGCACAGCATCGGCTTTGAGCTTATTGATATCCGGTAACTCCAAATCACCTACGCGGTTTGTGCTTACCACGTCATTAATAAACCAGTCAACGTCAGACTGTTCGCGCTTGCCTTCGTTATAAGCCTCACGCAACAGCGCTAGTAGTTGTTGTTTTGTCATTCTCTGAACTCCAGAAGCTTGCTTATCATTTTGTTGACATGAACAACCTTTGCGGCCCCATGGTCCAGAGAAAATGAACCATCATCTTTCAATCTCGACACCTTAGTGTTTATCTCGCTATTGAGCATAGCAATTAAATCAGTTGCAGCGGCATTGCGTGAAAACTGACTATCATCAGTAAGGACTCTATAGAGATTGTCGACCACTGACCAGTATTTGGCCTGAGCATAATCGCCATTACTGCACATCCCGCCACAGCATGGGCACGTGTGCATATTCCCTTTTGAGCCTGCTGGCTCATTAGGGTGCATAATTGATGCTGTGTCAGTTTCACAGATTGGTTTGCCGTAAATTCGTTTTGTCATAATTTCCCCTCCATTTCCTACAATATACCATCTCTACGCGCCAAGGTGGTTTGACCAGTGGCGCGTGCGTAAGTTGTTGATTCAGAACGGAATAGAATCGTCGTATTCAAAATCCGGCTCAGTCATTGGCGGCTTTTGCTGGCTTTGCTGTTGTGGTTGTTGCTGGTAACTCTGCTGTTGCCCGTTGTCCTTCCAGAACACTTTGCCGTTACCCAAGATTGGGGTTTGACCTTTCGGCGCATCCTTCCATGCTTGCACAATCATTCCGTGATTGCCGTGCTGGTCTGCGTTATCCAAATCGACAAAGATAGTCGCATCCAGGTAGGTTCCTTTCTGACCTTTGAACAGATGTTGCTTATCAATCTTTGACACGTCGATTTTCAGGTTTAATCCGATTTTAGCCATTACTCAACCTCCTCATAGGTTTTATTGAAAATATCAGGCTTGCATGGATAGTGCTCACCGTTAACGCCGCGAATTATATAATCACCAGCCTGAGCCTTCATGACGCCTTCAAGGGTAAATACCTTAAATATATTTCCGCTCCGCTTTACGTGATTTTCGTATTCCTCAAATGAGGGAAACCATTCTCTGAACTTTGAGTGAGGGCCTGTGAAATTCAGTACTTCTTTAAGGTTTTCACCTGTCCATTGAATCGCCTCGATAACCACTGGTATTTTTCTGTATTTAGCCATTACTTTTCACCTTTCAGTTTATTGTACGCATAGTGCGCTACCCAATACGCATCACGCGTATCCTCGTTTGTTCGGCCTGTGTAGCCGGTAAGCTGCGCAAACAGCTTTGCATTTTTCTTTGTGTGCTTGCCAATTCCAGGCGGCACTAAAATCACTTTCCCGCCGTGGTGCTCGATGCAATCAACCAGTATCGTGCCAGCCGCTTTAACCATGCCGACATTCTGCGCAATGCGAGATTGCACAGCTTGATTACCTTTGCGGTTTCTGGCGTAGATAGTGTTGATTGCGTTTACGTCTTCGACTGCAAAAACATACCCATTGTTAATCCATACCGGTATATCTTCAATAATCATGGCGGTTGTGTATTTTGGCTTTAGGTCAATATAAAATTGACCTTCCACACAATGCACCATTCCACACTTGCGCATATCTGGATCTATTCCGATTATTTTAATCATAGATTAAAACTTCTTGGTCTTAATAACGTCGCGCTCTTCTGTGGTGAAGATGCCGCCTTTACTTGTAGCTAACCACAAATGACCCTGAACGTCTGCTGGCAATTCACGCCAATCGACATACGGGGTTTCATAGTCGCCGTTAGCTACGCATTCTTTTACGCTCGCGATGAAGTCGAAGTTGTCACGAATGCAAGTCATGTAATCAAGCCAGTTAACTTCGTTACCTAGTCGCCCGTCCATATCTTCGTCGGCAGTAGTGATGCCGAGCGCACCGATTAGCGTATAACGTTGTAGGTACGTAACAGCACTTCCAGCCGCCTGTATGGTGTTTTTGCTGCCAGTGGTATCAGCGTCAGCCTTCATAGACGTTCGCTCGCTGTGACCGTCTACGTGCGTCACAACGCATGTGATTTCAATTGCGTCTGCGTGCGACTGCTCAAACCGGAAGGATAGCCCGCAAGATTGCAGCGGCTCTTTAATTTGCTGAACAATGTCAGACAGCGGCGCATACATATAGTTGTGACCGGCTTTGCGCTTTTTAATCACTGGGCATTTTGCTTGGAATCTGGTTAGCGCTTCAAAGTAAGCTTTGCGCGCATTGTTAGCATCCCAGCGCTCTTGCATTGCCATGAGCTTTTCCAGCTTCTCAACGTCAGCATTTTGGTTTATCGCAATCTCCATCAGTTTAGATGGTGAGTTGTCGATGGTTGTTATTTCTGTTGCCATTTTATTTCCTCCGTTATTTTCTGTAACTTTACACTAAAAATCTTATTAAGTGGTTTGACCAGTGAATACTTGCAATTAAGTAATGAAACAATATACCATGTTCATAACATAAAACAAAACAGGTAAACTTATGAATATTGCAACATCTATAAGAGTCATGTGCGCCAAGACTGGCTACAAGCAAAAGCAACTAGCTGGTGAGCTTGGCATTACTCAGCAGTACTTAAACAAAATTATGAAGGATAACCGGTTTGTCAGAGAAAGCAGACTGCAAGAAATGGCTGACTTTTTCGGCGTTCCTGTTAGTGAGTTTATAAGGGCGGGTGAGTAATGGAGATCTCAGACGACAGACTACAAAAGGCTTTAACCTATCTTGCTACGACAGATGCGGAAGCGGCCAGAGCAAAAGCGCTTGTTGAGGGGTTAAGTGAGCAGAGAAAAACAGTTAAGGCTGTTTTGTTTCAGGCCGCGCAAGGTTCAAACCAAGTCAGGGAGGCAGAGGCTTACGCCAGCGAAGAATACACAAAACACATTGGCAAACTTACGGCGGCAATTGAGCGATTTGAAACGTTGCGCAATAAGCGGCTGACTGAATCTCTAATTGTTGAGGTTTGGCGTAGTTGTAACGCTAACAGGAGAAATGGGAATGTCTGATTACAAAATAGGAGAAACAATTAATAATTTTAAAGTTGTTGGTTTTTTCAGAAAGAGAGAAAACGGAAGTCCATTAAGGAAGTTTTACGAGATATTGTGTATTGAGTGCGGAGCAAAAAAGACGGTTAGAAAACATTCTTTTCACTCCAGAAAGGCAAGCAAATGCGTATGCTCGCATGAGGGTAGGTTTACCGAAAAGCACGGGCTTTACAACTCAAAAGAGCATATAGCGTGGGCTTCGATGAAGCAAAGGTGTTACGACAAGAATTGCGCTTCATACAGGCTTTATGGCGAAAGAGGCATATCAGTTTGTGAAGAATGGGTTGATAACTTTGAAAGGTTCCTTTCTGATATGGGAAAGAAGCCAAAAGGCATGAGCTTGGATAGGATAGACCCAAATAAAGGTTATTATAAAGATAATTGCAGATGGGCAACAGCAAGCGATCAGGCTCACAACAAAAGAGCTTTAACTAAGGGCTTTAAAGGTGTTAATTACAACCTTGGAAAATTTGTATCAAGAATAATGCTTAATTATAAAAGCATAAGAATAGGATCTTATGACTGCCCTATTGAAGCTGCCATTAATTACGACAAAAAAGCAATAGAGATTAGGGGTGATAACGCCCTAACAAACAAGATGCTTGGTAAGTTTTGCGGCGAAGGCCTGAGAGCAGCAATTGAGTATTACAAAGACAAGCATAATTTAATTTTAACCAGACCTGACGACTTATACATTCAGGCTTTAATGAGGGATGGAGAATGAAATCTAAAAAAATACGCGAAAGCGCACGCGGCGAATCATGCGCCTTGCGCGTCAGTGTTCAATGCCAGGATGGTGAAACTGTTGTGTTTTGCCACCTTAACAGCAACTTTCGCGGCGTTGGCTTAAAGTCGCCTGACCTGTTCGGTGTTTATGGCTGTTACAACTGTCATCAAATGCTAGACCGTGGCGACGTTAGCGGACACGACCAATTGCGAGCGCTTCAAGAAACACAAATGAAGCTTTATGAGAAAGGGTTGATTCAGGTCAAATAGCTGGCTACGAACCACCATTTAACAATGATTTGATAGAAGGGGTGATGCGGTGAAAATTTACACAGATTATTCAATAGACCATCCAGACAATTACCATTTTTGCTTGGTTTGGTGTGTATATGCGGCTACTAGCGAGCTTAATATCGGCTACCTTGATGACGATGATAACTGGAGGAGCGAGGAGACTGACGAAATTTTACCGGTAATATCGTGGTCTCCCATTAGCAGTGAGGAAATAGAGGCTTTTTGCCTATGAAAAAAATAACATTCAACTGCTCACCACTAGCGCCGCGTGCAATCATGGCCTTAGACGAGCACCTTAAAGCAAACCCAAACGGCTTGCCCCTATACGGCGGCAAATCCAAGGTAAAACAGTATTACGGCCTATACCGGATACGTGAAACTAAAACGACGGTTTTTATTGATAAGATTGGAGGGTGAAGTGAAATACATGGGAAGCAAGGCGAGACACGCTAAGGAATTATTGCCGATTATTCTGCGCAACCGGAAAGATGGGCAGTGGTATGTAGAGCCTTTTGTTGGTGGCGCGAATATGATTGATAAGGTTGATGGTAATCGTATTGGAGCGGACTTAAATCCATACCTAATTAACGCGCTCAAAGGAATTAGGGATAATGCGCACTTGATACCAGATTTGATAACAGAGGATGATTATAAAAATTACCAATCAACAAAAAATAGCAACGACTGGCTTTGCGGGTTCGTTTCGTTCTCTATGTCATTTGGCGGTAAATTTTTCGGAGGATACAGAAGGGATAAGGCAGGTCAAAAAGGTTGTATTGATAACATGCGCAATCAAACCCGCATGGCTAAAAATTCAGCCTTAAAGCAGCAGCCTCTTTTGCAGGGCGTATCCTTCGAGTGTTGCGGATACAAAGATTTGGAAATCCCGCCACGAAGCATAATATATTGCGACCCGCCATACGAAAACACAACAGGCTACAAAGATAAGTTTAATCACGCCGACTTTTGGCAATGGTGCAGAGAAAAATGCAAAGAGGGGCATGAGGTTTTTGTTAGTGAGTACAATGCACCAAGTGATTTTGTTTGTGTGTGGGAGAAATCAACAGGCGTATCGGTTGCGAAAGATGGCAAGCATAAAAAGGCAACAGAAAAGCTATTTGTGCATGAGTCACAAGTCGATACTTGTAACGATATTGGAATTATTGACTAAAACAAAACCCCGCTTGACCTGAAATCATAGCGGGGTATAATTTAACTACGCGGCTTATCTTTGTTTCGTGACGGATTGATCCCCTAATCGTGCATTGAGACAGGCCACCGCCCTGAATCCTTCCTAATTCTTGGCTTGCCGCTACTTCTCTTGACGGGCTGAGACACAAGGGCGGCATTATAAAATCACATAATGCCTTTTTGAATCCGGTTAAATCCGGCCAATATAGGTGTATCTATATGTCACTTAGACACATGATTAAGGCGTTCGACTGCAAAATAGGCTCGCACGTCCAGAAATTAGTTTTAATCAAGCTGGCAGACAACGCCAACGAGGAAGGTAAATGCTTTCCAAGCCTCAACCGTATAGCTAATGATTGTGAGATATCCAGAAGGACAGTCATAAACGCTATCAAGGCGCTTGAAGAAAAGGGCTTTCTTATTGTCCACCGAGAAAAAACAGCAGCCGACATGAATAAGGTTAACAAGTACACATTAACCTTAGAGGGTGGTGAATCTAATTCACTAGGTGGTGAATCTCCTGCACTAGGGGGTGGTGAATCTCCTGCACCCAGAACCTCCCACTCTTTTGAACCCCCCAAGGAACCAAAGAGTGATAGGCCAGAAGGCCAATCACGCACTGAATTAGTAGACAGGGCTTACCAGTACGTATGGGATAAATGGAAGTCATGCAAAAAGCAGATTGGCAAAGTAGACACGTCACCAAAGGCTAAGACTCTGGAGAAAAAGTGGCGACCTATGTTTAACCAGTCTTACTTCAAGTCTCACACTGAGCAGCAATTCAAAGACGAGGTTAACGCTATCTGCAAATTCATTGCAGAGGCTCACGCAATCGAGGGATTCAATCGGTTTGAAAATATGCAACTTCCAGCATTCTTGGGGGAAAAGCAATGGAGAGACTAAACGTACCACCACACAGCCTACAGGCAGAGCAGGCCGTGCTAGGTTCCATTCTGCTGGACAATACCGTCATGCAACAAGTGGCTGAGATTGTAAAGCCTGAGCATTTTTACACTCAGGTTTGTGCGGATATTTACGGGGCCATGAAAGCGCTATACGCATCAAACAAGCCAATTGACCTTGTTACCTTACCTGAGCTTGTGGAGGCTGAATTTTCGTATATCGCTTCATTGATGAAAGATACGCCAAGTACGGCAAACGTTAAAACCTACTGCGAAACCATTGTGCAAAAGTGGCATGGACGACAACTTATCGCCGCCGGTCATTCTTTGGTTGAATCAATTTACGCCGGTGAGGATTACGAGCAATCACGCCAACGCGCATACAATGACCTTGAAAAGCTGTTTCAGGTTCACGGTGAAGAAACTATCGCTGACGGTGAGGAGTTGGCCGCGTGCTTCATCAATGAGCTTGAAAGGGCTTCGCAATCTACCGATGGACTGCAAGGTTGGTCTACTGGAGATAAACACATAGACGAGGCTACCGGCGGCTTCATGCCTGGGGATTACATCGGAATGGCTGCAAGGTCTGGCGGCGGCAAGACGACGAGGGCGCTAAACATACTGCTTCACTTTGCGTTAAAGGACCGTCGATGTCTAATGTTCAGTATGGAAATGAAAAAACAACGTGTCATGCAAAAACTTATTAGTGATGCCTCTAACGTCTGGTTTAACAAAATCAAATCAGGCTCAGTGGTAGATGACAGTGACGCAATGGCATTTGTGACAAAGGCATTTAACGACATACGCACGTCAAAACTTCATGTTGACGACTCAAGCGGTTTAACTATTTCCGACATTGAACGGAAGGCAAGGCGGTTAAAGGCTAAATACGGCGAGCTAGACTTAATTGTTATTGATTACATTCAGCGGATCAAAATTGACAGCAGCAACTTTTATTCTGAAATGACCACAGCATCAAACCGGCTTAAAGATTTATTTATGGAGCTAGGTTGTGCTGGAATCGTGCTGGCCCAGCTAAAGAAAAACTCAATGGCAATGCCTAACGCGTCAGACCTTCGCGAAACCGGCGCGATTGAGAATGACAGCGATTTGCTAATATTTCTGCATACTGACACAGAAGACAGGAAACCAAAGAAAGGCGTTATGACGTGCGAAATATTCAACAAGGTCAGATACGGCGAGACCTGTATTAAAATGCTTCGCAACGAGCTTGAATGCCAGCGCTTTGTTCCTGTTGACGCAGAATACGAAGAGCCAGAAGAGAAGGGCGGTTTCCGATGAAACCCTACCAAATCAAACTGACCTACAAAGGCAAAAAATACCAATTCGCCATGCTATCAGACGCAGACGACATCGAGCAGAGTTTGCGGGAACGGTTTCCAGGGTGTGAGTGTGAGATTTCGACGAATGACATATATGAGCGACGAGCGACATCGACACCACAAAACGGTGACGTATAATTTAATTATTAACTGAGGAGGAAGATATGGTTGAGTTTAAACTTGATGAAGGGTTTTTTGTTGATTTCTTTGATGGAGAGTTCAGTTTGCGATGCGGAGACAATCGATTGGGTATTAGTGAAGATTTAGCAATTTCATTAATAAGTGGCAATGGCAATAAGGCTGATATAGCGGCGATTATCTCATACAAGATGAGAGGGTATTTTTAAAATGAATCAACTATGCATAACAGTATCAGGTGGTGAAACCAGCGCCTACCAAGCGCTAAAAATATCAAACAGCGAAAAGTTTGAAGGGTTCGACAAGGCGTATGTTTTTGCCAATACAGGATGGGAGCGAGAGGAGACGCTTGGTTTTGTCCATTTACTCGAAACTAAATATAACCTTCCAATTGTCTGGGTTGAGGCGGTTGTTCACCATGGAGTCAGAAAAGGCTGCACTCACAAGATTGTCAATTATGAAACGGCCAGTAGAAATGGTGAGCCATTTAAAGAGGTTTGTGCAAAGTACGGGCTGCCAAATAAACATTTCTTTCACTGCACAAGGGAGTTGAAAGAGAACCCTATTAAATCTTACCTTCGCTCAATAGGCTGGAAAGGTTGGCATACTGCAATAGGTATCAGGTCTGATGAAATGGACAGAGTTTCGCCGACCTACAAAGAACAAAGAAAGCTTTACCCGCTCGCGTTTACATGGCCAACAACTAAACCAGAAATAAATTCATTCTGGCAGTCACAGGAGTCAAGGCTTGGACTTAAAGAGCATGAGGGTAATTGTAAAGGCTGCTACAAGAAAAACGACAGAAAGCACGCCAGATTAATGAAAGAGGATATGGATATATACAGATTTACCATGGAGCTTGAAGTCAATTACGCGCATATAAAACCAAAAGCTGGCGAGAGGGTTCGTAATATGTTTAGACATGATCTTAATACTCAGCAGTACATTGAATACTGCTCTAAGCTAAAGCCGTGGGAAAAGGACAATTCAACGGACTACGCAGAAGATGAAACTGGGTGCCAAGAACATTGCGAGGCGTTTGTATGACCCTAGCCCAACTAATCAAAAAACACCCCAAACTAGCCAAGCGACGCGTAAAGTCGTTTGAGCTAGACGGGCCACACGTAAACAAAAACGGCGAGCAGGTTTTAGCTGTTCGGCTAACTGGTCAAACCACAAAACAAAATTAACCCGTTATAATGGGTGAAACTAATGGAGGGAATGAAGATGAGTATAATCAAAGATTACGGCGACTGGAATGTTGACCTTAGAATGTATGGAATTACAGAGCCGGTAAAGCTTTCAGAGCTAGTGCGGGAAATTCGACATGAAATCACAAGCGAAGTTCTAATGATTGATAAGATACGCGCGGTTTACGAAGATGAAAATCTGAACGAAATCGATAGAGACAATGCAGTCTATGAAATCATAGAGGGGTTATCATGAATCTCGAACAGCACCAAACCGCATACGACAGACAGCTACCAGACGAGCCAGGATCAACGCCTCTGACTTATGACAGTATCAGCAATGATAACCTATGGTATATCGCCGAAAAGCTGGCAGAGCGCGTTGCTGACGGTAAAAACCTGTCATGGGGTTATCGTCGGTCGTTTATCACATTTAATCACGTTCAGACGGCGCTGGCAGAAGATTACGACACGATGTTCGCTCTAACACGCCTGACTATCGAATCAGACGCTAACGAGGCGCAGAAGTATCTGTTGGCTAAGTGGGATGAAAAGGCAAAGGATATGATTTACGATGCTATCGGCGAAGAAATGGCAATGCCGGTTGGTTATGATTGGGGGGATTTTTTGTGAGAGAGATTAAGTTTAAGCAGCCGCTATTTGGCCGCAGCGGTGAATTCTTGAGCTGGCACTACTGGGGCTGGATGGGTGACGGAGCTTTTATCGGACCGTTAAGTATGGGTCACAGCGTTAAAGGCGTGAAAGGACTTCAATGTACAGGGCTAAAAGATAAAAACGGTGTTGAGATTTATGAGGGGGATATTGTCTTGCACGATAGGACCGGAAGGGCATCTAAATTTTATTACGACGACGACTCTTACTCTTTCCAGTGCGATATATATGTAGGCTGCTATGACCAAGGGGTAGGGATTGAAGAAGAAGAGTTTGAAGTAATCGGCAACATCTACGAAAACCAAGAGCTTCTAAAATGAACAAACACTACCGCAAAGTGAGCGCCGCACTACAAGACGGCGCACGGAGTTACATTAAAATCGCACAGGTAACGGGGTTGAAAACGCACAAGGTAGCATTTGAGATTTTCAATCATCCAGAACTTATGCGCAAATATGCAGAGAATGGGGGTAGGGTGTGAGCGATAAAGTTAGGACTAAGGTTGTTTTACTGAATAATGGAGGCTACCAAGCCATGCTAAATGTCAAATTTCCAGTTGCTGTTGAAGGTGAATTTTACAACGATAAGCTTATTGATGTTGCTGGGCGTGAATTGGTTAGGGTTGGAGCGGTGTCAGAATGGTTTGATATTGATGGCATGTACTGTTTTGAGGTTGGCAGAGAATGCGAGATTGTGCCATGAAACGCTACGGCACAATAGCCCCTGCAATCATCGCAGAGGCGAAAACGGGTAATCATCGCACGGTGCTGTCACTATCCAATGCGGTAGGCTGTCACCCGCAATACGCGTATCGTGTGGTTAACGATAATATCGAAGCATTTACGGCGATACATAAGGCAAAGAAGAGTTGGAGGGCGAGAAAGTGAGTGATACTAAGTTTACGAAAGGGCCATGGGAGGTCGACAATGGCGCGCGTATTTATTGTGATGATTTGACAGGAAGCATTGTTGCTGAGGCGTGCGGATTTGAATTTGTATCGCGATGTAAAGAAGAGGAGATTGCAAACGCCCACCTAATAGCAGCGGCACCGGAGATGTATGCGATGTTAGATGACTTGCGACAGTATGTTGGCGATGAAAGCAGAGAGGAAATTGAAGAGCTACTAGCAAAAGCGCGGGGTGAGGTATGAACTACGAAGAGCTGTCAGATTTTGAGATTAATAAGCGGGTTGCTGAGTCGCGACCGTATACATGGGTTGTTGGCGATGGTAGCTGTCCGGCGGTTAGCGAGAGCGCTGTAAGCATTGAGTACAAGACGTTTAAATATGGAAATCTCATTTCTCATGGGGTGGATTATTGCAATCATCCAGAAGATGCTTGGCCTATTATTTTTGAGAACAAGATTACAATACAAGCGCCAGATAACGGAATTCTAAACAGCAGCATGTTTGAATGGGATGCAAGTGGTGATTATTATCTAGAGGGTGGTGCAAGTGCTTGCGTGTTTAGCACGCACGAAAACCCACTCCGCGCCGCCATGATTTGCTACCTAATGATGCAGGAGGCGAAATGAACGAATTCTATTACACATACATGGTAGTCACATTCGCCGGTATATCCTGGGCATCACTTGAACTTGCATGGGGTGAATATATCGAGCAGACGAAAGGTAATGTCGCTGCTACGTGTTTCGGGTGGGCTGTTTGGCTGTTTATGCTTGGATGGGGGCTGTTGTCGTGAACTACCGCGCAACCACAACAATCAGCGGTAAGGAGTATGCGTGTGACATACACGACGCACGCAATCTCCAGGAAGCCGAACACGCATTTCAACAATGGATGTATAGCGAATACGAGCTGGACTTTATGCAGTTGCCGGTAGGCGTTAGCTATCAGCCGTTAGTGGTTAATGATTGACACCACACAACTAACCCGCTATGGTGTAAGCGAGTAAATCATTTTGTTTCTTCCCCTCCAGTTGCCCTGTTATCCGCAGGGCTTTTTTTGTTGTGTCAAGTGCTGTAGAATGAATTATCACCAATGAGGGCAGCGCAATGGCATTCGACAAGGCATATTTAAAACTCAAAA
>Ga0208794_1000792_pt1 | contig 17264 bp, 10 predicted proteins | sample 32_taG_FD_184106 | JGI IMG/M metagenome (GOLD analysis project Ga0208794, IMG submission 184106) | Marine viral communities from the Gulf of Mexico - 32_GoM_OMZ_CsCl metaG (SPAdes) (version 2) | ecosystem: Environmental > Aquatic > Marine > Oceanic | place: Atlantic Ocean: Gulf of Mexico... | reverse complement strand
GCAGTTCGAAAACTTCAGCGAGTTCGTTCAGGTCGGTTTTTGGTGCCCCGGGAACACCATATCCCGCCGTCGCACCAGGGACCATGGAAGCAAGCAAGCCGGCGACCATTTCCTTCGTCCCCGGGGGCCCGTAGATGCGGAGGCGCGGGGGCGAATTCGTCTGGGCGCGCAGACCGAGGAGCGCTGCGAGGCCGCCGGTATGGTCCCAGTGCAGGTGGCTGATAAATACCGCGTCCACCTGCGCCGTGCGGAGGCCAAGCTTGGCAAGCTGCCCTACCGTCCCGTCACCGACGTCGACCAGAATGTTCTGGCCACCCGCGATAAGCAGGTTGGCCGGCTGCGAACGCGTGGGACTGGCTACCGGACCGGCAACCGTGCCCAGCGTCACCCAGCGACCAGCATCGACCGCCACTGCGGTTGCGTCAGGTGTGGCATCAACCTCCTGAGCGTGGAGAGGTGCGCCGGCAAGCGTCAGGGCGCCTGCCAATGCAGTTGCGAATTTAAACATTCTTCCCTCTCCGATCAGAAGTCGATTTTCGCCCGCACACCATACGTCCGCGGCGGGTTATGTTCGCCGTAGAATGCTCCGGAGCTACCTACGTTGGTATTGACCAAATACCGCTCGTCGAACGCGTTGTTGACGAAGGCAGAGATCGACCAGACAGCATCGGCCGGCTCAAGCGTGAGCTGGAAGTTCGCGGTGATGTATTCATCCGAAACGGTCTGCGGCGTGAAGGACAGGTCGGTCTGTTGCTCGCTGCGATAGGATGCGTCGGCAAAGAACGTCAGATCGAAGTCGCCCAGGACGAAAACCTGTTCAAGCGCCAGATCGAGCGCGATTTCGGGAGAATAGAGAAGCTCGGTGCCGGCACATTCGAATGTCTGCAGGCCAGAAACCACGCCAACATTCTCGCATCCGAAACGGCCGGTGCCGGGATCGGAGACCAGTGTGAGCTGGTCCAGCTTCGCATCCAGATACTGGAACTTCACCCCCAGTGTCGTGGTCGGCGTCGCAGCCCAGAGCACGTCCAGATCGATACCCTTGATCGTCGAATCGCCATTGGCCGTACCGAAGTTGGGCGCATCGTCGATCGTCGAGAAATAGGTGATCTGCTGGCCCTTATACTCCCAGTAGAAACCTTCGATATTGACCTGGAGCGTGTCGCCCAGAAATCTGTTTTTCGAACCGATGGTGAAAGCATCGATAAATTCGGGATCGAAGCTCAATCCGCCACCGGCACCGACCGCCGCGAGCTCGACACCGCCCGCACGGTAACCGCGCTCATAAGTCGCATAGAGCAGGCTGTCGGGCGTCAGATCGTACTCGACGCCGACACGGTAGGTCGGCTCTTTCCAGCTGTCCTCGCTCGTCAGGCCCTGGCCCGCGCCGCCGTCGACGATAAAGCCCGCCGAGCCGTTGATGAGCGGATAGAAGCCATCGTTGATCGTCGAGCCAGGCGGAATGAAGCCACCGGCGATCAGGCTGTCGATGTAGACCTGCGGATCCGTGGTCGGCGGCAGGACGGCCGGATAGTTCTGTGCAGCGCATCCGGCAAAGTCCGGGATCGTGAACGGGGCTCCGGGGAACGGCGGAACTTCGAGCGGACAGATCGTCAGGAAGGCGAAATCGTCGCCTCTGACGAACTTGTTGTCCTCGGTGTAGCGGCCACCGACGTTAATCCGGAACTGGTCCGTAACGTCGAACGTGACTTGGGCGAATGCGGCCCAGGAATCCCCGCCGTTGGTCCAGTTCTGGATCGGTGCAACCGCAACCTGGTAGAAGTTCGCCGCAAAATCGACCTCTTCCTCGAAATAGTAGAGGCCGAAGACGCCGTTCACAGGCCCGTCGAAATCGGATGCGAACCGTGCCTCGATCGAGAACTGTTCCCCACTTTCCTGCGTAGGCGCAGGCGCGAAACCCGGGCCTACGAAAGTGTAGTCCTGCGAATATTCCCGCCAAGCAGGGATGATCGTGATCGTTCCGGCATCGAGCTCATAGGTGAGTTCGGTTTGCAGCCCGCCGTAGGACAGGTCCTGGAAGAGGTCGTCGCAGCTGATCGGCGGCAGCAATGCGAAGGAGGGACCCTGGAAGGTCTGCACCCGGAACGCATTGGAAGCGGCGCTGCATGCACCGCTGTCGATGTCGATGTCCGTGGGCGTAAATTCGGTCTGCTGGCCCGGCGTGTTGCTGAAAAAGCCCAGCAGCGAGCCGGTAGAGCCCTTGCCCCCGACCGACGTGTAATCGAATCCAAACCTCAGGCTCAGACGGTCGGTCGGTTCCATCAGCATTTGCGCGCGCACAGAGGTCGCTTCCAAGTCGGAAGTCCCATCGTCGTTGTAACCGTCTCGCGACTGATGGCTGGCAGCAAGCCTAACCGCCATCCCGTCGGTCAATGGTACGTTTACCGCCCCCTGGACACCGATCTTGTCGAAGTTGCCGTACTCGGCCTGAAGGTAACCGCTGAACTCGCCGACTTGCGGTTTCATGGGGATGTAATTGAGCACGCCGCCCGTGGCGTTCCGGCCATACAACGTCCCCTGGGGACCTTTCAGGACCTCCACACGCTCCATGTCGTAGAAGTTCTGGCCGGCGGCCGAGCTGGCGCGGCCCAGGTATACGCCGTCGTAGTTTTGCGCGACGCCCGAATCCTGCAGCGGATTGACGGTCAGTGCGCCGACACCGCGAATGAAGAGGCTGGTCAGCGGTCCGCCGCCCGGGTTGACGCCCAGCGAAGGGGAAATGCGCCCCAGATCGTTCGCGCTTTCAATTCCCGCCCGCGTAAGCTTTTCAGACGAAAGCGCGTCGATCGGGATCGCTGCGTCCTGCAAGCTTTCCGCCCGCCGCTGCGCAGTCACGATGATCGTATTCAGGCCGCCCGGGACGCCTTCCGTTTCCGACAGTTCGGCTTCGCGTTCAGCTTCCGTTTGCGTGGCCATGTCCTGCGCCATGGCAGGACTGGCGACCGCAACCGCGGCTATGGCACCGACAGCGCTTCCCAGCAGATAAACCTTCCGCATCCTCAATCTCCCAAATTTTATCTTTTGTTATTGCCCGGCAGACTGCGCCTCACCTTATCATCAGTCCAATTTTTTGTTTTTATGAATTGCTATCGATGATATCGATGCATGATGCGGCTGGACAATTTCGATCTCAATCTGCTCGTCGCGTTCGAGGTTCTGCTCGAAGAGCGTAGCGTGACGCGTGCGGCCAAGCGCCTCAATGTGACGCAATCCGCGATGAGCGCCGCACTCAAGCGACTGCGGGAGAGTTTTCAGGATGAACTCCTGATCCTCCATGGCAAGAAGATGATCCCCACACAGCATGCGCTGACGCTGGCGCCCGAGGTCAGCACGACCTTGATGCGGCTCAAAACGCTCATCGCCACGGGCACCGGTTTCGATCCGGCGACATCGAAGCGGCGTTTCCAGATCAACGCATCGGATTACATCACCACGGTCTTGCTGGTGCCGCTGATCGAACATCTGCAGATCGAAGCGCCCGAAATCCGCCTGAACCTGTCACTACCCAGTGCGCAGAGTGCCCGCCGGCTCGAAGCAGGCGAAATAGACCTGTTGATGACACCCAACGAGTTCCTCGAAACCGATCACCCGCGCGAGCTGTTGTTCGAGGAACGCCATGTCGTCGTCGGCGCCAGGGACAATCCGTTCCTGCAAGGCCCCCTGTCGATCGAACAGTTCAACGAATGCGGCCATGTGGTCGTGCGCATATCGAACCAAGATACCTATATCGAGGCGATCCTGCGCAAGCTCGCCCCCGACCGGCGGATCGACGTGGCGGCGCAATCCTTCATCCAGGTGCCCTGGCTGCTGCGCGGGACGAACCGCCTGGCCGTCATGCACGAACGCCTCGCACGCGTAACCCAGCCCGTCTTCGACCTCGCGATCGTCGACCTCCCCTACGACCTGTCGCCCATGCGCGAAATGATGCAGCACCACGTATCGCGTACGCGCGATGCGGGATTGACCTGGCTACGCCAGAAGATCCTGCAATTCGCGAAGGACAGTTGAAAACAATATCGGCCAGTGCCCCGCTCCACGACTTCCGGTTCGGGTTTCGATCGGCCTCATACGCTAGGCCGCACGGGATCGCGCTAGAAACCAACGATGATTCCTCGCTCAATTTGCCTTCATGAATGCACGCGAAAAAGGTTTGCAAGCTCGATCGCTGTGCACGCGTCTGCGTGGGCAAGGTCGCGGCCTCTCCGCATCGTAAGAGGGCAACTTCTCAAGTTTCGGTTGCAGCATGCAACCCGCTTGCTAGGCATGGCGCTGAGAGGAGAGCGAGCGTGACCGAGCAGGATCCAGAGACCATTCCCGTTATTATCGGTGTTGGCCAGATCAACGATCGGCCCGAACAGCCGGGTGACGGCCTGGACCCCGTCGGGTTGATGGCCGAAGCGCTGCGGCGCGCGGATGCCGATGCCGGCGGCGGCGTACTCGAGGACTGCGATTCGCTGGCGGTTGTCGCGCAGCTGGCGTGGCCGCAACTCAATCCGGTGGATGGCAAGGTCGCCGAGGCGCTCGGCATCGATCCGTCGCATTGCATGCAGACGGCCATGCCCAACGGCGACAGCCCGATCCTGCTACTCAACGAGGCTGCCAATCGCATCGGTCGGGGAGAATCCCGGATTTGCGCAGTTACCGGGGGCGAGGCGCTGCGGACTGCGGGTCAGCTGGCTGCACTCAAGGCCCGCGATGGCGGCGAGAAACCCAATGCGCTGCGCGACGCATCGCACCGCGTGCGCAAGGGCTATGCGCAAAGCTATGGGCTTACGGTCCCGACCGATGTCTATCCGCTGTACGAGAACGCCGGCCGCGCGGCCTATGACCAGACGCTCGCACAGGGGCAGGCCGAAAGCGGGACCATCTGGGCGGGCATGAGTGAAGTCGCGGCTGCTGGCGAGGGTGCGTGGATTACCAAGCCGGTGAGCGCGGAGGACGTCATCACCCCGTCCGATCGCAACCGCCCGATCGCCTTTCCCTATACCAAGCTGCAGGTGGCCAATTCCTCGGTCAATCAGGGCGCGGGCTTCCTCGTAACTTCGCTCGCGGAAGCACGGCGGCGCGGGATCCCGGACGAGGCGCTGGCCTTCATCGGCTATGGCGCAGCGGCGCATGAAAGCGACAATTTCCTCGACCGGGACCGCTACGATGCTTCACCCAGCCTCGCGACATCGATCGAGCGCGCGATGCAGTTGAACGCGGTCGGCACCGAAGATCTGGCCCATGTCGAACTGTACAGCTGCTTTCCCTGTGTCCCGAAAATGGCCCGCCGGGTGCTTGATTGGCCCCTCGATCGGCCGGCCACGGTGTTTGGCGGATTGACCTTCGGAGGCGGCCCGATCGGCAATTACATGAGCCATGCGGTCGTCGCCATGGTACAGAAACTGCGCGGGACCGGGGATAAGGGCCTATTGTTCGCCAATGGCGGCTATGCAACGCACAATCATACCATCCTGCTTGCGGGGACGGCCACCGGCGCTGCCTTCCCGCACGACTTCGACTGTCAGGCCGAAGCCGACGCGCGCCGCGGCGCTGTCCCCCCGCTCGACCGGACCTACGAGGGGCCGGCGACGATCGAGAGCTATACGGTCCATTATGGCCGCGACGGTTCGCCCAAATCGGGTGTGATCGTGGCACTCACCCCTTCGGGCAGCCGCACCCTTGCCGGCGTGGCAGGAGACGATGCCGCCATGATCACGTTCCTGACGGACGGCATGCATGAACCGGTATGCAGTGCCGGCAATGTGACCCGCGGCGACGGCGACCTGTCAATGTGGGTGCGCGGCTAGCGACCCGTTCAGAACAGCAGAGCGGATACCGTATTGCCTGCTTCCAAGCCGGCCTGGCTGGATGGGCAGCGGATCAGCCAGTCGGCGCGGGCCAGGCCGCCCTGCACTCCGCTGTCCTGGTTGCCCAGTACTTCGAGGCCTGCCTGGCCCCAATGCGCCCTGGCGAAGGTCTCGCGGTCACCCGTCGCAGGCAGCGGTGTGGCCAGCGGCATGTCGCGCCAGGCGTGATAGCCCTCCCCGCCCTGCAAGCGCTCGAGAATCGGAACGAGGAACAGCCGCGCGGTCACCATGGCCGAACTGGGATTGCCCGGGAGTCCGAGAACGAGCCGTGCGCCAGCCCGCCCGAGCCACACTGGCTTGCCCGGCTTGATCGCCAGCCTGTCGAAGACCAGCTCGAGCCCATGCGGCGCGAACATGGGTTTGGCGAAATCACGATCGCCGACCGATGCTCCGCCGATGACAATCACGATATCGGCACTCTCCAGCAATTCGCCTGCCCGTCGCTCGAGCGCGGGCAAATCGTCATGTCCGCGGCACCGCGAAGTTACGCAGGCACCGGCATCTTGCGCCAGCGACGCGATTGCCAGCGAGGTCGAATCCGGAATCGTGTAGGGTGCCAACTGCGCGGATCCCGGTTCGGCCAATTCGTCCCCGGTGGCGATGATCGCAATCGCTGGCTGACGATGCACGGTGATCTCGGCGACATCGGCAGCCGCTGCCGCCACCAGCGTCTTCGCATCAAGGCGGGTGCCCCTGCGCAGCAGGACTGCGCCTTCCTCAAAATCGCTGCCACGCTGCCGCACGTGTTTCGCAGGGCCGAACCCCGCGGCGAACCGTACCGAGTCCGCACCGCGCTGCGCATATTCCTGCATGATCACGGAATCGGCACCGTCGGGAAGCGGTGCGCCCGTGAAGATGCGAACCGCCTCACCCGCCGGCAGGACGCCGGCGAAAGGGGCGCCGGGCCGCGCTTCGCCCGCGACCTGGACGGGTTCACCCCCAGCGATATCGCTTTCGCGCACCGCATAGCCATCCATCGCTGAAACGCTGTGCCGCGGAGACGGAATCGCCGCGCGAATATCCGCAGCCAGCACGCGCCCGGCGCCTGCGCTCAGAGGGACGGTTTCGATTTCCAGCGGCGCGACATGGGACGCGATCAGCGCCGACGCTTCACCGAATGTCTTCATGGCAGCTGTCATCGCGGGAGCTGCCAGTCGCCCGAAGCGCCGCCCTCCTTCTCGGTCACGCGGATTTCGCCGATGGTCATGCCCTTGTCGGCTGCCTTGAGCATATCGAACAGCGTAAGGCAGGCGACCGATACTGCAGTTAGCGCTTCCATTTCGACCCCGGTTCGCCCCTCGGTACGGACCACGGCTTCAACGATAAATCCGGGCAGGCTCCGGTCCATGGCGATCGCGACATCGATCTTGCTGAGCGGCAAGGGATGGCACAGCGGGATCAGATCCGCCGTGCGCTTGGCAGCCATTACCCCGGCCAACTCAGCCGTTGCGATCACGCTGCCCTTGGGGGCCTTGCCTTCCTCTACCAACGCCAGCGTTTCGGCAGAACACGACAAGCGACCCTGCGCCCGCGCGCGCCGCGCGGTGACCGGCTTGTCCCCCACATCGACCATTCGTGCACGACCGTCCTGATCGAGATGCGATAGCTTGGGCAAATGCGGATCCTTGTCGGGTGAAGAAGAGAACCGCCGCTCTATCTCGTGAGCGTATCCGGCGACAACCCATCTCGCTGGGAAGAATTACCGCAAAACGGACCATAGGACCTATATCTCAAGCAAGCTTTACCTTTGGGAAGGTGATGAGCCACTCTGGCGGGCTGGCTCCGGAGATGGATGATGTGATGGCACGTGCGAGCGAGATGTCCCGAGCCCGAAGCCGCCCGTTCGGCGGTGCTATTTCTCGCGCGTCAGCGGAAGCGGCCGCGCGGACGGTGCCAGCGCTTCCTGCCGGTCGAGTTCCCAGTTTGCGAGGCTGCGCACTTTCGTGCTGTGCGGCCAATGGTACTGTGCCAGCAGGTCCCGCGTGCCCTCTTCGTCGAGCGGATAGCCGAGGTGATAGCCCTGCCCGAACTCGGCACCAAGCTCGCGCGCGGTTTCCCGGTCGCCCGAAGTAGCGATGAATTCGGCGACGCTTTCGAGCTTCATCGCGGCAATCATCTTCACCACCCCGCGCAGCATGTCGCGCCCCTGAGGATGGCGCGCCCGCTTGATCAGCGACCCGTCGATCTTGACCTTGTCGAAGCGAATCTCGCGCAGATAGACCAGCGAGGCGAAACCGGCGCCGAAATCGTCCAGCGCCACCCGGCATCCGGCCTCGCGCAGCATGTCGACATTGCGCCTGGCGGTAGCGAAATCGACCAGCATGGCGGTCTCGGTGATTTCCAGTTGCAGGCGCTCGGCCGGGTAACTCTTCTGCTTGATCAGGGCGACGATTTCGCTCGCCGCGTCGCCGCCGCAAATATGCGCTGCGCTGAGATTGAACGACAGACGGCACGATGCCGGCCATTCGGCAGCGAAGTCCACTGCGCGCGAAAGCAATGCGAGAGTGATCGGCCGGATGCAGCCGATCCGCTCCGCGATCGGGATGAACTGCCCCGGAGATATATTGCCGAGCACCGGGTGCTCCCAGCGCGCCAGCGCTTCGAACGACGAGAGCTGTCCGGTCCGCAGGTTGAAGATCGGCTGGTAGGCCAGCGAAAGCTGATCCAGCGCGCCCTCCTCGAGCAGCGCGGTCTCGATCGCGTGGAGACGCTTGTTCTTGTCGCGTATCTCTGCGTCGAACAGCTTCGTCTCGATCATATCGTTGCGTTTGGCAAAATAAAGCGCTGCATCGGCATCGCGCAGCGCCTGGTCGACATCCGGGGCGTCCTCGCCAAGCAAGCGCGCGCCAGCGCACGCCCCGATGCTGACCTGCGCATTCGCCAGACGCATTGGTTTGCACAACTGCCTTAGCGCCTTGTCACACACATCGACCAATTCCCCCAGTTCGGCGAGGCAGGAAGATCCCGCGATGAAGACGCCAAACTCGTCGCCGCCCAGACGGCCCACGACCGTTCCCTGGGGCAGAACGCGCTGAAGTCGAAGCGCGACCTGACGCAAGACTATGTCGCCCGCATGGTGGCCGTACAGATCGTTGATCGGTTTGAACCGGTCGAGATCGATCACCGCCAGCAGGCCGCACTGCCCACCGTCGAGCTTCGCCTCGATGTCGTGGATGAAGGCCAGCCGGCTACGCAATCCGGTAAGATTGTCGGTTTCCGCCTGATATTGCGCGTTGCGCCGCGCATCGGCCAGCTCGGTATTGGTGCGCTCCATTCGCAGCAACGCCGCGTCCGCATCGTATTGGGCCTGGAACAGCCGCAACTGCGTCCGGTGACTGGTTTCGGCAATATAGAAATTGACGGCCGTAAGGACGACCGTCGCGACCGAAGCCGGGATATTGGATGCAGCGAAAAGATAGAGAACCGCGGCGACGACCGGCATGACGAAGCAGAAGAAAATCACCCTTGAGGCGAAAATGATCCCGGTGAGTGCGGCACCCTGCGTCAGTGCGGCTAGCAAACCCAGCGCAAGGATGGGTAACCAGCTCGGCGTGCCGCCGGCCATGCCGTCGAGATCGAAGGCAAGCGTAAGGTAGAACGCGGCCTGGGTGCAGGACAACAGCACCACCATAAAACCGGTCAGCCGGGCGGCGTTGCGATTGACGTCCTCGGTTTTCCCTTCGGGTACCGGAAGCATCCAGTGCCGGAAACGAAACGCGACGGCCAGCGCCAGAATGCACGCCACGATCCGGGTGACGAGGTGATCCCATGTTACCCAAGCCAGCCCGGCGTAAGGAGCAAGTATGGTAAGGTAGTAATAGTGAATTGTTTCGCGGACCGACTTGACGCGTTCGCGGCTGAACCTGTCAGCAATCTCGTCGTCGGATTCGAATCCGATCAACCTGTCGATGTGCTGCAACAATTTCACCCGATCCTCGATCATTCGGTCGCAGTGCCATGCACAGCCCAAATGATGGTTAAGTGATAGTCAGGGAAACTACTGTGCCACGTGACCTTCGATGTCATTCCTCGTTTCCCGGGCCTTCCGAGTTTCGAACTCGCTCTACCATTGACCCACGTCCTTGGTGCTTTTCGCCGCTCGGCGAATAGGAAAAGGGGCCCCGCCGCTCACGCGGCATGGCCCCTCTCTTATCGGTTGCAGCGATGGCGCAGCGTTACCGCGATCAGCCGACGCTTTCCATATGCAGCACCTTGCCGACCCATTCCGGCGATTCCGCCGCATCAGCAAGCAATTTGGCGACATCCCCCCGGGCAGCCTCGCCCTTGGGGTCGACATTCTCACCGAGGCGGACCTCGCCGGTCCCGCTTTCATCGGTCAGCGCGACCGGCCGCAGGATCGCATATTCGAGATCGGTCGCCTTGAGGTGTTCGTCCGCCTCGTGCTTCGCCTGCAAATAATGGCCCAGCTCGTGGTCGGGATCAGGGTCGCCCGCGCCGATGCTGCTGAGCATGACGAACCGGCGCACGCCGTTCGCCACCGACAGGTCGATCAGCTTCTTCGCCCCGTCGCGGTCGACCTTGTCGGTCATTTCGGCCGAAGTGTCGCCGCCCGAACCGGCGGCAAACACGACGACGTCGCAGCCTTCGGTGACGTCGTCGGACAGGTCGGTGAGATCCGCCTGGCGCTGGGCGACACCCTCGGGCAGGCCCGAGATGTCCGAGCTTTCGCGGACCATTGCGACGGGGTTGAGCCCGCGCTCGTGCAGTTCGCGGACGAGGCGCTGGCCGGTGTTACCGGTTGAGCCGGCTACAAGTACTTGCATAATAATTCTCCGAATTTCGTTTTAAGCGTGCGGGCGATTCACTGCTCAGGAAGGCAGGAAGATCGCCTTCGCATTGACGAATTCCTTCATGCCGAAGCCGCCGTGTTCGCGGCCGTAACCGGAATCCTTCACGCCGCCGAAAGGCATGTTCGGGTCGGCCGCGCCGAACGAGTTGATCCGGACCATGCCGGTGTCGAAATGGTCGCGGGCCAGGCGGACCGCCTTGTCTTCGTCCTTGGTAAAGATGCCTCCGCCGAGGCCGTAACGGCTGTCATTGGCAATCCGCATCGCATCTTCGTCGTCCTTGGCGCGGATGACCGATGCGACCGGGCCGAAAAGTTCATCGTCATACGCGGGCATGCCGGGCTTGCAGTCGGCGAGTACGGTGGCGGGATAATAGCAACCGGCATCGTCTGCGGGATCTCCGCCGCAAAGCAGCGTGGCGCCCTGGTCGATGCTTTTGGAAACCTGCTCGACGATCGTGTCGAACTGTTCCTTGCTGGAAAGCGGCCCGAGCTGCGTGTCGTCCTTGGTCGGATCGCCCATGGTCACGCCCTTCATCCGTTCGACGAAGGCGGAAACGAATTCGTCATAGACCGCGTCGGTCACGATGAAGCGCTTGGCCGAGACGCAGGTTTCGCCATTGTTGTACAGTCGGCCCATGACGCAGGTCTTGACCGCGGTCTCGATATCGGCGTCTTCGAGCACGAGATAGGCGTCGTTCGAGCCGAGCTCGAGCACCGTTTTCTTGAGGTTCTTCGATGCCAGTTCGCCGATATGGCTGCCGGCGCCGTCGCTGCCGGTCATGGTCACCGCGCGGATGAGCTTGTGTTCGATCACCTTGTCCGACAGGTCATGACCGACGATAATGACATCGAACAAGCCCTTGGGCAGGCCGGCTTCCTCGCAAAGATCCCGCAGCAGCAGCCCACTGCCGGTACAGATCGAGGCATGCTTGAGGATTACCGAATTGCCCGCGATCAGATTGGCGGCAAGCACACGGACCGGCTGGTAGAGCGGGAAATTCCACGGCTGCACGCTGTAGATCACGCCGATCGGCGAGAAGGTCACGATACCGCGCTTCTTGCCGCCGCTATGCGTCCGCTCCTGGTCGGCCAGCTCTTCCGGCCCCTTGTCGGCAGCATATTCGAACAAGCGCGCGCAAAGCTCGACTTCGGTCTTCCCGTCGCGCAGCAGCTTGCCCATCTCGCGCGTCATCAGTTCAGAGAAACGCTCCGAATTGTCGCGCAGCACTCCGGCGATCTTGCGGAGATAGGGTGCGCGCTCTTCATGCGACTTGCTTCGCCAGTCGAGGAACGCTTCATGCGCGTTGTCGATCTTGGCGAACACTTCCTGTTCGCTCATCACCTCGTAGGTTTCGAGCACTTCGCCGGTGGCCGGGTTGCGGGTCTGTATCTGGGACATGGGGGGCCTTCTCGCTTGCATGGCGCCAACGCGCCCGGCGGATCCGGACGGCTGGCGCTGCTGGTTGCATGTTCACCAGACTAACGGGACCCCCGCCCCGCCGTTCCTGTGTGACACGAGGAATGCCGCTCAGCGCGCCAGAGCGTGTGGGAAGCAGGACGGTGCCCGCAGGCGCGGCGTACGGTCAGGCGGTCTGCCGGCCTACAAGCTCGGGCGGCAGCACCACGCTCGCGGTGTTCTCGCCCCCCATCCGCCGCAGCAGGAGGTCGGCGAGGCGCGCGGCGCCCGCAGCGATATCCTGCCGGATGGTGGTCAGCGCCGGCCGGGTCTGCGAGGCAATTGGCAGATCGTCGAACCCGACGAGCTTCATCCCGCCGGGCACGTCGATCCCGCGCTTCTGCAATTCGGTCATGCAGGCAATCGCGAGCATGTCCGAGGCGGCGAAAATTCCATCGATACCCGCCATGTCGCTCGCCAGATGCGCTGCAATCTCGTCGGCGGCGTGTTCGGGACTGAGATGGGTCGGCAGAGCACGGATCGGGACGCCCTTGTCGTCGGCAACAGCCTTCGCCCCCGCGTAACGGGCGGCAAATTCGATCGGGTCGGTTGATCCCAGAAAGCCGATCGTGCTGGCCCCCGCGGCGATCAGGCGCTCGGCGGCCAGCCGCCCACCGGCAAAATTGTCGGTCCCGACCACGCAATGGCGCTGGCCTTCCTGATGGTTGCCCCACACCACCATGGGCAGGAAGCGCGCCGCGGCAGCTTCTATCCGCTCGAACTGGTCCGACTGGCCGATCACGATAACCCCGTCGACCATACCCGACCCGACGAAGCGATCGAGCCAGTCCTCGTCGCGATCGGGGATGACCCGGCGCAGCATAAGGTCATAGCCGCGTTCGGTCAGCTCGTCCGCCAGATAACCGAGCAGCGTCATGAAGAACGCGTCCGAAATATGCTGCCGGCGGTCGTGTCCGAGCGGGATGGCGACGCCGATGACGCCGGTCTTCTGCCGTCGCAACCGGCTCGCCATCTGGTTGAGGCGAAAGCCATGTTCGCGCGCCAGCGCCTCGATCCGCTCGCGGGTCTTGGCGTTGACCAGGCTCTTGCCCGCAAGCGCGCGCGACACCGTACCGGGCGATACACCGGCAATCCTGGCGAGATCGGTGATCGTGCGCGCGCGCTCGGGCGGCGGCGCGAGCTCCTGCGCGGTTTCGTGCGTGGGTTCGGACATCGGGTTCTAGTTCGCCTCCGGCCGCAGGCTTTTGGGCACCGGGCGGCCCGCGTCAACGAACATTGTCGCGACCGCACCGACCAGCATCAGCACTCCGCCAAGCAGCAGCACATTGCGCGGATCGCTGCCGAGCAGCGGTTCGTAGAACAGCGGCATGGTCAGCGTCTGGATAAGCATCGGAATCACGATGAACATGTTGAAAATACCCATGTAAATGCCGTTGCGTTCGGGGGGGATGACATCGGCCAGCATGACGTAGGTGTTGCCCATCATGCCTGCCCAGCCGATGCCGATACCCAGCATCAGCACGAACAGCGCGGCGGGCGTCTCGACTCCGGGGATGAGCAGCATCGCCGCGCCCGACGCGCTCAGGCAGATGGCATGCACCAGCCGCGCGCCCAGTTTGCGCACGATCGGGATCAGCAGGAGCGCGCCGAGGAAGGCGATGAAATTGTAGAGCGCCCCCGCCTGCTGCGTCGTCAGCGTCGCGTCCCTGAACGCCGCGCTGGAGGGATCGGAGGTGTCATAGATCGAACGGCCGACCGCGAAAGTGATGTACTGCCAATAGGCGAACATCGCATACCACTGGCACAGCATCGCCAGTGACAGCTGCCGCATCGCCCTGGGCATGTCCTTGATCGCGCTGCCGATTTCGCCAAGCGTCGCCTTGACGGTCATGGGCTTGCCGACAAGGTCCGCCTTTTCCTGCGCCGTCATCGGCAATTCGGGTACCCGCCAGACTGACCAGACAATAGTGCTTATCGAGAGGATCGCGCCGATGATGAAGGCAATCTTCACGATGACGGGAATGCCATTCGCATCGAGCACGTCCTTGGCAACGAAAGCGGTCAGCAGCGTCGGCGCAAGATAGGACAGGGTCTGCGCCAGGCCGGTAAACGCGCTCTGGGTCAGGAAGCCGGTGGCGCGCTGATCGGGCACCAGCCGGTCGGCGACATAGGCGCGGTAGGGTTCCATCGTGATGTTGTTGCCGGCGTCGAGGATCCACAGCAGGCTGGCGGCCATCCACAGCGCGCTGGAATAGGGCATCAGGAACAGGCTGATCGAACAGATGATTGCGCCGATCAGGAAATAGGGCGTGCGCCGGCCCCAGCGCGAATGGGTGCGGTCGCTCATTGCCCCGATGATCGGTTGCACCAGCAGGCCGGTCATCGGTCCGGCGAGCCACAGCAGCGGCATCGTCGCCTCGTCCGCACCGAGGAAGCCGTAGATCGGCCCCATGTTCGCCTGCTGAAGACCGAAACTGAACTGCAAGCCGAAGAAGCCGACGTTCATCTCGATGATTCGTAGCAGCGAAAGCCGCGGTTTTCCTGTGACTTGCATATCCGGTACTCTCTCCCAGCCCCACCTGTAGCAGCGACGTCGAGCAAGTTGGTGTCACAAAAAACGCCCGATTGCAAACGTTTGCATTTTAGTATTGCAAACGTTTGCACCAGCGGTATGTCTAAGGGGCGAATCGAAAGAATTCCATCTGGGAGAGCAATGATGAAACTTCGCAACGTGCTTGCTGCCGGGGTCGCGCTGTCAGCGATATCCGCCCCCACATTCGCTCAGGAAGGCGCACCCGCTGCCGATGGCGACCCCGTCCTCGGTGACAATGTCATCATCGTCACCGCGGTCGCACAGGGCCAGAACCGGCTGGAAAGCTCGGTCTCGGTCAGCGCGCTCGACGCGGAATCGATCGCCGATCTCAACCCCAGCTCTTCCGCCGATCTCATCCGCCAGATCCCCGGCATCCGTTCGGAAGCCTCGGGCGGCGAAGGCAATGCCAACATCGCGGTTCGCGGCATTCCGGTCTCGACCGGCGGCGCGCGCTATATCCAGCTGCAGGAAGACGGGCTCCCGGTCCTCGAATTCGGCGATATCGTGTTCGGCAATGCCGACAATTTCGTGCGCGCCGATCGCAATGTCGGCCGTGTCGAGGCGGTCCGCGGCGGCTCGGCCTCGACCTTTGCCTCGAACTCGCCGGGCGGGGTGATCAACTTCATCTCGAAGACCGGGCTCGAAGAAGGCGGCGCGGTTGCCGGCACGATCGGCATCGATCACGAAACCTACCGGCTCGACTTCGATTACGGCGGCGCGCTCGACGCAACCAGCTATTTCCATGTCGGCGGTTTCTACCGCACCGGCGAAGGCGTTCGCGACACCGGTTTCAACGGCAAGGAAGGCGGCCAGATCAAGGCCAACCTCACCACCGAATTCGACGGCGGCTACATCCGCGTACACGGCAAGTACCTCGACGACAGCACGCCGACGATCCTGCCGCAGCCGGTGGCCGTGACCGGGACCGACAGCGATCCGGATTATACCGCGATCGCCAATTTCGACCCGCGCACCGCGTCGCTCTACAGCCGGTACATCCCGGCGGCGCGGACGCTCGATGGCGACAACAACCCGACGACTTACGACATCCACGACGGCCTGTCGGTCAAGAGCGCTGCATTCGGCGTCGAGGCGGAAGTCGAGTTCGCCCCCGGCTGGACGCTGACCAACCGCTTGCGCTACGCCGACAACAGCGGCAGCTTCGTTTCGCCCTTCCCCGCCAGCGTGGGCGATGCGCAGACGATTGCCGACGGGATCGGCGGCGCCGGTTCGAGCATCGTTCTGGCCAGCGGCCCCGATGCGGGCCAGACGGTCGCCAACCCGGCGACCCTGGGCGGCAACGGCCTGCTGACCAATGTCGTATTGTTCAACGTCCGCCTGAACGATCTCGACTACCTGGTAAACGATCTGCGGGTCGCCAAGGATTTCGATGTCGGCAGCGGCAGCGCGACCTTCACCGCGGGCTTCTATGGCAGCCGCCAGGACATCGACACCGACTGGCTGTGGACGTCCTATGTCCAGACGGTCGAAGGTGACGGCAATTCGGTCCTCGTCGATATCGTCGATGCCGGCGGCAACGTCGTCACCGATACGGGCGTGGCCGGTTACAGCGCCAGCTTCTTCGGCAATTGCTGCCGCCGCAATTACGATGTGCGCTACGACACCTATGCGCCCTTCGCCTCGCTGGCCTTCGATTTCGATCGTGTGACCTTCGACGCCAGCATCCGCTACGATTTCGGCAGCGCCAAGGGCACGATCACCGGCTCGGATACCGGTTTCGGTGCTGGCGTGACCGCATTCGACTTCGACAATGACGGGGTTATCAGCCCCGCCGAAGCGCAGACCGGCGTGCTCCCGCTCGGCAACGCCCGGCCGGTCGATTACGATTACGACTATTTCTCCTTCTCGGTCGGCGCCAGCTACCTGCTGACCTACGACCTGTCGCTGTTCGCCCGCTACAGCCAGGGTGGCCGCCATACGGCAGACCGCAGCCTGTTCTCCCCCGCGATCAGCGCGGTGGACGGCAGCCTGCCGGGCGACGACGACAACGGCGTGATTGCCTCGGTCGACCAGCTCGAAGGCGGGCTGAAATACCAGGGCGGCAGTGTCGATCTCTACGCGACCGCCTTCTATGCAGAGACCGCCGAAACCAATGTCGAAATCGCCCCGCTGCGGCTGACCGACAACACCTATGAAGCCTTCGGCCTCGAACTCGAGGGCAGCTATTCGGTGGGCCCCTTCTCGCTGTCGGCCGGTGCCACCTGGACCGATGCGGAGATCAAGGAATCGCTCAACGCCGCGGTGATCGGCAACACGCCGCGTCGCCAGGCCGATCTCGTCTTCCAGGGGACCGCGCAGTACGAGAACGATGTCTTCACCGTCGGCCTCAACGCGATCGGCACCACGGACAGCTACACGCAGGACAACAACCAGCTGAAGCTGCCCGGCTATACGCAGGTCAATGCCTTCGTCGCCGTGCGTCCGATGGACCGGCTCGAACTGTCGCTCAATGCCAGCAATCTGTTCGACGTCTACGGTTACACCGAGGCTGAAGAAGGTGCGATCCCGGGCAATGGCCTGGTCCGCGCCCGTTCGATTGCCGGACGCAGC
>Ga0208794_1000790_pt1 | contig 17289 bp, 18 predicted proteins | sample 32_taG_FD_184106 | JGI IMG/M metagenome (GOLD analysis project Ga0208794, IMG submission 184106) | Marine viral communities from the Gulf of Mexico - 32_GoM_OMZ_CsCl metaG (SPAdes) (version 2) | ecosystem: Environmental > Aquatic > Marine > Oceanic | place: Atlantic Ocean: Gulf of Mexico... | reverse complement strand
GCGCGCGCGTTGGCGGCGTTGGGGGCTCAGGTGATCTTTGTCACTGGCCCTGCCGACGTGCCCCCGCCCGACGGGGTAGAGGTGATCCGCGTGCAAACGGCGCAGCAGATGCAGGAGGCGGTAGAGGCAGCCTTGCCCGTCGACGCAGGCGTATTCGCCGCGGCGGTGGCGGATTGGCGCATGGCCAGTGCCAGTGATCGAAAGCTCAAGAAATCGAAAGACGGGCTGCCGGTACTGAGCTTTGCGGAAAATCCCGATATTCTGAAAACCGTCAGCGCGGCGGGGGCGCGGCGGCCCAAGCTGGTCGTGGGATTCGCTGCGGAGACGAATGACGTCGTTGAAAACGCCACGGCGAAACGGCTGCGCAAGGGCTGCGACTGGATCGTTGCGAATGATGTCTCACCGGCGACAGGCATTATGGGCGGGGCGGAAAATGCTGTGACCCTGATCACGGATGCGGGGGCCGAAAGCTGGCCGCGCATGGGCAAGGATCAGGTGGCACAGCAGTTGGCCGCGCGCATTGCAGAGGCGTTGAGCTAGAGTTTTCTTGCCTTCGGCGAGGATTTAAAACCATTTGGAAAGCGCGCGTGCGGTGGAGCGGATGATGAGCGAGATCAAATTCAAACGGGTCAGCGGCAATGATGATCTGCCGCTGCCGTCCTATGCCACTGCCGGGGCGGCGGGGATGGATTTGCGGGCCTTTCTGCCCGACGGGCCGATGGAATTTGTGAAAGGGCAGATCAGTCTGATCTCTATCGGGTTCTCGGTCGAGCTGCCGCGCGGGACGGAGATGCAGATCCGGCCACGGTCGGGCCTGGCGTTGAAGCACGGGTTTCTGATTCCCAATGCGCCCGGCACGGTGGATGAGGATTACCGCGGCGTGGTGATGGTCGGGCTGTACTATGTAGGGGATGCGCCTTTCGTTATCCGGCACGGGGATAGGATCGCACAGGCTGTTATTGCGCAGGTTCAACAATACGTCTGTGTCGAGGTCGATGCCTTGTCCGATACCACGCGCGGGGACGGCGGATTCGGCTCTACCGGCCTGAAATAGACGAGGATCGTGAAAGGTTCCGCTGTCGTGAAACTTTCATAAAGCTGAAACGAATGTGAATTAATGCCGCCCTAGGTTCCCCGAAAAAAGGGGAACCGAATGCTTCAGCTTCAAGCCGTCACAAAAACATTTGGCGCGAATACGGCCGTTCACGCGGCGAGCTTTTCCGTCGACCGCCCGATGATGATTGGCATCATTGGCAGTTCCGGTGCCGGTAAGTCGACGCTGCTGCGGATGATGAATTGCCTGACCCCCGCCAGTTCGGGCGAGATTCTGGTCAACGGGCGCGACATCACCAAGCTGCGCGGGGCGGAGAAGCGCGATTGGCAATCCCATTGCGCGATGATCTTTCAGCAGTTCAATCTGGTGCCGCGTCTGGATGTGGTGTCGAACGTGCTGCATGGCACGTTGAACCGCCGGTCGACATTGGCGACGATGTTCAACCTCTACCCCGAAGGCGACATCATCCGCGCCATCGATATTCTGGATCGTCTGGGCATTGCCGAGCACGCTCCCAAACGCGCCGAGGCCCTGTCGGGCGGGCAGCAGCAACGTGTCGCCATCGCGCGCGCACTGATGCAGGACCCCACGATTATTCTGGCCGATGAACCCATTGCCTCGCTTGATCCGATGAACGCGCAGCTGGTGATGCAGGCGCTGCGGGACATCCACGAACAGGACGGGCGCATGGTGATCGCGAACCTGCACACGCTGGACACCGCGCGTCGCTATTGCGACCGCGTGATCGGCATGCGGCAGGGGCGGATCGTGTTTGACGGCACGCCCGCGCAGCTGACCACCGGTGTGGCGCGCGACATTTACGGGGCGGATGCCAGCTTTTCCGAAGCGACGACATCGACCCAGATCGAAACGCTGTCCGCCCGTCCCGAAACGGTGGCGGCGCAATAACCCCAATTATCTTTTCATCCCCAGCCTCCGATCCTCGGGGGCCTATCTGCAAAAAGAGAGACGACCGATGAACAAACTACTTGCTGCTGCTTTCGCGACGACCGCCCTTGCGACGGGTGCTGTGGCCCAAACCGAAGCCATTTCCGAATTCCGCATCGGTATTCTGGGCGGCGAGAACGCGCAGGACCGGATGAATTCAAACGAATGTATGCGCGCCATGACCGAGGATGCCTTGGGCGTCCCGACCAAGCTGTTCGCGCCTGCCGATTATAACGGCGTTATCCAGGGTCTGCTGGGCGGCACGCTGGATATGGCATGGTTGGGTGCTTCGGCCTATGCCGCGGTATATCTGCAAGACGCTGAAGCGGTCGAGCCTGTGCTGGTGAAAATCAACGTGGACGGGTCCTATGGCTACCACTCCATCGGGTTTGCCCGCGCCGACAGCGGCATCACCAAGCTTGAGGACGTCAAGGGCAAGGTCTTTGGTTTCGGTGACCCGAACTCCACCTCGGGCTATCTGATCCCGTCGATCGAGATCCCCCAGATGGGCGAAGAGATCACCATGGACTCCGGCGCGTATTTTGGCGAGGTCAAGTTCACTGGCGGTCACGAGCAGACCATCGTTGCGGTCAACAATGGCGACATCGATGCAGGCGTGACCTGGGCTGATGGTCAGGGCAACTGGGAAGACGGCTACAACTCCGGCGCGCTGCGCAAGGCCGTGGACGCAGGCCTGGTCGATATGAACGATCTGGTGGAAATCTGGCGCTCCAAGCCGATCCCCGAAGGCCCCGTCGTGCTGCGCACCAGCCTGCCTCAGGACGTCAAAGACAAGATGACCGCGCTGGTCGACAACCTGTACGAGAACGACCCCGACTGCGCCTATGGCGTGGCGGCGGGCGACAGCCTTGGGTTCGATCCGATCACCCATGACGCCTATGTGTCGATCATCGAAGCCCGCAAGGCAAAATCGAATTGATCCAAGTGATTTAAGCACTGTCGCTGGCTCCGATCCGCATCGGGGCCAGCATTTTTACGTAAGGGCTTCCCATGACCGCGACATCGCAAACCGACCCCGACCTGGCAGGGATCCAGGAAAACTATCTGGCACTGGCCCGATCAAAACGCTGGATGAATCTGGTGCTGCTGATCCTTTTCGTAGCGCTGCTGGTGGGTGGATTTAACACCGCAGGCAACCGCAATGCGGGCGGGTTCTGGGACGGCTTGCCGAATATTCTGGATTTCCCCGCCGATGTGATCGGCGAAGCGATTGAACGCGGGCACCTGCTGCCCGGCTATATGGCGAAATACCTGCCGTCGCTGATCGAGACGGTGAACATCGCCGCTGCCTCGACCCTGCTGGGGGCGATGGTCGGGCTGTTCTTGTCGCTGATGGTCACGCGCGGGTTGGCCCCGGTGCCGTGGCTCGTGGGCCCTTTGCGCCGCGTCTTGGATCTGCTGCGCGCCATACCCGAGATTGTCATCGCGCTGGTGCTGATCTTTCTGCTGGGGGGCGGGCCGGTGCCTGCGATGATCGCCATCGCGCTGCATACCATCGGTGCCTTGGGCAAATTGTTCTCGGAGGTGAATGAAAACGCATCGCTCAAACCGGTAGAGGGGCTTGCCTCTGTCGGGGCGGGGTGGAGCCAGCGCATGTGGCTTGGCGTGATCCCGCAGGTGGCCCCGAACTACATCAGCTATGCGCTCCTGCGGTTCGAGATCAATATCCGCGCCTCTGCGATCCTTGGCTTCGTCGGGGCAGGGGGCATCGGCTATGACCTGCGCAATACCATGAGCTGGGGGCAGGGCAAATTCGACGAAGCCGCTGCCATCTTCCTGCTGCTGTTCCTGACGATTGTGATCGTCGACCAGCTTTCTTCTGTTTTCCGTAACCGTCTGACCCACGGCCTGCCGAGCGCAAAGGTGACCCTATGACCGCGACCGCCCTTCATACCCAGACGATGGTCCATTTCTCGCGCAAGCGGATGGCTGCGCTGGCGTTGCCCGTGATCGTTCTGGCCTATTTCGTTTATATCTTCTTTGCCTTCGATATTCCGGGGCTGGGGGATCGGATCAACGTAGGCAATGCCCGCACGCTGGTGGCCGATGCGTATAGCTACAAGACCCATGTCACGCAGGACAACCGCGACGGCGCGTTTTCCGTCGCGATCGAAGGCGAGCGTAAGGGCGCATATGAAGCCGGCACGGCCCCCGATTGGGTCACGTTGGGGGATCGCCCTGTCGCGGATCTGGGGGGCGGGCATATCGTGACCTTTGGCCCGCAGGTCAGCTATGACATCCCGGGCTATGGCACGGTCGTGGCCGAGCCGGGGCAGCGCGGCGTTCAGGCGACATTCCCGCCCGGCGACATTCCCGACTATATCAGCGCGTCCAAGAACCGCGTGATGATCAACACGGAGGCAGGGCGGCTGACGATCACCCGCAACCGGACCGAGGTGTTCAAATACGACTACGGGTGGGAGCTGTTCTTTTTCACGCTCGACAGCCCCTATCACGGGCTGGGCCTGGTCGCGCTGATGGGGCGTGCGTTCAGCGGTGAAGCGGGCGCGATCTTCCATGACTTCTGGACCAACCGCATGTGGCGGCACAATGATGTGGCCTGGGCGCTTTACGAGACTTTGCTGATGGCTTTTCTGGGCACATTCGGCGCGGCGATCATCGCCCTGCCGCTGGGGTTTCTTGCGGCCAAGAACTTTACCCCGCTGCGGTCCTTGCGCTTTGCCGCACGGCGGATGTTCGATTTCCTGCGCGGTGTCGACGGGCTGATCTGGACCATCGTCCTGTCGCGCGCCTTCGGGCCGGGGCCGCTGACCGGAGCCTTGGCGATCCTGCTGACCGATACGGGGTCTTTCGGCAAGATGTTCTCGGAAGCGCTGGAGAATGTGGACGGCAAACAGATCGAAGGTATCGCCTCTACCGGGGCCAAGCCGCTGCAACGCTACCGTTTTGGGGTGCTGCCGCAGATCGTGCCCGTGCTGCTCAGCCAGGTCCTCTATTTCCTCGAATCCAACACCCGCTCTGCGACGATCATCGGGGCGATCACCGGCGGCGGCATCGGTCTGCTGCTGACACAGGCGATTGCCACCCAGAAGGACTGGGAAGAGGTGACCTATTACATCGTGCTGATCGTGCTCATGGTCATGGCGATGGACAGTTTCTCGGGCTGGCTGCGCCGCAAGCTGATCAACGGTGACGAGGGCGGTCACTGATGCCGCGCCTGACTGCCGACAGCCCCTTCATCCACCCCGACTGCGAGATCAAAGATGCTACATTCGGAGCCTATACAGAGGTCGGGCGCGGTTCGCGGATCGCCCACAGCCAGCTTGGCGATTACAGCTATTGCGACCGCTACGCCGACATTGCCAACACCACCGTGGGTAAATTCTCGAACATCGCGGCCTATGTACGGATCGGGGCCACAGACCACCCGATGGAAAAAGCCAGCCTGCATCACTTTCACTACCGCGCGGGCGACTACTTTGACGGCGCGGCTGACGATGACGCTTGGTTCGCACACCGTCGCAGCCGGCGCGTTACCCTTGGCCATGACACATGGCTTGGCAATGGCGCACAGGTGCGGCCAGAGGTAACGATCGGCCACGGCGCGGTCGTCGCGGGTGGGGCCATCGTGACCAAGGATGTCGCCCCCTATATGATCGTCGCGGGTATTCCCGCGGTGCCGCTGCGGGCGCGGTTCAGCGCGGGCATCGCTGACCGGATGATGGCGCTGGCATGGTGGGACTGGCCCCATGACGCCTTGCACCGCGCGCTGGATGACTTCCGCACGCTTTCAGCCGAGGCGTTTCTGGAGCGCTACGAATAACGCCACGCGATTTCAGGTATCTGCCAGTGTCAGGGTCACTTTGTCCCCCGCGAACCACGTGCGCCCGTATTCCAGCGGTTGCCCCTGATCATCCACATTCAGGTTGATCGTGCGCAAGATCGGCGCGCCCTCGGCCACGCGCAGATGCAGCGCCTGGGTGGCGCTGGCGAGCTTGGCGTTGATGCGGGTCGACGCGCGGGTATAGTCCGTCACGCCCCCGAGCCGCAGCGCCGCCGTCACCGATTGCGCCTGTTCAAGATGCGCCAGCATGTCGGGGAAGCGCGCGGCGGAGAAGACGCTGCGAAACAGCGCGATCACCTGACCGTCGGCAAAGGACAGCCCCTCGCAGACCTGAACCTGTGCGTTCTGCGCCAGCGCAAGTGCGTCGCTTTCTTCGGGGCGCGCGGTGCGGGTTTCCAACGTCAGGAACTCCTTGCTTGGCATCCGCCCCTGCGCCGACAGGTTCTGGTGAAACCGCACGCGGCGGCCGATGGGGTAATCGGTGGGCGTCGAGGTCACGAACACCCCCGCACCGCGCCGCGGCAACACCAGCCCTTCGCCCGCCAGCGCCTTGATCGCGTGCCGCACCGTATGCCGGTTCACCCCGAACCGCGCCGCCAGCGCGCTTTCGGTCGGCAGCTTGTCGTCGGGGCCATAGACACCCGCTGCGATGTCGCTGCGCAGGCTATGGGCGATGGCGGTCCAGATCGGGGTGCGTTGGGGCATGTCACAAATATTTCGCAAAAGGAGGGCTTGGCGCTGATCGGCGTCACAGGTAGTATTTGTCTAGTTGTATAGACAACTCGAAAAGGTGTCTAGATGAATATGATGAACTCAGAAATCGACCCTCATGCGCGGCGTAAGGCATGGTTGGGTCTGCTTGCCAAATCCCCCGCCGCCGAGGTCGCGCGCCTTTGGGCCGCCTATGGCACCCACCCTGATCACAGCATTCTGCGCGCGCCGGAAATCGGCGGCGTAATGGTGCGCGGTCGGGCGGGGGCCGTCGGCGCCGCGTTCAATCTTGGCGAGATGTCCGTCACCCGTGCATCAGTCAAACTGGGCTGCGGTACGGTGGGTCACGGCTATGTGCAGGGCCGCAGCAAGGACCACGCGCTGCAGACGGCGCTGATTGACGCGCTGATGCAAACCGATGCGGCGACGCAGGTAGAGGCCGCGATTCTCGCGCCCCTGCGCAAGGGGCGTGACACGGCCAAGGCCACCCGCGCGGCCAAGGCGGCGGCGACCAAGGTGGATTTCTTTACGATGGTACGAGGGGAAGACTGATGCAGACCCATGCTTTGGAGGGCGGCTTTACCGACGCCCCGATCGACGCCGCCCGCGCCTTTCGCGGGCTGATGACCGCGATGGCACGCCCGGGGACGATCTGTCACGTCTCTGGGGCCACACCGCCCGCCCCGCTTGGCGCGGCCGCGGGCACCGCGATCCTGACGCTGTGTGATCCCGATACGCCAATCTATCTCGGCACCGCTTTTGACACCCAAGACGTGCGCGATTGGATCACCTTTCAGACCGGCGCGCCCTTTGTGCCGCCCGCACAGGCGATGTTTGCCGTCGGGGCTTGGGATGATCTCCCGCTCTGCGAATTTGCCATCGGCACCGCCGAATATCCCGACCGCTCGGCGACGGTGGTTGTCGAGATGCCAGACCTCACGTCTTTGGGTGCGACCCTAAGCGGGCCGGGCATCAAGGATACCGCCAGCCTGTCGCTGCCGGATACTGCCGCGTTCCAACGCAACGCCGCGCTGTTCCCGCTGGGGTTGGATTTCATTTTCACCTGCGCAAACCGGCTTGCCGCGCTGCCACGCACGACGAGGGTCCGCTGATGTATGTTGCTGTCAAAGGGGGCGAACGCGCCATCGACAACGCCCATGCCTGGCTGGCCGAGGAACGGCGCGGGGACCGTGATGTGGCGGAACTGGGGGTGGACCAGATCCGCGAGCAGATGACGCTCGCCGTTAATCGGGTGATGGCGGAAGGGTCGCTGTATGATCCCGACCTCGCCGCGCTGGCGATCAAACAATCGCGTGGTGATCTGATAGAAGCGATCTTTCTGATCCGCGCCTACCGTACCACGCTGCCGCGTTTTGGTGGCTCTAACCCGGTGGATACGGCCACCATGGCCTGCGACCGCCGCGTGTCTGCCACGTTCAAGGATGCACCCGGTGGGCAAGTGCTGGGGCCAACATTTGACTACACCCACCGTCTGCTGGACTTTAAACTCGCCGCCGATGGCGAGTTTGGCGAGATGCCGCAAACAGAGCCTAATGCAGGCGAAACGCCGCATATCATGGGGTTCCTTGATCGCGAGGATCTGATCCAGTCGGAACCCACAGGGTCGGACACACCGGACGATCTGACCCGCAGCCCGCTGGAGCTTCCGGCGAGCCGTGCCCTGCGTTTGCAGGCTCTAACACGGGGGGATGAGGGGTTTATCCTTGGCATGGCCTATTCCACCCAACGGGGCTATGCGCGCAACCACGCCTTTGTGGCAGAGCTGCGCATCGGTGCGGTGGCGGTCGAGATGGAGATCCCCGAGCTCGGCTTTGCCATCGACATCGGCGAGATCACCCTGACCGAATGCGAAACCGTCAACCAGTTCAAAGGCTCGAAAACCGAACCGCCGCAATTCACGCGCGGCTACGGGCTGGTCTTCGGGATGACGGAGCGCAAGGCGATCTCTATGGCGCTGGTCGACCGCGCGTTGCGCTGGAAAGAACTGGGCGAGGATAACCTAGGTGCCCCCGCGCAGGACGAGGAATTCGTGCTGTATCACGCCGACAACATCCAGGCGACGGGGTTTCTGGAGCACATCAAACTGCCCCACTACGTCGACTTCCAATCCGAACTGGAGCTGATCCGCAAACTGCGCCGCGAGGCACAGGCATCAGAGCAGGCGGCAGGACAGGCCGAGGAGGAGGGCCCCTCCGGGGGGAGTTTAAAGGGCAAAATGAAGGAAGGGGTGGCGTCATGAGCGACTATAACTTCGCCTATCTGGACGAGCAGACCAAACGCATGATCCGCCGCGCTATACTGAAAGGATTGGCGATACCGGGGTATCAGGTGCCTTTTGCCAGCCGCGAGATGCCGATGCCCTACGGCTGGGGCACGGGCGGTGTGCAGGTTTCGGCAGCGGTACTGACGCCCGAGGACCGGTTCAAGGTGATCGATCAGGGCGCCGATGATACGACTAATGCAGTCTCTATCAGGCGGTTTTTCGAGAAAACGGCGGGTGTCGCCGTGACCGAGGCCACCACAGAGGCCAGCGTCATACAGACCCGTCACCGCATCCCCGAAACACCCCTGCGCGAAGACCAGATCCTTGTCTATCAGGTGCCGATCCCCGAACCCCTGCGGTTTCTTGAACCGTCAGAGGTCGAGACACGCAAGATGCACAGCCTTGAGGAATACGGATTGATGCACGTGAAACTTTACGAAGACATCAGCCAGCACGGCGCGATTGCCACGGCCTATGCCTATCCGGTGAAGGTCGAGGGGCGCTATGTCATGGACCCGTCCCCGATCCCCAAGTTCGATAACCCCAAGCTCGAGATGGCCGGTATCCAACTGTTCGGCGCAGGCCGTGAACAGCGCATCTATGCGGTGCCGCCCTATACGCAGGTGGTCAGTCTGGACTTTGACGATTATCCGTTCGAGCCGACCAAGGCGGATCATGCCTGTGACCTATGCGGCGCGACGGACAGCTATCTGGACGAGTTGATCATGGATGACGCCGGCGGGCGGATGTTCATGTGTTCGGATACGGATTACTGCGGCGCGCGGCGTACGGCGGGGCATCTGGGTGCGCAGGGCGCCCCCTTGGCGGAGGACGCGGCATGACCCCTTTGTTGCAAGTGGAAGGCATCGCCAAGATGTATGGCGCGCGGATCGGCTGCACCGACGTGTCGTTTGATCTTTATCCGGGCGAGGTGATGGGCATCGTCGGGGAAAGCGGGTCGGGCAAGTCGACGCTTCTGAACTGTTTGGCAGGGCATTTGCAGCCCGACGCCGGGGCCGTCCGTTTCGACACCCGCGCCGAGGGCTTGCGCGATACGGTCATGATGAGCGAGCCTGAACGCCGAATGTTGTCGCGCACCGACTGGGCCTTTGTGCATCAGCATGCACGCGACGGGCTGCGTATGAATGTCAGCGCAGGCGGCAATGTGGGCGAGCGGCTGATGGCCGTGAACGCCCGCCATTACGGAGACATCCGCGACAAGGCGATCGACTGGCTGGGCCGCGTCGAGATCAGCGCCGACCGGATTGATGACCGGCCCACGGCGTTCTCTGGCGGGATGCAACAGCGTTTGCAGATCGCGCGCAATCTGGTGACAGGCCCGCGGTTGGTGTTCATGGATGAACCCACCGGCGGTCTGGATGTCAGCGTGCAGGCACGGCTGTTGGACCTGCTGCGGGGGCTCGTGCGCGAGATGGGGTTGAGCGCCATCATCGTCACCCATGATCTGGCTGTGGTGCGTTTGCTAGCCGACCGGCTGATGGTCATGAAAGACGGCCATGTGATCGAAAGCGGGCTGACCGATCAGGTGCTCGACGATCCGCAGCATGCCTATACGCAGCTTCTTGTTTCCTCTGTCCTACAGGTATGAACCCGATGATTACTGTTGAAAACGTGTCGAAATCTTTTGTGTTGCACAATCAGGGGGCTGCCGAAATCTCTGTTATGGCGGGGGCGTCGCTGTCGGTGGCACAGGGGGAGTGTATCGCTTTAGTCGGGGCGTCAGGCGCAGGTAAATCGACCCTGATGCGGATGATTTACGGCAATTACCTGACCCAGTCGGGGCGCATTATGGTGGGCGATCTGGATGTCGTGACCGCTGCTCCAAGGCAGGTGATCCAGCTGCGCCGCACCACATTGGGCTATGTCAGCCAGTTCCTGCGGGTTGTGCCACGGGTATCGACGCTGGACGTGGTGGCAGAGCCGCTGATGGCCACCGGATCGGACCGCGCCAGTGCCGAAGCGCAGGCGAAAACCCTTTTGCAGAGACTGAATATACCTGAACGTCTGTGGCAGCTGAGCCCCACGACCTTCTCGGGCGGAGAGCAGCAGCGCGTCAATATCGCACGCGGTTTTGCCTACCCCTATCCCGCGCTATTGCTGGATGAACCGACCGCCAGCCTTGATCCCGTGAACCGCGCCACCGTGCTAAAGATGATCGCCGAGGCGAAGGCGCGTGGCGCTGCCATCATCGGGATTTTTCACGATCACGCCGCACGCGACGAAATTTGCGACCGGCAGTTTGACGTGACCCGGTTCACCCCGGGGCTGGCCGCATGACGGGGCGGTTCATTGCAGTCGTCGGGCCTTCTGGTGTGGGGAAAGACAGCGTAATGGAGGGGCTGGCCGCGGCGGACCCGACGCTTTGCCTTGCGCGGCGCGTGATCTCGCGGCCCGCAACCCTTGGCGGAGAAGCATTCGACGGCGTGTCGGAGCGTGCCTTCAGGAAGGCAGAGGATGACGGTGCGTTTATCCTCAGCTGGCATGCGCATGGTTGGCACTACGGCATCCCGCAGTCCGTCGCGCTTGAGGTGGCGCAGGGGCGTGATGTGCTGGTGAACCTGTCACGTGCCGTCTTGCCACAGGCACAGGCCCTCTTTGCGCGGTTTTGCGTGATCTTGCTGCGAGCGGATCATGACATCCTCGCCGCCCGTCTGACGGCGCGCAACCGCGAGGACGCCGCCGAGATAGAGCGCCGCCTGGCCCGTGCGGATTTCGCCATGCCCCTCGGTATTCCCCATCAGGTGATCGACAACAGCGGCCCCTTGGCGCAGACCATTGCCACGATACGCCAGCACCTTTCCCAGACAGCCTGCGACGCTGGCCAGTCCAATCAGAAGATGATGCCATGACCCAAGAGATAATTTTCGCCAACGCCCGCCTGATCCTGCGGGATCGCGTCGAGACCGGAACGCTCCGCATCGCAGACGGGGTAATCACCGACATCGATTTCGGCACCGCCGTGCCCAAAGGCGCGCAGGACATGCAGGGCGACTACATCGCGCCCGGTCTGGTCGAACTGCACACCGATAATCTGGAACGGCATATGTCGCCGCGCCCCAAGGTCGACTGGCCGCACCGCGCGGCCATCCTCGCCCATGACCGTGAACTGGCGGGCACCGGCATCACCACCGTGTTCGATGCGATCCGCGTCGGGTCGATGATCTCGGCCGAGCACCAGTACCAGAGATATGCGCGCGGCATGGTCGATACCATTCTGGCGATGCGCGCCGCCGGAGCCCTGCGGATCAGCCACCACATCCACCTGCGGGCCGAGATCTGTTCGGAAACGCTGGCCGAAGAGCTGGCCGAATTCGGCCCAGAGGATCGCGTTGGCATCGTCTCGATGATGGACCACACGCCGGGTCAGCGACAGTTCCGCGATCTGTCGAAATTCGAGGCCTATGTGCGCGGCAAACACAGCTTTGATGCCGCCGCCTTCCAGCGTCATGTGGACACTCTGTACGATGTGCAAAAGCAATATGGCAAAACCCACGAGGCCGCGACCGTTGCGGCAGCCACCCGATATGGCGCAGCGCTTGCCAGCCACGACGACACCACCGCAGAGCAGGTCGAGACGAGCCACCGCTACGGCGTCCGGCTTGCCGAGTTTCCCACCACGATCGAGGCGGCGCATAGCTGTCATGCCAATGGGATCGCGACCATCATGGGCGCGCCAAACGTCATTCGCGGCGGGTCGCATTCGGGCAATGTCGCCGCCCTTGATCTGGCGAAGGCGGACCGGCTGAATATCCTGTCGTCCGACTACGTGCCCGCGGGCCTGTTGATCGCGGCATTGCAACTGGGGGATCTGTGGGGGGATCTGGCGCGCGGACTGGCGACGGTCACCCACGCGCCTGCACAAAGCGTCGGGCTAACGGACCGTGGCACGATCAAGGTCGGCGCACGCGGCGATGTGATCCGGTTTGCGCGGCTCGACGGCTTGCCGATCCTGCGCGAGACATGGGTCGAAGGGCAGCGCGTCTTTTGACCTGATGCAGCGGCGCGACGCTTGGGACGCTCTGGCGGGCGGGGCGTAGCTTTGGGGTTGGTGTCGGCGGAAAAATGCTTAGGTTGCCGCTTTAGGGTCTGAACACCCGGAAACAAAGCGGGGGCCTTATGCGCCAATCATTCATGCAACCACATCCCCATGTCACAGGCGGAGGCGTCTGATGCTGTTGGTGTTGGGACTGGCCGCGTTGATCTGGGGCGCGGGGGCTGCGTTCGGCCAGCCGCGCGAACGGCGCGCCGTGGTGTTGGGCATGCTGTTTGGTCTGGTGATCGGGTTGAACCTCTTGCTGCCCGAAGCGCACCCCTTGCGCGTGGCGACGGGTGGCTCGGCAGCTCCGTGGCTGCTGCTGACGGGATTTCTGCTGCTGATCTTTGGCTATAGCTGGGTGTTGAACCGCCTGCGCGCCCGCGCCGAACCGGTGGCCGCACCGACGCCCGCCGCGCAAACTGGCACATTCTCGGAAACGGAGCTGAACCGCTATGCCCGCCACATCGTGCTGCGCGAGGTCGGCGGACCGGGCCAGAAGGCGCTGAAGCAGGCGCGGGTGCTGGTCATTGGCGCGGGTGGGCTTGGCGCGCCGGTGCTGCAATACCTGACGGCGGCCGGTGTCGGCACGATTGGTGTGATCGACGACGACGTGGTCGAGAATGCCAATCTGCAACGGCAAGTGATCCACAAGGACAGCGCCATCGGCACGCCCAAGGTCTTTTCAGCGCAGGCCGAGATGGAGGCGCAGAACCCCTTTGTCACCGTGCGCCCCTATCACCGCCGCCTGACGGAAGACATCGCGGCAGAGCTTTTCGCCGACTACGATCTGGTGCTGGACGGCACGGATAATTTCGACACGCGCTATCTGGTGAACCGCACCTGTGTCGCGGCCGGCTTGCCGCTGATCTCGGGGGCGCTGTCGCAATGGGAAGGACAGCTGAGCATCTTTGACCCCTCCAAGGGCGCGCCATGCTACCAGTGCATCTTCCCGCAGGCCCCGGCGGCCCATCTTGCCCCCAGCTGTGCGCAAGCCGGGGTGATCGGCCCCTTGCCCGGCGTGATCGGCGCGATGATGGCATCCGAGGCGATCAAGCTGATCACCGGTGCCGGTGCCCCGCTGCGTGGGCAAATGCTGATGTATGATGCGCTCTACGGCGAGAACCGCGTGATCGGCGTCTCCAAACGGGACGACTGTCCGATCTGCGGAAACGCGGGCGACTAGACGACCCGTCATGGTGGCTTTGCGCGCGGGTATTGCGATTGTATTGCCCCGCCGCAGTGCATAGCTTGATCCGTAAAGGAGACCGCCATGACAAACCCTTTGCTACAGGATTGGGACACCCCGTTTCAGATCGCCCCTTTCGACAAGATTTCCGACGATGATTTCGCCCCCGCGCTGGACGAGGCCCTGCAGACGCACCGGATGGAGATCGACGCCATCGCCGACTGCGAATACGATCCGACTTTTTCCAACACGATCGAGGCGCTCGAGGAAGCAGGCAGCCAGCTGGACCGCGTGTTGGGCGTGTTCTTCACCGTCGCAGGGGCCGACAGCAACCCCACGCGCGAAGATCTGCAGCGCAAATTCTCGCCGCTGCTGTCGGCACATTTCTCTGACATCTCAAGCAACAAGGCGCTGTTTGCGCGCGTGGCCTCCGTCTGGGAAAATCGCGACAGCTTCGACCTGACGCCCGAACAGGCACGGGTGCTGATGCTGACCCACCGCGGCTTTGTGCGCGCAGGCGCGGCGCTGGAGGGTGCGGATGATGCGCGGATGAAAGAGATCAAGAACCGGCTGGCGGTGCTGGGGACACAGTTCACCCAGAACCTGCTGGCGGATGAACGCAGCTGGTTCATGCCGCTGGAGGAATCCGATCTGGAAGGGCTGCCCGACTTTGTCATCGCTGCCGCCCGTGCGGCGGGCGAGGAGAAAGAGGCAGGCGGGCCGGTCATTACCCTTTCGCGGTCTTTGATCACACCGTTCCTGCAATTCTCGCCGCGCCGCGATCTGCGCGAAAAGGCGTTTCTCGCTTGGCAGTCCCGTGGGGCCAATGGCGGCGATACCGATAACCGCGCCATCGCTGCCGAGATCCTCGCCCTGCGCGAGGAACGGGCCAAGCTTCTGGGCTATGACAATTTCGCGGCTTACAAGCTGGAAACAGAGATGGCGAAAACACCCAAAGCGGTGCGCCAGCTGCTGATGGATGTCTGGACCCCGGCAAAGCGCCAAGCGCAGGCGGACGCCGAGGTGCTGACCCGTATGATGCATGACGATGGCGTGAACGCCGATCTGGCCCCGTGGGACTGGCGCTACTATGCGCAGAAACGGCGCGTGGCAGAGCATGATCTGGATGAAGCCGCGTTGAAACCGTATTTCCAGCTGGACCGGATGATCGACGCGGCCTTCGACTGCGCCACGCGATTGTTCGCTCTCGAATTCAAGCCCCTCGACGTGCCGCTCTATCACCCCGATTGTCGCGCGTGGGAAGTGACCCGCAACGGCGAACATGTGGCCGTGTTCATCGGTGACTACTTTGCACGCGGATCGAAACGGTCGGGCGCGTGGTGCAGCGCCATGCGGTCTCAGGCGAAATTCCCCGACGTGCAGTCGCCCGTCGTGATCAACGTGTGCAACTTTGCCAAAGCCGCGCCTGCGCTGCTGTCCTATGACGATGCACGCACGCTGTTTCATGAATTTGGCCATGCGCTGCACCAGATGCTGTCGGATGTGACCTACGAATCCGTGAGCGGCACATCGGTCGCGCGTGATTTTGTCGAACTGCCCAGCCAGTTGTTCGAACATTGGCTCGAAGTGCCCGACGTGCTCAGCCAATTTGCCACCCACGCCAAAACAGGCGACCCCATGCCGCCCGAGATGTTGGAAAAGGTGCTGGGGGCCGCGAATTTCGACATGGGGTTCGCCACGGTCGAATATGTCGCCTCTGCGCTGGTAGACCTCGAATTCCACGACGGTGCGGCACCTGCCGATCCGATGGAGAAACAGGCGCAGGTACTGGCCGGTCTGGGCATGCCGCCGGCAATCACCATGCGCCACGCCACGCCGCAGTTTGCCCATGTCTTTTCCGGCGACGGCTATTCCAGCGGCTACTACAGCTACATGTGGTCCGAGGTGATGGACGCAGACGCCTTCGCCGCCTTTGAAGAGGCCGGTAGCGCCTTTGATCCCGACCGCGCCGCCGCGCTAGAGCAGCACATCCTGTCCACCGGCGGCAGTCAGGACGCGGCGGAACTGTACAAGGCGTTCCGTGGCCGGTTGCCGGGGGTAGAGGCTTTGCTGAAGGGTCGCGGTCTGACAGCAGGCTGAGCGCCCGCGGCCGGCCTGCCTTCGGCGAGAGTTTAAGAGGCAAAATGAAGGGGCGCGCGGCTGCAGCTTCATTTTGCCAAATAAACTCAAATCCCGCCCTCGATACGGGGCGGGTCAGTAGCCTTTGGCGCGATCCACCAGATGCAGGAAATCCTCACCCGCTTCACCGCGGCGGATGTTTTCGACGATGGCCTGTGCAGCGGTTGTCGCGCGGGTTTCAGCGGCGATGTGGGGCGTGACGGTGACGTTGGGATGCGCCCAATAGGGGTGGTCTGCGGGCAAGGGCTCGACACGGAACACATCCAGCGTGGCATGGGCGATCTGGCCGCTGTCGAGCGCTGCCAGCAGCGCGTCGTCATCGATCAGCGCGCCGCGGCCCGGGTTGATGATACAGGCACCAGCGGGCATTTGCGCCAGCGTCTCGGCATTCAGCGTGTTTTCGGTATCGGGCGTGTTGGGCAGCAGCAGCACCGCGATCTCGGCACTGCGCAGGGCATCTGCGTGCCCGGCGTCCCCATGCAGGCAGGTGACGCCCGCGATGTCCTTGGGGCTGCGCGACCAGCCGGTGACGTTGAACCCCAGATAGACCAGAGTTTCCGCCACCGCCGCGCCCAAGGCCCCCAGACCCAGAATAGTGACCTGTCGTTCCTGTGCCAGCGGTGGGGTGCGCGGGGTCCAATCGCTCTCCGTTTTGCGAATGTCCGTGTCCAACCCCAGATGATAGCGCATCACATGGCCCGTGACCCATTCCACCATCCCCTTGGTCAGCCCCGGGTCCACCATCCGCGCCAGAGGGATCTTCAGCGTCTGGTTATTGGTGATGTTTTCCACCCCCGCCCAGAGGTTCAGCACCGCCTTGGCCCGCGTGTAGGGCGTGAAATCCTGCAAGGGGCTGTTGGGGGCATAGACGATGTAGTCCACGTCCTGCGGGGCGATATCCGTTGATAGGTGAGCCGCGATCCCCGCGGCATCAAGCGCTTGGCGCAGCGGCGTTTCATACGTCACCCAGCGTTCGGGGCGCGCGGCGAAAAGGATATTGAGAGGCATGGGCTTCCTATCTGGGGCGGTGGACATGGGCCGATTGTACAAGGCCAAAAGCCAGCAGCAACACCAGCATCGCCGA
>Ga0208794_1000787_pt1 | contig 17351 bp, 19 predicted proteins | sample 32_taG_FD_184106 | JGI IMG/M metagenome (GOLD analysis project Ga0208794, IMG submission 184106) | Marine viral communities from the Gulf of Mexico - 32_GoM_OMZ_CsCl metaG (SPAdes) (version 2) | ecosystem: Environmental > Aquatic > Marine > Oceanic | place: Atlantic Ocean: Gulf of Mexico... | reverse complement strand
GCCTGAAGGAGTCTGGGTATCCCGTGACGGTGACTGATGTTCACCACTCCAAGATGAAGGAGAAGAGAATCCTGGATGCTCTGGAGCCTGTCTGGGCAAACCACCGGATTGTGGTGGATAAGGGACTGATCCAGAGGGACTTTGAGTCCACCAAGGGCTACGAGAACGGGAATACCTACCGATTGTTCTACCAAGCAAGCCGGATGCAGAGACGGAAAGGAGCAGTCAAGCACGATGACCGGATTGATGCCCTGAGTATGGCTGTGGCTTACTGGGATCAGGCTGTAGGAATGACCCAGGATGAGGGCATTGAGCGTAGGCGAGAGCGTCTTTTGGACGATGAACTACGACGATTCGCCAAAAATGACCGTCTTGGAAGGTTAGACAAGGAAGACAACCATCTGAAATGGTTCTAGTTTAGAAATAGATTAGATCCAAAATAGGCTGGATTCTCATACAGTATTGTTATTAGGATTATCTCAAGGATAAGAAAGGCCAAATGTGGCTTGATTGATATCCTTACTTTCTATTGTTTGAGAATCTTAATTAAGACTTATCAGGCGATAGACAGAATGGCTCTTTTGGCTTGGAGTCATTGACAGGCTTTGTCTCTTTTTCCAATTTGATTATTATCCTCCAGGAGGAGGGGGGTCTTGATGGCCCCCTTTTTTATGGACAAGGAAGACCAGAAGAAATGGCGGAAGGCTTTAGACAACCTGCGGTTTCTCTGTTCATGCCACAAGCCAGTTCGGGTCAGGCGATGCGCCACATCTGGTGACATCTTCGGAGACACCGACCTGAAGAACGACCACTTCGCCATCAGGATCAACAAGGATCTTGATTACCAGACGGCTCTGGACACTCTGATTCACGAGTGGGCTCATGCCCTAAGCTGGTCTGACGCACAAGTGTTCAAGGAAGAACACGGGCCTATGTGGGGTGTCGCTTTCGCGGCTTGCTACAGGGCTGTTCACGGGGAGTGATTTTTGGGTCAGGGGTCTGAACCCCTATATAACGAAGAGTGCATTCCCGCATCCCCCCGGTCGGGCCTGCTTGCGTGTGCGCGGGCGGATCGCGTGGGATATTCCTACGCATAATGCGCGGGATATCCCCATGTAATCCGCTGGTCAGCCTCTGAATCATGCCGGGGGTGGGGGTAGCCGGAAAAAATTTCAGACTTCGTCTGCATTTATTTTATCTCCCGTCTTCCGCGATCCTTGCCTAGTCAGCGCGTAACTTCCTACGCATTATGCAAGCGTAGTTTCCTGGGTTGACCATGATCACACCGTCTTCGACTGAGGCACACGCGCGACCCTCTCACCGCCGAAACCTTAGGAAAATGTCGGGAAACTTTACCGTAGGTACTGTCTGGTTGAGCCGCCGTAAGCCTTTATCCTGCGCGCATAGCGGGAAAGGTTGAGCCGTCGCTGTTCGCTGTTTCCGAGCCGCGGCTGGCTCCCTCCGGCCTGATCCGCCGGGGTTGGACGATCCCCGAAAGTGTCCGCTGTGAAGCGTCTGGAGGTCGTCAGATCTTTGACAATCAGAATTCCAGCATCCCTGCGGGGACCACCATGGTGGTCGAGGAAGCATCCTCGGAACTGCTCTCAAGATCTCTCCGAGATCTCTGTGCCGGTAAATCCCGGCAATGATCCGGAGGATCCAAGGCGAAACGAGCCGTGAATCTTTAGATTCCCGGCTTGTCTGCTGCTGAAAGCAGCACTGATGAGCCTTCCTGACTCCGTCAGAATCCCTGTCTCATTTTCCTGGAGGAAAATCAATGAACACTGCCGTTCTGAAAAGCCGCTTCTTCACCTTGGTGAACGACGAAAATGTCCTCTTCGACGGTCCTACCGTCGATCACTGCCAGATTGCTTTCCAACTCATTGAGTTGGTCAGGGAAATCGGCAGCGAAGCTGGTCCCAGTTTCACTGGGCTGTTGGCTTGGTCCTTTCAGGACTCCTGCCAGCACCACGACGGTCTTAACCGTCGAATTCCGGACGGTAACTCTCTCCGAGAGTGGCTGGAAGGTGGTCACTTTGTGACCATGGAAGTTGCCGGAGCCTTGCTTTGCAACACTTGGGATGCCCTGGCTGCTGCTGACAAGCCTCTGATCTCTGGCGAGAGCCAGGAAGATTTTGAAATCAAAGCTGATGCTTTGATGGACGAAGCAGCTTCGCTGGAAGGTGACAACTAATTCGGGCCAGTCTTAGGACTGGACGAAGTAAAAGAAAGCCTGTCGGCTCTAGGGGAAAAGGGCCACTTAAATCATCCAGTCTTAGGACTGGCAAAATCGGCTGCCACCAAAGTGGTGGATACAGGCTCTCTGTGTTGGTCTTCGACCGGTGCTTTGTAGTCAAATAAGCGTGCTAGGACTGGCAGCCACCAATCACCAGAGGAAATCAGAGAGTGAGTTCTACGAACTCTCTGATGTTCCTCTGTTCCTTTGTCTCGACCTGGAGGTCAAAAAATGTTCGCAATCACCAAAGTGATTGACGGGAAGCTGATTCCCGCTCAAGTTTCTCAGTTCCGCTCCGAAAGCAGTGCTTTCGATGCTGCTGCCAGCCTGTCGGCTGGAATAATCCCTGTTGTCGCTGTTGTCCAGACCCGTACCAAGACTCCGTCTTGGGTCGCTGATTGGGACAACGGACCAAGCAATGCTTGGATTCACCACAAAGCTGACGCTTTCACCAACTCTGCCAGCATCGTCAAGGTCTTCGACAACGGCGAGCCGTTCAACTACGATTTCGCCAAGTGGCGAAGTACCAAAGCTATGGTCGCTTGGGATGGTCCGGCACAGCCTTCGGCTCCTGCTCCGGCACAGCCTTCGGCTCCGGCTCCGGCACAGCCTTCGGCTGACGGTCTGGAGTCTCTCAAGAGAGACTTCGGAGCGATGGGTTCAGCGATTGCTAAGGCAATCCAGGAGTCCAAGCCCAGCGAAGCTGGTGTCTCGGAGGATAAGCTTCGCAAAATGATCGCTGAGTCTGTTCCACAGACTGTCGTGGTCAAGCAGCCTGAACTTCCAGAAGTGGAAGTCGGGGTAGCACATGAAAAGTTCGAGGAACTTCTGAAGCGGATTCAGATCCTGCCGAACGCTTTCCTGGTTGGTCCGTCTGGGTCTGGTAAGACCCATGCTGCTGCTCAGGTTGCCGAGGCTCTCGGTAAGGACTACGCTTCGATAAGCTGCTCCGGTGGTATGTCCGAAGGACATTTGCTGGGTCGTCTGCTCCCTACGGGAGATAACGGCAAGTTTGAGTACAGTCCGTCTGATTTCATCAGACTGTACGAAAACGGTGGTATCTTCCTGCTCGATGAAATCGACGCTGCCGATCCCAATGTGCTGATTGTCATCAACGATGCAATCAGTGGTGGCCGGATCTCAGTCCCTAACAGGACTGATAAGCCGTTCGCTGAGCGACATAAGGACTTCGTCCTCATCGCTGGAGCCAACACTATGGGCAACGGTCGTGACCGACAGTATGTCGGTAGAAATCAGCTTGACAAAGCTACGCTTCGCCGTCTGAAAATGAACCTGATTCAGTGGGACTACAGTCCCAATGTTGAAAAGGCTCTCTGCCCGGACTCTGAGCTACGCTCTAAGTGGGCTGATCTTCGTCAGAAGATTGCGGCCAACGGCATCCGACAGGTTGTGGATACGCAGTCCCTTCGGGACGCTTACCGATTCCGTCAGGGTCTCGGCTGGACTGTGAAGCAGTGCGTCGATCAGCTTACGCTGGACTGGTCCGACGACGAGAAAGCTGCCGCTGGTGTCTAGCACCCTGGGGGGTAAGACAGAGACTGAACTAGTGAAGTCTCAGTCTTACTCCCCACCAACTCACTCACTCTCAACTCTAACCAAAGGTTACCCCGTGAAAATTCACTACCAATTCACTGACGCTGAACTTGGCTATAGCCAGACCATCGTCCACAAGCTAACCCCAAAGGGTCGTCCCTCATCAGACAAGCTTCGCTCTGTCACTCTGCTGGATCGCCGCGCTCTGTTTCAGAGCGATCAGATCATTAAAGCCAAAGGCTTTAAGACAGACGATGAGATCCATGATCGCTTCGCTACCCATCAAGAGCGTAGCTCTGAAGTTTCCGGCGGCGGCAGAGGCTTCCGCACTCAGTGTCGTGGAACGACACGGCAGCAGCTTGAGGCTGGAAACTGGAGCGAAGGCGGCAAGAAACTTGCCAAGTACACTCGCCAAGTCAGTGACCTGACTGAAGACCTGTTGCCTCAAGGCACTGAGCGAAAGCTAACCTACGGCTTTGACGGTGACGATCTGAATACAGATCGACTGTACGGTGGTCAAGCCGATACGGCTTTCGAGTCTCGCCGTCGCCAAGCTGGCGGCATCGTTCCGGTAATCACGCTGTTCGTCCACTACGGTGCGAACTGTGACCGTCATGCAGACAGTCTCTTCTGGTCTGGTGCTGTAGGCACTGTGCTGGCTCACCGTCTGGAGAACGCTGGCTACCGAGTCGAAATCTACTCTGTACAGAGTTCGATCAAAGCCTTGGTCCGTGCCGAAGGCAACACTGACAAGAAAAAGATCGAGGACAGTATAATCTTAACTAAGATTAAGTCTTCGGATCAGGATGTCCGGTACAACAACATGGCAGCGTTGCTCTGCAACGGTAACACTTTCCGAAACCAAGGTTTCGATGTGCTGTACTCCGAAGGAGTCCCTGGCGAGTTTAAGCCGCACGGTAACTTGGGTAGCGCGGTCTGCCTGAACAGTGAAACTGGTCAGGATCTGCTCGGTACTGCTCAGGATCTGCTCGGTATCGACCGAGATCATGCTCTCTGCATCCCTGATGCAGCGAACGGCAGCCAAGCTGAAGCTTTGCTGAAGCAATCGCTTGAGAAGTTTCTCAAGTAACCTCCAGGATACTCCTGGGCCACGAGTTGAAACTGGCCCACCCCCAAATCAACTAGCCTATGGCTAGAGAATGAGTGAGTTCCTGGGCATGAATTAAAACTGCCCACCCCAAATCACCATGTTAAACCTTCTCCTCGTGTCTTTACTCTCCCTAAACGGGATGAGTAAATCCGTCGAAGCGATAGCCAAGAAAGATGGCGAAGCCAACGCTGCTGCTTTTGTCGAGGCTATCGAAGTTAACATTCCAAAGGAGTTCGTTAACGAACTAGCTCCGATTGTTGCAGCGATCCGCTACGCAGAGAACGGCAGAGCCGGACGAGAGTTCGGCATTCTGAATTCCAAGGCGGATAACTTTAGAAAGCAAGCTGGCTGGTGTGCAGCCACTGTCTACAAGAACCACCAACGGTGGATCAAGGCCGGAAAGAAAGGTAAGTTCATTACCTTTCTCGGCAATCGTTACTGCCCTATCGGGGCAGACAACGACCCTGATAACCTGAATCAACATTGGATCACCAATGTTAATTTCTTTGTTCGCAAGTTTAAATGAACCATCCCAAGCCAATAAATGATCAACTCCTTGAGTTGAAGTTCATGGAAGATCATGATGATCTTCTTCCAATGCTGTTCCCGATCTCAGTTCCTGCTGTCGGGAGCCTCGTCCACACTTGTGTGTTCGGGATGCTTAACGATCTTAACGAAAAGCTAGTGGAGGATACCTCCATGCTTTCTGCTAAGTACATGGCCTACAAGCGGAAGTACAACAAGATTAAAGAAGTCTTGTCTACTGATGACTGGCATCCCAAAGACCCGGAAAGCTTTATCCCTTACGAGGATCGTAAGAAAGCTTTCCATTCTATCGATGCCCTGGACCAAGCCTGTTTCCTGTTCATCAAGCTTGGCGGACAGACCTTTGAATCCTTTGACGAGCTATGCTCGGCAATCGAAGAGACAAAGACCAACCCGAAGAGCATGGTCAATGAGTTTTCTTGGATACTCCAAGTCTGCTCAAGTCTGATGAACTACAAGGTCCGTGACGAGAACGGGAAAGTCAAACAGCTACGCTGCAAGGTTCCCGATCCAAGTCTGAATCTCTCGGATGAGTCTATCGAAAAGCTAAAAGCTTTAGACTCGCTCGACCAAGAAGCTGCCGATAGTTTCCTTGTGGATCTAGATCCAATGGTGACTCCGGTAATGTCTGAAGATGAGTTCCCCGAACTCAGATCAGCCCCCGACTACGACAGCAAGTTTGCCTCAATCGGTCAGCTACTGCTTGGTTTGAAAGATGAAGACAAGTAAACCTCGTTTCGTCTTAGACTCCAGCAAGGCACACTGGATTGGAATCGTTTCCTTTCTGGTGTTCCTTGTTGCTGCCATGGATTTCATCCAATGGATAATCAACTGCGACTAGAGGAGTTCTGCCTTGACCGTACCGTTCAGCGGTATGGTCAGGGCAAAGCTAAACAGATTGCCAACGAGAGAGAAACAGAGACTGCCTATGGCAGACTGTTACTCTCTCAGTTGCAGCCCGAAGTAGAGACTGCGATCTCTGCTTGGATACAAGCAGTAAAGCGGAAGCGTGGTGCAGGTTATGCCCATGCTTCTGCTGAACTGATAACTAAAATCCCTGCAAGCGTAGCTTCAGTGCTGGTCTGCAAGGCAGTGCTGGACACTATGAGTAAGCCTACTTCTTACTCATCAGTAGCGATGACCATAGGTAAAGCCCTTGAGGACGAAGTAAGTCTTCGGGCTATGCACAAGAAGTTTCCGAACGAGTTCGTGAAACTAGAGCGTCACCTCTACACAAGCCGAAGCAGGGACAAGCAGCTAAGGGCTTTCTACAAAGCCTTTGCTGACAAGACGGGGTATCACCGTCAACTGTGGTCGAACCAAGACAAACTTAAACTAGGTTTAGTTTGCCTTGAGTTATTCCTGTCCACCGTAGGTGGAACCTTGGTAGAGACAGGCCACAGCTACACCAAAGCCCGTCACAAAAGACGGATGCTTTATCCTTCGGATAAGCTTGTTGAGTACATCGCTGAAGCTGATGCCAAGCTGTCTGTAGCTAGGCCAATCCATCTACCCATGGTGGAAAGGCCAGTGTCTTACACTGAAGACAGCCAAGCAGGGGGATACTTAACTCGACCTTTGGATCTATCCAAAGACAGCACCGCTGGATTCCTGAAAGTTCTGCCCGGAAGCTGTGCCATTGACGCAGTCAACGCAGTTCAAGACACCGAATGGCAAGTTAACAAGCGAGTCCTTGATGTAGCAGAATACTTCTGGACCCATGGTCTCGACATCCTCCCTAACAGGGAGCCTCTGCCCTTACCTACCAAGCCTTCCGATATCAACACGAACAAGGAAGCACGGCAGCAATACGGCAGAGATAAGGCGAAGACTATCGCCCATAACTATGCCTCCAAGTCGAAGCGTTTCTCTGTAGCGCAGACCTTAAGAACTGCTCGTCAGTTCTCTAAGTATCCCTCCATCTGGCTGCCTCAGCAGTTGGACTTTAGAGGGAGGATGTACACCGTACCTTGGTATCTAAGTAACCAAGGTACAGATCTAAGTAAGTCTTTACTTAGATTCGCTACAGGTAAACCTGTTAACGACGAAGCTATGGATTGGCTTAAGATCCATGGAGCAAACCTATATGGTCTAGATAAAAGACCATATAAGGAAAGGATTAAATGGGTTAATGAGAATCTAAGCTTAGTCCAAGATATCTCTAATGATCCTTTAAGTAATCTTACATGGACCGAAGCGGACAAGCCATGGCAATTCCTGGCTTTTTGTTTCGACTTCTCCGAAGTCCTTTTGGGTCGTGATTCCTACATCCCCTGCGCCGTTGATGGCAGCCAGCATGGGTTCCAGATCTGGGCGTTACTGCTACGAGATCAAACCACAGCAGCCCGTGTGAACTGTGTGCCGGGGGATATACCGACAGACCTGTACACAGAGCTTGCCGACAAGACGAAAGATCTCCTGTCCGACTGCTACTACGGCAGATCCTTGGCAGCCTGTGGTATAGACAGATCCCTGATGAAGAAGCCAGCTATGGCAACAGCCTATGGCTGTAGCTTTACTGGTCTGGTTGAGATCTTCCTTCAGGAACTGTGGGATCGCCGTGCTGCCGGGGAGAAGTATCCCTGGGACAGCGATCACCAAGCGGCGCGAGTGCTGGGGACAGCCTTCGACAAGGCCCTGCGTGTCTTGACCCCCGCGATTGTTGAAGGACTCGACTGGCTCCGACAGGTTGCCCTGCTCTCAGCCCAACAAAATAAAAAACTTTTCTACACCACGCCAGCCACTACATCTTGTGGTCTCAGCTACAAGAAGCACAACATGAAGCAGATCAAGACCAAGCTGCACGGCAGCTATAAATCTGCGGTGTTGATCGAAGAGGCGGATTCGGTATGCTGGCGTAGGCAACAGCGAGCGATTGGAGCGAACTACACTCACTCTCTCGACGCTGCCCTGATGATGCGGACAGTTGCTTCTGCATCCCGCCAAGGTGTCACACACTTCAGCATGGTGCATGACAGCTATGGCACACACGCTGCTGATCTACCGAAGATTCAACAGCTAGTACGAAGTGAAGCTGTTGATATCTTCGGAAGTCGCAGCTTGCTAACCGACCTCCACGACGAGTTCTCTCGCCAACTAGGTTCGGTCCCAACCCCACCAGAGATCGGCTCATACGATGTGAACGATCTCGCGACAAGCAAATACTTCTTTCAATGAACGATTACTCCTTCAAAAAGCTGCCAGTTGTGAGCAGCCCCATCGGAGAAGCGGTCTGGCCGCGACTCCAAACCCCTGACACCAAGTTTGACAACGACGGTGTGTACCACACCCAACTCCGCATCCCTGCGGCACAGGCTGAAAACTTCATTGCTGAAGTTGACCAGTTCCTCGCTGGCTTCAAGGCACACAAGGAAGCCGAGGATGGTACGCAGTACCGCCCCGGTCCCTTGCCTTACAAGCATGAGATGGATGACAACGGCAGCCCTACGGGGAATGTGCTGTTCAAGTTCAAGCTCAAGGCGAAGGCTAAGAACCTGAAGACGGGTGACTCTTGGGATGTAAACATCCCGCTGTACGACAAGCAGGCCCAGCCCATGCAGACCGATGACACCATCGGAGCAGGGTCGAAGCTCAAGATCTCCTGTCGCTTCCGTCCCTATGCCAATGCAGCCGTAGGCTGTGGCGTTAGCTTGGGCATCGAAGCTGTGCAGGTCATCGACATGGTTACCTACGGTGGCCCCGCTACCGCAGAGACCTTTGGGTTCGCTCCGGAATCTGAGGAGATCCCAGACTTCTAAGGCATGAAAAGTCTCTACCTCATGGTAGAGACAGAGCCTGTCCCAGCCAGTAGGCCAAGGGTAAGCCGATGGGGTGGTGTAGGTTATGGCAAGCGTTACACGAAGTTTCGCAAAGCCGTAGCCGAAGCCATCCCAAAAGCCCTAGCCAAAGCAGGAATCAATCCTGAAGATCTTCCCTTGGATGGTGCGCTTGAAGTGGAGTTTGTTTTTAACTGCCACAAGCCAAAGAAACCAGCGCACAAATATCCAAGGGGAGATGTAGATAACTACATGAAGGCTATCCAAGACTCACTTGAGTCAGCGGGTGTCTACATCAACGACTCTCAGATTGTGAGAGTTACCGGAACCAAAAAGTATGCAGAGGAAGTTCCTTGCATAGCAGTCCACATCAAGAAAGTAAGTTTGTAAAGCACACATCCTGCGATGAATGCGGCAGTAGCGATGCCAATGCTGTTTACACAGACGGCCATACCTACTGCTTCTCCTGTAACTCAGTAACCAACGGAGACATGGATACTGTAAAAGTCGAGCCGCCAAAGGCGATGGGTGATCTCATCCCCGAGTGCAACATCAAGTTCACTCACCTCCCCGCAAGGGGTATCAGTGAGGAGACCTGTAAGCGTTACTCCTACGGAGTATGGCAAGACAAGCAAGTTGCTTGTTACTACGACGACGACTACGAGTTGATCGGCCAGAAACTAAGAGACGCTAATAAGAACTTTACTACTCGTGGTAGTAAGTGGTCTAAGTCTCCGCTGTTCGGTCAGCATCTGTTTAAAGGTGGCCGTCGAGTCACTGTCTGCGAAGGTGAGATTGACACTCTCACTATGGCCCAACTCACTGAGTTGAAGTGGCCTGTTGTTGGCGTACCAAACGGAGCGCAAGCAGCAGCCAAGGCTATCGCTAATAACCTTGAGTTCCTTGAGTCTTTTGACGAGGTCGTATTCATGTTCGACCAAGACGAAGCTGGGCGTAAAGCTGCTACGCAGTGTGCCGAGCTACTGACTCCTGGCAAAGCCAAGATCGCTAACCTTCCAGGTAAGGACGCGAATGAACTACACCTAGCCCACAAGAGTGACCAAGTGGTTCACGCTATGTGGAATGCCAAGACACACCGTCCAGACGAGATCGCTTTCAGCGACAAGATCTACGAGGCGGTGACTGTTAAGGCTGAGTCAGCCGACGCTGTCCCATACCCGTGGCCTGAATGGAACGAGATCACCCATGGCATTCGCCGTGGTGAGATGGTTATGTTCACCGCAGGTACTGGCATCGGTAAGTCCACGGTCCTCCGTGAGATTGCTTACCATGTAAGCCGTGAACATAAGGTAGCGTTCATCGCCCTTGAGGAATCCCTGAAAGAGAGTGCATTGCACTTCATGGGGATTCATGTCAAGAAACCCCTCCACCTTACAGGTGGTGAGATCGACAGGGAGATCTTCGATGAGGTCTTTGAAGAGGAACGGCTGGTCATGTATGACCACTTTGGTTCCATCGACACTGACCACTTGATGCAGAAGATCCAGTACCTAGCTCGGTCTGGCTACAAGTACATTTTCCTGGATCACATTACCCTGATGCTATCAGGTAATGCTGATGTCGGAGATGAGCGTCGGAGGATTGACGCAGTGATGACCAAGCTACGCCAAGCTGTAGCTCAACTAGACATTGCCCTGCTTGCAGTGTGCCATCCCCGCAGAGGAGAAGGTAAGCCGCTTGAAGAAGGCGGACAGATTAACCTTCAACTTCTCCGTGGATCTACTCAGATCGCTGCCTTGTCCAACATCGTGATTGGACTGGAGCGTAACCAACAAGACTCACAGAACGCCAACATCGTTGGCTGCCGCTGCCTGAAGAACAGGTTCAGTGGCGACACTGGCCTTATGTGCCACCTTAAGTTCGACCGCGATTCAATGCGGTTCATTCCTGCAACCCCATTCAAGCCTGAAGATGACTTCTAAAGAAAAAGAACTGTCCGAGATTCAACAGAAATCCCTGTTCAAAGCCCTGACGATTTACGGTGCGCTGAACGGTGAGGTCGAAACTCCTTACGACCCGCAAGACACCGAACCAATGCTCGCCACAGTCAACAAAATGGTCGAGTGGTACTGCGGTTTGGATAGCGACGATAAGACCAAGGTAGCTATCGCTCGCCTTGCTCATGGCTTTTCCATGATTCCTGACGAAGCTTTCTCTGCGCTCATGTTTGGTTTCACCATCGACATTGAGGAGGGCAATAAGGATGAGTAAAGACGATCTAAAGTTCCGCCGCATGAACTACGAGCAGCGGGTAATGAAAAAGATGTTCGACATCCGTGTCGAGACCGGACACACTGCTGATGAACTCGACAAGATTTTGAATCAAGCCAAGAACACTTGGGTAAAGATTGAAAACGGAGAGCGCGGCGTAAGCATCGTGTTCCTGCTGGACATGATGAAGCGTTTCGACATCGACATTCCAGAACTACTCGGATCGGATTAAGCATGGATACCCCTGCACGACTTGCGATGGACCTCATTGAGAACGGTGATTACATCACCGCCATCGTTATCCTTATTGAGTCCTACGGATTCAGTTCAACTCAGCTTTCCGTAATCAACGGAGCAATCGAGAAGGAGTTAACTAAGTGAAAGAAACAACCCCTGTGTTCTTTGACATCGAGACCGATGGTCTCACCCCAACTAAGGTGCATTGCATCGTTGCCGCAATCAACGACCACGCACCGAAACAGATCAGCACCCTGCACGATCTGCAACACCAAGCCTGTGAAGACCCAAGCATGGTCTTCATCGGTCACAACATCATTGGTTACGACTTCCCTGTACTGGAGAAGTTCGACCTCGCTACTTACCTGCCCCTACATAAAGTAGGGGCTTGCCAGGTTTGCTGGAAGAGTAGCTTTCAGTGTCTCAAGATCTTTGACACACTGGTTGCCAGCCGTGTCTTGTTCCCGAACATCGCGGACAACGACTACCAGAAGCTGTCGGATAACCCCGACTACATCCCTAAGAAGCTGATTGGCTCTCACTCCCTGCGAGCCTGGGGCTACCGTCTCGGTCTCCATAAGGGAGACCACGACGAGTGGGAAGAGTTCACTGAGGAGATGCTCGACTACTGCAAGCAGGATGTCGAGGTTACTCGTGAGCTATACAAAGTCTGTGTCCGCAAGATGGACAAGACTGGCTTCACTTGGGAGAACCTTAACCGGGAGCAAGAGTGTGCCTCTGCTCTACAAGAGCAAATGGATAACGGGATTCCGTTTAACGAATCCAAGGCTATCTCTCTTTACTCTGACCTTAGTGCGAAGAAGGCGCAGCTTGAGTATGAGCTTCAGAATGTGTTTCCTCCAAAGACGGAGGAGATGAAGACTGTTGAGTATTGGTTCGACCCTGAGACTCGGACTCAGTACAAGACGAAGTCCCTGGCCCCCAACAAGGTCCGCCCCTCGCTCAAGCCTGGGCCTAACAAGGTCAAGATCCACCCCTTCAACCCTGCATCCAGGGACCAGATCGCAGACCGCCTCAAAGAGAAGTACGGCTGGAAGCCCCAGCGATTCTCGGGTACTGGCAAGCCGGTGGTAGATGAGTCAGTCCTGACTGACCTCAAGTACCCGGAGGCTGCGCTGCTGGTCGAGTACCTGACTCTCCAAAAGAGACTCGGTGCTATCGGTGATGGCTCCTCAGCATGGCTGAAGCTGTGTACCAATAGCAAGCTGTACCCGTACATCAACCACAACGGTGCGGTGTCTGGACGCTGCACCCACTCCTCACCCAACCTAGCTCAGGTCACTGCCCCTCGTTCCCCTTGGGGGAAAGAGATGAGAGCTTGCTTTGAAGCTCCCGAAGGCTACAAGTTTGTAGGTGCTGACCTAGATCAGATCGAGCTACGGATGCTGGCTCACTTCCTTCAGCCCTACGATCAGGGCGAGTACATCAAGGCTGTCCTGGAAGGTGACATCCACTCCTACAACAGAGACAAGGCTGTGGAATACTTACCTTGGCTTGGTGATCGACCCGATAGCCGGGATGTTGCAAAGACACTGATCTACGCAACGGTCTACGGAGGTGGCCCTGCTGTCATTGGGGCTGCTGCTGGTGCTGGAATTAAGGAAGGTAAACAGTTACAAAAGGCTTTCTTCTCCGGTATCCCCGCGCTGCCCAAGCTGATCGACCTAGCTAAGTCGCAGTTCAGCGACAGGGGATACCTTCGCGGCATCGATGGCCGTCCTCTGTACCCCCGTTCAGAACACTCTTCTCTGAACATCCTTCTTCAATCCTCTGCCACGGTCGTGTTCAAGCGAGCCACGGTGTTGATCCACCACGCTCTCTGTCGCAATGGCCTGACTAGCTACGCCAAGCAAGTCGCTCACATCCACGACGAAGTTCAGTTCGTTGTCCGTGAAGACCTTGCCGAGCAAGTAGGCCAGCTAATCTGCGATGCCTACGAGCAAGCTGGTAAAGACCTAGGTATCAGGATTCCCACAACTGGCTCCTACAAGATAGGAAACGACTGGTCCGAAACCCACTAATGAACTCCCCTGTCACAATCATCGACGGCGACATGATCATCTACCAATACTGCTCTGTCTGTGAGACAGATGTATTGTTAGACGGTGGTGTCATTACTCTGAAGTCAGACTTCAACGAGATCCAATCTCTGATTGCAGAGTATGTCGCCGATGTCATCGACAAGATGAAGGGCGGCACGGTCTTCTTTGTAGTCACGGACAGTGTCCATACCCTAGCCCGGAGGGATATCTATCCTGACTACAAGTCCAACCGGAAAGGGCGCAAGCCTCTTGGTTTCGGCATCACTAAAGAGTGGCTCCGTGAGAGACCTTGGTGTATGTTCACCGAGCAAGGCATGGAGGGAGATGATCTTTGCGGAATCCTAGCCAGTCACTATGTGAATGAAGGGTGGGAGAATGTGAACATCATCTCCGATGACAAGGATTTCAAGACCATCCCCAATGTCTCGATTTACCCTGTCTCACTGGCCGAGCCTGACCGATTCTCGGTTTGCTCTGCTAACTACCACTTCCTTACTCAATCCCTTACAGGTGACAGGGTTGATGGATATCCGGGATGTCCGACAGTCGGCCCTGTTACCGCTTCCCGCATCCTCAAGCCAGTGGAGAATGATCTCCACACCAAGACAGGCTTCAAGCAAGGCTGGGATCTAGTCGTGCAAGCTTACGAAAAAAATGGTAAAACCTCTGAGGATGCGCTAACCCAAGCTCGTCTCGCCTTTATTTTGCGGGAGCCGTACAAGGTTCCAAACACCTGGACTCCCGAATCTTTTATTGATGGACTCGAAAGCTAAGAAGACTCCACCAATCTCTCAGGCTTTGTTAGATTGGTTGAAGACCTGCTATCCTGCCCTGCATATCAACCCAAGTACGGATACTATTGAATCTGTTTGGTTTAAAGCAGGGCAGCAGCAGGTTGTTCAGTTTCTAGAAGCCGAGTTTGAACGCCAAAACAAGACTGAATATGTGCGCTAGTTCAAGTACAACATCTTCATATGTTCCAGGTCAGGGCATCGACCGCTCTGGTAATACAGATTATTACTGGAGAGACGCTAAATACTTAGGCGACCAGTCCACTAGGAACCGGACTTTATATGGTGACATGGAAAAGTTTGGAGAATCTTTCCGTCTTGGTAATAATTTGCTGGGCCTTCCAACGCACACCAACACACGCGGTACGAGGGTGTCCGCTGCCGCTTTCGAAGGAATTGTTGCAGCCGATAGGTTCAGGAAGGCTACTTCTGAAGAGAAGCAAGCTATGATCGATTCTGGAGAAATTGACCCACACGGCCATAGTTACTCCACAATGATGCAGTTTGTCGGGGATTTTAAAGGTCTGTATGACCCAGAAGATCCGATCTTTATGTCCGCGCCCCGTAAGTATGAGTTAGAAATGAAAGATGGGTACTACCAGTACACAGATAAAGTTTCTAAGGAGTACAAAGATTGGATGAAACAAACTAAATCTACCCTAATACTTCGCAGGTTCAGCGGCGGCCAAATTGCGTGAGATTAAATTATGTGCTTCCCCTCAACAACTATCCAAATTCCTCCCCCGCCTCCGATGCCTGACATCGAGGCTCTTTTGGCTGAACAACCTGAACTTCCAGAAGCGCAGATCGAATCGCCAGTTGCCCCAGAAGTGCGTACTCAACTAGACGCTATGGGCAGTGAGATTCGTCAGCGTGGTATGGCAGCCCTGAGAATCTAATGATGTACCGCGAATCCCCTTGCGCTGGTGAGTATGAGCGCATGACCGAGGAGCGTCAGTCCTATCTCGACCGAGCTAGGGACTGCGCCGGAGTCACCATTCCCCGAGTCTTCCCGAAGGAAGGCCACAACTACTCGGAGTCTTTCATCACTCCGTTCAACTCAGTGGGAGCAAAGGGAGTCAACAACCTGGCTTCGGCCATGCTGCTTTCACTGCTTCCCCCACAGGGGAATCCGTTCTTCCGGCTCGTTCCGTCTCCGGCTTTCATGCAGGGTATCCCTGAAGAGATCCGAGACACGGTCAAGCAGGAGCTTGAACAGAAGTTCATGGACTTTGAGCGGATTGTGATGCGGGAGATTGAGTTGTCGAACTACCGTCCGGCTGCTTTTGAGGCGATCAAGCATCTCCTTATTGGCGGTAATGTGATGGTTCATGTGCAGGAAGACAACACACTGCGTCACATCAGCCTGGAGAACTATGTCGTTAAGCGCGATGCCTCCGGCCATCTGCTCAAAGCCATCATTAAAGAACGAGTCCACCTCTCGGCTCTGCCGCAGGATCTCGTTGAGGCTATTGAAGACCTAGACGAACAGGTCGATCAAGACGGCGAGGTTGACCTCTATACCAAGATTGAGGTTGCGGAGGGGGATCAATACCGCGTCGTGCAGTCTGCACTGAACCACGAACTTTCCCAGACTGAGTCGTTCTACGAACGAGAATACTGCCCGTTCATTCCGCTTCGTCTCTACCATGTTGCTGCTGAAAGCTACGGTCGGGGTCTTGTCGAAGAATACTACGGAGACATGGTCTCCCTTGAAGGACTGACGAAAGCTCTGGTTGAGTTCTCGGCAGCAGCTTCGCGGGTGCTATTCCTGGTCTCGCCAAACGGTACTACAGATCAGCGAGATCTCGCTCAAGCACCAAACGGTTCGATTATTACTGGTAATGCGTCTGATGTGAGCGTCCTTCAGATGCAGAAATTCGCAGATTTCCGAATCACTGCGGAAACTTCCGAACGCATCCAGCAGCGTATGAACCATGTCTTCCTCCTCACTACGGACATGATCCGACAGGCGGAGCGGGTGACTGCGGAGGAAGTCCGCCTTACTCAACAGCAGATTGAAAAACAACACGGTGCTGCGTACTCGATGTTAGCTGTGACATTCCAGCTACCTCTGGTTCGTATTCTACTGAAGCAGATGGCATCGCAAGACAAGTTGCCTGATCTTCCAGATGAATCAATTGACCCTATGATTATTACGGGCGTTGACGCAATGGGACGAAACGCAGACTTGATGCGCCTTGATTCGTTTGTCTCCGGCATCGGACAGTTGCTTGGACCCCAAGTGGTTGCTGAACGAGTCAACACTGGCGAGTACCTCCGCCGTCGTGCGAACTCTCTTGGTATCGACCATATCAACTTGATCGCCACCGACGAAGAGATTCGCGCCCAGCAGCAGCAAATGGCCCAGCAACAACAAGCCGCTGCTGCCGCACAAGTTGGTCAGCCCTTCATTGAAGAGTCTGCCAAGTACGCTTTTAACCAAGAACCCCAACAGTAGATATGTCTGAACAAGACACCAGTCAAGAACAAGCTGATCGCCCCGATTGGCTACCTGAAAAGTTTGATTCCCCCGAGGCTATGGCTAAGTCCTACTCTGAACTTGAGTCCAAGTTTAGCCAAGGTCAAACCCAAGAACAGGCCGAGCCTCAAGCTCAAGAACCTTCTCAGCTAACCAAAACAAACCGTCTGCAAGAGTTGTCGAATGCGTATGGCGCACAGAACAACTCGTTCACTGACGAGCAGTATGCTGAACTTCAGTCTATGGGCATCACCCGAGACATGGTTGATGACTACGCCTCAAGCCAGATGGTAAAAGCCGAGAAAACTCAAGAACAGCTAATG
>Ga0208794_1000785_pt1 | contig 17389 bp, 14 predicted proteins | sample 32_taG_FD_184106 | JGI IMG/M metagenome (GOLD analysis project Ga0208794, IMG submission 184106) | Marine viral communities from the Gulf of Mexico - 32_GoM_OMZ_CsCl metaG (SPAdes) (version 2) | ecosystem: Environmental > Aquatic > Marine > Oceanic | place: Atlantic Ocean: Gulf of Mexico... | reverse complement strand
AGCAGGTTGCCCAACAAGCCACAGATATCAATATGTCTGTAGAGGATCTTGTCAGTTCCTTGCAGAATATTAATCAAGGGACAACAACTGGATTAGTAGGTATAGAAGAGGCAGTAGCAGAGACAACTAGTTGGAGTAAGAGAAACAAGGATAAGGATCTCTTAGGTACTGCTACTAAGTTTAAGCAGTTAGATGAGCTTACAAACGGGTTGCAGCCAGGTCAGTTTATGATCTTGGCTGCACGCCCATCTAAAGGCAAGAGTGCGTTAGCTTGGCAGATAGCAAAGAATATTGCATCACAAGGTGCAGTTTTATTTGTATCGTTAGAGATGGATGCCAAGTCGCTTGTGTTGCGTAGCCTGTCACAGTCCACTGGTCTTAGCATAGCAGACATAAGTAGAAACAATATACCAAGCCAAGCACAAGAGATCTATGATTATGCCGTAAGTGAGCTAGCTGAGTTGCCGATACATATTGATGAAAGGGGTTCAGTCCATCTTAATGGACTGCGTGCAAGAGCGCAACGGTTGCACCGCAAAGAGCCTCTCTCGTTGGTTGTAATTGACTACCTACAGTTGATGCAAGCAAAAGGTGTAAACAGAGAGCAGGAGGTTTCACAGGTCAGCAGAGGGTTAAAAGCGTTAGCTATGGACTTAAAGATCCCTGTACTAGCGTGCGCTCAGTTAAATAGGTCGATAGAGATGCGTGTAGGCGAGGCTAGTAGGCCAACCCTATCAGACTTACGTGACTCAGGGCAGATAGAACAGGATGCTGACATAGTGAGTATGCTATGGTGGGGCTTTGAGCATTGCTCTGACATAGAGAATGGACATTGTGAACTATTGCTTAGAAAGAATAGGCAAGGACAACTCGGAACAGTCAACCTGAAATGGGAAGCGCAATGGGTGCAATTTGCAGAGAGACAAATAGATGGAAAAGAATAGGATCAGATGGGGAGTTCTATACCATCAGATACTATGATACTGTTGATGTAGGAGAAGATGCGTGGACTTGCACGTGCAAGGATTACTACTTCAAATCAAAGCGTTACCATGAATACTTATGTAAACATATAAAAGAAATACAAGAGAGTAATTTAAAAGCAGCATAAAGAAAGGGTGTGATAATCTCTCCCTAAAATTATCACACCCTTTTATCGACTGCTGTCGATAACCGATTGATTATCTACACGTTTATTGTCAATTCCCCGTTGCCCACGATGGGCATAATCAACAACTGTGATAATCAATCAGTTCTGTTTGGCTTCTATCACATCCTTCGCCCCTTGTGCAATCAAATACACACACATCACTGAAGCCATAGGCCAGGTTACTTCTAAAGTTCCTGCAGCTGTGGCCGCAGTCATTGCAGACACGACAGCTAGCTTTCTACTACCTACCTTTGACACCACTTTACTTACTAAGTTTTTAATATTTAAGTTCACGATTGCCAACCTTTCCTACGCAGACAATACAGCCTCTATCTCACCGTTAGGCACATCCTCGCGCAAGGATTCAGACTGTTCAGCCTTTAAATCAAGCAAAACTCGTATTGCACCTGTTTGTCGTTGTATAAGAGCGTTAAGTTCATTTCCTTTCAATTGTGCAGCTTCTAACTCTTTCAATGCTTTTTGCTGTTCTTCCTGCAACTCTTCGATCTTTTCTTCTAGCGTTGGCATAACTTACCTCTGAGATATATGTGAGAGAGAACCTTCCATACGTGCTTGTGCGCGTAATAACTCTTGGAGAAGACTATTTGTTTCATCTAATTTATTAGCAACATCTTTTAACTGACCAATAACGGCATCATTCGATTCGTTGCCGTTGCCATTCTTAAACCTATTCATCAGCATATAAGCCAACACTGCGCCAGTACCTGCACTGCCACCGCCAGTCAGTAATAAGCTGATTGGATCAGATCCACCTTCCATCACTTACCCCATTTAACCTTATGCGACCAATAGCGAGGACTGAGTTTACTTGGGTTCGGATCTTGGGCATTGTGCCTTGCAAAATAGGATTTACGCCTTGCCTTATCTTTTGCAGTCTTTGGACTGCCACCTGCGCCCTTAACGCCTTGCTGACCAAAGCGTATAGTCTTGGTCTTATCACCCACTTTAGCGACTACCACATGGCTTTTAGTTGGATGATTAGGAGTTCTTTTGGGAGAATTATACGATGATACTCCTGCACGCGCAAGTTTAGGATCTTTCTTTTTGGGCATATTATTATCTCTTATTCACAAACGTGATTGTTTACCTGTTCTACCATTCCATCCAATCGTTGTTCTATGTAACTCAGTCGCGTGTTCTGAATCGCATCATCTGGCAAACTCCCAATTGTTCCACGAGGCCAGTTGGTCGAGAAATGTGTATTAGCATCCGTATCCTTACGCAGCAGCATAAGGTCTACTTCTACTCGCATTTTATTTTGCTCTAACATAGCCAACCGCTCTGCGTGCAACTTGATCTCTGTTTGTTGTTCAGCGACCTCTTCAACAGCGCGTTGCAGCTTCTGCTGTGACTCAAATATTGCGCTGATCTGATCCCATCCCACATATAACGCAACACCCCCTGCAAGCAGCATTACGAGTAGAATGCCAGCTTCTTTGCTGAGTTTTTCTACTGCACCCTCTGTGTCGAGCGCATCGCTCATTACTCAGCACTGGCCCACGGAGCGGTTTCTTCGCGAGGTGCGCTTGCACGCGCCTGTAGCTGCGCCTCTAAGCCTGCCTGCTGCTCTTGCCCCCATGCAGTGAGCTGATCAATCGCACGCTGTGGTAAGCCTGTGAGCGCGTCTAATGCAACGAAATCAGCAGCGGTCAGACTGCTCAGATCAAGTGAGACCCACGGATCTGTGGAAGCCGTAGCAATTACGTTGCCGTCATCATCTAATTGTTGGCAACTGGCTATGCAGACTACCGATTCGATCACGTCTGTCTGAGTGCTGCCGTCACCAATCTCCTTAGAGGGGGCAACGCGCAGTCTGTTGGTGATAGTAAGGTCATGTTGGTAGGCCATTGTCTATTCTCCTATCTATGCTGCTTCTAATGCAGCTACTTTGGTTTCAAGGGTTTCGATTTTAGTGATTGCTTCTTGTAGTGCGGCTGTCAGCAACGGAACCAACTTGCTCTGGTCGATGCCTTGATATTCTGGATTGCCTTCATCGTCCACTGCATCTTTCGCGCCTGTAACAGCCTCTGGCACAATGTCGCTTACTTCATGCGCTACGAATCCATCGACCGTGCGATCAGCGTTCTCAATAAAGTTGAAACGTGAGGGTTTCAGCGATTTGATGCGCGTGATGCCGTCTGTGATGCCTACGACATTTTCTTTGAGGCGATAGTCTGAGGTGGTGTTGTAGGAGGTTGTTGATCCCGAGATTGAGATACTGCCTCTGGTTGTCTCACTCGTCAAGAAACGAGCGACTTCGCCATCGCCTGCGGCAGCTAATCTATTTAACCACAGGATACCACTTGACCCTGCCCCACGCTCCATATAGACATATCCAGAAGCACCAATTACTACGCCATCATCAGCACCTAAAGTTGCACTCGTTCGTCCAACAAGCAGATTCCCAGACGAGTCGATGCGTGCGCGTTCAGAGCCACCAGTGCTAAACTTCAAAACTGACGTTGATTGTACAGCACCCATTTCAAACGAATAACCATCTACGCTATTGCCAGTATTTTCTAAAAAGCCACCGCTCGATCCGTTAAAAACTGGAAAATCTATTCTAGTTTTGACGCCAGACACATTAGATGTGTTGTTAAGAAATCGTGCGGCGCTAAAAGTACCTCCTGCCGTTGATACAACGTCAAGTTTACGCGCAGGCGAGGACGTGCCGATGCCAAAATTCCCTCCGCTCGTGATGCGTGCGCGTTCGGTGACCGAGCCGCCGCTACCAGTAAGAAAAATCAAGTCTTCGCCAGAAATTTGCAGGTCGCGATATGCACTCGCACTGCGGTCGTAGGAGTACAAATTAACTAAGCTACCAGCATGATACGCATTGATCTCTAACCCTGTATTGCCGCCATCAGAGACAACAAAATCAGTCGATGGCGAGTCCGTTCCAATGCCCACTCGCTGAGAGCTGTCGATGACCATAGCGGTGTATCTGCCGCTACCGTTTTGGACGGCAAAATGCAACTCACCAACGCTGTTGGGATACACGCCAGTAGTAGTAGCCTTTGCGCCTATATAGGCTAAGGGGCCACCTGCACCCGTTGCGAATTTCATGATGGCAAACTCGTTGTCAGCATTGCCATCCATAACATTGAGCGTAACGGCTCCACCCAGACTTGTTGCGGTGTTTGGGCCAGCCACCGTTAAATTGGCTGATGGCGACATCGTATTGATGCCCATTTTCGCATCTTCACCGAAAAAGAACGTGTTGGCATCGTTTTGATACATGAAAAAGTTATCATTGTCTTTTATGCCAAAGCGAGCCGAAGCGTTGTCTGTCGTGCCTGTTCCTTGGAAGGAGATTGATGCTTGTGCCGCATTAGACGAAAAACACGCTGCTATAGATGAGAGGTCTCCACTCGGCACGTTGCAGTCTAACGCAAAGTCTGGTGAGGTATCGTTTATGCCGAATTTGCCCGTACTCAATAGCGTCATCAACGCGCTACCGCTCGAATACCCCTTGCCGCCCACGCGCCACTCATATCGCCTACTTCCCACAGTGTTATTAGCGTCTATCTGATAATACATACTGTAATCAGACGCGAGCGTTGCGTTGTCGTTAGCAGCGGCTCCACCTGTGAAATTGGCTGTTGAGGTAGTTGAGCCACCGCCCACAACTGTTAATGACTCTCCGGGCGCGGCACTATTTATGCCCAACCCAGTACTATCGAGGGTAGCACGAGTAGACCCTTCAACGCGAAATGCCATATAAGGGCCACCGTGATAGTACGTTATGCCCCCAACAGGAGGTGATGAGGAGTCGTCAGCAAACCAGATCCATTGCTCTCCAGAAGTGCTACCAGAAAACTGTAACGCACTATGGCTCGAAGTCTCGATCAAGGCTTGCGTGTAGCTGTGTACTGCCGCTGATGATGAGGAGGATTTTAAGTGCAGAAGCGCGTCTGGCGAGACGGTTCCTATGCTAACGCGATTGTTAGCAGTGTCAACTTTTAGAGTCGATGTGTTCACTGCTACATCACCGCTAAACGTCCCTGTCGTGCCGCTGATCGTGCCGCCAGTGACGTTGCCGCTGATATTTCCCGTGACATCGCCTGTTAAGTCGCCTGTTAAGTTGCCTGTGACGTTGCCAGTTACATTACCAGTTACATTCCCTGTCAGATCTCCAGTAACATCACCCGTGACATTACCAGTGACGTTACCTGTCAACGCACCGCTTACGCCACCTGTAGCTGTGATGAGGCCAGTTACGCCTAATGTGCCACCCATTACTGCATTGCGGCTTAGATGCAGGTCACGAGGGCGTGTAGCACCACTCGCGCCTATATCATACGTAGCATCGGTAAAAAGAAGATTGCTAGTAATTGTGCTGTTTATAGTGAGCGTATCACTAGCACTATCACCTACAGTAACATTGCCGTTAAGAGTCAATCCACCCGTTAGCGTTAGCGTCCCACCTACAGTCAGATTGTTAGTAATCGTTGCAGCGTCTACATACAGGTTAGCCCATCTAACAGATGTTGTTCCCAGGTCATCGGTGCTATTTGTATCCGATACAATATTACCACCTGTGACAATACCAGAAATAGGTGCTGCGTTATTATCAGTAGATAAGCCACCCCTAATGCGAACATCGTCTGTGCCGTCCTGCACATCCATCACAACAGCGTCTGTGCCTGACCCATCAGAGTTGGTTGACGTAAGCTCTAATGCTGTATTGGATGAGTTATAACGCAACCTATAATCACCATCCGTAGCATTACCCAACGTCATGTATATGTTATCTGCTAGTACTATGCGTGAGCTAGTAGAGTAGGTGTGATACCCTGTCCAAGTCCATGCAGCACTGGTAGAAACATTATCTGAATTAAGATTACCACTATTTGTGTTGGTAATGATGTTATTAAATTCAGTATTTAAATCGCTTGCTGTAAGCGTTTCGTTTGCTACAAAGGTTTTTACTCGACTATACGTTGCCATTTACATCACCTTGATGGATTCGGAGTTCCTGCACGGCCCAATGTTTTGAGCAACCTGCGTTGCCCTTTCGTTCCTTCCTCTGCATTTACATCAGTCAACTGTAAATCGTATTCATTCGCCAATCGTTCTAAACCACGTTGCAATGGTGTATTGGGAGGAAGTTCCCTAACGAACTGTTTCATTTCTTCAGGCAAACTTTTATAAAAGCCCCTTATTGAATCAAATGATTTTCTGACTTTTCCTCTTTGTTTAGGAGCAGTTATTCTTAAAACTACCTCAGAGTTTATGCGAGGATTATATAAGGCTTGCAATGGCAATGCCGCAATCGCACCTATTATCGCTCCTGGGGCATCTGCTATAACTCCACCACCTAATGCGCCCATGCCTATTGCACGTAAAAACCCTGCATATTCAGACCGTTGTGCTAATCCTTTTGACACAAAAGGATTGTATAGTCCCCCTATGGTCATGGGGCGTAAGTTTTCATTGCCAGTAACTTTTTCTAACTTTTCTAATAATTTAGGTCTTTGTGATTGTCGAGGGTTAGGATTATACGTATTAGCTAATTCCGCAATAATTGATTCTTTTTTAATGTCATCAAAAGAAGTTCCTGTTAGGCCAAGAAAATTACTCGCATCCCTTTGCAATTTAGAAATCTTTTCATAATTCTTCATTGCTTTGGAATATCTATTTTTTCTTCCTTGTGCATCAGGTATGTTGTCATAAGTGTTTTTTAAATTATCTGAAATAGTTTTTCTTAATGCAGTCCTAGCCATAAAAGCAGCAGCGGTAGGAGATTTTTCACCTCTAAAATCAGTAGGGCCAGGCATACGACTTATAGTTTTATCTAATTGCTTTCGCCAATCATGTATATCTTTGCCTGTTTTATTTTGCCAATTAAGGACTTCTTCAATTTCTTTAGCTATTTGACCTTTTAAATCATTGGGTATGCCTGAACCATCTCTAATTTGAACTTTATAACCAAAGAATTTAGTCTTTTCTTCTTTGCCAAGACCCGACTTTGTGGGTTCCATTACTTTGCGGCTTACAGGCGTTATTTCTATAGAATCACCAAAGTCATCTTCTAATTTATTTTGTACACTCTTCTTTAGTTCATCTAATTGAGGGTATTGTTGCCTCATTACATTACTTAAATTACTCATAGCTTTTGTATAAGCCTTTTGAGATTTATCTCTTAGGCTTGCAGCCGTAGATTTTAATTCTTGAAACGATTTGTCAAACAATTCTCCACGTTCCATATTGCGCCATTTACGTACTAAATTTTCTTTACCTGCCTCTGACAGGCTACGCAATTCTTGTGTTGCCCTACCACCTACAGACGCAGGAAAGCCAAAAAACTCATCTATATATTCATCAGTTAAACTTCTGTCTGGACGACTAGCTTTTTTTGCAGCTATTTTGTCTTTGGCTTTTCTGCCTACATATGATGGAATTCTTCCTAATAAGTTAATAGGATCTGTTCTTTCAGCGTAATCAGCAGCTTTTTGCAAAGTGTCTGCGGCTTTACCTAAATTGCCACTTTTAGATAATGCTGATGCACCCCTAGCTCCTAACGCTGCACCGCGCAAAGGAGTTGCTAACGCCATGCCTACATTAGCTAATGCTGTGGCAGGATCTTTGTTGATACGAGCAGGAGTTAAAGATTGGGTAATTTCTGAACCCATAAGGCTTGCCATATCTTCAGCCTCTTGTGTTCCAAGATCCAAGTCTAATCCTACTTTTCGGCCCAATACATCGGCCCCACCACCTGCTAAATTTGCTAATGATTTAATAACAGAGGGAGGACTTTCAAAAAATTGTCCGATAATGTCTGCGCCACCTTCTATTGTATCTACTGCAAGTTCAGCCGCACTTGGAACTAGATTAAGGGCAATTTCTTTTGGATCAATATCTTGGGTTTTATAAGCCTCGACAAGTCCTTTTACGCGCACTTTATCGGGGTTGTTACGCGCATAACGCAACCCAAGTATTTTATTGTCTTTGTATTGATTAAATCTTTCAGGGTTTGCTTGTTTAAGAGCCTTCCCTAATTCTTCGTAATCATTAAAGACTTTCATTAGTTATTTCCCTCATTTGACAAATTGCCATCTGCCCATGAAGTGTCAGAATTAACATTATTATTAGTAGAAGATTTACTGTCTAGAGGTTTTTTATTAGAAAGATTAGTACCGTATCTTGCAATTACGTTTCTAAATCCATCTTCATCAACAACTACTTTTCCATTTTCAACTTTAAATATTTCGCCTTTATGTTTTGCTATAAATCCTTGTTCGCCATCTGGAGTTCTGGGCAACTTTCCTTCTGCCTCTAAAGCAAGATCCGATAATTTCCTTAAATTTCTAAATTTGTATGCTACAGATTCTGCTCCTTCACCAACTACAGGAATTAAAAAGGATACTGCCCTTGCATCTGCATCTGAAGGTCTGCCCCCGTTAAACGCTTTTGCAATATTTACAGTAAATCCTTTTGCTAAAGACGCATAAGCTGATGACTCAGGCATAAATCTTGATAAAGCTCTTTTTTCATCGCCTCCTATAAAATCAAGAAAAGAAAACGCTGCGCCTGTGAGAATACTAGAGGGTTTTGTTATTGCATTCCAATTATCTTCTAAAAGACTTACTAATCCACTTAATTGACCTGCATCACCTTTTTCATATTCATACGTTAAACCACCAGCCGAAGTCCGAAGTAGTGTTTGATATTTAGGTGACAAACTATTAAAATTTTCAGCAAATGATGGATCATTACGAATAAGTTGATCAATAGTTTTTGACGTAACTTGTTGTTTGTCAGCACGCGAAGTTAAGCTACTAAGCAAAATATCAAAAGATTCTTTATCTTGTTTAAGTTTGTTTACTTCTTGTTTTGCTTTTTCTGATTTTTCTACACGTGCTTCATCTCTAACTAATCTTCTTTCAGCTAATTCCTGTTGCTTTCTTCTATATTCATTTGTTTCCTGCGCTTCCCTTCGCGCTTCTACGCCCTTACCAAGACCTGCTAAACTCTTAAATAAGGCTGAACCCACTCCTGTTTTAGGTTCTGACACAGATGCTCTTGCGCCAGATCCACGCGACAAAGCGTTTATTAAATTGCTACGTGCCTGTGAACGTCTATTCCTTTTGTTCGCCTCTCCTATTGCCTTATTATCAAAATAAGACGCACCACCTAATCCTATTGCTTGCAATATAGATGGAGCATATTCACTCAGTGTAGCTAGCATTCCAGTAGGTGGCTCAGATGCGTCTGAAGGTCTGCCCCCTTCTATTGTATTAAGCTCTGATACAATATCATCTACATCTTCATCTGTTACTTCTTCTTCATCCTCTTCTATTACAATAGATTCTTCAGTAGGATCACTAGCAACAATAATATTATCTACATCTTCATCTTTAACAGGCGCACTTTTACTTTCAGAAGGCGTATCAACTCCTTCTATAATTTGATTAAGAGAAAGGGAACCATACACATCATCCTCTTCATCAATTATGGCAGTATCTTCATCTTCTTCTACAGATGCGGCAACTTTATTACCAGATTCATCGTATACATCTGGCTGCAACAAACTTTCAATAGAGTCAAATTCTTCTATCGACTTTCTTTTTTGTTCATCTTCGTAAATTTCTAATGCAGATACAGCTTGGTCTTCTTCTAATTCTCTACTAGTTTTATTCGTAGGAGTCATTTGAAGATTAGCATTAGGAGCTACACCAAGCAGACGCTCTTTACGACGATTTATTGCAGCAGAAGCATCGGGGGTATCTCTGACCATACCTAATTCACGGTCTGCTACCTCTGGAGTTGTACCAAGCCTTTTATCTATTCCACTAAAGGTATTAGAGCGATCTACATACTCTTTTACTGCTTGCTCCATAGCACGCGCACGGCTAGTTAATGACTCTTTATTTCCTGCGCTATCTACGGTGCGATAGGTTTCCGCATCGTCATAAGAATCATATATTTGATCGCCACGACGCTCTATTTTATCTGCAAGATCAGGGTCTTGTTCACGCAATTTTTTTAAAATTGCAAGATATCCAAATCCGGGTAAATCAGGTCGTTTGGGATTTTTATATGAAGTAGCCGCTTTATAAACTGCCATTGTGTAATCCTAACCTAGTCTAAGCCTGTTAAACAAGTTTCTTTCCATTGCATTCTGTGGCGTAGATGCCGCATTAGGTTGCATATTCATCGTAGGTGCAGTATTCGCACCATACTTAGTCAGAACGCCACCTGGATTCGGCATAGAAGCATTCGCGCTCTGCCCTCCACCTGAATTATTGCCAAACAAGAACTGGAATAGCTTGTCCTGCATCATGGGATTATTAGCCATGCCTTGAGCCATGCCTAATGCACCTCCAGGTGGACCTGCCATACCCCTTGAAACAGGCTTTCCTGTCAAAGACTGCTGTAGAGCAGACATAGCATCCATGCGTCCTTGTTCGCGCTTTTGCTGTGATGCAGCACGGTCATTTATAAATCCCTTGACTATCTCTGGGCCAACAATAGCGGCTAATTCAGCAAGCATAATTATCTCCTATTCTCTCAATCCAAGCGCAGTGACTAATTCTGCTAATAATGGGTCATTTTCCATGCCTAATAACTTGAGTAAAGCCAACGCTATACCTTTCTGTGCAGGATCTTTTGTTCCTGGGTCAAGCGAAGGATCAAGTGCGGCAATAGTGGCGGCTAAGATATCTAAGTCCATCTGTCTACTATCTAGCGTTTGCTCACCACCAACCGTTCCAAGCAACGTACCTAATGCCTGTTCTCTAGTCGTTAGCGTTCGACCTAAGTCAAGAGCCTGATTAAGAGCATCTGAGCGTTCGCCTGTAATACGTTGAGCCGCATCACTCAAGACATCCAACTCTTCTCTACGTTGGGCAGAAGCAAGCTCTGGAATGGCTTGCAATGCGTCACCAGAGCTTATTACGCCAAATCGCTGTAACTGTTCTTGCAGCGACTCGCCCTGTTGCGTTTGCGACTCTTGTAAGTCTGCCAGTAGGCTAGCAGTAACAGGGTCTGAGCGTAAAAAATCGGCTGTAATATCAGGTTGATTCTCTATCTTACCTGTAAGCGCATTCTCTAATGTAGTTAAGAAGTTACTAGGTGAAGTGCTACCTATTCCTGTTCCTGCGCCTGTTCCCGTTGAACCTGTGCCTCTTGTGCCATTCACATCTGTATCTCCTGTGCCTGGGACATTATCTCGTATAGCTCGTTCAATGTCCTCTATGCCAAATCCAATGTCTGGAGCATCAACATTTACAGTAAACAATCCGTCTGGATCTTGTAAAAGTTGAAGGATTCTTCCAATGTCATCTAATCCTGTATCAAAAGAACCTTCCCTACCTAAAAATTCAGTAAATAAATCTCGTTGAGAATCCCCAAATGTATCATTTAATTCTTTTAGTTCTTCTGGATTAAGAGATCGTATGCCATCAGGACCGAATAGGCTTAGTATGCTGTCCATGCGTGACATATCATTTTCTGTAAAAGAGCCTAATTCATTCCTTAACGAGGATAAATTAGTGTCAACACCAGGCAAATTATCTGATAATGAAGAAATGGTAGCATCTAAATCGCTAAGACCTTCTGGAGCAATAAGGTTGTCAAGATCTATGTTTTCTAAGTTATCTCTGATCGAAGATACTTTAGTAAATATACTATCTATATCTATATCTTTAGTTGAAGGATCTGCTAAATCAAAGTTTATAGCACCCAATTCTTCATTTAAAGACTGTACATCACCTATCAAGCCAATTAATTCTGGTGCGTCAACAACTTTGGTAAAATCAACTTTACCCAACGCAGTATTTAAATTGTCTACAGACGTAGTTAAAGCCTGTAAGTTTTCAGGTTCTTTTATATTCTCATAAGAGATGTTATTTACAAAGTCTTGAAAACTACCAAGACTTGTTCTAGCACTTCCAATCTCTCTATCTAAATCTCCTGTAATCCTGCTCAAGTCTAAGTTTGATATGTCCGCTTGGAGACTATCGTCATCTCCTGCAATTAAATTTCTTACAGCATCTATTCTATTTAGTAAGTCAGACTCTTCTCCAAGAGCAGAAAAGTCTACGCCAGAAATAAGACTTTCTAAATCTCCTATATCTGTTTCACGATCTCCAATTTGTGTAGACAGCTCAGCCAAGCGATTAAAGTCTAAGCCAGTAACGTCATCTTGCAACGCACTTATATCGCTAGTAAGACCTCTTATTAAGTCTCTTTCTCCACCAGGTCCAAACGCACCTTCTTCAACAGGGCGTAATCCACTCAAAGAGTCTTTTAGTGCATCTACTTGCGTTCCTGCACCTTTTAGGTCATTAACAAGCGTTTGTAATTGTTCTGGATTTAGGTTATTTACAACATCTTCACCAAGAAAGTTAATAAGAAGGCTTATTAGGTTTTGATCTTCTTGAGTAAACTGACCCAGTGTGCTTGTTAATTGAGTAAGACTATCTACGCCTGTTGGCGTAAGTTCGTTCAACAAACCAAGATCACCTACTAAAGCAGATAGATCAGGTAAATCTTGTAATTGAGAGAAATCTAGCTGACCTAACCCTCTTTGCAGGTCTTGTATTTGTGCAGCAATCCCAGTAGGACTGTCTCCAAATGCGCCTATCTGATCTGATAGTTGCTGTATACTTGCAGGAGCTTGAAACCCTGAAATGCCTCCACTAGGTCCACTACCGCCTGTAGTGCCATATAGAAGGTCATATAATCCTTGTGCAGCAGTAGTCTCTGGACGTAAAAACTGATCTCCTGCACTAAAATCTTCAATCCCAGACAGTCTATTTTCTAACGCACCAATCTGCCTACCTAAATCTAATCCTGCGCCTCTGCTAAATTGTTCTGGCAAAGCTCCAATACTAGATAGCAATGGATTTAACAGATCCGCTATCTGATCTTCACCTAAACCAATATCTGCCGAAGTCAAAGGAGAGATGCCACTAAGAATGTCGCTCCGTATGCCTTGACCTATAGCAAGTGGATCAACGCTTATATCATCTCTGGTTAGTGGAGATATTGCGTCAATTAACTGTGTTCTAAGAATGTCAGCAGTTTCAGGAGCAAGGGTAAACCCTGCCACTGGATCTATAACATCACCAGGTCCAACTATTCCTGGTGATCCTGCGCCTACCTCAATAAGTCCTAATTGATTTAGCAGATTGGTAGCAAGATTAGGATCTAATGTAAATTGACCCTCTCCTACGTTGATATTTAATCTATCACGTAAATCTTGTGCTACGTTAGGTCCAATACCAAAATCGTTTGGACTTAATAAAATTTTGCCTAATCTATCAATTAAATTATCACGCGTGGATACAATATCTTGCGGTGAACCAAGATCAAATTGATCCGATCCTACGTTAATAATACCTAAATCAGCTAATAATTTTTGTTGCGTAGCATCTAAATTGCCAATGTTAAACTGATCTGGCTCTAATGATAAATTACCCAAACTATTTATTAAGGCAGTGCTTATGTCCCCTGTGCCGCTAAACAGTTGGTTGTACAATGAATCAGGAGCAGATTCAAGTTGCAAAGAGGGAGTACTAGCAAATTGATTCATTCCACTAAACAATGTTGATGGACTTACTGATGCTCCTACGCCTCTTATTCGACCTGTATCGCTTAAAGGCGCAAGCCCACCGCCTGAAACCTCTGCGTCTGTTTGCGTATTAGCTATTCGCCTTTGATACAATGGAGTGAAAACTTGATTCCACCAACCAGTTAATAATTGTTGGTATTCATCATTACTAACATTAAGATTTCGTATGAAATCTAGCCCCAATCCAATCTTATCTAAGTCTGCAAGCGTTTGCGAAGGAGCATTGCCATACAAGTAAGGTGGGAATAGCTCATTATATTGAGCCGCATCTCCTGCAAGCGTAGGGGGAACAACTCCAGTTCCGTATTGTATATTCCCGTAAATTGGGTCTACAAAAGCACCCCCAGTGCCATAAAACCTTCCACCACCTTGTGGGTCAAAGTATGGGCCAGCTTGCGCTTGCGCGTCCCCTCCAAGCACAGAGTCACTAACTTCTGCAGAATCTCCAGTGCCACTACTAGGGGGTGGAGGGGGAGGTGCGTCACCGCTTACAACAGGATCTAGTTGAAAATCTGTTGGCAGCGCACCGCTACTAACTTTTTCATCTACAACAACAGTAGAACCAGTATTCACATCAGTACTTCCACCATCTGCTACAACCTTTGCGGATGGTGCAGTGTAGTTAGTCAGATATGTTTCAGGGGCGTTAGGGAGGTAATTACCAGCAACCAATATATCAAGCTCTGGATCGCTAAATGTATAGTCTGGTAGCTGTCCACGCAGATAGTCTCTTGCTTTTTTTTGGTCTATTGTGCCACTTGTATTGTTGTATGCGCCAGAGTTGTATATCCAGGCATTTGGAATCCCAAATGTTCCAGTGCTCGTTGCCATTAGCTAACACCCGATTTTGCTCTTCGCATTCTGCCAATAGGTCTATATACCATAGTTGATCTTCGTATGCGAAAATGTTGGTTTACTACGCTATTATTGTAATTTAACGTGCATTGAGAATCATATCCACTTAAATCTGTGTCAGCAGAAATCATACGCAATGTGCCTAACTTGCCTTGATTTAGAAGGTCTACATCAAGCTCAAACCCTGCATCTTCTAAGTTTATAGTATTAGTACTAGCAGTTAGCCCACCAGATTCTTGCGTAACTAAAAGATTATAGTTGCCAACAGCATCAAAGAAGGTGCGTCCATATAGCCAACGTAGCGAAACGTCACTGCCACTTGGAGCAGGTGCGCCTGTAGTAAAGTTTGCTTCGATTGGTTGGTTTCCATCGTCATTATACCCTGCACTCACCATATCGTATAACTTGCCGTTATATCCCCCTGCGTGTGGCTCTTCATTTATTAACGCAGAACAGCACCGCTCAAAATTGTCATACGGCCCAAACCATATGTTAAATCGTTCATTGTAAATAATGCACTCATTCATTTTTGATGAGCTGCCTTTGGGGACAAAAAACCACACTTCGTTTACGCTTGGATAATACACTGCGTGCGTTTTCTTTAAACGAGAAGCGTTTAAATTAGGCCAATATCCATCATCTAAAGCGTAAGATATTTTGTTAATCTCTTCGCTACCTGCCCACATATAGACTCCATCTGGACGCACAAACACTTGCCTTTCGTTAGGCAATGTAATGCAAGCACGTGAAGAAATTGTCCCTGCTTGAGAGGTTTGTTGTAGCTGAAAAGGAATAGAGGCGTTGCCAGTAGGCGTTAGCGTGTGGATTCCATCTTCGGTGTGTATAGCAAGGTAACTCTGAGTAGGAACAATAGCCGTAATAGCACTGCCTACGTTATAGAAGTCCGTTGCTCCCCAAGTCTCTATGTCTAATATATTAGAACGCCAAATACGATTATCATCTGCATTCGTATTAGCGCACCATAGTCTATTATCCCACCACGCAATATGTTGTGCTGTAGTAAAACGAGAGTCTAAACCTAGTACTGAAACAGAAGCGTCTGATGCGTTCCATACGATAGGGGGATTAACACCGTTAGTAGCAACCATCCTGTTATTACTGCTACTTTTTTCTCCTGTGGTAACAAAAGAAAACGTGTTATCATCCCCTGCTGTAATGGTTACACTGCCTGTTATGTCTGTCCACCCACTATTGTAATAATATATCTTATCCCCTGCCGTTATTACTGTGTGGGAAGCACTGCTAGTGTAATCATACTCATGTGCGCCTGTAACAGTAGGAGTGCCAGAGATAGCACTTTGGTCATTAAAGGAAGCAAACCCTTTACGTTTCTCTACTGCACCTGCCGCATTGATACGGCAGTTACGCATACTAGACAACTCATTAGCCGCAACATCTTCTGGAGGTCTGTTGTAAACAACTCCCTCAGTCCACGGTCCAAGTTGTATCGACCCACCTTGATAAGGCATTATGCACTACCTACGGTTCCATCTACAGGGGTAAAGGAGAAAGCAGGATACCTATCTCTTCGTTCCATCCTATACCTACGGTTGCCATCGTTTTGCCTGTTAATGTTCAAAGCACGATCAACAACCTGGCGATACTCAGCAAGCTCTACAAGTGCGCCCTCAAAGTCTCCTTTTTCTTGCTTGTATAGTTTAGCTATGCCAAAGTATAGAGCAGGTTGCAGGATCTTAGGGACTTTCTGAGTTAGATCAACACTGTCATCACCAGAAGTATAGTCAGACAAGTAGCCATAGTAGCGATAGTCTATAATAGTGTTAGAGTCATCTGGAGCAGGATATAACTGCACTTTTTGATTGCCAGAAGAATCTAACCCAATCATTACAACCCCATTAGGCTCACCCGTTTGCGATTGGTCAGGATCACGAAGATCAATATCTTCGTTACCTATGATAGATATGACGTAATCCTGTGAACGATTACGAAAAGATAGTGGGTAAGAAAGGTCAGAGGCCAAGCTGTATTCTTTAGTACTAGCCATACTGCTCAAGGTCGCCTTGTTTAGCTCATTGACTCTTACCTCTTCAGTCAAAGTAAATGCACCTGTTTCATTCTTTACCGTAAGAATCTTATTGGTAGAATCCCACGCAGTTACAGTAGCGGTTGCCCCACTAGTCTGACCCGTAATCGTATCAGTAGCAGAGAAAGTGCCTGTAACACTGGTAAGAGTAAACTCTCTTGTGCATTGTATAGTACTCGACTTGTGCAACCACCACCAAGTTGCTTCACCTGTTAGCTGTTGCAGTGTAGAGTTGAGGTAAAAACGTGCTTGAGTCTGGAAGTCTGTGTTAGTAGTATTCAGCCCCACACGTGCTAAACCTGCTTGCAAACACTCTAATACGTTCATATTAGGTTACTCCAAGACCCGTTTTCATACCCTTGAAATTTGTTTGTACTGCTGTTGTAAATGATCATACCATTTACAGCGGTTAGGGCATCCCTTTCGGTAGTAGTCAATCGTGGCACAGTAAAGGAGTCAGACAGATCAGCTATGCCTATGTCTGCTGCTCCAATATTAGCCGCTTCTCCAAAGAACACTGCGGAGTTAATTGACTTAGCCCTAATCGTATCTGCTTCAGCCATTACTCAATCGCTGTAGCGGCAAGAGCCTCTGCGTCCATTCCTTCAATCTCAGCCTGTCTTGAAGAAAAGGTCTGTCCATTCTCCCAACGCGCAGTCCAACGCCTAACGGCATCAGATCCGTTTTGCGCTACGCCTTCAGGGGGAACAGGTCGAAA
>Ga0208794_1000784_pt1 | contig 17391 bp, 18 predicted proteins | sample 32_taG_FD_184106 | JGI IMG/M metagenome (GOLD analysis project Ga0208794, IMG submission 184106) | Marine viral communities from the Gulf of Mexico - 32_GoM_OMZ_CsCl metaG (SPAdes) (version 2) | ecosystem: Environmental > Aquatic > Marine > Oceanic | place: Atlantic Ocean: Gulf of Mexico... | reverse complement strand
GTCCGACTCCTCGTCCAGCAGCACCAGCGAGAAGAGCTCGGGCTCGTCGTCGAGCGACAAGGGCTCGGGCAGCACCGGCGGCTCGTCGAGCACCTCGTCGTCGAAGACCCCCGCCTGACCCCTGTGGATGACGGCGGCGGCGCCGGGCCGATCCGGCCTAGCGTCGCCCCATGGACCCACGCCCCTCGTCGCTCGGCGGCGTGCGCCGCTCCCTGAGCAGCGCGCGCCGGCGCCTCCTGCTCCACCGTCGCCTCCTCGCCGCGGTCGCCGTCGCGATCGCCGTGCTGGCCGGCCTCCAGGCCGCCACCGGCCCCGGAGCCGCCACCACCGAGGTCACCGTCGCCGCCCGCGACCTCCCGGCCGGTACGACGCTCGCGGCCGCCGACCTCACCACCGTCGCGGTGCCGCTCGACGCGGTCCCCGCCCGCTCCCCCGCGCCCGACGACCTCCTCGGCCGCGTGCTGGCCGGTCCGGTGCCGGCCGCCGAGACCGTCACCGAGGCCCGCCTCGTCGGCGCCGCCGGGCTCGACCTCGCGCCCGGCCAGGTCGCCGTACCGGTGCGGCTGCCCGACCCCGGCACGGCGGCCCTGCTGCGGCTGGGTGACGAGGTGGACCTCGTGGCCACCGACCCGCAGGCAGGGTCGACCCGCACGGTGGGGCGCGACGTCCGGGTGGTGGCCCTGCCCGAGCCCGGCGACGCCTCGGAGCCGGGGGCGACGACCGGTCGCCTCGTCGTGGTGGCGGTCGCCTCCGGCGAGGCCCACGACGTCGCCGGGGCCGCGGTGCGGGACTTCCTGACCGTCGCCTTCCGGCCCTGACCCGCGCCGGCGCGACCACGTTGCCTGGCCGCAACGCAGCGCGGCGGAGGTGTTCACACGGCCCTGCGCCGATCTTGAGGTGGGGTCAGGACCATCGTCGTATGACCCTCATGGAGAACGCGCCGGTCGACCGGCGGGGGCCCGACCTGGTGGTCGAGGACCGCCACGTCGTGGTCGACTCCGCCGAGCCCTTCTACGCGCTCGTGATGGCGTCCGACCCGGCCACGGGCAACGGCGCCTTCCTCAACGTGGAGGTGACGACGGGCGTCACCCGCGTGCCGCTGCCGCTCCACCGGCCGGGGGTGCTCGTCGAGGTCGTGGACGTCGCGACCGGCGACGTGCGGGCCTCGACCACGCTCCCGTGAGCCCGCTCTCCCACCCCTGTGGTGTCTTCTCCGGCCGAGCGGCCAGGGTCTAACGTGCGGGTCAGGCAGCCCCGCACCGCGGGGCCTCGGGATCCGTACGAAGGAGTCACCACGTGACCGGTTTCAAGAACTTCCTGCTGCGAGGCAACCTCATCGACCTCGCGGTGGCCGTCATCATCGGCTCGGCGTTCGGCGCGGTCGTGTCGACCTTCACGAACTGGCTGACCGCCCAGCTGCCCGAGAGCGTCGACGACGTCTTCTCGAACCAGGAGAACTCGTTCGGCGCGTTCATGAACGCGATCATCTCGTTCGTCATCCTGGCGGCCGTCGTCTACTTCCTCATCGTGATGCCGTACACGAAGGCGAAGGAGAAGTACTTCCCGAGCCCGCAGCCGGGCACGCCGGAGGACGTCCGGCTCCTCCAGGAGATCCGCGACCTGCTCGCGGCCGGCCAGGCCAAGCACCTCTGAGGCGAGCCCCTCACGAGCGCCCGTCCCGCACGTCGGGGCGGGCGCTCCGTCGTTCGCGGGGCAGGTTCCGTGCGACGACCAGGGGTCAGTCGTGCTTCGCCGCGTACTCCTCGAGGGCGCGCCGGATGACGTCGGAGAGCGTCTCCCCGCGCTTCTCGGCGGCAGCGAGCGCCGAGACCCAGAGATGGTCGGGGACTCGGATGGTTCTACGGGTGGTCCCGCGGCTGGGCATGGCGCAGATTGTCGGAACCTGTGTCATGACACGCGTCGGGCAGAGGTGTCACGACACCCGGTCGGCGAGGGCGTGGCTCAGGCGTGCTTGGCGAGGTACTCCTCGAGGGCTCGCCGGATCACGTCCGAGAGAGTCTCGCCGCGCCGTTCCGCGACGGCGAGTGCATGATTCCACAGAGGATCGGGCACACGGACCGTCCTACGTGTGGTGCCTCTACCAGTCATGCGGAGAGTGTGGGGAGGCGTGTCATGACGTCGAAGTGGGGTCGGTGCCATGACACCCGGAGGGGTGGTTGACGACTGAGACGCACCTCACCGAGCGACCGCGCGACATCACCCGCGGATGTGTCGATCCGCGGGGCGTCACGACGTACGTTTCTCCGCATGCTCCGACGCGCCGCCCTGCTCCTGATCGTCGCGGCGTCGTCGTGGATGGCGCTGCTCCTCGTCACCCGCGAGGGTCCGTGGTCGGGGCGGGTGCTGATGTCGTTCACGCCCTCGCACGGCCTGCACGTGAGCGACCTGCCCGTCGTGGGGGTCTGGGCCGCGGTCGTCGCTGCCTGCGGGTTCCTGTGGTTCTCCGATGGCTCCTCGTCCCGGCGCTGATCCGTCCAGGACGTCCCGCCCCCAGGGGTGAGCCGCTCGACCCACGTTCGCGATCGCAACGTCGAGGTGCTTGGGTGAAGGAGTGACGTACGAGCTGCGGTTCATCGACCGCCCCGAGACCTACCCTCCTGCGCGTGGGTCGTCGGACGACCTGCTGGGCCAGCTGACCCTCGACATCGCTCAGCGCGTGGCCCGCACGACGGCCGACAGGATCGGCGAGCCGATCGAGATCCTGGAGGGCCGCTCGGGCCGCGTGGTCGAGACGGTGCAGCCCTCGGCGGCCACCGAGACCCGCATGCGCCCCGCCGTACCGGCGAGCTGACTCCTGGCGTTGGGCGAAAGTTCAACGAACTGCCGCTGGACTTGAGAGGGTGTGCGCAGACATCGCGCACGCCTGGTCCACGGAGAGGCTTCGAGAGGTCTGACCGGCCACCCGCCCGCCTCTCCTGATGGTGATCCTCTTGTTCCTGCGACTCCGCACGCGAGCGTCGACGATGCTCGCGCCCGCCCTGCTCGTCGCCCTCGTCGGCGTCACCGTTCCCGCCAGCGCCGACGACACCGCGCCGCCGGCTGCGACGTCCGCCCCGACGGCTGGCCCGACCGCACCGGGCGGTCCCGTCGAGCCGTCCACCGACGCGCCAGCCGGGCTCCCCGAGCTCCCCGGGACCACCGAGAGCCCCGCGCCGGCCGAGACGCCCGCGACTGCGGCCCCCCTCGTCGGCCCGAGCGCGCCCGCCACCCCGGCGCCCCGGTCGACCCCGCCGACGCCGGCGTCGCCGCTCAACATCATGATCCTGGGCGACTCCGTGACCCAGGGCTCGCGCGGCGACTACACGTGGCGCTACCGCTTCTGGCAATACCTCACCGCGCAGGGCGTCGCCTTCGACTTCGTCGGCCCGTGGAACGGCCTGCGCTACAAGGCTCCGGACGGCTCGGTCACGCACTACGCCGACGGCTACAAGGTGCCGGGCTTCGACCAGGACCACGCCTCCAAGTGGGGCCTCAAGCTGTCGGACATCCCCGGCATCGCGGGGTGGACCACGCAGTACGGCGTCGACACCGTCGTGATGGCGCTCGGCGTCAACGACATGCTGATGGGCGCGACCCCGGCGGCCACCGCGCAGCTCATGGAGCAGCGCCTCGTCGAGATGCGGACGGCCAACCCCGAGCTCGACATCCTCATCGCGCCGCCGACGCAGACCTGGGTGGCCGGCGTCCCGGAGTTCAGCCGGCTCCTCGGCGACATCGCCGCGCGGCTCGACACCCCCGACGCGCGGGCCCGGGTCGCTCCGGCCCCGGCGGTCTACCAGAAGGGTGTCGACACCTGGGACAGCCTGCACCCGAACGCCGAGGGCGAGGTGCGCATCGCCCGGGCCGTCGCCGAGGGCATGGTCGACCTGGGGGTCCTGCGCCCGATCCGTCTGAAGGCGCCGACGGTGAGCATCGCGCCCTCGTCCAGGGTCGTCACGTTCACGGTCGCCACCGACCCGTGGGCCGACCGGATCGAGGTGTTCGTGCGCGACCGCGCCCGCCCGTCGACCTGGCTCCCGGCGACCGTCCGGGGCAGCGCCGCGACCTTCACCGGCGCCAGCGCGAGCACGCGGTACGACGTCCGCGTCGTCACGTCGGCCCGCGGCGTGCGGGCGCCGGTCATCACAGTGCCGTTCGCCGTCCCCGCTCCCCTGCCCGGTGTGCAGGGCACGACGGTGACGTCCACGAAGGCCGACGTGGTCACCTCCAGCGCGCAGCGCGTGGCCGGTGCGACCGGCTACCAGCTCTACTGGCACGCGGCGACGAACTGCACCACGAAGCCGTCGGCGGCCGGCTTCCGGCCCGTCGGGCCACTCTCGACCGCGCCCCTCCACTCCTTCCGCACCTCCTACGACTACGCGTGGGTGCGCTGGTACGCCGTGCGCGGCGCGGACGTCTCGCCCGGCACGGGCATGGTCTGCGTCCGGGTGCGCTGACCCGTCAGCGCGACGGGCGGTCGGCCCCGACCCAGGCCACCACGCCCGACGCGATCGCGTCGGCGTAGGCCTGCTGACCCTCCTCCGACCCCAGCAGCGCGGCGTCGTCGGCGTTGCGGAGGTTGCCCATCTCGACCATGGCGGCCGGCACCTGCGAGAGGTTGAGGGTGCCGAGGTCGCTGCGCTCGTCGAGGCCGCCCTCGACGTACGGCGCCGTGGGGAACCCGGCGGCGAGCAGCTCGTCGCGCAGCGTCGACGCCAGGGCGGCCGCCTCCGGCAGCAGCACGTCGGTGCGGGACGGCCCGTCGCCCGTCAGCGGACCGGGCGCGATCACGTGGAACCCGCGGTCCGACGCCGCCGCCCCGTCGGCGTGCAGGCTGACCAGGAGGTCCGCACCCGGTCGCCCGGCGCGTCCGCGTGCGTCGACGCAGGGCCCCGACGCCTCGGCGGAGTTGGTCGCCCGCGTCAGCTCGACCGTGGCGCCCAGCTGCTCGAGCCGCGCCACCAGGCGCTGGGCGACGGCGAAGTTCACGGTGGCCTCGGGCAGGCCGTCGTCGCTCGCCGTACCCGTGGAGTTGCAGGGCTTGCGCAGCCCCCCGCCGGCGTCGACCAGCTGGTTCATCAGCCGCGACTGCCGTCCGTTGCCGAGCTGGTGCCCCGGGTCCACGACGACGACGCGGCCCGCGAGCGGCAACGCGGCCGTCGGGTCCGCGGAGGGGTCGACCGACGGGGAGACCGACGGCACGGGCGGTGTCGTGGTGTCGTCGGAGGTCGGCCCGACCCGCTGCACCACGACCACGACCAGCACGACGGCGACCACGACCGCCGCGAGGGTTATCCACCGGTGACGCCCGACCGACTGCATCCCGTCACTGTGCCAGCCGGGCCCACGACCGTGACAGCGCGACTGGCACAATCCCCGGCATGTCCGCGCGACCCTCCGCCCTCATCACCGGGATCACCGGCCAGGACGGCCTCTACCTCGCCGAGCTGCTGCTCGCGAAGGGCCCGCGCGGAGCTCAGTAGGAGATTGGCGGCCGGGTGTGCGAGCCCGGTTCAGGCCGCGTCGGCCGTCTCAACCACGACCGCCCCGAACTGTTGCTCTTTGCCGCCTGCAACGCCAGCGGCTTCCTCGGACTCGCGGTCGCCCATTCCGACGACCGCGGACGATGCTAGGCGTGATCTCGCCCGGCGAGTGCCGACGCGCTGCAGATGCGCTACGAGAGCTTGGAGGTTCCAGGCGTTTGCCGCCTTCTCGGGCAGTCCGTCATTGCTCGCCCTACCCGCAGAGTCGGTTGACTCAGACGGCATCCCGCGTCGATGAACCGGTTGGTGGGCCAAGGGCTCCCCGGGAGGTGCTACGGAACGACCGTGTGTGGCACGCAACGGCCCTGAGGCCTGAGAACTGACCCAACGCGGCCCGAGGCTCCCTCGTTCCGACTAGTCTGCAACGGACCCACGCGCGCGGCCGAACGCGGCCCTTCGGCGCCTGCGTTCAGAATCCGGGTAGTCACGAAAGGGTAAGAATGAGGTCACCGCAACCGCGCGACCAGCGCGTCTATGCGTGGATCGGTGGGCAGCAGGAGAACATCGGGGATGCAGCCCTACGCCGCTCGTACGCGGACTTCCTCCGCAGTTCAGGCTCGCTTCGTCTCTTCGTCGACGACGCCCCCGATTCATACCTCGACGGCCTACGTCTGGGCGCCACAGACCTGGTGACCCGAAGCGAGCGCACCTGGCTGCGCCGCCTCATGACCGACGCTCGACGTGGCCGCGTTAGCGTCATTGCCTTCGACGCTGGAGAGATCCAGTTCGCGCGCTGGTACTTCTTGATCCTGATCCGGCGGTCTGTTGCCGTCATGATCGGCCGCCGGTACGCCATCCCTGTCGTACATCTAGGTATCGGGGTCCGGGCGGCAGAGAAGCGGTGGGCTCGTCCCGTCCAGGCTCTGCTGCGGCTAGCCGACCATGTCGCCTGGCGCAATGAGTACTCTCGCGACGCCACGGGCTTCGGAGAGGTCATGCCGGACTGGGCGTTCGGTGAGGCGGTGCCTGCCGTTTCGGGCGACCGCGGGCGCGACCAGTTCGCTATCTCGTTGCGCGGCGACATTGAAGCCCCGGACTCCCGCTGGTACGAGATGGTGCGGGCAGTTGCCGAAGCCACCGGACTGCGGCCGGTCGCGGTGGTGCAGGTGCGAAGGGATAGTGCCCGCAACGCGGAACTCGCCGCCAACCTTGGATGCGACATCGTCGATTGGCCGCCAGAGCGAAGCGTCAGCGATCAGGAGGTCGAGGTCCGGGCGGCATACCGTCGGTGCACAGCCGTCATCAGCGACAGGTTGCACGCGCTGATCATGGGGATCACGGAGGGCGCCGTGCCGATCGCCTCATCGAACGGCCCGACGGTCAAGATGGCTCGTCACCTCGATCATCTGATCGGCCGGCCCGTCGACACGCGGGGCTCGACTGCATCTGCCACTGAGGAAGCAGCCCTCGTTTCGCACCTCATCGCTTCTGAGGACGTGGGACTCATCCATCGCGAGGCGCAGGCCGACCTGCACCGTGTGCTGGATGGGCTGCTTCCGCGGTCCGCCGCCGGGGCGCCATGAGCGCCGGTCCGAGATCCGTCACCGTCGTCATCCCGACGATCCTTCGACCGTCGCTGCAGGCCACGATCGCGAGCGTCAGGAAGCAGACCCACCCCACCGACCTGGTCGAGGTCGTAGTCGTAGTGGATCGCGCCGAGGATGACATCGACGACACGTCCCGACGCTGGCTGGCGGGCGCGGACCGCGTGGTCGTGACGGGAGGGGGCCTCCGGGGAGGCAACGCACGCAACCAAGGTGTCGAGCACGGCCGCGGCGACCTGGTCGCCTTTCTCGACGACGACGACCTTTGGAGCCCCGGCAAGCTCTCGAGCCAGATCGAAGCGTACGACGCTGCCGTCGCTCGTGGCGTGGCTGTTCCACTTGTGTCCTGCCAGGTCCGGCAGCAGCATGCGATCACCGGTGCCACCGGCGCCCCCCTGCCACGGCAGTCGGCAGCAGCCGGTCAGCCGGTGGCTGACTATCTCTTCCGTCGCCGACGGATCTCTTCGGCCCGCCGGGCACTCGTGCTCACCTCCTGCCTCCTGGTCTCCAGGGAGGCGGCGCTGCGGTGTCCCTGGGACGGCAGCCTGCGCCGCCATCAGGACTGGGACTGGATCGTCCGGCTCGAGCAGGAAGCCGGCGCTGCTCTCGTGCAGGTGCCGGAGGCGCTCGTGACCTATCGCGTCGGATCTCCCGGCTCCATCTCGGCGACGCCGGACTGGGAGGGTTCCCTTGACTGGGCACTGGGTCGGGGAAAAACGTGGGCGGCGCAGACCTACGTCGACTTCCTGGTGGCTCAGCCACTGCGGTACGCCCTGCAGGCCCGGTCCTTCACCGGTGTGAAACGAGTGCTTCGAGCCGTGCTGGCGGCTCGCCGGCTGCCCAACATCGAGCCTCTCGTCATTGGGATCGCCGGAATGCTGTCGCGCCGACGGTTCGAGACGTTGTCGGTGAGTCGATGACGGCGACAAACCACTCGACGGTGACCGTGGTCGCCTCGCATCTCGTCCCGACGTTGGGGATGGAGCGCTGCGTGCTGCGCCTCCTCGACGAGATCGGCCCTGCCGATGTCGTCTGCGTCGGACAGGCAGAGCCGATGCCGTCGTCCCTAGAGGCGACCGTTCTCGGCGAGAACCTTCGCGGGGTGCGACGTCTGCTCGCGCTGTTCCGGCTCCGCCAGCATGCCAGCGCATTAGCACCGGGGCCGCTCGTAGCGGTCGGAATCTGGACCGCTATTCCGTTGCTCTTGGTGGTCCCTCGGGCTCGCCGACGGGATGTCATCGTCTGGGAGCACTCGTTGTCGAGGGAGAAGATCGCAACGTCTCGCGGCCTCGGGGTCCTCTCGGTCGTCGCCCGGCTGGTCTACCGCCGCGCCGGGCGAGTCGTGTGCGTCAGCGATGACCACACGTCCACCGTGGCAGCCCTGATCGGTGACGATCGAGTGCTGTGCATACCGAACTTCGTCGGTGCCATCGATGTGACGCCGGATGGTGCGGGTGCCTGCGATCTTCCTCAGTCCGACGTCACAGCCCTGCTGGCCGTAGGTTCCTTATCGGCGACGAAGAACCACAGGCTCCTGCTCGACGCCCTGGCCCTACTCCCTGCGGCCTTCCGTCTCACGATCGTCGGGGACGGTCCGCTGCGCGACGATCTCCGGGCCCACGCAGATGCGCTCGGACTGGCCGCGCGTGTCGACTTCGCCGGTCATACCGAGGACGTCGATGCCTATTACCGTTCAAGCGACGTCGTCGTACACCCGGCCCTGGGCGAGACGTTCGGACTTGTCATGCTCGAAGCGGCTTCTCACCGTAGACCGGTCGTCGCCGTCGACTACCCACACGCACGCTCGATGGTGCCGGTGATGGTCCCGGGCGCCCTGGCGGCTCCTTCCGCTGCCGCCTTCGCGGCTGCCATCGAGGGGCAGCGCACGACGCCTCCCACCCCCGGCGAATTCGACGCTGCAGCAGCCCGGCGCCGTACCACCTTCGACGACGTCACGATCCGCCGCGCCTGGCGGGATCTGTTCAGGTCGATCTCAGCGGGAGGTACGCGATGACGGACGAACCACGCGTGGTCCTCCGGTCGGGGCCGACCGGAGCACCACCCGTCGCCGTGGTCATGCCGCTCCACAACGCGGGTAACGGCGTGCTGGGCGCCCTGGGCCAGCTTCAGCGGATGGCCCCCGAGACCTTCCACCTTGTCGTCATCGACGACGGCTCCACCGACGAAACGGTCCAGAACGTCTTGAAGGCGGCGGAGCACTTTCCGGTCGTCACCGTGGTCGCCCAGGACAACACCGGCGTTGCCGAGGCGCGCAACCGAGCGCTCACCTTCGTGGAGAACGAGTACGTCTGGTTCGTAGACTGGGACGACGAGTGGGAGACCACAACGCTTGCCTACCTGCTGGGCGCCGCAACCAGCACGGACGCCGACGTCGTCGTCGGTCGTGCGATCCACGTGCGGGAGGGCGAGACCACCGGCCCCCTCATCGATGGCAGCGCCGATCCCACCACAATCAGCGGAAAAGAGGCCTTCATCCGGCTGCTCGGCGGCGAGATCCGGGGGTACCTGTGGTCCAAGCTCATCCGCCGGTCGGTGCTTGGGGAGAGCCCGTTCCCCGACATGCGTTCGCTCTCGGACCTCGCGGGTCTCATCCCCGTCGTTGCCCGCAGCGCGCGGGTGACCTTGATCCCGCAGATCTTGGTCCGCCACGTCGTGCGCGAGGGGTCGATCACCAACACCCGTCGGAGCGCCCGCCTCGAGAATTTCGACCGGTGCCACGAGGTGACAACGCAGACTGCGCGCCAATGGCCGGACGACGCGCGTGTCCAGCAGGCCCTGAGGCGCTACGAGCTGGAGTTCTGGCACCTCGCCAGCGTGCAGACCGGTCTTCGTCTGGGAGCGCCGTCCGACGAGATAAGAAATCGTGTGAGAGCCGCACGAATATCGCTCACCACTCGTAGCCTGGTGACAATCACTCGTAGGAGCCCGTTCGCCGGTCTCAAGCTCACCGCGCTCTACGTGACGGGTGACCGGTATCCCTCGGTCTACCGAGCCGTCATCAAATCTCGGAACCGAAGGAAGTGGCAGCGATGCCGATAACTACGCTCGTCCTCGTCATCATCGCCGTACCCGTGCTGTTCCAGTCCGTACGCGGTCTGCGTCAGGAGACTCATTCCTTCGGCGAAGTCGTGTACCTGCTCTCCTTCACCGTCCTGGCCACCTTTATCGCGACACAGCTAGTGTCGAGTTCGCCAGCCATCTCGCTCGCGGTGACTGCGTGTGCCGCCGGTGGCGCAGTCCTGATGCACCTCGGCGGAACGGGCCGGGCACCGACGCCTGACTTCGATGCGCGGTGGCTCCTCATGCTCATCACGTGGGTCGTGCTCTTCGCGGTCAACAGCTTCTCCAACGGGACGCTTGGCACGACCGCCACCTTCTCCCGGGTGCTGCCGCTCGTCCTGATCATCGCGGCTCTTGTCGTTGCTACTGCTGGTGGCTACACGCTGCGAGCCGCGGCCTCGGCGATGATGCTTGGCCTCGCCATAGTCACGGTGCTGAGCGCGTTCGCTGCCCGATCGACCACGGCATGCACCGACTTCAAGTGCACCGCCTTCGGCGAGATCCAGCTCGGCATCTACTCGTCGGGCAACCGGTACGGGCTCGTTGCCGTCCTCTCGGTCGCGCTGTTCGTGGCCACCCGTCGTCCGGGGGACAGCCGGCTGGCGACCTTGAGCGCGATCGCTCTCGTCGCCGGGGTGCTCGCGACGACGAACAGCCGAACGTCAGGCGTCGCATTCGCCGCGGCGGTGGGGGTGGCAGTCGTCGGGCGTGGGTTGCTGCGGGTCGAGCGCAAACGGCGGCGCGAGGCATCACCCGTCGCTTGGCTCTACCTGTTCTCGAGCGGCCTCGTCGTCATGGTCATGCTGGTCGGCGTCGTCGTCATGCGCTTCGTGGAGTCCGACACCCTGAGCACCCGCGGTAGCGTCTGGCAGGCGGGCATGACCGCCCTCGAGGGCAAAGAGGTGTTCGGCCTCGGGCTGGATCGCTGGGCCGGATACCCCGGGGCACCTCGCATCTCGTATCACTACCCGCACAGTTGGTACTTGCTCATCTTCTTTTCGGGCGGAGTTCTTGCCCTGCTCTGTCTGATGGTCTTCCTGCTGGCGTCCCTCCGGAGCGCGCGGAGCAACGATCGCGACTTCGTCGCCCTTCTCGTCTTCACGACGTGCTTGATGGTGGCCGGGCTGGCCGAGATCGTCTACAACCCCCTCTCGGTCGACGGTTTCGTCTTCACCATCCTGCCGTTCTTGGCGAGGTTCGGCTCAAGAGACGAGGCCGACGACGGCACCGGGCAAGCGGTGGAATCGCAAGAGCCCCTTGCTCCGCGCAAGGCAGTGGGCCGCGTTCGTTGAGGGCGCAACACGGCGGCTGCCAGCAACCGAGTGACAGCGCAAGCGAGTCGCGCCCCAGGATCCGCGTCGTCCAGGCACTGAAGCCTCCGGACGGCACGACGCGGTACGTGGACCAGATGGTGGACGGCGCACCACCAGAGGTAGAGGTGGCCTTCTTCTCGTGGCGCCTGGCCATGCTCAGCTCGTACGACGTCCTGCACCTTCACTGGCCGGAGAGGCTGATCCGGGGCGGTGGCCGGCCGAATCGAGCTGCGAAGCAGGTCATGCTCGTGCTGCTCCTCCTGCGCTGCAAGCTGACGCACACGAAGATCGTGCGGACCGTCCACAACCTTCAGCCTCATGAACCGGGGGCGCCGGTCGAGACCGCACTGCTACGCCTCGTCGACCGCCTTACGGACGCATCCATTCGGCTGAACCCTGCGACCCCCGACACGATCGGCAAACGCTCGGAGCTCATTCTGCACGGCCACTACCGAGAACGATTCGCGCGCTACCGCACCGACGGCGCTACGGCTGCGCGTCCGCCAGACCACCAGGCTCACCGCAACACGAACGTCCTCTACTTCGGCCTCATCCGGCCTTACAAGGGTGTCCCCGCGCTCATCGCAGCGTTCGAGGACTGGCAGCAACCTGAGGCTCACCTACGCATCGTTGGTCATCCGACTCCCGATCTCCGTGCGGCCGTGGAGCATGCCGTCGATGCCGGGAATGGGGGCGTCAGCTGTCGCCTCGAGTTCGTCGCCGACGACGTACTCACGCGCGAGATCGGAGCGGCTCGCCTCGTCGTTCTCCCGTACGAGCAGATCCACAACTCGGGCGTGGTCCTGGTCGCCCTGTCTCTCGACCGACACGTCGTCGTGACTCGCAGCGCGTCGACGGAGGCGCTGCAAGCCGAGGTCGGCGACGATTGGGTCACCCTCTTCGATCCGCCATTCACGCGAGAGGATCTCGAGCGAGGCTGGACGCGGGCGTCCAGCGACCGCGGCGAAGCACGGCCAAGCCTAGGGCAGCGTGACTGGGACGTGATCGGAGAACGGCACTACAGCCTCTACCTCGAGCTGCTTCGACGCTAAGGCACTCGCCTATGCCGGCCCAAAACAGTCGATCGCCTGGACCGGCGGGCGGCCCTGCTGGTCACCGAATCCGAGACGACAACCTTAAGTCTGCCAAGGCCCCGCAACGTTACGAGCTGCCCTCTGCTTGACCGAAGGCAGTGCACCGGCGATCCGTGCCGCCAAATCAGCATGACCGTCAACCGCAGCCCCGACAGCACGTAGCAGATTCTCCGCAAATGCGACCCCCGTGTCGACAGTCAGCTCCTCGACACCGAAGAGACGAAGCAATCCCTGCACCTTGCCCTGCGTGGAGACAACTACCGGCACGGCGCCCATCAGCAGGGCCATGACACCTAGATGCATACGCCCGGAGATGACGATCTCCGCGTTGCGGCACAGACCTCGAACCACCGCCGGTCGCGGAACGTAATGGACGACGGCTGTGCCAGGCACGGATCCCGCTGCGATCTCGAGCAACGCGTCGATGTCGCGACCCGTCGTTCGATCGACGTGTGGAAGCAGCACGGGGGTGATCCCGGCGGCGCGCAGAAGCTCAAGCACCTCGACGTAGCCCGGCGTCTGGTCATGGGTGCGAGCCACGAGCGCGCTCGCGTTGACCAGCGCATACTGGCGACCGAGCACCCCGAGGTCAGCAAGGAGCTGGTCGGCAGACTGGGTGTCCACGGTCGTCGCAGCAAAGACGAGGTCCGCGCCACTGATCGGGCGACAGCCGAGCGCGCGTAGGCGCTCCTCGCTGAGCGGATCACGCGCCACAAGCTCGGCTCCGGCCTTATCAGCCTTCCGAATGGCGCGAGCAGCCGGAGCGGCAGGACTGGCGTTCCAGCTGAATCCGAGAATGCGAGTTGGCACGCCAATGCGTGCGCACATGGCGGCCAGCTGACTTCGCGACACCGAACTGACGACCCCGTAGCCGCCGTCCATCATGTCAACGCCCATGATCGCCACCGTCTTGGCCGATCGCGCCATCAGCGCCAGCCGGCACCACGACGCCGCCCTCACCCGCTTGCCGCCACGCAAGAGGTGGGGCATTACGAGTTCGATGACTCGTCCGTCTGGTGGCAGCTCGTGCTCACCCGTGGACGTCACGATCAGCGTGATTGGGCCGCTGACATTCTCGAAGAAGGAGTCGCATAAGGCTTGATCACCCATGTTGCCGTGACCGGGTGGAGCGATAAGAATGTGACCACTCCTCTCCGCATTACCGATGGAGAAGATGCGTCCAAGCACGACCGAGAGGGTCCCGAAGAAGCTCACGGCCTCTCGCGCGTTGGTGTGCCACCTGCGGGTCAACTGACTGCTCCTTGATGCGTATGGGCGGGTCGACGGCGGAAGCGGGAGAAGACCGTCGACGAGATATAGATCAGCGCTTGGCGGTTTTCGCGACCCGCAACAAGCCAAAGTAGTGCGGCGTACAGAGTCAGCCCGATTAAGCCCATCGGCACCGCGAAGCTCCAGAACGATGCGTCACTGCTCGCCCACGCGGTCTCCTGCAGCAGACCGACGAGCATCAACGAGGGCGCCACGGCGACGAGACACCGCGCGAGCTGCGTGAGATAGCGGGAGACACTGACACCCACGAGCCGCCTCAGAAGATACAGCCGCAATGGCCAGGTCCAGATGCGCCCCCATCGGGAGAACGCCACGCCAAGGATCCCAAGGGGGAGAAACACGAAGATCAAAACGATGCTGACCACGTTCTGCACGAGGGCCATTACGAGTGCTGTACGGCCATGTCCGGTCGCGAGAAGCACGTTTCGATCAAAGTACATAACGGCCCCGAGAGCCCAAGCAGGTGCGAGAACCCACAGGATCGGCACTGACTCGTCCCAGCCATCTCCAAAAAGAAACGGGATCGTCTGGGGTGCCAGAACGGCGACCAAGCCGAAGATCGGGATGCCAACCGCTGCAGCAGAGAACGTCAGTTGTCGGAGAACCCGATTCAACCGGACGGGATCGTCCTGAACACGCGAGAACGTTGTGAGCGAGACGCGGGCCATGACCGTAGTAACCAGGTCAGATAAGATCATTCCGATGCGCTGAGCGATGAAGTAGTAGCCGAGCTGCTCAGTCGAAAAGAACGCACCAATAATAAGCTTGTCAATGTTGTTCTGGACTGCGTCGAGCAGCTCGATGCCGAGCATGCTCACGCCGATCGGAGCCAGCGCACGCAAAGAATCAAGCGAGAACTCGAAGCGCGGCCGCCAAGGCGTCGATGCCCAGAGCACCCCGACGGACACGCCCGACGTCACCAACGTCTGAGCGACGAGAGCCCAAGCCCCTGCCCCGCCGAGCGCCAGCGGAACAGCTGTGATTGCCCCAGCGAAGGCCCCGATAAGCTGCCGGATCGACAGAGCCTTAAAGCCGAACTCGCGCTCTAGAAGGGCTGCAGGTACACGCGAGAGCGCGATCAGCGGTAGCCCGAGCGCTAGAGCCTGCAGTACACGGGTCAGGTCGGCCTCGCCGAACGCTGCTGACACCGAGGGCGCAAGACCGACAATTGCGACGAACAGAAAGCCCGAGATCGCGAGGGACACCCAGAAGGCAGTCGAGGCGTCCTTCGGTCCGAGCGTCTTCCGTTGCACCAGCGCCTTGCTGAAGCCCGAGTCGACGAACACCTGCAGGATCGCCACGACCACCGTCGCCAGCGAGATGATGCCGAATGCCTCCGGAGCGACGACCCGCGCCAGGACGGTGAAGACCAGCAGCGTCAGCAGTCGATTACCCCACCGCTCGACAACGACCCAGCCAATGCCTCGGGTGGCTTTCGCCTTGAGATCGTCCTTTAGGTCTGGCGCCATCAGTACTGCCACATGTCAATCGGGAAGGCTGAGAGGAGCTCATCCCCCGACCAATCCGGCGCAGGCTCGCCTCCGAGACGGACCGCGTCCTCCACAGAGATCGCCGGCTCGTGTCGTGAGCGTCCAGTACCGCGGTAGTAGTCGACGTACTTGAACGAGGGCTCGTGGCCCGGCTCGATCAAGCGTGCGGGGATGCCGAACGACTCTGCTAGGACGATCCCATGCAGGGAGGAGCCGCAGACGAAATCGCTGCGGGCGATGGTCGCCGCCACTTCGTGAACTGGCCGCTGAGGGCTCACAGCCCGCGGATCCCTGCGGAAGCGCGGCCAGTCGTGGAGGTTAGGGACAATGGTGACGGTTGAGCCACTCGCGCGATCCGCGAGGTAGGTCGCCCGGGGCCAAAACCGGGACCAGAGGAGCGCCGGATCGCCGTACACCGCTGGAACCTTCGCGCCTGAAGACCGAAGTCGTTCCGCGGTCAGAGGGCCCCGCACCGCCCGTACGTCAAGGCCGGCCCCGGCCCCCACCTCACGGGACTTCCCGTTGACGCCGGCACCCCAGACGACGTCTCCGGCCAGCGTGAGTTTCATGATGGATCCGACCGCGACGATCCGACCGGTCGCCGCCTGTTGTACCCCTGCCGGAACCCCGCGTCGACGCAGAACCTCCTGCACGATCAGCGGACCTAGGAGATCGCCGAAGTTGTTGACGGCCCGGCGAGGGAGGACTTTGCCTACGGGCCCCCTGAACTGCGGCCGCAGGGGGTTCCAGTGCACAACCTCAACGGGCATGTCCACGATCCTATGGGCTGGTCGAGCGGCGTTGCTGACCGTTGGCGATCTTGTGTCAAGAGCCACCCCTCCACGTCCACGGAAGCGCTGAATGCGTGCCCTACCCTCCGATCAGGATCTACCCTCACGAAAGCGAGAACGCATGCTCATCCCGTCGCGCCCGATGTGGATGACGCGGAGCCAGGACGAGGCTTCCGTCGCAAGCCTCAGGCGCTTGTCGTCGGCGCACGGGCTGAGCCGAGTCTTCAACCCGAGCATATGTGTGGCACACAGCCGCACATACGTTGCGCTGCGAGCCGAGTCGGTCGTCGGCGAGCGGCCATTCCGTGCCTACCTGGCGGTCCTAGACCGCAGCGGGTTCGGACACCTCCTCGACCTGACCGAACGGCTCGCCGGCCTTGGGCTTGGGCGGATCGCGGACCCCAAGCTGGTGTTGTTAGGCACCGATGTTTTTCTCACCTTCAACACCGGATTCACCCGTGGAGAACCGAACCAGATCTTCATCATGCGAGTGACCGAAGACGTTGACGACCCGAGAGAGGTCCTCTACTACAACCGATCCGAGATTGAGAAGAACTGGGCGTTTCATCTCGTAGAGGACCGCCTGCAGTGCATCTACAGCCTCGCGCCGTTGGTGGTACTGGAGGCCGAGTCGTTCGACGGACGAGCCGACGGGCCGATCACGCTCACAAGGCGGGCAATCCGGGGTGGTGCTGTCGATGCCGACACGAGGTCGCTAACGATCGGCTCCCAGCTTCTAGTCGACAGCACCACCACCGGCTACCTGATTGCCCACGACAAGATTCGAATCGCTCGCAAGCGCGCGTACATCGGACGAGTCGCACGAATCAACGGCCTGGTCGGCGGCAACCCGACGGTCCTGCTCGGCCGGCGACGGCTCCTGCACGGTCCGACGTCACTGTTGCCCTCCCACCACCCCGTAAATCCGAACCTCTGGTCGGCAACCTACTTCTCGGGTTTGAGCGGGACGCCCGATGATCCTCTCCTGTCATACGGCATAAACGATGAGGACTTCGGTATCTCCCGACCCGGACCCCTCCAGAAGCTGCTCTGACCCCACTACCAGAGCGAGTGTCACGATCGCCAAGAGAGTCGGAACGTGCGAGTGGTCCGCTGTCCCTCGGTACGACGATCAGCCCTTGTCGTTGATCATCCCGGCGCCGACGGTCACGCCGGTGGCCTCGTCGATGAGGATGAACGCCCCCGTGGTGCGGTTGCGCGAGTAGGCGTCCACGAGCAGCGGCT
>Ga0208794_1000783_pt1 | contig 17398 bp, 25 predicted proteins | sample 32_taG_FD_184106 | JGI IMG/M metagenome (GOLD analysis project Ga0208794, IMG submission 184106) | Marine viral communities from the Gulf of Mexico - 32_GoM_OMZ_CsCl metaG (SPAdes) (version 2) | ecosystem: Environmental > Aquatic > Marine > Oceanic | place: Atlantic Ocean: Gulf of Mexico... | reverse complement strand
TATCTCTAGTAAAAGCGTAATAGAAATATTTTCCACCAATTTTTACTATTTGACCAGATGCAAAGACCTTAAGAGATTGGTCATCTAGCATCGATTCTAGGTGCTCCCGGTAGGTCTTATCAATATGATGATTTTCTCTCGTGTCGGCAAAATGAATTTTAAATTTTCCAGTCTCTTCTTGAGCTTCGATAAAATCCTCTAACCAACCGTAAAGGTCCTCTGGTGTACCAGCTAAGATTTTTTGCAAATGGGGCACGTCCTTAAGTCTCACCCTTCTTAGCATTTCTTGGACACGCTCATATTTCATGAGAGAATATTCATTAATAAGACAATATGCCAGGTTTGGACCTGCTATTGGATTTTCTGCAGTAAAAAGATAGAGAGGTTTTGATGACCAAAGAAAAGAGAATTCTTTGTGGGTATTGTGAAAATCCCAGTGAACTTTTTGCTTTAGGCCCATTTCCTCTTCAAGGATATCCTGAAATAATGGTTTTATATCTCGTCGAAAATCAGAATACGAAGGAACCAGAAATCCACCAGGAAGGTTCCTATTTAGAATGGAAAGTCGAATCGCCTTCTTAACTAGCATATGAGATTTGCCAGAACCTAGACCTCCAGAAAAAAGCAAAGTTTCTGTTTTATCGTCGTAATACACTTCGCTTTGGGTAGGCAAAGGGTTCCAAGTTAAATCAACTTTCAAAATTCTGGGCCTTTTCGTAAAAGTATGGATCTAACCTATGAATTCCAACATTATCAGGGGCATTTATATTAAAGAGAAATCTATTTCCTTTCCTGCTAACAATTTCAACAACAATAGGACCATCACTAGTCGTTATCACTATTTTTTCTTTAATTTTACGGGTTACTTTTAACCCAGGTTCACTTTTCATATTTTATTTTTTTTGATCGACGATTATTTCAATGTTTTGATTTTCGTTAAGTGTTTCTTTTTGGTCCCTCCAACCAAACCTATTTTTTTTGTTAAATATGTAGGCTGCCGCTGAACCATTAATTTTTCCGGTCGATAAATCTCTGCCTATTTTTTCCCAGAATACCAGGGAATGGGCATCTCCAATCTTTCTGGCGTTCGAAAAATTTTCATCAAAGTAATCATCTTTTTTATTCAACCATCTAAAGACTTGAGTTTTTCCAACACCCACAACTGCACCAAATGATTCAATACTTAGACCCTCTTTCATATGATTAATCAATAATTCACCATATTCTGGCTTACACTGCTTATCAGGGTCCTTAGGTCGTCCTTGTTTTGCCATTCACTCCTCCTTGGATTTATATGGTTCATTTTCTCTCATTTTTTCATATTGTTGAACTATCTTTGCCCAAATATTATGATGACCATTATTTCTTAATGACTCTCTTAGCTCTTCCCATTCTATATCCTCTAAAACCACTTTTATTGGAATAAATGTTTTCATCTCTAAATCCCTGACTTATTTTGTATGAATCATATTAGCAAAAAATATAACCACTACAAGGAAATTTTATGGAAGTGCTACAAAATTTAGGTTTAGGAGGCGCAATAGCTTCTCATTGCAAAATTCTAATAGCAAAAAAAGAATACCTTACAGATGAAGAGCTTAAAACACTTAGAGATGTTCATTTTGATTGGTGTTTGGCAAATTATTCAGAACCAAAGGGGCAGCATAGCCCAGAAAATTTAGAAAAATTGAAGAAAATGAAATTGTTAATTAATTATGATGATTTTTTGGCGAACGTGATACAAGACTCTGAATATTTAAAACAAAACGAGATTAAACTAGTTCTAGAGCATATTAAAAAATTCAATACCACAGACCTTGAAACAAAAAAGAAAATAGCTAAGGGCAGTGCTAAAACTCTACGTCTCATTAGAAAGGTGAAAAACCTTAGAAAAATGATTGATCAAACTTTGGAAATGGCCGAAGAATTAGAAAATGAAAATAATTATCATTGGCAGATAAAAAAGGCCAAAAAATGGCTAAATAATTCGGTTATTGATTTTTAACCCCTAACTCCCAAACTTATTCGATTTGTTCGTGGCCTTCTATTTGTCCGCAAATATTCAGGGCCACTAAAAAGCGATAAACTAAAAAGCATAATTAAGATTAAAAATAATTTAATCAACCCAGCAAAAAAAATTGTTAGCAACAAAATTTCTTTAAACATAATAACCTCATTTACTATATAATAACATAATGCGAAAATAAGTAAATGAGTAAGCTAAACTATAATTTTTTGGAAATGCACAATAGGCTTGATTTTAACAATTTAAAAACCCCCGACTAACTTTACAAAGGAGTAGATTTTGAAAGGGAAATCGGGGGCCAAGGAAATTTTTGAACTTCATAAATCGTAATAAGATTATGGCCAATATTTTTTTAGATCGTCTAGGGTTAATTTTAAATTTTCGCATATTTCTTCGTTGTCTTTCCCTTTGGCCTTCTCGAATTTAATTTTTTTTTAAGGTCCGACTTCGATGACTTTGATTTGCTTTTCTGTGATGAACTTAAAGGTTGCTTTTTTTTCGCCATGGTACCTCATTTGTACAAAACCCAGCTCGACTGCGCTAAATGTTGGGTTATTTTTTATTTTATTTCTTAATTTACTACCAGATCCGCTTGTTATAGAGAAGGGTTTCTCATTAAAATAGCATAATAGATGGTCATGCCCTGCAATTATCCCGTCTACACGTCCTATCACAAACTCCTCATAAAATTCTTTCATCCTACCTTTTGCATGGCCGTGCTTACCGCAAGACTTATAAGGATGATGACCTATAACAATTCTAAAATCGCATTTTTGAAATAATACGTTTTTGATCCATTTTGCTTGCGCATAATACCTTGGACCCTTCTTTAAACTAGTTAATGGCATAGTGTCCAGGGCGACCAGGCAAAGACCGTTATTTTCTGTAAACCAATAATTATTTTTGTAATCTATCCACTTTTTTTCTTTTTCAGCAATTTTTAACCAGGCATCGGGGTTGCCGTAATAGTCATGGTTACCCATTACGAGATTAAAGGGTAAGTTTAAATTTCTGTAATGCTGTAAAAAATGAGTTTCGGCCCTTGGATCATTTTCGTCCTTTACTCCAATTGGGTAAACTAAATCGCCAAGAACTATAACCCTATCGCAATAGTCGGGTAGCATTTTTGCTATTTTTTCCTGGCCCTCGTTATTCATTCCAACATCGCCAATAAAACATAGCCTCTCAGAGTCTGCAATTTCCCCCTGAGTGCTTTTTAACAAAAAAGGCGTGGTAATTATTGAACTTAGACCTAAAAGGATAAGAAGGTGCTTCCAGGCCAGTTTAATTTTGTTAAATAGACTCATAGTCACCTCATTATATCAATCTCAGGAGCTACGATTTTAAGAGCATCGTCCAGCGACCGAACTATTGCATAGGTTCCACCATGCTTTTCAATTCTGTTCTGAAATGCTGCCTGGTAGTTAGATTGTCGTCCGTGTGGAGTTTTAACCTCCAGAAAATAAACCTTGCTATTTTTAATTGCAATGATGTCACTTACGCCACGGATTTGATACTTGCTACCTTTCCAATACACCCCATCCCTAAAAGCTTTTTGGTCCATAGTTTTCCACGCAAAAATTTCTGGAATAATGTTAAGGCCTTCCAAGATTTGCCTTTCAATCTCAACTTCCTTGAGTTTTTTCATGGGAAAATGGTCACGCACTCTCCCAATTAAGTCAAATAACAAAAAAATTTTAAATTCGTTAATCCAATTTAACTATTCTGCAATACTTAATGACAACTACAAAGCAAATATGACTGTTTGCATTTCCAGTTGGAACCGGGGTTATTTCAACTTCATGTACCACACTAGGTCCTTTGTCTTGAGTATTTTCATAAACCCAATCTTCAAGTTCTTCCTCATCATAAAATTTTCGAACATCTACATCAAACACTGTTTTTTTAATCATACTTTACTTCCTTTTTATGTTTCACACGGTCCGCAAAAGCCGCATTTATTTACTTTCACCAGAGAAAAAGGGTTATGGTAAGGTTTCCTTACCTAGATGGTAAGGTTTTGGTAAAGTAACTATTCAATGGTAGAGGGGCTTTCGAGCATTCCTTACCACCTTACCACCTTACCGTTAAAACCAAAGCTATATAAAAAAAAAGTCTATAATAACGCTACAAGAAAAAAGTTATATTTTTCTTATATATAATATATAGGTAAGGATGGTAAGGTTGGTAAGGTATATATATATATAATAATAATAGGCATTTGACGCACTTTTTTCCTTACCAAAACCTTACCATTTACTTTACCACTTTTAGACTTTTCCCATGGGCCCTAAGAATTGCATTTAAATTATCCTTTGGGATTATACTTTCTTTAAGTCCGAAAGATCTGACTCCCTTCTTAAATGCTTTAAACCATTTATTCTCATGGGTTCCTATGGCCTTAAATTGGCGTTTTATTTCCCTCTCTCTGGGATGACCTTGCAAAAATAGCGTAAGGTTAAAATACACCATATTCTGGCCTTCTCCTGGGCACTCAACAACCTGAGTTAGCTTTCTTATGTAGATTTCATTTTGATCTTGAACCATTAACTCAATAATCTCTTCAATTTCGTCGTTCGCTGTGTCGGCATCCTTAAAATTTCCTTCCGCAATGCTCAAACAAAAATCTGTGACGGGGTATTCCATAATTCCTAAATGTTTTTCTAAAATCTTTACACCGATTAAGGCAAATCCATGGGCCTGAAACTGCCTTTCTAGTAAATGAGAGAAAATTTCTTGAACCTCTTTAATTATTTCCGGAAGTCCTTCTCTAATTTCCTCTGATTTTGTTAAAACTCTAAAACCTAAAGAGGCCAACTCTTCTGGTTTCATTTGTTTGATTTGGTCGGTTGCTTGTCTGGTCTTTTTGGTATGGTCTTTTTTTGAGAAAGGGAAACTAATGATTCTTTCTTTGTTGGCAGGCCTAGACCAAAACTCATTATTTTGAGCAAAAAGAAAACCGCCATTGATTTCTTCTTCATAAACTTCGTGTCCATCAGTCTTTTTCCCTTTTATATATTTTAATCTTTTATCAAAACTTAATAAAAGTTGGTCCTCTGTTAAGATAAAAACATCTCTTGGGCCGGCAAGGTTAGATTCTGAGATATAATGAGTTAATTGATTCTTTGGAACCATCCGTCTCATTGTACCTGCTCTTGAGTTGGCCCCTGTTACTTTGTTTGGAATGTCTGAAATAGTAAAATTGGTGGCCATCATAACAGTTTCGGCCAGTAGAGTTTTTCCAGAATTTCTTTCGCCATTGAGAGAAACGCTTGGTTGTTTTTCTAATTGATCAACGAAATAATTTGCTACACAAAAACCTAAAGTTAAAACACCCTTAGGGCCCCAAGCTTCATAGATCAACCTAACAACTTTGTGAAAATCTCCATATTCGTCAATTTCTTTTAAAAAACTTTCGTCACTTACCGGAAGAATATTCTTATTTTTTATCCAAGGGTAACTTTCTTCCTTGGGATACAATTCACCATCTGAAATCATAAAATAAGGAAAGAGGTAGCTATCCTTTCCAAGGTATCCATTTTTTACAGCTTTTTCTACCTCTGGGACTTCTCTTGATTTTACTAATTCGTTAAAACTAGAAAAGCACTTATTATCTATATTAGAATTTATATTTGGACTTCTTTTATTAATAAATCTATTAAATCCCCTAAGATCACCAAACAATTCATTAGAAATAATAAATTTTTCCTTACTAAATCTTATTCCAGTAAAATAATCAAAACCAAACTCCTTACCTCTTGGGTCTTGAATTTTGTAGATAAACTCTCTTTCTAGCCTGCCAGATAAAATTCTTTTTACATAAGGTTTCTCATCTTTATCATGCCAACCAAACCAAGTGCTATCCTCTTTATAAAAACAAGCTTGAATCACTTTAAGTGCGGTAAAATATTCTAAGGGAGTGCCAAACTTTTCCAACTTAATAAATTCTTTTTCTTTTTCAGACAATTTTCCCACCTTGGACATGTTCCTAATTCCATCTAATTCATTTTTTGCTGGTTTAAATTTTTTCTTTGGTGGTGGTTTGTAATTGGGGTTTTTGGGGAATTGATCATTATGTTCCTTCAGGACTGAAATCGTATGTTGACAATTGTTATCCCTATTACACTTAAAGGTCATAGGTTCTTTTCCTGTTGTCTCATTCCTTGTATGTGTCCACATTCGTTTTTGACCGCACTTAGGACAGCGCATGTAATTAATGAAATCTCCTTGTTTTTTTCCACCGTATTCATCAACTGCTATTCTTTCCGCAATCTCGTAATAAGACGCAGGAAGGCACTTCAAATCAACTTGATTTGTCATAATAATCCTTTAAAAATGTCGGGGAGTTTTTAATTTCTCCCATATGATTTTTGGTAATAAAAAGCTTTAAATAAAATTTATGGAATGGCCAGGAAAAAAAAGAAAATAAGGAGGCCTGAAAAGACCCCCTTAAACCAAAAAACATCACATGGGAAAAACCTCCAGAACAGGAGGCTTTCAAGAATAATTAAGTTATACGCCTAGACCCCTATCTAGTAAAGGTTTTGTGCGATTTAGTAAGTAAGCATAATAACGGCAAAAAACAATTTACTTTATTTTTTTACTACCTTAATATGTTTTTTCTTTTACTAATTTTACAAGGGTTCTTCATATCCTATTCCCTTGTTTGGAGTTTTTAAAATGCAATCTGAAATAATTAATGAAATTGCCACCGCATTGGCAAAGGCACAATCACAAATCAAACATGCAACCAAAGATTCAAACAATCCTTTTTTTAAATCTCAATATGCCGATTTAACAAATGTTTGGGAAGCTTGCAGGCCAGCACTTACTTCTAATGGGCTATCGATAGTTCAATACACAAAAGAGAAAGATGAAAGAACTTACCTTGTAACTCAACTCAATCATATCTCTGGGCAATGGTTTAGAGGAGAATTACCTTTAGTTCTTCAAAAGAAAGACATGCAAGGAATAGGTAGTGCAATTACCTACGCTCGAAGGTATGGACTGCAATCTATGGTAGGCATTTGCCCTGAGGATGACGATGGAAATGCAGCTTGTTTTAATAACCAAAACCAGCAAAGAAATCAACAAAGACCACAAAATAATTACCAACCTCAAAGAAGAAACTAAAAAAAGGAGTTTTAAATGTTAAATAAAGTTCAACTTATTGGAAGAGTAGGGCAAAACCCTGAATTAAAATACACCCAGACCGGGCAACCTGTGGCAAGTGCTTCCCTTGCTACAAATAAAAAATGGAAAGATAGCAAATCAGGGCAAAAACAAGAAAAAACTGAGTGGCATAACCTAACCTTTTGGGGCAAGCTTGGCGAAATCGTAAACCAATACGTTAAAAAAGGAAGTCAGATTTACGTTGAGGGCGAAATAGAAACTCAAAGTTGGGATGATCCGCAAACAGGCGAGAAAAAATACAAAACCCAAATTAACGTAAGAAATATGCATATGCTAGATTCTAAAAATAACAACCAACAATCTCAGGGTAATTTCCAACCTCAACAACCGGCCTCAAATGATTGGCAAAATGGTTTTGAGGGGTCGGAAATTCCATTTTAAGACAAACATTAAGGAGTAGTAATGGGAAAAATGTCTGAGTTGCACGCAGATTTAATGGAATGGATTGCCAACACACCGGGGATAATTGATTGCGGTAATGGTAAATGGATGACTTACGATGAATGGGAAGAACTCTATGGCAAAGGGGATGAGTGTCAAGATAAGGAAGGGGTGTAAAATGGCAAAGCAAATATTAACAAGAATTGAAATAGTAGAAATTGTGCCCGATAGAAAAGCACTTAGTCTTGATTTGAGAAGAGTTATTGAAACATTGGAGTCAGAAAAATATTACCTTATTAATTTAAAAGAAAGTCACTACTTAAGATCATTGATTTTGACCTTTCAAACAAAAATGGAAGTTGAGGATTAAAATGATTTTAAATTTTGAAGAAAAGGTAATAAGTAAGATAAGGCTTTATGCAGTTTTGAGCTCACTTTTTACCTTAGTTTATCTAATTTTAAAAATAAATTAGAGGAGTTTTTATGAAAAGTGTCGAGGACAAAATCAAAGATAGGTTGCAAATTAATCCAAATGCAAATTTAAAAGATCCTAAAAATTTGATTGGTTTGATGTCGAGGATGCAACAACTTGGATACCAATTCAATTGGGTAGTCTCCGACACTCACACTTTTTTTGAAATTTGGAGGGGCACCAATAGAAAAATAAGCTATGCCGACGACTGGGAAAAATATTGGTGTCCTGTTTTAGAGGCAATCGAGCGAATATCGGAGAACGAGGACTATGACATTAATTGAAATGGTAGCATCTGGAGAAGTACCTAAAGAAAAAATAGATTCGTGTTTTGAGTACATTTTACACTTGCAGGCCAATGTGGCCTATGCTAAAGATTTCCACACTAAAGCATCTGAGCAACTAGAAAAAGCAAATAAAGAGTTGGAGCAGTTTGAAAATTACCTTGCTAATTGTTTGGATGGCAGTGGCGGTAAGTTAAAAGGTACTCACAAAGAACTCAAATTCAGGAAACCAAGCTATAAAGTCGAAGTTGTAGATGAAAAGAAAATTCCTAGTGAGTTCCTAACCGAAAAAACTACAACGGTAGTAGATAAGGCAGGATTAAAAAAAATTTTAACCCAAGGTGAAATAATTGAAGGCGTTCAACTCATTGAGGGTAAAAAATCGTTAATATGGAAAAATAGTTAGGAGTGAGAAAAAAATGCCAAAAACTAAAGTTAAAATTACAAAAGAATTGAAAGAAAATGCCATCGAAGAATGGAAAAAAACTAATAACATGACTGCCACAGCAAAAAAGTTCCAAGTAAGCACAGGGTCTTTACGAAATTGGGTAAAAGCATTCAAAAAACCCGAAACAAAAGTTGCTGGGAAAAAGAGTGTTGAAAAAACTATATTTAACAAGGACTATTTTGGGACTCTTGTTGAAAAGAAAAGACGACTTGAAATTGAGTTGGCCGACGTTAAGGCATCTTTGATCCAAGCAATAGGCTAGCATAGGGCCGGGATTGTCTTCCATGTTTAGGTTCGTCTCTAATTCCGTGAGACTGTCCCGGCCTCCTTTATAGTATAATATCCCGATAGAATTTTCCAGCATCCGTGAGGCCGCCAGAATCATTCAGCATTCTAGGACCCCAATCGCTTGAATAGCACCACATCGTCCAGCTTTTTTTATGAAGGAATTCATAATAAAACTTTTTGGCCCATTCTAAATTCCCCCCTTCAGTCCCACCAACTTCAAATCCCCATTCGGTAAAAATTGTATTTTCTGGATAATCTCTTTTCCATCTTGCCGGGTCCTGGTTGCTGTAGACATGACCAGCGTAAGTGATATTTTTTCCAGCAATAGGCATTTGATTGGCTCCACTCATATTTGAAGACCAATAAGGACCGCCTACGATAAGAAGGTTATCAACTTTTTGCATTTGGTTTACCATTGGTTGGATATAAGAAACCCAGGTTGCCCAATCGTTAGGCCTAATAGGTTCGTTGAAAACTTCAAAAATAACTTGTGGGTTATTCCCAAAATTTTCCATCATGATTTCTGCCCACAAAAAAAGATCAGTCCTTTCGACCTCATCAAAATCACTTACATAATGATTATCGAGAATAACAAACCATCCTGCCTTAGTGATGAACTCCACGGTTGGGATGAGAATAGTTTCTAGATATTCCTGGGACCAATCTAAAAAGCCTTCTTTGTATGCATCTCGGGGAAGTAGAGGGATGCGAATGACATTCCCACCTAATTCCATTCCAGAATAGATAAAGTCATGAAGAAATTCTAGGGCCTTTGGATCTTTTCGGTGATTCTTTTTTATAACGTGCCAGGGATCGGCAATATTAAACCCCCTGAGAAGAAAAGGTTTACCATCAAGCAAAATTTTTGAACCCGAGCTAGTAAGTTTTCCTTTTTTTTCATTAACTGGATTTGTTGGGTTTAAAGGCTTTGGAGGAGACGGTTTACTAACGACGGACCCTTCATATTTCTTTGGGGTTTCATCCCCTCCGCAACCATAAATGAGGAGCACTAATAATAGCCATAAAATATTTTTTTTCAAGTTAAAATCCTAGAGATACTTAAAAGGTATAACAATAAAGTCTCCATACCTAAAAAAATCCCATTCAGTTTCGAGGGACTTTTCAGTAATTTTGCAATCTCGCTTTTTTCTTTTCAGCTTTTTGCATCGCCTATGGTAGAGCACACCTTTTTTTTCTGAAAAACGGTAATATCTTTCATTAGGTGCCCTATCTGGACCTTTTTTTGTGAGGGAGCATCCAGAAGAAAGGAGCAAAATAAAAAGTAAGCATAACCCGGTAAGTACTATGGAAAGGATATTATTTTCTAATTCGTAATTTGGTTTCATAAAAAGGACCTTAGCTATAGTAATAAAATCATACAATCAAAAAAATTTTAGAATACAACTAAGACCCTTTCATGCTTTTCTGAATTTCATTAATAACAGTGTCAAAAAAGATTTCCTTAATTTGCCTCAAATGAAGGACTTGGTCAAAGTCTGCATCATCTCTGGTCGCTTCTTCGGCCAGTGCTTTTTCTAAGTCGAATAGTTTTTCAAATTGTTTTTGCTCGTAAGAAGGGCGAGTTTTTAGAAACTCTAAAACCCCTTCGGCAACGGTTTTGGCGGTAGAGATAATTAAATTAGGTTCGACCATTACAGACTCCAACTAGAAGGTTTATAATATTCTGTTCACTTGGTAGGCAAAACCTCGTCCTTTGCTTTTAGAATATTTCTAATTTCTAAAACCAGTTGGTAGATTTGAACTCCAAGACCAAGACCACTTTCAACAATGGCCTCTACTTTTTCATTCTCTAGTTCTAGTTCTTTTTTTACGAATTGATTAATTTCTTCTAACTCGGCAGCATCAAGGTCTTTAAGTTCGGCACCAATTTCTTTTACGCCTTCAAACGCCTCACCAGCACTAAGAAAAGCAGAAACGAAATTTCCAATGTCGTCTACAGAAAATTTTTTATCGGCAAGGGATTTATCAAGTGCCATTCCTAAACCCAAGACAAATTTTAACATGTCTTTAGTTTCTTTAATCCCGATTTTTTCTGACTCCATAAAGAACCTCCAATAATTTATAATTTATTTCCAAAGATTTTCTAATTAAACTACTTTTTGATTGGGGATACAAGTTCATTATTTTTTTTAATTCTTCGATTCTTTCTTCAAACATTATTCTCAAATAATCTTTATGCATCCTACGAGGTCCCTTCGTGAATTTATTGGCCTTATCCTAACAAAAGCGTTTTGGTCCTGGGCAGCTTTTAGTGTAGTAGTTTTTAAATTGCCACCACCACTTTCAACCATTAAAGTTCCTTTGTCATCTATTGCCATTGCAACATGAGTTATTGAACTTCTACTTTCCCCAAAAAATAAAACGCTACCTAGTGATAGTTGACTTCTTGTATTTATTTTAACTAATTGATCATAAATCATTTGAGATGAATAATCATTGCGGTCTAAATGCCCATACGCTCTTAAGACTTCACAAATAAACCCACTGCAATCCCAACCCTGGGGAGTATTCCCTCCCCACAGGTAAGGAGTTCCTAAAAAAGTTAAGGCATATTCGACCATGGTCATTTTTTATCTCGCTGTAGATCTAAAATTAGGCGCATTATTTCTTTTTGACCATCACTGATTTTTTCAAGTTTATCAAATATTCTTATTATTCGGTTGCTATTAGTGTTAACTTTATTTTCTAAGACTTCAAGTTTTGTGTGCAATTGGATTAAAGAGGTTACACCACTAATTATAACGGCACTTAATACCGGGATGAATATTTTTTCTATTGTGGTTGCTTCAATTTTCATCGTTTGAACCTTCAAAATATTTTACCCGGCAAAAAAGTTATTGGGAATAAATAACCTTTTTATTCTTCCCACCCAGAAATTGGGACTCTAAGCTCTACCGTATAACACATGTTATTAGTTATAATGCTTTGGTAGGCCGATCCGACGCAACCTTGATCACCTGGTGAGAGTAGGAAAATTCTGAATTTAGTAGCATCATACAAAACAACCGAACCTGTATAATTAACCCCTCCTACCCCATCATAGTAACTACTGGCAGAGCCAATTTTATTTTTTATGATCCAAGCACCTGGACCACCTTCTACGTTTGAATAAGCAGTAACTTTGCTTGTGTCTGCCGATAAACCATTGGGTAGGGTAAAAAGATAATCACCTGTACCTGCTGCGCTTCCCGATGCCGATCCGGCAAAATATTCCATTCTTGCGACCAGGTCACTACCATCTCTACGCCACCAAAAATGATCCTCATCGACGGTTGTAGGCTTTGTTGGGTTTGTAGTTGTTGCGGTAATTGTTATAGCACCATCATCAACCCAGGGAGTTTGTGCATAATGCCTATCAACATACCAGGAGGTACCATCCGGAATTAAGCTTACCGATTGATTATTAGTGTGCATTAAAAAAGTAGTGGCACCTCTAATTGTTTCACTTCCATTTCCATCAAGAGTAATTAAATTGGAATTATCTTTTACAATAAAAGTATAAGGTTTAATTTTCGCCGATGCTACTGCGTGTAGGTTTACCGTAATAGCATTGCTTGTGGCATCTAGTATAACTATATCGTCATTATCGTCTAGCGTATGAGTTGTTGCCGTAACCGTTTCAAGTGCCCTTGGAACACCTGCACCTGTGTCAACCCATGCGGTCCCATCGTAATTTCTTAGGACATTTGTTGTACTATTAAAGTACATGTCCCCTTCTTCGGCAGCTCCACCCTTAGCAGTAACATAGGCAGCATCACTTGCAAAAACCGAAACACTCGAGGAAGTGATAAAGTTTTGTGCCGGGGCAGTAACTGTGACCCCCTCACTAAATTGCAAATTTTTAACTTTTCCGGCCATATTAAACCCCTTCTAAATCTGTAGTTATAATTTGAACTCTTCTAGTTTGTTTTGAAATAGAAATAATTTTGACTTGCTTAGATGATTCCCCACCCAAAATGTTATCCCTAATTATTTCTAAATCGTCGCCTACGTTATTATCTAGATTAATACTTTTCGTGTCGATCAAATATTTTGCCGTCCTTTCAGCTCTAAACCCAGCTATCTTTGTGGCAACGTCATTAAATTTTTCAAGGACGTGCTCAAATTTAAAAGTATTCTCTATTTCATTTAGATAACGAGACTTATTTGAAGTAACCGTGACCGAAGGAGAATTATTTGAGTCTGCTTTGGCCTCACTACTGTCATAATGGGGGTTAGTTCCAATGAAAGAATAAATTAAATCATCGTAATCTATTTCTATTGAAGGAGAATTTTCTAAAATATCAGTGTCAGTCACAGCACTGCCAGAACTAGGAGTTTGAAATAGTTTATATTCCAGTTCAAAAGAATTATTTAAGGTAAGGTAACCAAATGTTGAAGCTAGAATTTTTTCAGCGTATTCGATATAACTTCCATAATCACTTTCATCATGAAAAGGAATAGTAAAATTTGCGTTGACGTCTAAAGAACTCTGGGCACTTGTAAAGCTTGCCGAATTAGTAGTCAGACCAGCTTTATCGAGTAGATCTTTTAAAACTTCAGCATGACCGCCATTCGTTTGGTCTGGTCTTACTCTCCAATAAATTTTTTGCTTACTTAAATCTAGGGCACTGACCCCAAAATTTGCTTCGAAGTTATTCACAAAATCAACTCGAAGGTAAGTTGTGCCCCCGGCATTAGTCGTAGTGCTGGCTGTATAATCTCTATTATATCGGCAAACTAGTCTAGTGTCTGTGGACTCTTCATAAACTATAATAGTCGGGCAGTCGTTTCCTTCTAAAGAATCACCAGCAACCAAAGCAGTTGATGCTTTATTTGTGTAAATATAATTATTGCCATGGTCAATATTAATAACTTCTACACTTACTGGAGTGCCACCTCTATCGATTTTAAAAGTGTCCCCAACTAAAAATTTAGTTGAGTCTGGAACGGTAAACCTCGTGTAAGTTGCCTTTGAGTTATCCGGTGCACTTATAGTCGTAGAAAAATCTAAAAACCCATCGGCACTTACTCGGCAAATTCCGTGAGTCCGATTGGTAGTAGTAGAGATATTTTCATCATAGCTAACATTAGTCGCACTAAAGCATGTTGTCGGGTCAACGAATAATTCGTAAAGTCCATTTTCTAAAAAATTGCCTGAGCTCAATGTCTGGTATTTGCTAACCTTACCTACAACGTAGCGTATAGGTAAATCCTCTTGGTTAGGGTCTAAATTTGGAAATCGGTCAGTTTTGAAATATATTTCGTCCGAATCGTCGCCTAAAGTAGCAGTGTCTCTTAACTTTATAAAAGGGTTCTTTACTTTTAAATTTACTGTATTGTCTTTTACATTGAGGCTTGTAATTTCCCCTTCAAATTGTTTCTGAATATTGGAAACGTCATTAATTACAACCCAAAAACGAACTTCTTTTTTAAAAAAAGAATCATTAGTCGTTAGATATTGATTAAAATCAAAATTGTCATTTATTATAGTAAGGTTGCTCGATGAAATAGAAAGAGTCCCAGAAAGAATATTTTCCATTGAGAAACCAACCGAAGGAGGTTTAGTTACTTTAGGTTCCCAATCTCTTAATGGGTTTGTACTAGACTCAGCGAGTTCTGGGTCTTGAGGGAATACTCTGTTAGTCCCAGTTGTATAGAATAAATAATAAAATGCTACAACTGCTTGGGTAGTTAAACTTGCCCCTAAGTTAATTTGCAAAAGTTTAGTTGTTTCATCAAAGGTAAATTCATTTGCCGATGGTGAGGAAGTAACCTTAGTATATTCGACCCCATCAACCGTTAGTTTATTTGCTGCTAGAAATGGAAAAGTCATTTCGTAAGTTGTGCCAGCGTCTAAAGTCAAATCATCCGAGACATAACGAGCAGGGTTTAGCCTAATTAAGTTATATTTTTCCGATTGCTGTAAAAGTTTAGCATCACTGAAGGCCATAAATTATTCCTGGTACATAAAGACTTGAAACCCATAACTGGCATTACTAACAATATTAACCCCAATGGCGTAGGTAGGCGCAGGCCAATCATAAACCACACCGACAACATAACTATCGCCTACCCTAGTATAATTTTGTAATAGGAGTGCTGGGTAATATGTAATATTTTTATTTAAAGGTATTCTATCAAAATCAACTTTAACCCAACCTAGAAAGTTATTAGGACTAGGTGTTATTGCCGAAAGATTTGAAGCACTACTAGAAAAAAGTAAGTTATTATTTAATTCATCGCCATAAAAATTTACCTTAATGGTTTCCGACCCATTTATGCTTCCTCGAATATAAAGCAGCACTCTCATATGAGCTAGTTCGCCATTAGACAAGGGGGACATACCGCCTAGACCTGTCTCCTCGTTACTATCCATCTCTTTAACGTATAGATTTTCGCTAAAATTTAAAAACGACATTAAACCAGCTCCTTTACGGTAAAGCTTACGGAATACATGTCCGAATGAACATGAGTTACTTGTGGCATTTCTTTAAAGACAACATATTTTGTAAGTTCGTCTAAATCCTCACTGACACACGCTTGGGGATCAAGAGAAATATAAAAAGGGGTATTTTTACCGACATCGAAAAAGAATTGTTCTAAAATTAGCCTTTCAGATTTCTTTAAGTAATTTAGATTTAAACTAGACCATTCGTGAAACTTAGTTTGAACATCAAAAAAGTTTGCCCCACTCTCAGAAACACTTATCTTTGAAGGATCAATTACATTTTTGGAGAAACCTCGGCTAGTATTCGACTGAGTTATTGTCTGATAAGTTCCTAGATAAATATGACCTACACTTATACCCGATGGCCCTTCGGAGTTTAGTCTATCAACTATTTTAAATTTCCAATAACGGTAGCTATAATCTGTTGATCCGGTAGCATCCTCTAGAAATTGGAAAATTCCGTTATCGGTTAAAGTAAGTGCTACTTGTAAAGGAGGGTTATCCCATTGGTTTAAATTGTTGGCCTCTAATGTAATTGTGGCAGAATTTGAAATACTAAATACCTCGTCCAGAGGTCCAATTACTGCAAAAAACTCCATTAAATCTTGGTAACCCAAATCAAAAATAACATATTCTTCGGTGTGATTCCTTTGTGCATCGGCAACAAAAGAAGTCTTAGTCGTGTCGGTTGACCCTGTGTAACCTATCGTGTCCCAAATGGCGTCGGTAGTTTGTGAGAATCTAAGAGTTACCGAACCAGAATTTGAAATAGTAAATTTAAAAGTAGAGGTAGAATCGTAGGTGACTGTCCACCCAGATGAGGCAGCATTTAAATCAGTTTGAATTTGGGTTGCTAGGGCAGTTCCAGAGGTGTAATCCCCAACTGTGATTGATACCGTTTTATCCGATCCATCATTAATATAGAGTTCGTGATTGCTTGTAGTAATTTCAAAATAGCCTTGTGGTTTCCAAACTCTCGATCTAAATTTATTTTGAGCGTTACTCCCAGGAAAGGAAGTCAATTCCGAACTATAAATAACCGATGCCGATATAAGTTCGGCAAAGTTATTGGCCATAAACCTTATTCTTTCATTTAAACTCATTTATGCTTCCAACCTTTCGTTATCTCGGTTGAGTTCTAAAATAACCCTTCCAAAATTTCGGTTATCTATTTCTAAATTACTTTCAACTGTAACTGGTCGCCTTAATTCTACTAGAATAGCATTAAGTAAGGCAGTGTCCTGATTATTGCTCAATTCTCTGTCCAGAAACCTATCTAGTTTTTCGTTTTGGTCCCTTCGGATAACAAATTCCCCGGAAGTCAAACGAGCTGGGAACGTATCATTAGGAAACCCTTCTGGGACAACACCACCTTCAGCAAATAGACCACCAATGGCACCAAAGACATCGCCAACGACCGGTACGCCACCAAAAAGACCGCCACCGCCACCACCTCCAAAAATGTTTTTGGGATTTAGTAAGTCTAAAATTGAATCAACTAATGCTTTGGCTATGTTTGGGGTATCTTTTATTAAAGTTTTTATAAAGCTATCAACAATCACTCCAGTCTGACTTGCTATCGATGAAATAATGATAGGGACACTTTGGACAAATTTTGTGATGATTCTAGGAACACCTAAAATTATTCGATCTATAATTTTTGGGATAAAAGTAGGCAACCGATCAAAAAAACCTTGTAAGGCGTCTATAGTAGCTTCGGCCAAGACGATTCCAAAATCGGCAGCATTTTCAAAAACATTTAAAATGATTTGTGGAATTGCTCTTATAAATTCTGTTATTACTTTTCTAAACTCTTCCGGTGGTAGTGATAGTAATTTAAAAGCCTCACCAAGAA
>Ga0208794_1000782_pt1 | contig 17423 bp, 17 predicted proteins | sample 32_taG_FD_184106 | JGI IMG/M metagenome (GOLD analysis project Ga0208794, IMG submission 184106) | Marine viral communities from the Gulf of Mexico - 32_GoM_OMZ_CsCl metaG (SPAdes) (version 2) | ecosystem: Environmental > Aquatic > Marine > Oceanic | place: Atlantic Ocean: Gulf of Mexico... | reverse complement strand
GACAGGAAGTTCTGCGGTATCTGCGATCCATTACTATTGAAATGGTTAATGGGCCTAATGTGACTACAGAAGAGTTGCGGCATATAGAAGGTCAGCGATATATCGTTGGTCTCATTGAGCAGCGCATCTCACATTCGCATAGGAGTAAAAACAAATGAACGAGACAGTAGCCGAAGCAACAGCCGAAGCAGCTACAGAAGCGCCAACAGAAGAGCGTGATTTTGTTGTAGCAGAGGACAGTCAGCCACAACGACCTGAGTGGTTGCCCGAAAAATACAACACAGGCGAGGACTTAGCTAAAGCATATAAGGAGCTAGAGTCAAAGCTTGGCACAAAAGAAGAGGATATTCGCTCTAAAATAATTGAGGAAATCCAGACCGAAGCCTTTAGTGAGCGACCAGAATCGTCAGGTGACTACCAACTGCCAGACATTGTGAACGAAGAGATGGCGGTTGATAACGAGTTGTTGAAGTGGTGGGCCGATCATTCATATGAGAATGGTTTTTCTCAAGAAGAGTTCAACAAAGGGATTGAGATGTATGCTCAGGCTGTTGGCGGTCAAGAGCCTGACCTTGATGCAGAAGCAGCAAAGCTTGGCGATAATGCAAATGATCGCATACAAGCTGCGTCTATGTTCGCAAACAAGTTCTTTCCAGAGCAAGCAATCCCTGCGGTAGAGCGTATGTGCGAAAGCCACGAAGGAATCCTTGCCCTTGAAGCTGTAATGGAAGCAATGAAGGATGGATCGTTTACGGCAGAAACGCAGCCGAGCGCAGGGCAAAGTGAGGCCGATCTAAGGGAGATGATGAATGACCCAAGGTACTATAAAGACCGCGACCCTCACTTTGTCAAACAAGTTACCGAAGGGTTCCAAGCGCTCTACAGAGGTTAAGATTCTAAAAAGGGGGCGTTATTACATGACCCCCTTTACGCTAGGTCAACTTGATGAAGTCGTTAATAATCTGAGCGACGAAAACAAACATGAGCTTGCTCTGCTTGGACATACAGACTTAGAGCAAGCTATTATTGAAATGTATGAAACATCCGAGTGCTACCTTGTCAGGGCAGAGGGCGAAAGCTTTATAGCTGTTGGCGGTCTGTTCTATTCTGACGATCAGCAATATCCGCAAATGTTCTGTATGTTTTCAGATAAGATTAAGGAAAACTTTACCCTGCTTGCGCGTGGATCAAAGATGCTTGTTAATTTCTTTGACCAGACGCAAGAAGGAATGACCATGACAATACTTGCTGAGTACGACTCAATGGTTCAGTGGGCAACTTGGCTAGGCTTTGAACCAGTGGGTATTACTGAGTCTGGCAAAAACAAGTATGTTGAATTTGTGCGTTGCAATCCTGCAAAAAAAAATGTTTACGATAGCCCATTACGGCCCATAATGCACTGAAAGGCCCGAAAGGATACCCTTATTGAAGTGCGAGAGTGGACACCCGTTGTAAACCGTAACTTCAATTAGGACTGTGAAAATGGCTAATACAATTGACCAAGCCTTTATCAAGCAGTTTGAAACCGAAGTTCACATGGCGTATCAGCGTATGGGTTCTAAACTACGGAACACTGTTCGCTCTACGAATGTGACTGGTTCAACTGCTCGTTTCCAAGTAATCGGAAAAGGCACAGCCAATACGAAATCTCGTAACGGCAACGTAACCCCAATGGAATTGGCGCATACAAACGTCGAAGTCACTATGGCTGACTACTATGCACCAGAGTACATTGATAAACTGGACGAGTTGAAAATCAACATCAACGAGCGTCAAGCTGTAGCTCAATCTGCTGCTGCTGCGCTTGGTCGTAAGACAGATGAGATTCTAACAACTGCTCTCGACGCAGGTGCTAACTCAACTCAGATTCACGACACTGGCTCTGCTTTGGCAAAAGCTGACCTGCTTTCTCTCTTCGAGACTGTAGGCAATGCTGATATGCCAGAGGACGGACAACGCTTCTTGGCAATGTCTCCTGCAGGATTTGCTGATCTGTATAACATCACAGAGTTTGCATCTTCTGATTTCGTTGGCGATCAAAACCTACCCTTCGCAGGTGGCATCACCATGAAAGAGTTCTTGGGCTTTAAAATCTTCTCAACGTCTGCGGTTGCAGGTGGCAAAAACTTTGCTTACCACACAAACGCTGTTGGCCTTGGCATCAACTCTGATGTTCAAACTGAGGTCAACTATGTTGCAGAAAAAGTCTCACACCTCGCAACCTCTATGATGTCAATGGGTGCTGTCGTTATTGACGACGATGGCGTCTATGAAGTCCTAGACAATAACTAAGGAGAGTAGAACATGGCTTATGCAGCAAGTGGACTAGCTCGAATTGGTGGTGACTCAAACGGAAGTTTGTGGATGTATTCAACCGCAGACGCAATCGCAACCGTAAATACATCAGGTTATTTTAACGATGCAGCAAGTATGCTTGCTGTTCGTGACTTGATTATTGTTTGTGACACAAACACACCAACAACCAACTTTGTTAATGTTCTCTCGAACACTGGCACTGTAGTCGATGTTTCAGACGGCACTGCCGTTGTTGAAACAGACGGCGATTAATAAAGGGATGGGGGCTTCGGCCCCCATACTGCCATGCCAGATTATGCAAACACACCGATTAAGATTTGCTCACGCGCATCATTGCTCATAGGCGGTGATGCGATTCAATCATTTACGGATGGGACTGCTGAGTCTTCTGTCGCAGATGCGATCTATGAAGATATAGCGCGGTCTTCTCTGACAAACACACGATGGAGGTTTGCATCTAATCAGGCACAGCTAACTAGAATAGTAGCTGCACCAACAGGACGTTGGGATGCAGCATATCAAATACCGTCCACATCATTAATGGTGAGCGCGGTAACTGTGGAAGAGCAAGCTATTGCTTATGATACATATGGCGATAAGGTTTATTGCGATGCGGTATCTACAGATGAAGTTATTGCTGACTTTATCTTTAGAGCAGATGAAGCCGACTGGCCCCCTTACTTTACTCTTGCTGTTGAGTTTGCTGTTGCTAGCGTCTTTGCAATATCTCTAGCAAGAGATGCGCAGCTAGGCACTGCAATGGAGAACAGGGCAGAGCGTCAGTTCATCAAAGCTCGCAGACTAGATTCGCAAGCACAGACAACACGCAAGCTAAACACTTCGAGGTTCATTGCTGAAAGGCGCAGCTAATGCAGAAGATCAGAGTACCAGTTAGCAGCTTTCAGTATGGTGAAGTAAGTGACTCCCTCATTATGAGGACTGATACGGCTGTATATACTGCATCAGCGCAAAGGCTTGAAAACATGGTGGTTATGGCAGAGGGTTCTGTCAAAAAGCGCTATGGCATGAAGCATATCTACGATTACAGCATTACCTATAGCTCAAGCAATCCAGAGCAATCTCACCTTTATCCGTTTATCTTCGATGAAAACGAAGAATACATCATTTCGATAGAACACCAGAAAGTAAGATGCTTTCGACTGATAGATGGCTCAGATACGGTTTCTCTTGTTGCAACAATCACAGCAGATACAAGCAGCGCTGCGCTTCCTTTCGATCAAGCCTATCTAAAAGAATACACTACAGCGCAGTATGGCGATGTAATGTTTGTCTCGCATCCTCTTTTCGCACCAAGGATGATAACGCGCACAAGCTTAACAAGCTTTGAGGTATCAACCTATAGTTTCGATCAAAGGGCCGATAACAAGAAAACATATCAGCCTTATTCTAAGTTTCAGGCTCACGGTGTTACACTTGACCCATCAGCTACAAGTGGCAACGGAATAACACTTACAACAAGCGCAGCCTATTGGGACATAACTGGCTCTCAGAGTGGCGGCAACTACCCTAGCTCACTTCATATTGGCACAACTGTCCGCTATGGCGGCAATGAGATTGATATAACAAGTGTGCAGTCTGCAACTCAGGCAACAGGCAATGTGGTTGATTCGCTAAAGGTTAGGCTTTCCGTTCTAAATCCACTAAGGACAATTGATGGCAGCACCACAGTAGAGGTGACTCATGTTGCGCATGGCTTTGGTGGGGGCGAAGCAATCACCATATCAGAAGCCTCTGCCACAGGCGGCATTAATGCAGGAAATCTAAATGGTAGCCGAACCGTTGGAACAATCATTGACGAGAACACATACACCATAACCGCAGGGGGTAGTGCATCAAGCGCAGAAGACGGTGGCGGCTTTGTAAAAGTTACTACCCATGCGCCAACAGCAGATTGGGACGAACAGTCTTGGTCAGCTAAGAGGGGCTATCCTGCGGCGGTGGAGTTCCATGAGAATCGTCTTTGTTTTGGAGGAACAATAGCAGAGCCAGACAATATCTGGATGTCTCAGCTTGGTGAGTTCTTTAACTTTGATGTAAGCGATGCAGAAGATACAGATTCTATCTCTATGGTTGCTGCAACAGGTGATGTTAATGAAATAAGGTATCTTGTTTCAAACAGGGACTTGCAGGTCTTCACCGCATCTAATGAGCTTTACATTCCGACCTACCTAAACCAAGCAATCACGCCAACCAATGCTCAGATACGGAAGCAAACGCCATATGGTGTAGAACACGTTGAGCCTATGTCGATAGATGGCGCTACGATCTTTGTGCAGAATAATGGTAAAATTATTCGGGAGTATATCTACACCGACACAGAAGAAGCTTACACCGCTACATCTGTTTCTACGATTGCATCTCATTTAATTGACAGCCCAAAGTATTTATCTGTTGTGCATAGTGGATTTGGCTTGCCAGATTCTTATGCGGCTTTAACTCTTTCCAATGGAGACATGGCCTTGTTTTCATCTAACAGGGCAGAAAAAAGAGCATCATGGTCAAGGGCCACAACAAATGGGAACTTTGGTTCGGTCTGCTCAATAGAAGACAGGCTCTTTGTTAATGCTTATGATTCAGAAAACAAACTACAGCTTTGTGAGTTTAGGGGCGACATTGGCTTAGACTTCTATCTTTATGGGGCTATAGGATCGAATGTAGTCGATGTAAGCGCCTTGTATAATCATAATGATGTTGTTGATGTCATTGCAACAGACGGAACTACGCTGTCATCATTAGGCCAATTTACTGTAAACAGCAGCAATCAGGTTGATATGTCAGCCCACTCTGGCTCTGGATACACGCATATCTATGCAGGGAAAAAGTTTACCGCAAAGATTGTTACCAATCCGATTGATGTCTCAGCAGGTAATGGCCCAACCACAGGCGAGATTCGCGGCATAACAAATGTTGTTGTTGATATGAAAAACACCAGATCGGCTAAGATAAACAGTAGGCCATTGGTCACGACAAGCGGCTTTACTGGTAAAAAAGAATTTAGGTTACTAGGTTATGATCGAAATCCACAGGTAACTATTGAGCAGGATCACCCCCTTGATATGCAGATCAATGGGCTAATAGCGGAGCTAATAATCTAATGGCACTACAGTTGATCGCAGCAGGTATTAGTGCAATCGGTCAGGTTGCAGCAGGGCAAGCAGAAAAAGAAGCTGCTGATTTAGATGCGTTTCAGATTAGAACCGACAAGGTGATGAATAAGACGCAAGCCTTGCAGATGTCCAGAGCGCGTAGGGAGGAATACGACTCAGCAACAGCCGCAAACATAGGTGCTTTTTACGCAGCAGGTCGGGATGTAGATTCGGATAGAAGTGTGCAAGCCTTTCTTAAAAAACAAAAAGAAGTTGCAGGGGAAGACATTGGCCGTATTGCTATGCAAGAAAGTATGCAGGGCATAAAGGCAGAGTTAGCTGCTATGGCTGAAAGACGGCGTGGTCGCAATGCTTTAACTGCATCTTTGTTTAGCGCAGCAGGTACTATGGCAGAGGGTATTCACCGATACTCCTCAACAAAGACATAATAAGGGGCTAAATCATGGCTGTAATTAGGCAGAAAACACAAGTGTTCAATCAGCCAGTAGGTGTTGTTAGAACTGACGCAGGAGCAGGGCAAATAGGCCGAGCAATTAGCAGTGCTGCTTCAAGGATTTCTGATCTAGCTTATAGGGATGCTGTAATAAATGCCGAGAAAGCAGGTCAGCAAGCAGCCAAAGCACAACCTTCAAGCAGGATTGTATCAATAGACCCAGATACCAATATGCCTGTTGCTTATGATCCACCTGCAGGTTTTGGTTCTATTGCCTCTAGGTCATATCAGAACATGATAGATCGAAGGTTTGAAGAATCTATCCTTAATGAGTTTGCCACTAAGGGTGCCGAGTTTGCTGCAAGCTCGACTACTGCTGCGCAATACAAAACTCGCATGACGAACTATATACAAGAAATGTATAGCTCAGAGGGCGAGGCAACCCCTTACAGCAGATATATTGGCGAGGCAGGGAAAGAGTACGTTGCAAGCACATACGCCACCCTAGCTAAGAAAGAAGCCGAAGCTGCTAAGAAAGCGCTGCAAAGACAGCAGCTACTAGGTGGGTATGGTGACGAGCAAAAGCTTGCAAGCCTTGTTGCTGCAGGGGCAGACAGCGAACAAATATCAGCATTAGCAGATTCCCTTCGCGCTAGGTATTTAGACCTGCTCAACACCGAGGGCATAACATTCTCAGCATGGTCAGCAGCAAATGACCGCGTTAGTGGGCTTCAAGGCTTGTCTGCAAATAATGCTCTTGTGGATATATACTCTAGGCTTTCAGCGTCAGAGCAGTCTTTGTTTAAGCTTGGGCTTACTGATCCAAAGATTATGGCGCAACTTTCTAATAAGTTAGAAATTCCTGACTTGGAAGCACTAGCTATAGCCGCAAAGACACAAACAAACGTACCTACGCTCATTGCCGCTTTAGATTCTTTTGCTTCTATTGGCGAAGATTATGTTGAAAGCGAAGTTAATAATATTGTTTCTGAGCTTGGGCCAACTTTAACAGCATCAGCCGGAAGCATTAGCAGTGTTTTTCAAAAGGTTGACGCAATTGAAAACCTAGATATTAGAAGAGAAGTTAAAAAAGAACTTGCAGCAAATTGGGTTGAAAAGAGCTTAGACGCAATAGGGAAAAAAGCTTCTGACATAGACATTATTTCAGAAGCCTTGCAGAACTCAGCATCACCAGATTACAAAGCAATAGAAGATTTGATTGGTTTTGAAAATTCGCTTGTAGTAAAAATAATTCAAGGCATGACCCCAGACGAAAGGTCTGATCTTGCAACTGAAATAAGCGACAGACGAGCCGCGCTAAACAGGATGGAAAATGTTGCTGACCTTGAGAAAGAAAACAAGATAAGGCAACAGCTAACAGATTTTGCAGAAGCTGTTGACTTAAATGACGCTTATAAAAGAGCAATCACTGGCATAGAGACTTCTAATTTAGACGAACAGACTCAGCAAACATTAATAACAAGAGCTAAAGAGAACTACGCACAGGAATCAAGGTCAAGAGCAGACAGAATACTGCTTTCAACAGCCGAGCTTCAAGAGTTAAGCGATGCTGTAAAGCAACCATCGGTAGACTTAGGGGGCAACGCTCTTGAGGCATGGATGCTTCTTCGCCCTGCATATGATTCTGCCCCTGCAAGCACAGAAGCATATTTATCAAGAAGGCTTAAAGCATCTACAAACCAAAACAACAGATACTTAAGCGGCGTTAGAATGGATGCTATTGAGGGCAATCTTTCAACAGCAAGCGAAGACGATCTAGCTTTTTATGACAAGCAGTTGTTTGGCAATGTAACTGTTACAGCAGCCAATATGTTTGAGTTTCCTAAGATTGTAGAAGCTCTCAACAAAGGGGTGATTCTGCCATCTGTAAAGACAGCAATGGAATCTGCGCTAACGTCAAATGATGAAGCAGCATTTAACACTGCGATCCAAACATTTGAAAGGTTCTCTAATCTTGAGGCGGTCACGGAGGATGGTCGTCGCACAGACTTAGACATAATGCGGAAGTCTTTAAGCCCAGAAGCTTATGCTTTGTATTCTGCAATAAGCAACTCTGCGCGTGATGAAGGCGTTGAACCGTTATCTATTGCGCTTGAGTTTAGGAACTATGAAGGTAACATTGACGCTGATATAAAGTTAGACCTTGAGCTTTCAGAAAACGCAAACATTAGGAGAGCTTTGGACGCTTACCCAATGAGCGACAACTATAGAAAAGAAATTCTATCAATGCTTCGCTTGCAAAAGGTTAGAGGTAATAAAATTACTGATGACTCAATATCTTCTATTATAGATAATTACACATCTAAGATGGCAACAGACCCAAATGTTATTGGGCCATACATCGGTGATAGTGCTGTCTACGCTAGAAATATATACATAACAGATTCCGAAGTCATAGAGAACAGAGAGCAACTAACAGACGCGCTTGCTGATTCAGGAATGTTCGATGACCTTCTTAGAGGCGACAATGTATTAGATTCAGCAGTTGCAGGTTTTCTTAATGCGATTGGTGGCAATGCTGTTGTCGCAACCCAGTCTGTTATTCAGCAGTTTACAACGGGTGTAGGTGCTAGCGAAACTCTAAGCGACAGAAACAGAATAAGACAAGGGCTTGCAGCTTTAAACATAGAGCTAACTTACAAGCCAGTTGTTTCTTCTTTCAATCAGGGCGTTCCAATGTATGAAGTTGGATATATAAATGATTATGGTGGGTTTGAGCCAATTATAATTAATGACACTCCTTGGACATTATCAAAGAAAGTAGATGTGGTTGCGAAAAAAGGTGAAATGAGACTGCAAGCTTTAAATATGTTCCAAAGCGCTGTTAAGGCTGACGCTCCATTGGGAGACAAAGCTATTGCTGAGATTAATTACTTGGCAACATTAGAGCATATAACGGAAGATCAGTTTATATCTAGCGCTACAAAAATGAGACAGTGGGGCAGAATATTTAATGATGACGATATGGCTTTAAATATTTTCAGGGAAAAACGAAAGCTGTACGATGGTCTTTCTGACCCTCTGCAAATCACAATAACAGAAGGCGCTGAGTCAGAAGAATGAAGTTAGTTATTCCAGAAGCAGAGCCGTTTCTTATTGGCAGACAGCCAATGCAATCTACAGTTCCGTCCATAGGGCAGACAGGTAATGCTCAATACGGAAGGCTGTTTAACCCAATAAAGAATCAGCTTAACTTCTACTCAAATGTTTCAACATACGATCCAGAATCAATAGATCGTGTTGAAACAATGATAGAAATGCAAGGGTTTAACGAAGAGGATGCTCGGTATCTTCGCTTGTTTGGCATTGGCTCTCAGGATAACTTTAACGCTGCATTAAAGTTTATTGAAAACAGGCGGCAAAACTATGATGTTCTTAATCGCTCTACTGGTCTTAATTTATTTGTAACCGATCCAAGCCTCCACGCATCTATCGTTATTCCATACGCAGGTGTTAATGCTTCTATGCGTCTTGGCAAAAGCCTTAATGCTTTAGGCGCAACGAGTGGACTAAGGCAATATGTCCGAGCAAAAAATCTAATGCGAGGCAAAGACCTTACAGCTAAAGACATTTCTAAAATTGGCGCTCTGGATGCAGCAATCGTAGACGGCAGCATAACGCTCACTGAGGCGCTTACTGAGATTAGCGAGGGGGAAGACCCTGCAACTGAGTTAGGCAACGCAGCGCTCTATACAATGGGTACTACGGCTGTTGGTGGGCTTCTTGGATATGGTATTGGCACAGCACTAAACAGACCGCTTGCTGCACAGGCTCGACAGGCAACCTTTGGGCGCAGATATAAAGAATACTTAAACAGTGTGTCAGACAAACCTGCTGAAAGGGGCGAAGACTTATCGTTCACAGGGAAGTGGTTTACTGAATCTTGGTTTATGAAAGCGGTTCCAACACCTTTACGCGCAACAATCCAAGACAAGTCTTTGCCAGAGTGGGCTAAGATGGATATGTTAATGATGGGCGGCGACAACGGTATGCCGCTTGTTATGAACCAACTAGGGAAGAGTGTAGGCAGTTCTGCCTTTACTGAATCGGCAAGAAGACAGGGCGATTGGTTCAAAGCGCTTGATGTTATTAATCAGAATTATCGTGAAGTAAGCCCTAGAGGAAACGCTGAGTTCTTCAATATTCCTGTTGGCGAATATGTAGAGCGAGTTCGGCGCAAGTTGGGAAAAGAAAGTTTTGCCCCTGATGAATGGTACAATCACATTGGGCGGCTAATGGTTGATGAAGTGCCATACGATAAGATGACACCACAGGAAGCTGCATCTGTTCAAGCTGCGCGTGGCTTCTTTGAGCAGTATGGAAAAGAGCTAGAAGACCTTGGCTTAATTAATGCCAAAGACCTTTATGAAGACAGCTATTTAAAAAATGTTGGTCGGCAAATGGAGCTTCAAAGCGTCACCAGAAGCATCATTGAACAGAACAAAAAATGGATGAAGCCACAGCAAGAAAGGCTTTCAACAGATATAGAAAGAATAACCAACAAGCTAAGGCAGTTAGAAAAAACTGCTGCGGCTAGAGGCTTAACAGACAAACAGGTTCAATTCAAAGCTGACTTGGAGAAAGACCTTGTTGGAAAGCAGGATTTAATAGCTTTATTTGATGATGCGTTTGAAAGAATACAAAGCGCTAAGTCAATTGAAGAGCTAGCAGGTTTATATAATAAGTTAAACCTTACAACAAAGATGGCTAATGCTTTGGAAAAAAACGCAAAAGCTATGAGGGAAACCAAAGCTAGAATTGATAACGCTATGGATATGATGGCTGAAATGCCAACAACCAAATCGCCCAACAACTATCTTATGCGTATCTTTAACCGCCGCAAGATTGAGTCAGATCGGGCAGGTTTGAAGAATATCCTAATGAAGTGGTATCGTGAGAACCCACATATTATTTCCAAGGGTGATGATGGCCTGTTTAAGAGGCAGGAAATGGCAACTGACCCTGTTTCTCTTGAGCGCAGGGCAGACGAAACTATAGATAATATTCTTGGGGAAACCGATGAAGATGCAGTGGATGCAATCTTCACTGGTTTTGGTCGTAGCGGCCCACTTGTATCTCGCCGCCTTAATATCCCAAATCACCTTATTAAAGATTATATCGTGACTGACATTAAGGAAGTTATGATAGCCTACACCAACCGTGTTGGGCCGCGCATAGAATACCACAAGCGCTTTCGTGACCCAGAAACAAATCAGCTTATGTCGCTAGAAGCTAGGGTCGATTATTATAGGTCTAGGCTAATAAAGGATGGCGTTGACGAGAAAACAATAAACAAATTTATCAAGAACTTTGTTGCTGTTTACGATCAGGTTGTTGGAACAACGCTCAAGCGACCTGACGCCATAGACACAAAGGTAGCTGACTTTCTTAGGACAGCAACAAGTTGGACATTCCTTGGCGGCTCTGGTTTAGCGGCTATTGGCGATACAGCTTCTATATTTATGGATCACGAACTTAACGCTATTGGTAAGTCATTGCTTGGGACAATGGACGATATATCCCTTAAGATGTCGAAGAGAGAGCTAAACCTTGCAGGGGAAGCATTAGAGATTACTCGCGGCATAACCCACCTGCGATATATGGAAAGCCTTACAAACGATGTGTTTAGCAAAACTATACCTGATAAGCTAAACAATGCTTTCTATATGATGAACCTTTTGGCTCCCGTAACTGTAGCTATCAAAACCTTTGACGGCTTGGTTCGAGGTCACACTATAATTGACTCAGCAATTAAGTTGGGAACTGGCAAAGCTAGCAAGTTTGAGAAGGAGTTCTTAGCTAGATACAATATCACCCCAGAGCTTGCCAAAAAAATAGCAGACTCACCATATGAAAAAAGCCAAGGCAATTTGTATTTACCAAATACAGAAGCATGGACAGACGAAGCTGCGGTCAAAGCCTTTAGAAATGCTTTATCGTCTGGCGTTATGAACAGAGTTATTATGGGTACACCTGCTGATAAGCCTATTGTTATGGGCGGCGTAGCATATATCCCAGATCACCTTGCTAAGCTACTCCCCTTCAAGACCACTGCTGACCCTAGAGTCAAAGGTTATCAAAGAGTAGAAAGCGGTCTGCTTGCTTTGCCGTTTACTTTCTATAGCTACACAATGGGTGCTTTCAGCAAGATAACTGCAAATCACGCCTCTGGTGCAGTACGCAATCGGTTGGCTCATGTGGCTGTCGCTATGGGTCTTGGATATATGATTGTAAATACTCGTACCCCTAATTGGGCTTGGGACAAGATGGACATGGAAGACAAGATTATGAGGTCTTTTGACTTCTCAGGTCTTGCCGCTATTTACAGCGACATGGTTTATCGTGGCATAGCAATGGCTAGCGAGATGGGTGTCGAGAATAACTTTCCGATTCAGCCAAAGTTCCAAGCACCACCAGATAAGATCGGTGCATTGGTTTCATTAGGTGGCGCACCTGCTGATTGGAGCTATGAGGTTCTAAGCTCTATTGGGCAAATGCTTTCTGGTGATGTTCAGGACGGCGCTAAAGGCTTGATCCGTATGACCCCTCTTATAGAGACAATAGCAACTGGCGATATAATAAAAGATACAGCAAAAGATCTGACTGGTTATTTGCCGAACCGACAGTAATTTGTCCTAGTTTATTTGTGCGTTGCTCTTCTTTGTCTTGTTGTGGGAAAACAGTTCAAAGAGGTGACGTATGACCATTAATGCAGCAAGTAACAATCCGCGAGTTGAATACACTGTTGGACAAGGAGTCGAGCAGAAAGTATTTACAATTCCGTTTGAGTTTTTTGAAGACCCAGAAGTTAAACTGTATGTCGATGGCGCTTTAAAGACGCAGGGTTCTGGCGATGGCAAGTACACTGTAACAGGCGGTGAAGGTTCTACTGGTACAGCTACATTTAACACTGTGTCCTCTGGCACACAGCCAGTAACAGGCGCAACAGGTGGCAGCACAGTAATTATTGTCAGAGACATTCCGATTGAGCGTGTTACGGACTTCTCTGCAGGAGCAGATATTAACCGAGCAGCGCTCAACACTCAGCTAGATACGCTGACAGCACTTGTCTCAGATGCAGATACCAACATCACGCGATCATTGACCGCACCAGTTACAGATGCAAACATTGATATGGCTTTACCTGCAAAGGATACCAGAAAGGGGCGTGTTTTAGCTTTTAACGCTTCGACTGGAAACCCAGAGCAAGGGCCAGAGATTGCTGATGTTACTACTCTTGCTGCTGTTACTGCTGATATAGCAACGCTAGCTGATATTGAAGATGGGACAGATGCAACAGATGCTATTCAAACCGTAGCAGGTATTTCTGCTAATGTTACAACGGTTGCAGGTATTAGCGCTAATGTAACAAGCGTTGCAGCAAAGGCTTCATTAATAACTAGCGACTTTGTTAGCGACCTTAATACGCTAGCTACATCTGCAATCGTTGAAGACCTCGACATTTTAGCTACATCCGATATTGTTAGCGATCTAAACCAACTTGCAACAACTGATTTTGTAAGTGACCTTAATGCCGTTGAGGGCATTAAAACAGATGTAAGTACTGTTGCTAGCAATATTTCAAACGTAAGTAGCTTTGCTAATCGCTACAGAATAGCATCAAGCGATCCATCATCTAGCCTTGATGCAGGTGATCTAGTTTACAATACTACATCCAATGTTCTTAAGTATTATAACGGATCGTCTTGGGAAACAGTTCAGCTAACAAGCGGCATATCAAGTGGCAATGTAGCTACCTTTGCAAGCGGTGTAGCCGATAATGACTTTCTAAGGATAGACGGTACAAGCGTTGAGGGGCGTAGCGCATCTGAGGTTCTTTCAGACATAGGCGCTCAAGCCGCGCTAACCTTTGGTATCTCAAATACAAACGCAGTTAAGATTGATAGCAGTTCAGTAGCTGATGATGAGTACGCAAGATTCACAGCAAACGGTTTAGAAAGCAGAAGTACTAGTGAAGTTCTTTCAGACATTGGTGCGACAACAGCAACAGCCGCAGCAGATGAGGCTACAGCATTGGCGATTGCGTTAGGATAGGGCATGGCAAATACATTCAAAGCAATAACAAAGGCAGGGGTCACATCCCTAGATACAATCTATACTGTGGCAGGTTCAACGACTACTGTTGTTCTTGGTTTAGTCTTAGGCAACACAACAGGCTCAAGCGTAACAGCAACGGTTACTCTGTCAAGCGATACAGCCAATCGTGCAGGGGCTAACAATGAAGCCAACCAAGACGTTGAGATTATTACCAATGCACCAATACCAAGCGCATCTTCTCTTTCAGTCCTAGACGGTAAAATAATCATGGAAGCCACAGACGAACTAAAGGTGTCTGCATCTGGCGCAACTGATGTCATCCTCTCTGTTATGGAGCAAACATAATGGTAGGGTATATTGGTTCAAAAGCAGCCGTCACGCAGGTTGATGGATACAGCAAGTCAGAGGCTGATGATCGTTACGTCGAAGGTGACGATACTCTGTATGTTGACCAGACGAATAACCGAGTTGGCATCGGGACAATTTTTCCAGCTGCAACTTTAGATGTTTCGGATTCTACGGTTTCAACAATACGTTCAACATCTGGTTCTTACAATTTAACAGGTTATCAATATGCAAGTGGTTTTGCTTATTTACTAACAAATGGGCAACTTGAAATCGGTACAATTGGGGCAAATATTCTTGCTTTAAAAACTAACAACACAGAACGTATGCGCATCGACAGCAATGGTCGTTTGCTTTTACGAAAAACTTCTGGTGTAACTACTGATTCTTGTATTGAGATGGAACGCGATATGAGTAGTGGTGTTGCTATGGAGATAAACAATACCGCATCGTTAGGTACTCATAATGCTGTTCACTTTCGTTATGGCGGGTCTGTTGTTGGTAAAATAACAGTCGGCACATCTTCTACTGGTTACGTTACATCTTCTGACCATCGCCTTAAAGAAAACGTAACAGGCATTTCTGATGGCATCACAAGGGTTAAGCAACTAGCACCGAAACGGTTTAACTTTATTGCTGATGCTGACACAACCGTTGATGGTTTCCTTGCCCATGAGGCACAGGCCGTCGTGCCAGAAGCGGTGACAGGTACGCACAATGAGGTTGATGCAGATGGTAATGCGGTCATGCAAGGCATTGACCAAGGCAAGCTAGTGCCTTTGCTAACGGCTGCACTTCAAGAGGCAATTACAAAAATAGAAACTCTCGAAACAAAAGTCGCAGCTTTGGAGGCAGGGTAATGTCAGGATATATAGGCACAACACCAGTCCCACAGGCCAGTCAGACAAGGGATGTCTTTACTGCCACGGCAGGGCAGACAACCTTTGCAACAACAGGCTACACTCCGTCTTTCCTAGATGTCTATGTGAACGGTGTGCATCTGAAAAACGGCACTGACTATACAGCAAGCAATGGCTCAGATGTGGTTATGGCTTCTGGTCTAACTGTTGGTGATTACGTCGAGGTTGTTGCCTTTACGACATTTGAAAGCGGATCGTCGGGCGGTGGTTACTATAAGGGTGAACGTGGAACAGTCGGCCCGACCACAGGCGCAGGAGACATCTTCCGCATTAACGAGCAAACCCTAAATACAAACGTCACCATAGACGCAGATGAAAACGCCACAGCAGTAGGGCCGATAACCGTTGCAAGTGGGGTTACACTGACCGTCACATCAGGGGGGAACTTGTCCATTGTCTGAGATTAGAGCAACAACAATTAGTGACGAGACAGGTAACGGCCCTATTGCTTTGACTAAGCAAAGTGCTGCTAAGGCTTATTTTAGTAGTTCAACAGAAGGTACTGCCGATAAAAGCCTTAACATTTCCTCTGGTACGGATAATGGGTCGGGAGATGGCACATACAGTTTTGTCACTAGCTTTTCCGATACACAGTATGCAGTCCTTAGTGGGAACGCTTACAGGCGTTTAGAGTATCACGATGGTATAAATACTGGTAGTATTAGGTACATTACCGTTGACCCAAATGCGTCTCAAACAAATCTTGTTGGGTATGCCGAAGATAGTGGTTTATCGGTAGGAATGTTAGGAGACTTAGCATGAGTACAATCATAGTCACCAACATCAAAGCCACAGGTGAAACAGCTAGTCGTGCAGTGTCAGGGGTTGCTGCGGCTTGGGTTAATTTCAATGGGACAGGGACGGTTGCAGTTCGTGATAGCAACGGAAACATAAGTTCGATTTCAGATAATGGCACTGGTGATTACACTTCTAATTTTACCTCTGGTTTTTCAGCAGTTGATTATGCAGGAACAACAAGTAGTTCATGGGACACTGTGACAAGCGGAGTTATAAATTTCAACAGGGCTGTCGGTAGTTCTGGGTATAGCACGACATCTCTTTTTAGGATGCAAAATGTAGTGGTAGACAGCACCACAAACAGAACCGGCTTAGATGTAGACTATCTATATGCCGTATTCCACGGAGACTTAGCATGAGTACACTAAACGTTTCCAACATCACGGATGGCACAACAACAGTCGGCACAAGCTATGTGGTCAATGGGTCGGCTAAGGCTTGGGTGAATAGTACACAAGTCGGAACTCATACTGCTCGTGACAGCTTAAATGTTTCGAGTTTAACGGATTTGGGTACGGGTAGAACAGAAATAACTTTTTCATCAGCAATGAACAACGATGATTGGGCGGGTAGTTTTTATACAACTGCAAGCTCCCTCGAAACATCAATTAACTTTGCTAATGATTATGCTGGTGGGTTTGGAGACAAAACTACAACAACTGTTAGAACTTATTCTTATACGGCTTCTGCGGCAGTAGATAGTGCAATACATGATGTAATAATTTTTGGAGACCTAGCATGACCAAGCATCTCTGGGAACGCCTACTAGAAGCCAAGTCACGGCTAGACCCAGTGCAGTCTAAGTATCGTGTGGTCTTTGAAGACCCTGCCACACCAGACGAACCTGCCAAGGTTCTTGTCCCTGATCCCAACTGGATGGCTGCGGCACTGGCTGGCGACATCTTACCACCTATCGACACCTATCAACGTGACCGTGATGTGCCTGATGGACAGCCAAAAGAACACCCATATGCAGAACCCATTGGCCCTATGACAGAAGAAGAAGCCATTGAGTATCTCATAATGAAAGACATCTGCCCCTCTGTGTGGCGAGATTACAAAGGCAACAGAACGATAATGCGGATCGTTCCTGTTGAACTAATACCAACCGACCGCAGCTTTAGAAATGCTTGGAGATTAGCAGCATGACCACAACGTACATAAACATAAACGGAGATGTTCGTGATGCGGCATCTCTTACAGTTCCAACTGACCGTACCTTTCGGAGCGCTTGGGCTTTCAATGAAGCAGTCATTGAGGTTGACATGGCGAAGGCCAGAGACATCCACAAGGACAACCTTCGTGCAGAACGCAAGCCACGTTTGGAAGCACTGGATGTAGACTACATGAAGGCTCTGGAAGCGGGGTCAGGCGCAGATGCTATTGCCACACAGAAGGCAACCC